>ERZ1292625.1221-Hain-H41-01um-R1-1221-length-32292-cov-46_pt1 | contig 32292 bp, 28 predicted proteins | sample MGYA00564400_ERZ1292625 | MGnify/ENA primary metagenome ERZ1292625 (study PRJEB36523, sample SAMEA6512639) | groundwater metagenome | collected 2019-01-08 | study: AquaDiva: Metagenomics assemblies of 32 groundwater samples
ATCCTCGATTAAGTACGGCTTCAGGCCGTTTCCACGTATTAGCAAAGAGCAGAGCTTTGAAGTGAGCCTATCATACTTTATCTCTATTGTCAACGCACTATTCTGGGGATACGGAAACGTTAAAATTAGCAACCATAGGCTATAATATACACATGACAATAGCCTATGCCCTTCTCGCCGGACTGCTTCCAGCCCTTCTATGGCTTCTGTTTTGGCTCAGGGAAGACAACCTGCACCCAGAGCCGAAATCTTTGATAACAGGAACCTTCATATCCGGCATGCTAGTAGTCGTAGTGGCAGTTTTTCTAGAAAAATATGCTGCCGACATCATTGCCGATGAGAAATACAGATATATCGCATGGGCGGCTATTGAAGAAATAGCGAAATTCCTTGCCGTGGCCATAATTGCTCTTCGCTCAAGAAGCATGGATGAGCCGGTAGATGCGATGATCTATTGCATCACAGTCGCTCTCGGGTTTGCTGCGCTAGAGAATGCCCTTTTCATACTCTCGCCCCTTGATACTGGCGATGTCACCCGATCAATCGTCACTGGAAACATGAGGTTCATAGGTGCGACTCTCGTCCATGTCGTATGTTCAGCTTCCATAGGCTTCATGATCGGGCTTTCTTTCTACAAGAATGCTTTTTTGAAAGCGCTCTCGCTGATCTTCGGAGTTATCCTCGCCATCGCATTGCATGCAAGCTTCAATTTGTCTATAATTAACGAAACGGTAACGAATACGCTTAAAGTTTTCGGTTGGGTATGGCTCGCGGTAGTAATTCTCATCGTCCTTTTCGAGGAGGTGAAAGGTATCAGGCCGAAAAGCGGAGTTTGGGAAGCGTAAGTTTATTAATAGATTATTTCAGGAGTACTTATACACAATCACATATGGCAAAAGAAAAGAAATCATTTTTTGAAAGGCTCACCGGAACCGTCCGAATGGATGAGACGCGTGACAACGAATTCAAAAGCGCCGCAGACGGCTCAAAGAACGTCGTCGCCTGGATGGATGAGGAGGAGAAAGACGGCGAATTGACCGTCGATGTCTACCAGACCAATGAAATGATCGTCATCAAAGCCATGATTGCAGGCGTACGTCCTGAAGATTTGGATATTGCCATCACCAGAGATATGGTAACCATCAAGGGCAGCCGTGAAGAGGAGAAAGTTGCTCGAGATGACGATTACTTTGTCCGCGAACTCTACTGGGGTTCATTTTCAAGAAGCATTTCCCTTCCCGAAGAAATCGATGTTGATGAGTCAGAAGCAGTCGAAAAGCATGGGCTGCTTATCCTCAAGCTACCGAAGCTCGACAAGAAGCGCCAGTCGAAACTCAAAGTAAAGACCATTTAAAACAAAAAACTCCATTAAGGAGTTTTTTGTTTGTGGTGCCAAGGACCAGGATCGAACTGGTGACCCTTCCCTCTTCAGGGGAATGCTCTACCAACTGAGCTACCTTGGCAGGTCTGGAAACTATTGCATCAAATCTTGAAGTGTCTTTAGAAAATCCTGCGATACTGGTGCTGACTCTGATGTCTCGCTTCCAGTAATTCCTAATGCGCTTGTCATGAACTCAACATATGGCTGAATGAAATAGAATGCGCCGATCGAGAGTCCGATGATCACGACCCAATACGTCGCCTTGATGGCCATGCTCCACCTGTTTCCACGGCGAATCTTGCGGAGAATCTCATTGTTCTCCTCAGCCATCTTATATGTTCTTTCTAGCAACGACCGTTCTTCTGGACTCATGAAAATGAGTATACCAGAAAGCTGGGAAAAATAAAGCTTCATATTGCTTTTAATATGGTGCCCCCGGCCAGAATCGAACTGACATCAAATTCTTAGGAGAAATCTGTTCTATCCATTGAACTACGGGGGCATAAGGAGCATAGTGCCTCTTATACTATTTTATTCCAAGCGCCGCTGCAAGCTCACTTTCTTCGAAACCTATCATAAGCTTGCCGTCGACATCAATGACTGGAACGCCGAGCTGGCCGCTCTTGTCTACCATGATCTTGCGCTGTTCGAGGTCGTGAGCGACATCATGCTCAGTAAAGGCGATGTTATGGTCATTCATGTATTTCTTGGCTTCAATGCAGAAGTGGCAAGTCGGGGTCGAGTAGATGGTTACGTTCTTCATGTGTGTATATTTAAATGATAATTATGGCAATTCTATCATATTTGAAACCAATGGAACAATCGATACCAGAATCCGCGCGTCGTTGTCGCTGTCTGAGCCGTCCCAGTAGCTTGTCCGTCGATGATTACGGCAACCTGTTCCCCTTCCTTGACCACGCGGAATTTGGCGCGTATCTCGCTCTCGATTCCCTGATCCGTCTTCAGATAATCAAGGGAAGCTGCGAGATTCTTTTCGCGAAGCGCGAACCTCTCAAGCTCGTTCCTTTCCTGCTCAAGATTCTGCACGCTCAGGCGGTTTTTCTTATAAACACCCCAAACTCCTCTGAACAGAAGTATGAAAATGATAGCGAGAAGAAGCAGAACAATTGGGGAATAGAGGATTTTCCTTAATTTTTTCTTCTTTTGGAACTCAAGCATTGAAGTTTATTATGCATATAGTATACTATGCTTCACCTATGTTATTCCATAAAAATACAAAGAAAGCAGCCAATGTCCTTATGATCATCGTCGGGGTCTTGATTATCATCAGCATGGTTCTCTTCTATTTTCCCATAGCAAACTACTAGTCTGACCTCATCATCTTGATGAAGACTTCCTGCGGGATATTGACGTTTCCTCGTCCAAGCTCCTTCATTTTCTTCTTTCCCTCTTTTTGCTTCTCCCACAATTTCATCTTCCTAGTTCTATCTCCTCCGTACATGTGCTGGGTAACGTTTTTCTGCATTCCTGTAAGGGTTTCCGAGGCGATGATGCGTCCCTGCGCTTTTCCCTGAATCTTGAGTGTGAACATTTGCCGAGGAAGCACCTTATGCAGCTTTTCGACTGACGCTTTTGCCTCTTCTTCCAACCTTCGTCTGGCGACAACGCGGGTAAAGGCTATGACAGGCTCATCGGCAACGAGAATATCGAGGCGGGCCACATCCGCCTCCCTCATATCGCCTATTTCATAAGAAATCGAAGCATAGCCAGAAGAAATGCTCTTTATCTCATCAAAGAAGTTTCTCATGAGTTCCCGCAATGGCATGATGAGCGCAATCGAGTTCCTGTTTTCTCCGAAATTATCCGTCGAAGTGACTTCCCCTTCATGATTGAAAACGGCCTGCATGATGACGCCGAGATAATCCGGCGGAGTGATGATTTTCATATTCACCAAAGGCTCGAAGACCTGCTTAACTTCATGATCATCTGGAAAAAGCGCCGGGGAGTAGACAGTGATCGTCTTTCCATTTTTCATTTCGACATTGTAAGTGATGCTTGGCGTCGTAACTATGAGGTTAAGATTGAATTCGCGCCTGAGACGTTCAGTAATAATTTCCAGATGAAGCATTCCGAGGAAGCCGCAGCGAAATCCCCTTCCTAGGGTTCCCGAGGCCTCTTCTTCGTGCGTGAATGACGAATCAGAAAGACGGAGACGTCCGAGGGCCATTCGCAGAGAATTGAAATCATCCTGGCTTTCGGTATACACAGAAGCCCAGACGACTGGCCGAGGAGACATATAGCCATGAAGCGCCGGCGTCGTATCACGAATAGAGGCGACAGTGTCTCCGACAGAAGCGATTCCAGGCTGCTTGATGCCAGTCACGATGTAACCGATTTCTCCTGCGCTCAAGCTGTCAGTCGGAGTATCATCGGGAGCGAAGATTCCCACTTCAAGCGCGGTGAATTTCTCATCTGAAATCTTGAAGAGAAGCGAGTCGTTCTTTTTTACGGATCCGTTCATAACACGGACATAGACGATTACGCCTTTATGATTCGAATATTGGAAATCGAAGACGAGTGATCGGAATTCCTTCGTGTTATTGTCTTCTGGAGCTTTCGGCTCTGGAACGCGGTCAATGACCTGATCAAGAAGATCGATAACGCCTTCCCCAGTTTTTCCAGAAACCTTGAGCACATCTTTTTCTTCGCAGCCGAGAAGTTCGCAAACTTCGTGGACAACCTCCTGAACGCGTGCAAGCGGGGAATCGATCTTCGAAACTACTGGAATAATCGTAAGGCCTGATTCGCGGGCCATATTGAGCGTGGTCAATGTTTGAGCTTGGACGCCCTGAGTCGCGTCCACGAGCAGAATCGAGCCTTCTACGGCCTTCAGGGCTCGAGAAACCTCGTAGGAGAAGTCGATGTGGCCAGGCGTATCTATGAGATTCAAAACGTAATCCCGCCATTTCATGCGCACTGGCTGCATCTTGATGGTAATGCCGCGTTCTCGCTCAAGCTCCATGCTATCGAGCACCTGCTCCTGCATCTTTCGCTTCTCGATCGTATTCGTCAATTCAAGCATGCGGTCTGCAAGCGTTGATTTGCCGTGATCAATGTGGGCGATTATGGAGAAATTTCGTATTCTAATATCATCTTTGGGAAAATTCATAAGGTAGAAGTCATACTAGCAGATAAAGGCTTGGAATTAAAGCGTCTCCTGATCTGGCACAACGACATTCGACTTCCAGAACTTATGATGGAGAGTAGCCCAAACCTCCTTTATTTCCCTGTTCTTGAGTATTACAAGCACGATGATCCCCGCGATTATGCCTACGATGCCCGCGCAGAAACCCTGAAGAAACACTCCCCACGCCTTGTCGAGCGTAAAGAAAAGATTGAAGAAACGGAGAGAAAGGAATGTCACATAACCCATGATGATAGAAGCGCAGAAACTCTGGAAAAGCGCCGCGATGACCGGCTTGGTGAAGCCAGGATAATCCTTCTCGAAAATATGCCAATGAAGATAGGTATTGAAGATGATTCCGATCGAATATGCCAGAGGAAGCACAAGAACGCTAGTTCCCATCTGTCCAGAAACCTTGAGCAAGTCCTGAAGAAAAAAAGCAAACATCGGAAAAGCGAAAAAGGCCTTCGTAAATCCATAACCGAGTCCGGCGATGACAAGCCCGGAAATGATGTTTATGATAAGTGGCTTCCGCGTCTTCCCTTCAGCATAATATGCGCGAACGAAAAGAAGAATGAGGCTCTGGCCGATGACAGAAACGATGAAAATTGCGAGCGTGGCGGCCGTGAGGCGCGTGTCGGCCCAATCGAACTTTCCAGCACCGTAGATGGTTCGGACGATTTGCGCGCGAAGCACTATGAAGAGCACCATGATTGGGATCGACCAAAAGACAATGTGGCGGGCAGAATCAATCATCTGGCCAAGGAATTCGGTGCGGTTCTTTTCAACAAAAAATTTAGACAGTGTCGGGAATACAGCGGAAGAATAACTGACGCCGATGATGGAAAGCGGTACGGATTGGAGATTGAGCGCGAGATTGAAGATGGAGATTGATCCGCCGCTCATGAGAGAGGCAAGAGCGATCAGGAAAAAGGAGGCAAGCTGATTGGCGGAAAGCGTCAGCGTCCTCGGCAGGGAAATCATTACCACCTTCCTGATGTCATTCCAATCGATGCGGAAATTGAAGCTAGGGAAGGTTTCCTTGTGCATGATGAAAGGAATCTGTATCGTCATATGCAAGAGCGCGCCTATCACGACGCCCCAGATCAGGCCATGCAATCCTAGGAAAGGATATAGGAATATGATGCCGAAGATTATGCCGGCATTGTATACGACCGGACTAAGCGCATATACGAGGAATCGGCGGTGCATCTGCGTGATGCTTGAAAGGAAATTTGAGAGGCCTAGGAAGATCGGGGAAAGAAGAAGTATCCTCGTCGCCGAAATGAGTTCCGGCAAGGACGGATCATTGACGAATCCAGGTATAAGGATCTGTATGAGCCAAGGTATCAGGAAATAAGCGATGATGCTCACGGCGATGATCGCAAGAAAGAAAGCAGAGAAGATGCTGTCGATGAATTTCCTTCCCTTATCGGAATCTTTATGGAACCGATCGATGAAGAACGGCACTAGCACGGAAGCAGACACTACCGAGGCGACAGAAACGAATATCAGATCAGGAATCCTGAATGCGGAATAATAAACGTCGAGCATATGACCAGCTCCGAAGCTGTAAGCAAGAAGCTTGTCACGGACAAGCCCAAGCACCTGCGACATGACCGCAAAGAATGCGAGAAGATACGCAGCTTCATGAAGGCCGCGTATCTCTTTGCCCATCATCTCGAAAAACTTTTTTACCATTATTTTTTAGCCGGACTTTCCTTCACTGGAAGACTGCTTCTCTTTTCCGGCTTGCTGTCAGTTGGAGGCTGTGCGTCTGCAAACGGCGACTTGCCGGCCTTTAGGTTGGAAAGGATCAGGGAGACTTCTTCGCTGTCAGGGTTGGTTTGCGCGAGAATTTCAAATTGGCTTATGGCATCTGCTGTCTTGCCGAGACGAGCGTATGAAAGGCCTAGGAAGTATTGGGCATTTGCGTACTGATTGTTAAGCTCAGTCGCCTTGCTGAAGGCATTGACTGCCTCCTGATAAGCCTTGTCATTGTAGTAAAGCAAGCCGAGCTGGAAAAATACGAGGGGATTCGTGGGGTTGATTTGGCTTGCGACCTGGACAGATGTTATGGCCTCCTTTATCTGGCCCTGGCTCACTTGTATCTGAGAAAGAAGGAAGATTGCCTCGATGTAATTCTGCTTGAGCTGAAGGGCGGCGCCCACGAACTGCTGAGCCTCAGCAAACTTGTTCTGAGAAGCTTCTATGCGGGCAAGATTGAGATAGAGCGCTGGATTGTAAGGATTATGCTTCAGGGCATTCAAGTATGCCGTCTTCGTATTTTCATAGGCATTTTCAATCTTAAGAGAAAGGGCCACTTCGGAGATGCGGGCCTCGGCAACGTAGTTATAATAATTCGTCGGATCAAAAGCTGTTGCGCTCCTGGTATATCCAACTGCCTCCTCTACAAGCTTCCCAATCTGTGCAATCAGCGCTGAATCAGGAGTCTTTGCGCCTTGTTGGGCTTGCAGCTGGAGCTGTTGCGACAACGCCGTAATTTTCAGGATATCGACTTCAGAAAGCGCTTGGTAATAAATGTCGTTCTCATCCCACGAAATCGCTTTGCCGAAGTTCTTTTCTGCAGTCTCTATTCCCTGATTCTGTGGGAGATTGAGAGCGCTGATTCCACTCTGGAAATAACCGATAGCAACCATTTTCTTGAGGTAAGCGAAAGCCCAAACGACGCAAACGACGAGCGCGGCTGCAATGATGATCTGGATGATTTTTTTGAAACGAGAGCTTTCCGAAGATCCTGTTCCCACAAGCTGGACTTGGCCCTCTGCAACAAGCGATGAGATGAAAAGGCCGGTCATCACGAAGGTAAGCAGCATGATCGAATGCGAAGGCACGGAGACAAAGCATGCGATCCATAGGAAAATCGACGTGAAGAATGTCGAACCGACGAAGAAACGTGAAAAATTGTCATTTGTCTTTCTGAGTCCGCTGAAGCCCGCAAACGCAAGCATGATGATGAATATGCACCAGAGAAGAAAACCTACGATTCCTTGGGTCGCAAGAGAGGACATTATGACGCCAGAACCGTTGCTGAACTCAACGCTCCAAAGATTATCCGCATTGATTCCAGCCGGTTTGAATTTGAGATATTGTGAAGCGAACCTGTTAGGTCCTGCCCCGAAAAGCGGGGATTCCTTGAGGGTATCGGATGCGACATCGAGAGTCAGCTGCCATGGCAATGCCACCTCGCTTGGTTCAAGCTTGAGCGCTTCTATGACCGGGCGAGCAAGCGTATCCCCTTTCCACGCACAAGCGAGAGCGATGATAAGTATGATGAGTGATAAGACGGGCAATCTTTTGATGATTCCCGCTTTTTCACCATTCTCATGAGCAGGGGCCAATGAATACTGATAGTACACCATTCCCGCTGCCACGAGAGCGACTGCGATCCAAATGACTGAAGAATTCACAATGAAAAGAAAGATTCCAGATACTACCAGAAGGGCAATCAGAAGGAATTTAAGAAACTTATTGAGCGTAATGAACTGAAGGCCGATATACGAGACTATTCCGACTATCCCAGCAAGAAGCGCAAGATCATCCCACCTTCCAATAAGCGATGACATGGTTGATTGGAAAAGCCCGAAAGTCAGGACCTCTGGTCCTACCAAAAATCTGACAGCATGAAAAAGAGCCAAGATTATGAAGGAAACGATGATGCCACCATATATGTAAAGCACCCGATCCTTTTCCTTGTGAGTAAGGTACACCGTAAGAAGCGACGCGAGGAATAGGACGAGAAACAAGCTGCCAGTACCAAGCTCGAATCCCTGGCCGAAAAAGGATTTTGAGATATTAGTGCTCAAAAGCGTCGAGATAATAATAGAAGCGATGATTCCGCCAGCGACAAAGACAAGCGGGTGTTTCGGAATCGAGAGATTCTTTTGCTTGAATGCCGATATGAAATAGAGAATTCCTGAAGTGAGAACTCCGAAGACAATCACTGCGGTCTTTGACATATCAAGCAACGCATGTGAGGTCGGTAAAAATGCCAAGGGGGCAAGGATTATGGTTATGAGAAAAACAATGAAAGATATTTTTTCAAGCCCGCCTTTAGGAGACGGAGAAATCTCTGTTGGTGTTGTATCCATATAATAAATACGATGAATCTGCTTAATTTTTAATAAACCTCTTGTACTTTGAAGTTATTATAACAAACAAAAAACTCCCTGTTAAGGGAGTTTTTTGATGTGACATATCGATAAGCCGAGTTCTGTATCTGCAATCCGCTTTTGACGGCGACTGCAGACGACAGTCATTTATCTGGGAGATGGATCACTCCATCCCTCGAGCGGCACTCCGGCGAAGCATTGCTGCAACTCCGGCACGGCCTTGCACTGGGGTAAGGATTTTGCCGTTTCACTCCCACTAAAGGGATTCGTCACTGTTCTCACCTCGCGTCTCGCGACGGACGGGCGTTACCCGCTACCTTGCTGCTCTGTTTACACATAGCCAGTGCTCGGACTTTCCTCTATTGGCACTTTCGCGCCAACAGCGACTGTCTGATATGTAAGCGTATTATACCACAATTAAAAAATGTGCGCAAGAACCAGTATGCGGCTTAGCTAGGCCTCTGGCGCAGATTTCTCGGGCTCCGACTTCTTCTTCGCATGTGCATGAGAATCGACTTCATAGCTTGTATTCTGGGCCTCGAAAAAATTCACGAGCTCATAAACATCCGTAGCCGTGCTCATCCACTTTGCTGGATTTGTGACATTGTAGAATTTCGGGAAGCCGAGCTCTTCCAGGCGACGGTCAGCGACATATTTCACATATTGATTCACATAGTCCGCATTGAGTCCGAGAATTCCGTTCGGAAAAAGATCCTTGTTGTAATCGACTTCCTTATTTACTCCTTCAATCACGATATTGCGGATATCATCGGCGAATTCCGGGGTAAGAAGCTCTGGATTTTCTTCGAGAACATTCTGGATGAGATTCATCCCGAACTGGAGATGAAGGCTCTCATCTCGTAGCACCCAATTGATCATCGATCCGAAATTGCGAAGCTGTTTTCTTTGGCGGAACGAAAGCACGACCATGAATCCGGAGTAGAACCAAACCCCTTCCATCACGATGTTCGTTGCGACAAGGTTCCGAATGAAATCCTTCTTCCCTTCCACGGTCTCGACATCAAGAGAAACTTCAGTCATCCTCTTCATATACTTATTTATGTAGTCTTCCTTCGCTTTCATAGAAGGCACGTTGAGATGATGATCGAAGACTTTTTCCCGATCGAATGGGAAAGTTTCAAGCACATACTCGAAAGCGACGCAGTGGTTCGCTTCTTCCCACATCTGCTTCGCAAGGTAGAGATGACATTCCGGAGACTTCACATACGGATAAACTCCGAGCGCAAGCGATCGGTTCACGATAAGCTCTGCGGGATTGAAGAAAGCCATGAGAAACTCGACGGCGTGACGCTCGTCTTCCGTCATGTTCTTCCAGTCGTCAAGGTCTTCTTTGAGAGTTATCTCGTGGGGAAACCATGTATTTCGCACAGCCTGCATATAGAGATCATACGCCCACTTATATTTTATGGGGTGCAGGCTTGTGTCTTCAGGAGCAGCTTTTCCGATAAGCATATGATTTTAAAAAATTAAATTGGTAATGTCGGCACCATTCTACTGGCACGCTTCGCACTGCGCAAGCTCTGAAGGATCGACTGGGCAAACCTTAGGCTTTGCTTTCTTTGGAGAAATCTGGATGTTGGGATTTGAGCTTAATTGGGCCATGATGTCTTCTCGTGATGGGGTTGATGAAACAGGAACTTGGATAATTGGTGCTTCTGCGACAGCTACAGGGACTTTTTCGATGACTGGCATCTGAACAGGGGTCTGGATTGATGGCTGAGCCTCAATAATGACTTCGTTTTCCTTCTTCATGGAGGCAACGGCGGAGAATCCTTTTTTGCCCATCTTTTCAGCCTTGTTGACCTTCGTAGTGCTCTGTTCAGCCGTATGTCGAGGCTTCATGTGGAGATAATAAGTAGACTTAAGACCCTTCTTCCATGCTGTCGTATAGATAGACATTGTCTCATCAATATCTCGCGTTTCGAGATACATGTTTCGTGAAAGAGCCTGATCAACCCACTTCTGTGCTCGAGCTGCCACTTCGACGTATGCAAGAGACGAAGTCGTAAATGCCGTCTTGTAGATATCCTTCGTATGCTGAGGAATATGTGAGATTGAAGAAATGTCTCCTTGATTTTCAATAATCGCTTCTCGAACTTTTTCCCAGATTCCCATGTTCTTCAAATCCTTAACAAGGTTGTGATTGATATCCATATACTTTCCTGAAATCTTGTTTCGAGAGAAGACCTGGGCGAACCGCGCGTCGATTCCTGGAGTTGTTCCCACAACAAGGCCGATGTTTGCATTCGGCGCAACTGCCATAAGCGTAGCGTTTCGCATTCCCTTCTTGACCTTCGCACGCAAGAGATCCCAGTTGAGTCCCTTATGCTTGCTTTGATTATCGACTGTAACTGCAATGCCTCGCTCTTCAGAAAGTTTCTTGATCGTATCGATAGGAACATATCCCTTTGACCACATTGATCCGTTGAAATTCTTGTATGATCCTCTCTCAACTGCGAGATTTGCGCTCTCGTCGATCGCCATATAGCTCACGAACTCGAAAATTCGATCTGCGAAATCCCAAGCATGCTCACTGTCGTATGCCATGCCAAGCTGTTCTATAGTATCTGCAAATCCCATCACGCCGAGACCCATTGCCCTGTTTTCCCTATCAGACTTTGCTGCTTCTGGAATCGGAAGAACGTTGATATCTATAAGATTGTCGAGCTGTCGAACAGCGAGTCGCACAGATTCTTCGAGACGGCCCCAATGCACCTCCTTGTTCTTGATATGAGCAGCAAGATTGAGTGACGCAAGGTTACATACGGCAACATTTTCTTTGTCTTGAGGAAGGCAGATTTCTGTGCACAAGTTGGACATATGTATCGTACCAGTATTGTTGTTGAGGGCACGAGTATTTATGGTGTCCTTCCAGACAAGCCAAGGATGCGAAGTAGACTGGAGGGAAACAAGAATCTGGCGGTATTGCTCAGCTGCAGGAACTTTCTTGAAAAGCCTAAGCTCTCCCCTGTCTGCTTTCTCTATATAGTATGCATATCGGACGCTGAATTCCTGGCCATAAAGCTCATTCAAATCAGCTGTTTCTGCAGGATCGAACATGTACCAATCCTTGCCAGCTTCAACGCGCTTCATGAATTCGTCAGACAAGAAAGCGGCAGTATTGGCTGTTCTCATTCGGACATAGTCGTCTCCCGCATTGTGTTTCCAGTCGAGAAATTCAGGAAAATCGATGTGCCAATTCTCCATATAGAAGCAGAGTGCGCCGACTTTCTTTCCTCCTCGCTGTACGGCACGGATAGATGTGTCGAGAATCTTAGCGAAAGGAGTCGGACCGCTTGAAGTTCCACCGAAGCTTGATTTCAAAGGAGAGCCTGTTGCTCTAAGCTTCGTGATGGATGCGCCGATTCCTCCAGAGCCCTTGGAGAGAAGAATAACGTCTGAAACCGACTTCGCAATATGTCCCATGTCATCATGAATCTCCAAAAGATAACAGTTAGAGAGCGCTGGACGAGTAGTTCCCGCCCCGAGATTCGTAGAACCCCCGGCAATGTACTGGTGTCGAGACATCTTGTCATAAAATTTCTTTGCGTATTCTGTAGGATTATTCTCATGATATGAAAGTCCCATGGCAACTCGCATAAAAAAATATTGCGGGGTCTCAACAGTCTCTTGCCTGTCATCCTTCATGAAGTATCTATTGAGAATTCCGTCGAGGCCAGCGTAACCGAAGAGTTCATCACGCTCGATAGCGAGAGAATCAGCAAGCTGCTCCAAATTGAACTTGCGTCCCATGTCTGGGTGAAGTCTCTTGTTCTCTACTCCAGTCCTTATATATGTGACAAAACCGTCTCGGTGCTTTTTTTTGAGATCCGCGGGATTTTCTTTGTCATATTCGCCAATAGCTTTTCGGTAAATGGTCTTGAGAAGAAGCCTGGTAGCGACTTTGTCGTACTGGATGTCCTCCTTTATGTTCTGAACGGCTGCATTGATTGTCGCCTGGTCGAGCTCATCGGTCGTGATGCCGTCATAGAGAGTCAGCCGAGTCTCAGTGGCTATCTGAGTCACCATAGCAATCGGATCGATGAGTCCAGCGCACGCGCGCTCTATGGAACGATTCACTCGGTCGGCATTATGGGGCTCTCTGGTTCCGTCGGCTTTGGTGATTGTTATGCTCATGAGTTGGCGAATTGATTAAGCTGATAAGTAAGGGTTATTTTACCTTAAAAAAAATATAAAGACTGGGGATAAATCTGTAAATTTATTAATAAGAGACAGAAACAGAAAATTGTAAATGGTTTTTCGTATTTTTCCTTACTTTTGACCCATTATCTTGCCGAAATTGAGAAATTTTCCTGTCACGAGAGCATTTTTTTGAGCGAAACCGGAGTTTGCTTCAAGAATATAGAGGGTTTTTTCCGGTGGGAAGAAAACTTTCGGGTAAGAATCGGGGGAAACGTCCTTTTCCACGTGGACAATCTTGCCCTTATCATCAAGCCAGAAGATGTCGATCGGGAATTTCATGTCCTTCATCCAGATGCCGTACTTATCGGGATCATCAAATACGAAAAGCATCGCAGAATCAGCGGGCAAAGAGTCCGTGCCTCCAAGTCCTCTAGTTCTGCTTTCAGAAGTCGCGACTACTGTCAGTTCGATCTTTTTTTCTGGAAGGATCAAATACGCTTTTTCATCATAAATGCTGGTATTTGAATTGGAAAATATGGATACCCCTCCGATGAGGATGCTTCCGGCAAGGGCGAAAAAGAGAATCCTGGACGGCATATCATTTATTCCTATGGAACGGGTGCAGATGGGCAGCAACGCCCATCGCGAGAGCGACGATTACGAGATTCTTGATGATATACTGCCCCTCGAGAGTCGGGACAAGAATGCTCTGCCATGTCATGGCTGGTAAAAAGATGAGCGGAAGCGTCGTCATGACCATGTGCGGGATAAGCAGCGCTATAGCGAAGCGTGCGAGGCGAGGAATAAGGAATGATATTCCTATAAGCATTTCATAGATAGCGAAAATGATGATGAACGTCCCCCACTCCATAAATGGCAAAGTTGCTTCCATGAGATCCATGACCATCGGACCTGCTGGACTCAATCCGAGGATTTTCAATATGCCGAACCAGAAGAAGACAATGAAAAGCGCGACACGAGCGGCAGGCATGCTTAATTTTCTCAAGAGGTGTATGAACCAGCTGTCGAATTGTTCAAAGTAGCGCCTCATGTGGATATGCTAATAGTATATATGATATCATACGGACATGAAAATCGCTTTTGTAGGGCCGGCCGCAGTCGGAAAGGATGTGGCATCGGATTATATTGCAAAAAAATTCAATTTGGCGCATATCCCTACTGGCGATATCGTCCGAGAATACATGACGAAAAATAATTTGGGTGAGCTTGATCGAGCCAATGTGAGGATCATTGCAAAAAAGATGCGCGACGAGCAGGGCGGCGATATTTTCGTCAGAATTGCCCTTAAAGACAATCCTGACGATGTCGTGCTTAGCGGATTGAGAGCGGTGGATGAGATTTATACGCTCAAGAAGCTTGGCGGAAAAGTGATTGCTCTCGACGCTCCAACAGAAAAGAGGTTCGAATGGGCGAAAATCAGGGGTAGAATCGGTGACCATATATCATTTGAGGAATTCAAGGCAATCGAAAAAAAAGAATATGAGAATAAGGACAAGAATGGCCAGAATGTGGCCCGCGTCATGGCTTTGGCGGACTTTCAAGTAATGAATGATTCTGATCTAGAGAGCCTGTTCAAAAAACTAGACACTTTGAATCTTTAGCTTATTCCGAAGAAGTTTCTTCCACTACCTCGGTCGTCGTTTCAGTAGGCGTCTCTTCAATACCTTCTTCTGTTGCCGGTTCCTCAACGGGTTCTTCTTCAACAACATCAATTTCTTCTATATTATTGTCTTCCACCGGCGTAGTCTGTTCCGATACCTCCTGAGTACTAGAAGCAACACTATCATCTGCAGTACCCGCCTCAGTTTCATGTTCTGTATCTGTCTCACCAACATCATCTGTTGAAGTCGAAACGGTTGTTGATGATTCTGGTATTGTGGTTGGCGTAGAGGTAGAAACTATATCATCATGAATAGTGTCCTGTTCGTCAGATTCCTCCGTCTCATCATCTGATACAGATTCCTGGTGAACGGTACCACCGGCATCTAGAAGTAGAGCCTTAAATTGATCCTTGGTCACGCACACATCATCGACACAAATATCATTCTGAACATTGAATGTCCCGTCAACGAACCAAGCAAGTACTTTATTGATTTTTGCCACTAGCTCCTTCACCGCCTTGACCAAGATGGAAATGATGGCACGGTCATCGATACCAGAAAGGTCTCCGTCTGCATTGTAAGTGACGAGACGAGCGTCGATACCTTCTACTTCATCGGCAATGAAACCGTATCGAAGTCGCTGGTCTCCATCATTGTAGACAAATGATGTCGGCATGAGACCGTTGACGACTGACAGGGCGTCTAGAGACAAAGTTTCGATGTCGTGCTTGGTCTCGCGGAGAGATGGGAGACATGCGTCAGAACCAGAGTTGTATACTAGTTCGTTGTTCGAGGAGAGACAGACTGATCCTGCTCCGGTGGAGCCGGTGAGGCCATCGAATCCAGCCGTGCCAGTAACTGAAAACTTGCGCCACGGCGATGTAGTACCAACACCGACATTTCCCCCTCCATTGAAGATGGCGTCGTAGTTGTTGGTGCCTCCGGTCACTGAGGATATGTACAGGCCTATGTTGTTAGCCGATGTTCCAGACCATGAGCCGGTGGAGACGATCTCTATGCCAGACTTGTTGATGAAAGACGTGGTTGATGTGGCGGTATTTGATACCTTGATGCCACTGAAGGCTGAAGTTTTGACATCGGAGTCAGCTGGCAGTGAAATGTCCAGGATATGAGACGGAGTAATGTCATTGATGCCTATGAGTCCTAGGCCAGAGATGAAAAGACGCGACAGTGAGGCTGATCCAGAGTTGGTCTCGAAGCTTATGGGGCGGTAGACTGCATTCCCTGAGGTGCTCGTGAACTTCGCTCCACCGTTCGATCCTGTGGCGCTGATGTTGAAGGAAGATTGGCCAGTCTTGGTTATGAGGAGAGACGGGTCGCTTGTGTTGCTTATCTGTATGTCCTTAGCGAAGGTGCTAGCTACGGTTGTAGATGTAGCAGTGAACGAACCTGCCAGAGCGTTCGTGCCTAGGTCGGAAGACCCGTTGACTGACAATGCTCTCCAGGGGGAGGTGGTGCCGATACCGATGTTGCCGGCGACTGGGACGCTTGAGACAGAAGCACCATTATAAACACCAGTACCATATATGAGATTACCGATATTTAATTGTTGGCTACCGGTTACAGAAGGTGCTTCTATGTTTTGGCCAATGACGATATTGTAGCCTCCTGTGGTTATTCCATATCCAGCCTGATAGCCGAGAAGTGTGTTGTAATTACTACCAGTACTTGCACTATATCCTGCTTGATAGCCAGCATATACGCCTCCTTGATTAGAATATGGTGTCACTCCACCCGACCCAGCGTTATATCCGATTGCCACAGTATTAGTCGCGGAAGTGTTGTACGCGAGCGCATACATACCAACCGCTGAATTGTATGACCCAGTCTTATTGCTTCCAAGTGCCCAATGTCCAATAGCAGAGTTGCGCGATCCAGTCGTATTTTCATAATTGGAATAATATCCGACCGACGAATTGTAATTACCTGAACTGTTCCTATATAGGCTTGAGTGACCGATTCCGGTATTTTGTGTGCCAGTCGTACTGTACAACGATGCATAACCAAGCCCAGTATTACCGACACCGCTAACATTGAGTTGCAATGACTGTGCTCCGACGGCGGTATTATGAGTTCCTGTCTGCAATGTAGATGCCGCCCCATGTCCTATCGCCGTATTGTATCCACCAGTAGTTAGTGCCCTCAATGAATCAAATCCTGTACCAACATTGTATGATCCAGATGCAGCAATATTCCAGCTGGGATTACCGACAAATAGATTTGATAGGGTTGTCGTACCAAACACATATCCAGCATCGATTATATCCTTCGTAGCCAGATTGCTTATCGGCTTATCAATCGATGGAGCAAGCGAATCAATCAAAGTGGCTAGTCCTCTAGCTATGACATCATACCCAGTCGAATTTAGATGGAGTGTATCGTATCGTAGCGATGTCGGTGGTGTTCCGGCGCTACAGTTTGTCTGATCCGCCGTAGTTGACGCATACCATCCTGTAGTATTCGATGGTCCAATTGGATTACAAGTGGATAACAGCCATTCCATCGTATCAAAATAATTATCACCGTAAGTAGATGACAAAGTACTATTGATTGAAGCGATGTTGTCATATGTTCCAGTTCCTGAGCCTTCAGTTAGGCCAGTAATCACACCCATGACTATAAAGTACCTTGGTTGCGTCATGAGTGAGACCATCGAAGCAATGTTCGCTATCACTGTCGCTGGCGAACTATTGTCATTACGGCCAGACCATATGACCTCAAAATCATTCTGCCTGTTGGTAGCTTTCACGAATCTTGCAAGTATATTAGTGCTTGACTCTCCACCAACACCGCCATTGAATGTAATATATTCCCTGCTCGTGTAATTGTTTATCGTGTATGTCCACGGATTTCCGCCACTACCGCTCGTCAAACTGTCTCCCCACGCCGATATCCTAAACGACGACGATACGCTCGATGATGTAGCATACTGTGCATAAAGATTTCCGGAAACAGTAAGATTTGTCGTCGATGCATTCGTAAACATCTGCAACCCGGTAAACGTATTAGCGGAATACAGCTTCGGTATAGTCGTCGAAGCATTGATGTAGCTGTTCACTCTAGCATCAGTGTAATAGAGGTTCGAACCTTCAGAGACATTGGTAGTGAGGAGACCGAGAGAGGAGGTGGAAATGCCAGAGAGAGTCGTGCCGTTTGCAGCATAGTAGGCGAGCTGGTTGGCAGTGCCGCTATTGATGGTGCCAGAACCACCAGCACTGATACCCAACGATGATGTAGCCACCAGGTCATAGCCTCCCAGAGCATTGCCGAGGAGGACTTCACCGTAGGCTGGAGCAGTAGATGTACCTGTACCACCGTTGCTGATTGCTAGATCTGTACCAGACCAGTTGGAGTCATTGACTGACGAAGCAGTAGCTAGAGTACCTAGACCAGATATGCTAGAGGTATCTAGGTCATCTACGGAATTGCCAATACTGGTGAATACACGATCAGTCTGTATAGATGACTTGGTCTTGAAGGCTTCGAGCTCGGAGCGGAGGGATGATATGAGGGAGAGGAGGTAGTCTGCTGAAGCTTCTGGGGGATTGGGTGTTGCCTGTTCCCTGATGATGGTCTCGACTATCCTGACTGGAGCTGAAGTCTGAGGGTTGAAATCGGATACGGGAACCAAGGGAGCTTCAGGAGCAGGGCTAGCTATGACAATATCCTCCTTGCACATGTCAGTGCTAAGGGACAGGAGCGAGGTCAGAGAACAGACGAACCCCTTCCAGCCGTCTGAAGCAGAGGCAGTCTGCCATCCCCATGCAGTGGAAAAGGCGTAGGAGCTCTGGGGTGGCATGCTGCTGAAGACCACAGCCAAGAAAAGCGCCGCCACAAGCATTGCTCCAGCCCTGCGGAGCCGTTTTTTCAGGAAATCCATGCTGTAATTGTATCATTCGTAGGGGAAGAAAAACGGGGAGAGGGTGGGGATAACGTGGAGGGTGGGGGATTGTTGTCAAAACCCCTCTGTCGGCATTTTTACGAAATTGCGGAGGAAGAGGGATTCGAATCCACAGTAAAAACCTGTAATGTCGGTTGAAATTCAACCGTAGCACTCGAGAGGCTCTAGATATGTATTATAGCTATTTCTTAATTTGATCAACAGCTTGTGACTCATCAAAATCAAGCCATTGGGCCCAACCTCCTAATCTATAAATTAGACCTGGCCAATCAAATGTAATGGTTCCATTATCTTCTCTTAGATTTATTTTTTCGCGTACGTCATTTGGCAAATCCTTAACGTATTTAATCCACATCGCCTTACCCATATCAGACATCTCACTTGTCCTTGTATATTGAATAATACCGTTAAAAGATTCTACCTTCTCAAAATTAAATCCTGCCTGTAGAAACCATTGTTCAAGCTCAGTCTGAGTGGCAAAATATCTAGGTCTTTCATTACCCATATCTTGATATTGTCCAGAAGCCAAATCCTTTAAATTCACAAGGTCATTTAATACTTTATTAGTATCATCAGTAGAATAATATGTTTGAAGAATAAATAGCCCATCTTTTTTAAGCACTCTACGTATTTCTTGAAGTGCTTTCAATTGTGCCTGGCGCGGAAGATCATAAAGTGCAGAACGTAAAAATACACGATCAAATGATCTCTTTAAAAAAGGGGTTGAGATAATTGAAGATTCGACTTTTTGAATTGCTGGTTCAATCATATTAAGCATGCCTGGGCTAAAATCCAATGCCCAGGCATCAGTCTGAGGAAATTTATCTTTAATTTGGCTAGACAAAAGAGCTGTTCCGCTCATCGCTTCGAGAACACGTAAACCATCAGACATACGCCCGCTATCAATAAGTTTTGGAATAAACTCATCTTTTCTTATTCCTTCATAAAGAGGACCGTTCCAGCTTCCAGCAATACGATCGTATCTTTTTTGAAGTGGAATATTTAATATCGGGAAAGAATGGGTTTCGATCTTCAATTCTTCATTATTTTCGCCAGAAGGAGATTTCTCAAATTTTTCCATATAATTAATACTACTATAGTTTCCAATATAGACAACTCATCTCGACTTGGCGGAGGAAGAGGGATTCGGTCAGGAGTCGCTTTCTGCTGAGAGAATAACCAAAGCGGCTATAGAGGCCTTGTAGGGCTTTAAAATTCAATCTCCTTTCCAAGCTCCAAAGAAATAAATTGTATTCCTGCTTTTTCTGAATAAAGTTTGAGAAGTCTTTCTGTGATGCCATGTGTCCTTATAAGATTTCCATCATGAACAGGAAAGGCGATTCTCGGTTTTACGTCAAGAATATAATCAATCGACTGAGCAATGCTGCTCCATGGAGCCGAAACAGGAAATGCCAAAATATCTACAGGAACATTTGGATTATGGAAGGCGTCTCCAGGGCAGAATAATTTTTTATCAAAAAGATATCCAGTATTTTCTACTTGCTCATAATCACTATAAATAGGCGCGTGAGTTGTGCCATGTCCAGCAATCTCGACTCCGCCTATTTCGATTTTTTCTCCGTCTCTGACCTTCGTATATGCAATAGATTCCTTATCAAGAATCTTTCCGACTGAAGCATTAGTGATAATTTGTGCTTGAGGATTATTCTTTAAAACAATTTTGAGAGACTCAATGTGAAGATGGTCAGTGTGCTCGTGAGTAATAACAATGCAATCAATATTTTTTACCTCATTTTGTTCAGTAGTATATGCGCCGGGATCAGTCAGAAACCGTTTTTCGTTTATTTCGATAATAAGGCAGCAATGGCCGAGTTTTGTAATTTTCATATTTGAATTCTAGCACAGGTGAACACAATACCAGGATATATTGACATATTTAACATTAAATGCTATAATATAAAGCGAATGAATACTTTGAGCGTTCTTTTTACCTTCGTCCTCGTAACCATCGCAATATCATACGGATTCGGATGGATGTTGGGGGGACCGAAAAAAGCAAATTGGATAGTTTCATGGGAGCTTAAAAAGCTAACCCAATTCATGCGATGGGCTCTCGGGCTCATCTTTCAGAAGCTAGCAGACCTTTGCAAGCCTCCGAAAAAGAAAAAAATACCTTAACCCTGGCGAACGACTCACACTCGTTCGCCTCAACTTTTATATAGACAAAAATTCTGCGGAGGAAGAGGGATTCGGTCAGGAGTCGCTTTCTGCTGAAAGCGCTCCCGACCCGGCCTCGCTCGCCTGCGCTCGCTCCGGCTTTCTCACCCTCCCCCTACACTAGTTTGCGCAAGCTAAAAAGCTTGCTCAAACTATCGTTGCGGAGGAAGAGGGATTCGAACCCTCGAGACCAGTGAAGGCCTGCCGCTTTTCGAAAGCGGTACTTTAAACCACTCAGCCATTCCTCCGTATTGTGCGGAAGATGAGGGATTTGAACCCTCGAAGGCCGTTAAGCCTTACCACCTTTCCAAGATGGCGCACTAGGCCGCTATGCGAATCTTCCAATAGCATCATATTACCATCTTCCGCTCGAACCGCCACCCCCCGACATTCCTCCACCGAATCCCCCGAAACCTCCCCCTGATCCGCCATGCCCGCCACCAAAGCCGCCCCAAAACCCTCCTCCATGTCCTCCACCCTTTGAAACAAGAAAATCAATTATGAGGCCAAGAATCGTAAGCCCGATGATTGAGAGAATTCCTGTAAAAAAGAAACCGAATATGAATCCAATGATGATTCCTATCACGCCTCCAACCACTCCTCCAAGCCACCACGATTTTGTCCTGCCCAAGATGCTCGCGATGATTATGAAGAGAACAAAGCCATAGTGCTGAAGGAAATAGATAATTCCTGATGCAGGACTTGCTTCGGGATCAGTAGAGTAGTCAGCCTCGCTTTTCACAACATCGATGATTGCCTGCGTTCCGCTTATAATTCCCTCTTCCATTTTTCCTTCCCTGAAAGCAGGAACGATGATTTTCTGGATGATTCCGTTCGATTGAGCATCAGTCAGCGCCCCTTCTAGGCCATAGCCGACTTCGATGCGGACTTGGCGGTCATTTGGCGCAACTAGGAAAAGCACCCCGTTATCTTTCGCTTCCCCGCCAATTCCCCACTCTTCAAAAAGCTTTACGGCATATTTTTCTATCGTTTCATCGCCAAGGGATGGAACAGTCACGACTGCTATCTGTATCGTCGTCTCTTTGCTGAAAGCAGAAAGTCGCTGCTCGAGCTCGGTCTGTACGGAAGATGAAATAGTTTCAGCATAATCATTCACAAAGCCCTGTGGCTTTCCAGGGCTTGTGTAGGCAGCGGCAGACGCCGCGCTAAAAATAAAAACTGAAAGAGCGAGAAGTGTGGCTCGCTTCATGATGCTAAAACTTAATCTGCGGAGCATTTTCTGCACCCTCCGTCGCTTCAAAATAGGCTCTCTCATCAAAGCCAGTCAGAGAAGCTATGATTGAGCTTGGAATCCTCATGACTTTTAGATTGTAAGTTTTTACAGCTTCATTGAATCTCATTCGCTCTACGCTGATGCGGTTTTCCGTACCCTCATTCTGAGCCATAAGCGTCTGGACTACTTCTGAAGACTTTAGCTGTGGATAATTTTCAGTGATGACAAGAAGCCGTCCGAGGGCGCTTTCAACCTGCCCGGCTGCTCTGGCCTTTTCATCTACCGTAGTGGCACCGGAATACTTCGTCCTGGCTTCAGCTATAGCCGTAAATACAGCCTGTTCCTGTCCCATGACGCCTTTCGCTGATTCAACCAGGTTAGGAATGAGATCAAATCGCCTCTGATAGTCGACTTCGACCTGCTTCCACTGGGTATCGGCATTGATACTAAGGGTCACTAGGTTGTTATATGTTGAAAATCCATACCACACAGCTGCAAGGACTATGATTATGATTATGACAAGAGTCTTTTTCATTTATTTTTAAATAAGCTAATAACTATTTCTTCGGAGAAACTTTCGTCTCATCCTGTCCTGCCGGACCGACAACGAATTTGAATGACTTGATCATGTCTTTGAACTGGGCATCAGCAGTATCGACTAGCATGGTGTTTCTGGCGCCGACAGCCTGTGCATCAGCACCGACGAATCCTTTGCTTGTAGGGCTAAGGACAACCGAAGTGAATGTGAAAAAGTAACAGATGGAATCCTTCTGCAGAGAATACATCCTGCTGAAGTAATTCCGCCCTTGCACGGTATTTGCGATAGAAATCATATTGAAAGAACGGTCATCGACTTTTAGCACATCCCTTTCCTTGACAGTCGTTACTGGAGGAAATGCGCATTTTGACGAAAGGATATCGATCTTGGCCTGAAGATTCCCGATCGTATTCTTCTCTTTTGTCGAATCCGTAATCATGCTGAACGTGACGTTGTTAGCCGCCTCCCCGCGCTCCCATGCCGTAGGATACTTGACCGAAAAGCCCAGCTCGTCATTCTTGTATTCTGAAAGCTTGTCAGAAATCTTGACGGTCTGGCTTGTGGGAACCTTCGGCTCATCTTGCTCTGAGGTGTTTTGATTGTCATTGGACAAGCCCCTATTTGAGCTTGTAAATTTCCACGCTACAGCGCCGATAATGGCCACAATCACGACTAAGACGATGATTTTTTTCATAATATGAAAATTGTACTATTATATGACAAAAAAATCAACGATTCCCTATATTTCTTTCGCCTCTTCCGCGATTGCAGCTTCTGTAGTAAGGAGAAGCGCCGAAGCCGAACATGAATTCTGAACTCCAAATCTAGTAACCTTCACTGGATCAATAATACCGAGAGCAATCATGTCGGGAACCATCTCATCCTTATAGGCATCATAGCCGGCGTTTCCTTTGCCGTTTTTTACTTTTTCGACAATGACTGATCCGTCATCTTTGCCTGCATTCATCGCAATCTGTTTCAAAGGCGATTCGAGGGCTTTCAGCACGATCTGGTAGCCCAATTCGAATTCCTTTGATGGATGCTTCTTGCCCGCAAGGCTATCAGAGACTTTTTGGGCTGCCTTGATAAGCGCTACGCCTCCTCCGGCCACAATTCCTTCCTCGATCGCCGCTTTTGTCGCATTTACAGCATCTTCAATCTTCAACTTTAGATATTTTATTTCCGTTTCCGTTGCTGCTCCCACGCGAATCACCGCGACTCCCCCTGAAAGCTTGGCGATGCGGGCATCAAGCTTCTCTTTCTCGTATTTCGAGTCGAGATTTTCCTTTTGCTGCTTCAGTTGGGAAATCCTCTCTTCGATATCGGCTTTCTTTCCTTTTCCACCGACGATGATTGTCGTGTCCTTCTTTGAAACGACACGGCGAGCCTTTCCGAGCATTGCAATATCGGCATTCTCGAACGTAATGCCGACTTCTTCTGAAATGACCGTCGCGCCGATCGTCACTGCGACATCCTCAAGGGCTGCTTTCTTGCTGTCTCCAAACCCAGGAGATTTGATCGCAAGGACATTGAATGTGCCTCGAAGCTTATTGACGATGAATGTCGAGAGCGCTTCGCCGTCAACGTCCTCTGCGATAATTACCAGGTCCTTCTTTCCTGCCGCCGCTAGCTTTTCAAGCAGAGGCAACACCTCCTTTATAGATGAGATCTTCCTGTCGGTGACAAGGATTGCGGGGTCTGCATATTCTGCCTCCATTCTTTCGCTATTCGTCACTAGGTAAGGTGAAATGTAACCCTTATCGAATTCGATCCCTTCGGTGACTTCTGACTCGAGGCCGATCGACTGCGATTCCTCGACGGTAACCACGCCATCTTTTCCAACTTTCTTGATAGTGTCTGCAATGATCGTCCCGAGCTCGAGGGATTCAGCCGAAATAGTCGCTACTTGGCGAATCTCTTCATCAGTCTTGATCGGCTTCGCAATGGACTTGAGCGCCGTGACTACGTCTTTTGCTGCAGCTTCGATTCCGAACTTCACGCCCATGGCGTTCAATCCCATGGAAGTATATTTCATTCCTTCGGCAACGATGGCTTGGGTCAGTACAACGGAAGTGGTCGTCCCGTCTCCGGCTATTTCATTCGTCTTGGTCGCAACCTCCTTTATGATTTCCGCACCCATATTCTCGAACTTATCCTTGAGGGAAATTTCCCGAGCGATCGAAACGCCGTCGTTCGTAATCGTCGGAGCACCATAGCCTTTTTCAAGAACGACATTCCTTCCGCGTGGGCCAAGCGTGATTCTCACTGCATCAGCCACAGCGTCGATGCCTCTTTTGAGTGATTTTCTGGCGTCTTCATTGTATAGTATTTTTTTTGACATGAAATTCTTGATTTATTTGATTACAGCCAATAATTCGCTCTCTTTAACTATGTAGTACTCTTCACCGTCAATCGTTACCTTGTCTCCCCACTGGAAAAGCACTTCATCTCCGACTTTCACCGATACCGGCACCAATTTCCCTTCTTCATATCTTCCTGCTCCGACTGCAACTATCTTTCCAGCCTTGCTTCCCTTATCGTCATTTACCGTAATTGGAATTATGATTCCAGAAGCTGTCTTCTTTTCTTTCATATCCGTATTTTCTTTTATTAAAATCCTATCTCCGAGCGGCTGAATGTTCAGCTTTATTTTTTTTGCGTCTTTTGTCATGCTTTGTATTATATAGGTAACAGTTGCAAGAACAACTTGACTGATCATTAAATAGTATGTGTGTTTGAATAATCAGTAATTCACCGTAATTAGTCAAAGATTTTTTATTATTTCTTCATTTCGGTTTGGTACCGTTAATGAATGTCGGTACGAAATTTATTCAAAAGATATATAGAGAAATCAAAATATAAAAAGAATGTTGTCATTTATCGCGCTTATGTATGCACTCCAAGAAAAGAAATACAAGATATTGTGTCAAAAGAGAATCAAAAAATGGTATTTATTTCGACAAAATCATTAAAACACATCTATGACAGGCACGTTTACGAAAAGAAAAAGCCGAAAGATTTTTACTTTTTAATTAAGAACATTGAAAAGATTATCGGCCGTCCGGATAGAATTTACAAAAACAAGCCGAATAAAAGGGGTGATTTTATTTTTGTAAAAGAAATGGCAAATCAAACTTATATGTGCACATTGGAAATCGTAAATAAGACAGAATTAGATATAGTTTCAGCTTATATCACTGGCGAAAAATACCTCTCTAAATTCACACTTTTGTGGAGCTAGAGGACGGCGAACCCTCTCTCGTAACACAAATGGATTTTCATCCATCCATGCCCCGCAGTAGAGCCATTTCTGCATTTAGCCCCGCAAAAAAGCAAATTTATATCGAAATAGTATCAGAAGGTATTTCTTCTTGCAACTTGCACCTCCAATCCCGATATGCTATAGTACCCCGCAATGAAGACTATCGCTTCTCTACTTCCGTACACGCAGATTGTACTTGCGGTTATACTTGTAACGGCAATACTACTACAAAGAACCGGCGCTCAAGTCGGCGGCGCTTTCGGCGGCAGCGACAATTTCAGCTCGGCTTTCCATACCCGACGCGGATTTGAAAAGACTCTCTTCATTATAACGATTGTAGTTGCTATACTCTTCGCAGTTTCAGCTCTCGTTACTCTTATCTAACACTAATTACATACCGAAGTGAAAAAGGAATTTCGCTTAAAGGGAAGTGAAAAATTGCTTGGCATGATTCGTGCTTTTTCTGCGACAGAAAGGGCGGTTTTCGGCCTACTGACTTTCGTCGCCCTAATCAGCGCCCTCGTAATGGCCTGGAAAGTGAATAAGTCTTTCCTAGTCCAGATGCCATCGCACGGAGGATCTTTCAGCGAGGGCGTCATAGGACTGCCGCGCTCAATCAACCCCGTCCTTGCCTTTACCGATGTCGACAAAGACCTTTCAACGCTTATCTATTCCGGACTTATGAAATACGAGAATGGTAAGCTCGTTGGTGATCTTGCAAAAAGCTACGCCGTATCGAAGGATGGCCTCTCTTATTCTTTTGTCTTGAATGACGACTTGAAATTCCATGACGGCGCTCCGCTGACGACGGACGACATAGAGTTTACAGTGCAGAGAGTTCAGGATGATGCTCTCAAAAGCCCGAAACGCGTCGATTGGGCGAGCGTAACCGTAAAGAAAATCAGTTCAACGGAAATCGAATTCATCCTGAAGCAGCCGTATGCGCCTTTCCTTTCAAATACGACTCTGGGCATAATTCCGAAGCATATTTGGAAAAATGTCTATGCTGACCAATTCATCTTTAGCCAATACAACATCGAGCCGATCGGTTCAGGCCCTTATGAAGTGAATTCTATCGAGCGCGACAGCGGAGGAATCCCTCAATACTACATTTTAAATACGTTCAGCAGATACCACAACGAAAAGCCTTACATTTCCCGTGTAAACGTTTATTTCTATCCGAACGAAGCAGCTGCGCTTGATGCCTATAATGCCGGAATCATAGATAATCTTGCCGGAGTTTCTCCACAGGAAGCCACAAAAATAGCTTCTTCATCGGCTTCTGGCAGCAACATTTCCCATACCCCTCTTCCTAGAATCTTCGGGGTCTTTTTCAATCAAAATAGCTCGCTAGTGTTGGCAAACAAAGAAGTCCGACAGGCTCTTGACATGGCACTCGATAAGGAAAGAATAATCCAGCAGGTGCTTTACGGGTACGGAGTCAGCATTGACAGCCCGATACCCTTCGGAACGCTGCAAGGAACTTCATCGCCAAAGACTGGTGACAAGGACGCGGCAAGAGCTCTATTATCAAAAGCCGGATGGCTGACCAATGTCGATGGTGTTTTGGAGAAAAAAACGAAAACATCAGCTCAGACTCTCGAATTTTCAATCGCAACTACCGATGCGCCAGATCTCAAGAAAACCGCAGAAATCATCAAGGAAGAATGGGAGCAGCTCGGCGCTCGGATAACGATAAAGGTCTTCGAATACGGCGACCTTTCGCAGAACATCATCAAGACAAGAAAATACGATGCGCTGCTATTCGGAGAAGTCGTCGGCAAGGACCTCGACCTCTATGCATTCTGGCACTCTTCGCAACGCAATGCGCCTGGACTCAACCTCTCAATGTACGTGAACAGCAAAGCAGACAAAATGCTCGAAGATGCGAGAATCACTTCAGATGAGAAAACAAGGAATGCCACGTACAAATCATTCGAGAAGATTATACAAGATGAGGTGCCGGCAGTCTTCCTTTATTCTCCGGAGTATGTGTACGTAACATCAGGCGGAATCAAGGGAATCGATCTCAAATCAATAACCAGCGCTTCCGATAGATGGTACGGCATCGACAAATGGTATATAGAGACGGACAACGTATGGAAGATTTTCTTAAAAAATAACTAGAAATAAAAAAATGGAAAACAAAATCGCAAATTCAGCACCGAAAACAGCGCCTGCATTTTCAAGGCCTTCAAGCAGGGGTCCGCGAAAAACCATGGGCAGGTCGCACGGAATGCGTCCGTCTCGGCCGCCGGATGCAACGCAGACGCATAAGAAAGTCGAGGATACCGTCCCTCCGTTAGCTCCTGATTCTATCAGGATTATTCCGCTGGGAGGAGTCGAGGAAATCGGAAAAAACATGACAATGGTCGAGTACGGAAACGACATCGTCATCATCGACATCGGCTTTCAATTTAAGGATGAAAACACCCCAGGAATCGACTACATACTTCCTAACACGAAATATCTTGAAGAAAGGAAGGACCGCATCCGCGCAGTCATCATCACCCACGGCCACCTAGACCATATCGGTGGCATTCCCTACGTCATGCCGCGCATCGGCAATCCGCCACTCTATACCAGGATGCTTACGGCCGTCATGATCAAAAAGCGCCAAGAAGAATTCACCCATGTCCCGCCACTTGACATCAAAGTCGTTGAAAAAGACGAAACGATCACGCTTGGCTCGCTAAAGGTGAAATTCTTCGCTGTGACCCACACGATTCCTGATGCCATGGGAGTAGTCATCGTGACTCCTCATGGATCAATCGTCCACACTGGAGACCTCAAGCTCGACCACGTAGACGGAATCCCTACCGATGATGAAGAAGCCGAATTCGATCGCGTATTCAAGAATGAGAAAGTCCTCCTCCTTATGGCAGACTCTACGAACGTGGAAAATCCCGGTTTCTCTTTGCCTGAAAAGACCGTCCACAAGAACATCGAGGAAATCATAAAGAACACTAAGGGGCGCCTCATCATCGCGACTTTCGCTTCGCTTTTGGAGCGAATGCTCAAGATAATAGATTACGCAGAAAAATACGGCAAGAAAGTCGTCGTTGAGGGCCGAAGCATGAAAGGCAATATCGAGATATGTCGCAATCTCGGGCTTCTCAAGCCCAAGAAGGATACTCTCATCACTGTCGAGCAGATAGAGAGCTATCCGCCAGACAAGATCGTCATCCTGGCCACAGGAGCCCAGGGCGATGAATTCGCAGCCATGATGCGAATGTCCAACAAGACGCATAAATACATCAAGATAAGCAAGCGGGACACGATTCTCCTATCATCCTCTATCGTTCCCGGAAATGAGCGGGCGGTCCAGAAGCTCAAGGACAACCTTTCAAGGCAAGGCGCGCATATCATTCACTACAAGATCGCTGATGTCCACTCTTCAGGGCACGCAAACCATGATGAAACTGCCTGGATACACAGGAAAATCAGACCTAAGTTCTTCGTGCCTGTACATGGATACCATTACATGCTTCGAGTGCATGGGGAGATTGCGCATGAAACGAACGGCCTTACTGAAGACCAGATCATCATCCCGGACAACGGATCAATCATAGAAATCCAGGGCTCTGGCTCAAAAATCGTAAAAATCAAAGAGAAGGCGCCTTCGGGAATTGTCATGGTCGATGGATTCTCAGTCGGAGATATCCAGGATGTGGTCATCCGCGACCGCCAAATGCTTGCTCAAGATGGAATATTCATCGTCTTTGCCATCATAAACGCGCAGACGGGCAGGCTCAAGAAATCTCCAGATATCATTTCTCGAGGATTCGTCTATCTTCGAGAATCACAGGAACTTCTGCACCACGCTCGAATCATAATAAAAAATACGATAGAAGAATCGACAAAAGGCATGAATCCGATCAACGTCGAGTATGTGAAAACAAACATTACCGATAACGTCAGCAAATTCCTCCTGCAAAAAACTGCAAAGCGACCCATTGTCATTCCCGTATTGCTGACGATATAGTCTGTCAATGCTATAATAGCTGATGTCATGAGGCATCATCCTTACATAAGAAAAACGACTGCGCTCTACACGATCGGCGTAGTTGGTTTTTTTTCCGCGCTTCATGCCAGCCTGCCAACCTATTTCAATTCAAGCTTCCTGGGATCTTTCACCGACGAAAGAACCGTCAGTCTCATCTATCTTATTATCTCGCTTGTTACCATCGTAGGGTTCCTTTCGATGCACAGCATTCTGCAGAAATTGGGAAATCTGAGAACCTCCCTGCTCCTGATCATCTTGCAGATCGGCATCTTCTACGGCCTGATAACCGCGACATCATTCAGCGTCATAGCCCCTCTTTTCATCCTTGGTATGAGCGTAGTCAGCCTTATCGCGCTGACCATAGACATATTCCTCCAAAGAAGCACTGACATCGGGCATACTGGGAGCGTGCGCGGAATTTTCATGACCGTCATAAACACCGCTTGGATACTAGGCCCGCTTATCGGAGGAATGCTAATCATTGAAAACGACTACAAGGGCGTATATATGGCAAGCTTCGCCATACTTTTCCCATTGCTTTACCTCGTCTACAAGAATTTCAATAACTTCAAGGATTCCAATTATGTCAATTTTTCAGCTTTGCAGACGATTTCAAGAATCATCAAGAACAGAGACATCAATAGCATATTCATAGTCAATATCGTCCTGCAGACATTCTATGCCTGGATGACGGTTTACACCCCAATCTATCTGCACAACACCATCGGATTCGACTGGAGGGAAATCAGCATCATCTTCACCATCATGCTCATACCTTTCGTGCTCGTTGATGCGCCCCTCGGCAAGCTTGCAGATAAGAAGTGGGGTGAAAAAGAAATGCTGGCAATAGGATTCGTCATCATGGGAATATCGACTGGAGCGCTAGTTTTTTTCGGCACAAAGAGCCTCATCGCATGGACTGTCATGCTTTTCCTGACTCGCATCGGCGCGGCCATTGCCGAGGTCATGATCGAAACATATTTCTTCAAGAAAGTCGACGGCAAGGACCCTGAGGTGTTGAGCATGTTCCGAACGACCCGCCCTCTTTCGTTCTTCATAGCTCCTGTCATAACTACCATAGGGCTCGTATATACGAGCGAGCGCTACCTTTTTATAGTTCTCGGAATGATTTGCCTTCTGACTCTTTTTCCTATCTTAAAAATGAAAGATACGAATTAGATTTGATTAGATTTTCCTTGCTTCAAGCATGAGAAACATGGGAATCTCCTTTCGGATCCTGTTTTCTTCAGTAGCCCGAGGTCCAGGGTTGCTCTCCTTATGCGAAACCCATTCTTCGAGTCTAGTTACAGCAAAACCAGCCCTAGTAAGGGCTTTAAAATATACCTGAAGCGGCCTATGGAAGGAGACTGTGAATTTCTTTTCGCCCTCGTTCTGAGCGCCTGGATTCATTTCTATCTTGTTTTTCGTATCTGACATATACGCATCGATGCGGCGGTATTGCTGGTGGCTTTTGCCATCCCAATCCCAGCTCGAATTTTTCGGGATACGAAAAGCGGGATGGTTGAGGACGATATAAAAAGTTCCGCTTGGCTTGAGTGCACGGTACGCCTCCTTAACCGCGCCTTGAAGATTTTCAATATTTTGTAGCGCGAGAACGATCAAAGCCTTATCGAATGAACCGTCCTGCGCGAACGTAAGCGCGTCAGCAGGTGCGATCTCAAACGAAATCGATTTTGGCGAATGAATTCGGGCAATTCCGATAAGTTCCTTCGCAATATCAGCTCCAGTTACCTGTGCCCCGGCTTCATTGAGAAATCTTGAGAAATAACCCTGCCCACACGCAATATCGAGTATTTTTTCGCCTTTTTGTGGGTTTATGAGCCTTTTCAAGTTCGGAAGTATGACCTCCTGCTGATACGTACCATCCTTATTCTCGAGCAATTCATCGTACCAGCCAGCCACGTTGCCCCATGAGGTGTCTTTTTTGTCCATATGTTTAAGTATACACAAAGTTGATATACTTACGAAACATCTTAATAATTAATATTCAGAATACAAATGGCAAAGATAAAATCAGTTTTCGCTCGAGAAATTCTAGATTCCAGGGGAAACCCGACCGTCGAAGTTGACATGACTCTCAAGGATGGATCTTCTGGGCGGGCGGCAGTGCCTTCAGGAGCTTCTACAGGAAGCCATGAAGCTGTTGAGCTTCGAGATGGTGACAAAAACCGACACAACGGAAAAGGCGTTGAAAAAGCCGTCAAAAACGTAAATACCGTCATAGCGAAAGCCCTCGCAAACAAAGAATTCGATCAGAGATCCATTGATGCGGCTTTGGTCAAGCTCGACGGCACGGAAAACAAGGGTCGTCTTGGTGCAAATGCCATCCTTGGCGTATCAATGGCTTTCTCAAAGGCATCTGCGTGCAGCCAAAAAACTCCTCTCTACAAGTATTTCAGCAAGATCGCAAAGACAAAGAATACTATTCAGCTTCCAGTCCCGATGATGAATATCCTCAATGGCGGTAAGCACGCCGAAAAATCAACAGATTTCCAGGAATTCATGATCATGCCTGTAGGCGCGAAGTCATTCAAGACTGCGTTGCAATGTGGAGCTGAAATCTTCCATGCTCTCAAAAAGATTCTTCATGACCGAGGGCTTGCAACGACTGTCGGGGATGAAGGTGGCTTTGCCCCTTCCCTTTCTTCAAACGAAGAAGCTGTGAAAATCATACTCGAGGCAATCG
>ERZ1292625.529-Hain-H41-01um-R1-529-length-57137-cov-10_pt2 | contig 32177 bp, 46 predicted proteins | sample MGYA00564400_ERZ1292625 | MGnify/ENA primary metagenome ERZ1292625 (study PRJEB36523, sample SAMEA6512639) | groundwater metagenome | collected 2019-01-08 | study: AquaDiva: Metagenomics assemblies of 32 groundwater samples
CGCCTGCCCCAGCGCCTGCCCCAGCGCCTGCCCCAGCGCCTGCCCCAGCGCCTGCCCCAGCGCCTGCTCCTTCAGATGTTCCCGCGCCCGCAGGGACGGCGCAGCTAACCCTGACATGGAACCCAGCATTGATTGACGCTGAAGGAGCCGAGTTAGGTGGCATGGTGACAGAGCAACGTATTCTTTACGACGCTGTTAGCCGCGCACCGATAGGGGGGTACGCATATGTTAAATACCTCGGTAACGGGGTTGCTACCACAGTAACGATATCGGGCATCGCTGCGGGTACATATTTTGCTACGCACCAATCACTATTCAATGGCGAATGGTCGGAGTTTTCACCCGAAATCAGGAAGGATGCGGCATGAAACGTATTTTTGCGGGACTAGCTTTCGCAGTAGCTTTTGGGGCGCAAGCCGCTACCTACTACCTCTCCGACTGCCAAGCCGGAGCCGCGGTAGGTTGCGTGGTCGGCAACGACAGCAATCCTGGCACCAGCGCCACCGCTCCGTGGCGCTCCACCGCCAAGCTGCAAGCCGCATTCAATGCCGGCAAGCCCGGCGACCAGTTCCTACTGGCGCGCGGCGGCGCATGGGCCAATGTGAACATGGTAATGTTCAATTTCAACGGCGGAGCGCCCGCGGCGATGATCGCCAACCCGATGGTCATCGACAGTTACGCTCCGAGTTGGGGCAGTACGGCCAAGCCGATTTTGGCGGGGCTTACGGGCGAATCGCTGTTTGATTTTACCAACAGCGGCCCTCCTGACGCGAATGGCGGGCACGTACTCAGAAACCTTTCTCTGAAAGGCGACGGAGTAGGCGTGCGGTTGTTCAACGGTGTCCAGAATGTTACTCTGGAAAACCTAACCGTTGATGGTTTTTCGGCGGGGGTGGCTTGTGGGGGTGTTGTTGACCCCGCGACCAATCCTAGTTTCATCACAGTACGCAACTCTACTTTCACCAACAACCGCGCCATTGCCGTCGGCATGTGGGGTTGTTACCACGTTCTGGTGGAGGGCAATACGCTTGACAACAACGGGTTCGAGCGGCCCATGCTGGATCATCCGATCTACATTTCGGGGAACAGCTACGGTAGCACAGTCACGGATGTTGTCATCCGCAACAACCGGCTCACCAACAACTCGGTGAGTACGGGGTATTGTCGTGCGTCTGTCATCGTGGGACATGACGTAGGGGCAGATTGGATCATCGAGAACAACTACATTTACCAAGCCCCGAACACCAGCTACCCAACTTGCTGGGGCATTTCGTTCAGTCCGGCCAACGGCGGTTACCTGGAGGGCATGGACCGCATGGTGATCCGCGGCAACACCCTTGTCAACGTGGGCAACAACGCCATCGAAATAGCTGCTTGTCGCACCTGTTTGATCGAGAACAACGTCATCGTGTGGGAGACGATTACCGAAGCCGCGGGCATTAGGCACCACATCGCTCCAACTACGCCGACCTACGTCGGCACTGCCCTGACGATACGCAATAACTCGATTTACTTCTTTGGCACGAACGATGTTAGCCGAGGAATCATTGTCAATGACCAAGGCACGGACCACACCGTGGTGTCGAATCTGATCTATTTCGGCGCGGGCAGTTTTGCTAATGCCTGCTTCGAGACTAACCTGGCAGACAGTGCTTTCACAGCTTGGGGTAATAACCTGTGCTTCGGCGGGCCGTTCGGCAAAGCCGGTACGGGTGATGTTGCTACTAATCCACAGTTCGTAGCAGTTCCGTCCCTGACAAACGGATTTTCGATGGCACTAGCCCCCGCGTCCCCGGCAAAAGCTGCGGGAGACGTGACAAGGAGTGCGCCTAGAGATAAAACGACCTGCCGCCGCCCCGCCCTGCCTTCGATCGGGGCTTACGATGCTGTGGTGGCAGGATGCACTAAACCCGCAGCTACCGCAACAAGTTTGCACTAAGGTTTAATTGTGGCGATAGTCCAGACTGCCTACGGGGAAAATACTGGCACAAATGCAGTAGCAACCTTTGGCACAGCCGTAACTAGCGGCAATGCGGTATTACTGGCATTTTTCCTGTCAGACTACGCTTCGAGCGATCCTGGCGGCACTGGGTCGGGGCTAAGTGGGGCATCTGATTCACCTCCAGACGTACTGTTTGACGATCAAGGCAATTCGTACACGCAGCTTCAGGTTCGAGCACCGTTAGACAGCCCCCTTTATAACCCGAGCGGTGGGGTTTATTTTTACGCGCGGGCCAACATCACCAATGGCCCTACGGTATTCACGCTCCACGACAGTAGTTTCCGCTTCACGCTAATACAAGCCGTTGAACTGTCCGGGCGGGATAACGCGCTCGTGGTCGGGATAAATACTACTCCCGCGCAGTTTACCACCACTACCAGTCCCTCTGCCGGGTTCACCACGAGTACCGCGGACGAAGACGTAATCGCGGTATTTATTTGGGACGGGCTAGGAACTGCCACCACGTTCACCGCAGGGTCTGGGTGGACAAAGGCTAGCCCGTCCGCCAGTTCCACCTACGCGATAGAGGTACGTAATTGCGCAACCGCGACTTCGTATAACGCTGACGGAACGCTAGGTGTCAACGAATCTGGTGATATTGTCGCGCTGTCGCTGCGCGCCGCGGCGACAGGGAACACGGTTACTCCCGGCGCAGGAGCCCTGACACTTGGGGGGCTTACCCCTAGCCTGATCCGCGGCACTGTAGCGTATCCCGGTAGCGGAACCTTAGCTTTCGGGGGGCTTGCGCCTACCGTTGTTCAAGGGCGCACAGTTTCACCTGGCGTGGGTTTGTTGGCTCTCGCGGGCTTGGCTCCCAGCCTGATCCAAGGCACCGTAGCGTACCCAGGGGCGGGCGCACTAACTCTTGCAGGGCTCGCACCAAGCATTCTTCAAGGACTGTTCGTATCGCCGGGCGCGGGCGCGCTTGCGCTGACAGGGCTGGCACCGGCACTGGCGGTATCAGATAACCAGACTGCGGCCCCAAGTGCTGGAGTTCTGGCGCTAGTAGGGTTAACACCTACTATTTCAGTGACAGATGCGCACACGGCAACTCCTGGGGCAGGTGCGCTTTCGTTGACGGGGTTAACCCCTACTATTTCAGCAACAGATGCGCATACAGCAGCCCCCGGGGTAGGCGCCCTAGCACTCGCGGGGTTGAATCCTACTGTCACAACCACCGCGGCAGGCAGTGTCAATCCGGGCGCTGGCGTACTTGCGTTGACAGGGTTAACCCCTACTATTTCTACGACGGACGCGCATTCAGTTACGCCTAGCGCGGGTGCGCTTAGTTTTGAGGGGCTGGCTCCAAGTATCCGCGTGGATCAGACGGTAGCTCCCGGCGCTGCGGACTTGCAATTGGTCGGATACGGTCCGCAGATCGTTGTAACCGACGCCCATAGCGTCAGCCCCGGTACAGGCGCACTTGGGTTGACAGGGTTAACCCCGTCCATAGCGATCGGGGGGTCTTTTACAGTCTACCCCGGCGCAGGATCTTTGGGGCTGGAAGGGCTAGAGCCTACCGTCAGTTCGGGGCCTATCGAGAGCGTACTGAGCGCGAAGTTCCTCGCCAAGCACAAGAATGTCAAGTTCAGGCCGCTCAAGCAGGAAAGTAAGGAACCACTTCCTGCCGACATCACGAACATGCCGGATGCTCCGGCCCCGATGCCAAATGTGGCGGCTAAACTCGCTCGCGGGGTTCTGAGCACGCTAGAGGAAGTTAAACCGCCCCAAGAGCCCCCGCTTAAGGCCCCCCAGGTTCCGATAATTGATATCGTCAAAGCGGCAGTAGCAAAACCCGCCATTTCGGCGGTTGAGCCAGTTGTCGCCCTTCCAGATCCGGTATCACAGACGAAAACGGAAATGCTGGCCGCGGTAGAGGCAGCGGTATCACAGTTGGAAACGGAATCCCGCAAAAATGCTGAAGCGATTCAAGCGGCGTTGAAGGCTGAGAACGAGATAACTCGCCAGTTGCTGAAGGATATGCAAGCAGAGTTTGCGAAGGTACATGCACAGCACGCAGCAAAAACAGAAGCTGAAAACCAAGCCGCAGCACTACGGGCTACGAATCAAAAGCGCGCTAAGGAAATTACCCAGCGGTTGTTGGGTAGTTGACGTGAGCGGGCGCACACTTCACAATACGACCCTATGCACTTGAGTGAATCTCAGCTTCTGTTTCTGGCGCGTTTTGCAAAATCGCCAGATGGAAGAGAATTCCTTGAGTTATACCGAGCCAAGTTGGCAGAAGTAGAAGGCAAGTTGCGCACCCAAGCCGGGGAAGATTTATACCGGCAACAAGGGCGCGCAATTCAACTCGATGAGTTGATCGCCGATATTACTGGCGCCAATGACAAACTCACTGTAAGCAAGTCAGCCAAACACCGGCCACGAATGCTAGCAGCCATTGATGGAATCGCTTACTAAGCATCCGTCGCGACCCGAATCCCAGCCACTAATGTGACCCTGGATCGCGGAGAATCAAATGCAAGCTACATCGGCTAACGAATCAAACGTTACTCTTCCTCGGGCAATTGTGCGCCGTTCCGCAGCCATTCAAGCACGGATTGACGCTAAAAATACCGAATCGAAGGCTAATCCTGTGAATCCAAACACGCCCCCGGGTACTCCGAACGTGCCAGATTCGCCCAATTCCGATACATCGACTCCCCCGGTAGATCCCCCTGCCGCAGCGGCTGACCCTCGTGAAACTGACCCCGCTTACTGGCGGCAACGGTTCAGCGTGACGGCTGGCGTGCTCAAAACTGAGCGCTCTGCAAGGCAAGAAGAGGCCGCGGAATTCAATCGGAAACTGACCGAAATGCAAGAGCAGATTCGCAATCTGCAAGCCAAATCGACGCCAAGCGAAAGCAAGATGGATCTAGGGCAGTTTTTCACCCTGGAACAAATCGAGCAGTTCGGCGAAGAGCAATGCGAAGCCATGGCGAAAGCCGCTACGAAGAGTGCCCACGCTGCCGCACAGCAAGTTGTTGAACGGGAAATAACCCCCATTCGAGAACAGCAAGAGCGGGAGAAGGCGCAGACCGTAGAGGAACGTAAACGCGCATTTACGGACAAGCTCGAAGAGCAAGTTCCTGACTACGCGGAAATCGACGTTTCTGAAGACTGGCTTAGTTGGCTAGCGCAGGAAGATGAAGCTACCGGCCTTGTACGTCAAAACATCCTTGACAGCCACATCCGAGTCTTAGACGCGGGCAAAGTGGCAAGAGTATTCAAGGAGTTTTTGAAGAGCAAAGCCCCGAAACTCCAGCCGCCAATAGTTGGCAAAGGCAACGGTGCAGGCCCTTCGGGCGAAGCGCCGCCAGTGGCCCCCACGGCGCTGAAGCCTCCTACGGATGCTGAGACTCGGGATTTTTACAAGCGCGCGGCCCTCGGTCGGGTCAAGGATGCAGAACGAGTTGAATTCGAGGCAAGGATGAAGCTAAGAGCTGTCGCACGGTGATCGTGCGACGGATTAACCGCCTTACCTTTTAGGAGAACATCATGGCAGGAGTTCCACGCGCATCCGGTGTACCGGACTATGGCCCTAGTGGCACAATCAACTTTGACCCGGAGATTTACTCGGGCAAACTGGTTGAGAAATTCTATAAAACGACTGTGTTCGGCGAAATCGCCAGCACGGACTACGAAGGCGAGATTGCGGGCTACGGCGCGCAAGTCAAGATTCGTACCATTCCGACCGTCACGGTTTCTGACTATGTGATCGGTGCTGGCCTGACGGCTCAGTACCCGACAAATAACTCGGTGACGCTGGCGATCGACCAAGCCAAGAGCTTCGCTGTTGCGCTGTCTACGGTTGACTCGCGTCAATCCGACCTTGACTTGGCCGACGTGTTTGCCAATGACGGTAGCATTCAACTGCGGATCGCCGCCGATGCTGACTTGCTGGAAACCATTCCCGCAGACGTGAGTGTTGACAACAGCGGTTCTACCGCTGGCGCGGACTCCAACGACATCAACCTCGGTACTGCCGCGGCCCCGTTGTCGGTGACGGTCAGTACGGTGGTGCAGCTAATTACCAACATGGGTCAAGTTCTGGACGAGCAAAACGTCTCGGACGAAGGCCGCTGGTTGGTTGTGCCCCCGTGGTTCATTAACCTTATCAAAAATTCGGACCTGAAGATCGCCTCTTTGGCGGGCGACGGCGTTTCGATTCTGCGTAACGGTAAGGTTGGCGAGATTGACCGATTCACGATTTACCAATCGCGGAACATCTTGACCCAAGCCACCCCCGGTCCGGCTTCGCATGTGGTCTTCGGCCACAGCGCGGGTTTGACCTTCGCGGCTCAGATCGTTGAGTGCCAGATGATTGATAACCCGAGCGACTTCGGTTACATCATCCGGGGCCTGATGGTCTTCGGTTTCGAGGTGATTGCCCCGACTTATCTCGGTACAGCTATCGTCAAACGCGGCTAATCGCGGTAGGATACGGACCTGGAGTTCTAGGTCCGTATCTCGAACTAACCAAGGAGTGATTTATGAAGACGAAAAACCCCTACGGTGCCAACTATCAAGTGAAGGTGCCCCCGGAAACTATCCAAGCTGAAATGTCGCAAGCAAGTGGCAAAGCGGTAGCTCGCTACCCGCACAAACCCTTGGGCATCACACCGGGCGGCAACGCCAATACGGGGGGCTCGTTTAAACGCGCGATGACCCCCGGAACCACGCCCACCGGGTCTTAAGACCTAGTTGGCAACTTTGATCGGCGCCGAGAGGCGCCGGTCTTCTATCTACTGACAATCACACGAGGAAACTCATGATTACCGAATCCCAAGAGCAAAATCTGGCGAACTCCCGCGGCAAAGCTAGGCAGGACAAAAAAGTCCCCTTGCTCATCAATCGCGACAACTTGCGTTTGATGCCCAATACCCCGCTGATTCGCAAGCGCCCGCAGTACATGCCGTATGACGGTCAGGCAACGGACGACGAAGCAACCCGCCGTAGCTACGTGACCGGAAATGGTTCACGGCGTCCGCGCGTCGTCAACAGCGCCGCAGAGGCAGATGCTTTTGATATCGGTAAAGCTACGAAGGATGAGCTGATTACCTTCGCCATGAGCGAATACAGCAAGATGCTTGACGGGTCTAAAGACATCCGCACGCTTCGGAAAGAGTTTTCCGAATACGTGAACCTAGTAGAGACGCCCATCGCGTAACGGAGTGCTATGACGATTCTGGCCAGCGTAATCCTTGATAGTGTATCGACGATTCTTCTCGATACCGCCAAGCGCACCTGGCCCGATTCTGAGCTTCTCGGATACTTGAACGAAGCACTTCGGGCTACGGCGTTCGCCAAGCCTGATATGTACACTGTCCAAACCGACGTAACGCCCGCAGCGGGGGTGCTACAGAACCTTCCTACTGACGGCATAGCACTCCTCGACATCACGCGGAATACCGCGGGGCGCAAGCGCGTTGTGACGCAGGTAGACGAAGGTTTGCTTGAAGAAGCTAACCGTTTCTGGCCCGCTGCTACGCAACAGGCTGAGGTGGAGCACTTCACCGCGGACCCTCGGAACCCCCGTAGGTATAGGGTTTTCCCTCCCAACGACGGCACGGGCAGCATTGAAATTCTGTACGGCGCTACATGCCCCTACATCAACTATGCCGAACAGGATCTGCCAGTCCCTGAGAGCTACCAAACGGCTCTCACGGACTTCGTTTTGAGTCGCGCGTACTCGAAGAACAGCAAGAAACAAGACCTGAGCAAAGCGAGCTACTACATGCAGCAATGGGCGGCATTACTGGGGCTTAAATCTCAAGGTCAAGTCGCGGTTGCGCCTCACGTTTCCCAGAGCCCAGGCATATGAATACCGTAAACGTGAACGACCAGTTGGTGAACATTGCGCAAATCGTGCGCAAGTGCCCTACGGTGACGTTGGCACGAGCGTATAACCGTGCGTACCGCGATTTCTGTTCGCAGACGCAGTGGCTCACGGTACAGGTTGCGGGCGCGACTACGGAAGGGGTTAGCGAGTACAGTCTTGGTAGTGATCCCTATGTCGATATCATCGGCATCAAGGGCATGCAGGGCAGTTTGGTAAACGGGGATGGCTCAACGCAGTACTGGCCGATCAACCCTGCGAACCCGGCTGGGTTTGACCCCAACTATCAGCCGACGCTCTCGGGTCAGTACGCCTACGTTCCGCAATCGCAATTTGTGTTGTTCCCGACGCCTGGAACGCAAGTATTCAGCGTGCTTGTGAGCGCTATCGTCACGCCCAAAGAAGGAGCTACGCAGATCCCTTCGGCGCCTTTGGTGCCGTATAGCAACGAGATTGAAGCAGGGGCTTTGGCGTATTTGTTGGACATCCCCGGCATGCCGTGGACTAGCCCGGTGCTGGCGGCTAAGTACGGCAGAATCTTCGCCGCGGGTATCGCCAACGCGAAGAGCGAAGTACAGCGCAATTTCAATACAGGCTCGCAGCGTGTGCAGCCTCGGCAGTTTGTGAGGTAAACACATGGCAACCTTTGGCATTACTCCGGTAGCAGGTTACCCGGTTCCCCCTTCGGATTCGTTCCCGCAGTTCATTCAGTTTCAACAGGACGGTGTGGACCTCGGTGCGGCGGACGTGGACACGGTAGATATTTCGACGGGACTTACCGCAACCCGTGGCACGGGAGAAAACTCCGGGACAGTTACGCTTCTCGGAGATTCTGCGCGCATGTCGTGGGAAACAATAACTGCGTCTCCCTACACCTTGGTACTTACGGACGCGGGTAAGGGTCTTGAAATGTCGTCGGCGAGCTTGGTTGTTCCGCTAGAAAGTAGCGTCGCTTTCGAGGACGGTACTTCGATTCTTATCGCCGATACCGGGGCTGGCTCGCCGATAACCATCACCGGTGCCGGGGGCGTGACAATAAAGAAACGTTCGGTGTTCACAGCCGTTACTGCGGGGGAAAACGCAATAGTTATGCTCATCAAGCGTACTGGCGATACTTGGTATCTAACCGGCGATTTGGCAACGGCATGATTACTACCTTAGCGGGCAGTTTGTCCACACATTACGTGGCACCACCAGCCCCGCCTACGACATTTGTTTTTACGCAATTTAATTTGTACCCCGACGACACTTTATTGGCGGGGTTGGTGGGAGACGTGGGGGCAGACCCCTGGGGGGAAGCCGCTGGAGAAACTCACCACGTTAAAGAGGGGTACTTGTTTGGGCTGGCAAGAACAGGTTCTGACACCAGAATCATACCGACAGGCGCAGTTTCTGGAAATTGGTACTTAGAATTTGAACTAGCCATGTTTAGTCTGGGTAAACCCGACTACATACAAGCATATCAAAACTCAGATTTAGGTTACCTATTTAACCTAGATTTATCTACGTTCACTTTAAACACAAACAGTACCACTTACGGACTCAATTTTGTTGCAGATCAATTTCTGAATTTAAGATTTGAATTCGTAGGGACTGTACTGACGGTTAAGTCTAATGGCGTAACGCTATCCACCGATAGTACCTATGCCTTCGCCCCGACAGGTATAATTTCTATGGATGTGTTTAACTGTTTTGACACCCTCGGGGATCGGTCGGCGGGGATATCTTACATACTCATGGCGGAATTGTAAAAATGTTTCGTGCCGTAACCTCTTTCCGTGGCGAAGCCCCCCGCGTAACCCCGAGAGCGTTACCGGATAACGCCGCGCAGGATGCTACCAATGCTCGTCTCCTGACGGGCGATCTGACGGCATGGAAGCAGTTTGCGTTCACAGAGGCTCTCGCTAATACCGGAACCGTAGAAACGATCTATCTTCTCAATAACGCTTGGTTGTCGTGGGAAGTGGATGTTGACGTGGCCCGCGGCGTTATCGCAGGCGATACCACGTACCGAACCTACTTGACCGGACTAGATGTGCCTCGGTTCACGAACTACGCGATGGCGACATCGGGGGCGACGCCGTACCCGACAACAACGCGCATTCTCGGAGTTCCCGCCCCTGAAGCCGTGCCTACGATCGTGCTAGGAGTTGACCCAACTTCCAGTACGTTTTCAGTGAATGTCACTGACGACGGGGACCAATTGGCTACCTCTTGGGAAGTGTCCCCTTACGTGCCTTACACGAACTAACCCATGGCATTTTCTAGTCAAGTTCAACAAACTGTAACGCAGGGAAACCCGACACCTTCCTACGAACTGTCCTGGCAGGATACGGAAGGCGGCGGTATTCCTACTTACGCCGCCCGCAATTTCGGTATTGCGGGGGCGACCGTTGTTACGTTCACCAGTGACTGGCGGGTCAACGCGGTAAGTGATCGGTCTAGGGCGGGGTGGGGGCTATGGCGGGATACGCTAGGGATCGGCATTTGCGTAGTTGTTGATAACTTGAGTGGAGGTGCTTGGACGCTTTCCCTGGGCACCACTACGTCTTGGGCGCAGTATGGTAGCGTGGCGACAACTACCTCGGGATTAGTGGGCCTTACCGCGGATGCTTGGTTCCGCATGCACATCACGGGAGTGGTTAATGCCGATGCTTCGATTACAGTAACTGCTACCGTTCGCACTACCGGAGACGTAGACATCGGCACGGCTACGGCAACCTTTTTGGCTACCCGCGGGGACTACTGCGGGTTCTACAGCCTGTTTGCACAGTTAGGTGCCACATCTTACGCATGGTTCGATAACATTACCGTAACAGCAAGCGGAGCTTCTGGGTACGTTCCTGCGAACCAAGCCACCAGCTACGTATTCACCTATGTGAACGATTTGGGCGAAGAAAGCGCCCCGAGCCTTCCGAGCGCTACGGTCGTTAGACCGGACGGGGTTTCTGCAACTATCACCACACCAACGTCATTACCTACCGGAGTAAGTACTGACTATGGAATCGCCACTAAACGGATATACCGCGCTGCCACGGGTAACACTGGAACGGCTTTCCTGTTTGTAGCAGAAATTCCACTAGCGACCGCAGATTACGTTGATGTGCTTACAGATGCCGAGCTTGGTGAAGTGCTTCCTTCCGACCTATGGGCGCTTCCCCCTGCCGATCTGCGTGGCAACCTCGCTCTGCCGAACGGCATCATGGTGGGGTTCCGGCGCAACCAACTATGCTTCAGCGCGCAAAACCAACCGCACGCATGGCCGGTTGAGTACCGTTTGAATACCGATACCGATATCGTTGGGATAGGAAATGTCGACAACACAGTGGTTATCGGGACTGAGAGTTTCATTTATGTGGCTACCGGCAATGACCCCGCTAGCTATAGCATGAGCAAATTCGAGGTGCCGTACGCCTGCATGAGCAAGCAGTCGTTCGCGTATCTAACTGGTATCGGTGTCGTGTTTGCGGGCACAAACGGCTTGATGGCAGTTTCTGGCATCGGGCAAGTGCGTAATCTTACTGAAACAGTGTTCACGGATCGGCAGTGGAAAGCCCTATCTCCTAGCAGCATGCGGGGGCTTGCACACAACGATATATATTGGCTGTTTTCCGCTACGACTGTTAGTGGTGCGGGGGTAGCAGCTACCCTGATAGAAGATACTTTCGTCGGAACTGTTGGCACAGAACTATACCTACACGCGCCAGATACCGCCCCTGCAACTTTTGCATGGGAAAACCTCGCTGCGAACGACTTGACGTTAAAAGGTGATGGTAGTGTGTGGAACATAAACGAAGTTTATGTGACTACAAACTCTATAGGCACTTGGACACTTCCGTTAACTTTTCCGTTTAGGGTCGAATTAGATTTTAATACCAACATAGCTGCAAACGAGAGCTGTGCGTTTCGGGTTACGTCGGTCGGAGGGGACTACGTAGAACTAAAACACGAACGACAGTTTTCTGGCACTACTTATGCAAAAGTTTCCACACTTGCCACTAGCCTCTCAGTTCCCGTCACGCCTACGGGCAGTGTGTCTTACAGTTACGCGGCCATTGTGTATGAAACTGAAATAATTCTGGAAATAGATGCGGTGGAAGTCGGTACGCTGACCGTAGATATGTCCGGGTTTTCTGCAACGGACTCTGTTGGGCTAACGGACATAGTAGATTCTGGCACCACCCGTGTGGAACGCGTAGCCTTGAAGACGCTAGAGTCCCCGTTCGTGGGGGTCAATCACGCTTACGCTATCGATATGAAACCCACGGGTTTCGGGGTTATCCCCCTGGGATTCCACGCAAACGCAGGCTATGTAGATCCTATTGGTGACACGATGTACTTGGCGCTAGACGCCGACGTGGAACCGGACGACCCTTCACTGCCTATCCCGCCAACAACACCGGCATACATCGACGGAACCCATATCTATGAATTCGAGGGTTCAGACACCGACTTGATGACGTATCGGTGGAAAGGGAAGCTGTGGATGCTTGAGCGCCCATCAGTAATGCTGATGGCTCAGGTGAAAGCTGAAGACTACAGTAACCTGCTTCTGCGGGTGTATGGAGACGGCGTGCAGATCGACGAAGTAGTCATCACCGGGGAAGCCGAATTCACTCTGGTGACTGTCGATGAGTACACCACGCTTCAGATCGAGTTGATCGGCACGTCTACGGTCAGAACCGTGCAAGTAGTGGAAGATGTGCAGGAGTTGACGTAATGGCGTTCGGCAAGCCCGCGATCGGCACCCCGAATCAACTTGAGTTGCGCAGCATCGCCAGTGCCATCAGCAACGCGCGGCAGCGGATAGAACAACTAGAGCAGTCTGTCAGCACTAACGCAGCTATTGCCGCGCAGAGCGGTAACACTACGGCCATTTTGGCGGCGCTGCGGGCGACTTTAGGCACGTTGAGTGCCCGAGTCACTTTGCTCGAAAGCGCTATCAATAGCGACACGATACAGCTCACCGCGGCGAGCGCCATCGCGGCGTACACGCCAGTTGTCGCAGCAGGAGCTTCTGCGTGTAAATCCGCCGATGCCAACGACCCTACAGCCATGTTTGCAGTGCTGGGCGTCGCTACCACAACTGCCACCGTAGGCGGAACGGTCACGGTACAGCGCCGGGGGCCGCTCGCCGTACCTACCGCAGCTTTTGAAGTTGACCGCGCCGTGTACGTGGGCGACCTCGGCTTGACACAGCATCCGAGTTACGAAAGTACGTCTATCGTAGTAGGCGTTGCCGTGAGTGCTACGGAGTTGTGGATCGCTCCAGGGGAACCGTCACTGTCGGAAGTAGTGTTTGCCTCCGCCGTAGACGATGAGTATCTACGTTACCTGCCCGTAACGTACCAGATTGTCCGCGACGCTATTACCCTTACCGCGGGCCTCTTCGAGCAGCCTGAAGGTATCGTCGTATTCGCGAACGGCGGCCTCGTAACTCGGTCACTCGTTCCCGAGGGCAGTATAGCCATAACAAACGCCGATGGCGTGGACGGAAACCCCGGAATTGCGGTAGCTACTGCAATTAGCGCGCCAACTGGCGCACTGGCTTTGGTAGGTTTGGCGCCCACGGTCACATGATATCCGACACCGAATTCACGATAGAACCGCCTGAAATGGTGGAAATAGCTTGTCGTGGGTTGGCGCACACTATCGCTACCCCTTCCGAAATTGCTGAAATCAAGGCACAATGCGAATCTGAAAAAGCCATATGTTTGGCTTGCGAAGACGGGATGGTCGTGGTAGAGCTACGGGCAACCAATGATGTGCTCGAATTGTTTGTGTGGATCGCAATCGCGTTCAGCTTCGGTGCGTTTGAACGGCAGGAAACCGCGTTGCGAGCCATAGCCGTCGATCTTAACGCGCAGACGCTTGCTTTCCAAGCCCGTAGGCGGGGCTGGGGGCGTCGATTGGGGCCTGAGTGGACCCGGCGCGGGCGAGACGAATTTGTGAGGGCTGTATAGTGTCAAAAGGCGGTAAGGTCTCAGAGACTCCACAGCAGCGAGCCATGGTTCAAATGGCTACGCAGAAGATGGCTGACTATAAGCAGCGGTGGTTGCCCGTCCAACAGCGCTTGGCCCAACAAGTTCAAACCCAAGGCGCGGAAGGCTCCGCAGCGCGAAAGGCGGCTGAGGGCAAGGCCGCTACGGATACCCAGCTACAGTTCAACAAGGCCCAAGGTGCGCTTGAGAAGAGTCTGACGAATTCGGGCGCAGGCGCCGGGTCTTCCAAAGCCAACTTGGCAGTTACCGGCATGGGTAACGATCTAGCCAAGTCGAAAGGCTTGAGCACTATGATTGGCGACCAACAGATCGACGATGCGTACACCCAAGGTTTGAGCGCGTTGATGAGTATCGGACAGGGTAAATCCGCCAGCGTGGGTAACGCGATGGCTAACCAAGCGCGGCAGAGCGGTATGCAGGCCCAAGCGGATGCGCAGACATCGCTTGCGAATCAGCAAGGAATGGGCGAACTCGCGGGGATGGCCGCGGGGGCAGGGTTGCAACAGTGGGGTAACTCAAGCGCGCCACCTAAGTCAACCTTGCCGGGGATGCCAAATGCCCCCCAGGGTACTTTTGGAGGGATGCCTTAATGGCTACAGGAATGCCAAAACCGTTTACGGCGCCCACGGTGGGCAGCGCTAACGACATGTACGCGCAATACACACGCGAGCAATGGGCCAACTACGTCAATACGTTTATCCCGATCGAAAACCAACTGATTAAATACGCCACGGATACTGCGTTGCCGGGGCAGAAGATGCAGGAAGCCAGCGAAAACGTGTCTTCCGCGTTTGCTCAACAGGCAGGCGCTACGGCGCGGCGCTTAGGCGGTATGGGTGTGACGCTTTCCGAAGACGAGCAAGCCGCGCAGCAAAAGCAAATGGGGCTCAGTAAATCCCTGGCCGATGTGCAGGCGCAGAACCTCGCGGGCGACATGACGCGGCAACGTCAACAATCTGTTTTGGGCAATCCTGCCCCGCAAGGAGTCTGACATGGCTTATGGCGTAGGCGCGTCCTTAGCAAGTTCAGGGCTGGAACAAGAGAAGCAAGCCGGGCAAATGCTAGGCGAGGCCGCGAAGGAAGAAACCGCTCGCGGTATCCAGAATCAACAGTTGCAGCAGCAAGCCAAACAGGGTAAATCAGCAGTAGGGTCAACCCTAGGCTCGTTGGGTGTTGCCGCGGCGGGGTCTTACGCAGCCGGGGCTGCGACAACCGCAGCTTTGGCAGGTGGTGCGACTGCGGCCAGTGCTGCGGCTACGGGAGCTAGTGCGGGGTCTTTTGGTGGCCCTATCGGCATGATGATCGGTGCGGTTGTCGGCGGGCTCGCCGCGAGTTTGTTCTAAGGACTGAATATGCCGAACGGCAGTGTAGGTGGATCTATCGCGCAAGGGCTTCAAACTGGTTTCAGTATGGGACGCCAGATTGACGCCGATCGTGCGCAAACTGAGCAGCGGGCTTTCGACCGTGAGCGGCAAACTAAGCAAGACGCACGTATCGAGCACGCTGCGGAGTTAGCCGCAAGCCATCAGCAGCTTTCCGCCAGCCGGGAACGGCTGGGCATGCTCGCCTCGCAGAACGCGGGGCTGTTGCAGCAATATGGAGGGGCTGACAAGATCCCGCCCGAAGCGTTGGGTTCGTACACCCAAGACATGGAAGCCGCTTCCAAAGCGCACATGGGGCTACTGGACAAACTCGCCCCGCGTGTCGCGGATTGGCGGCAGCAAGCTGAGAATAATGCTTCCCGCATGAAAGCTGGGGAGCTTGATCCCCGAACCATGGCCCCCGCAGACCTTGTGCACACGATTACCGGGTCTACGGGGCAACCTATCGAGAACTATCTACCGAGTCCTGACGGCAAGCCCGCGCTCGTGAAACAGATGGCGAACGATTTCCGGGTTGGTATGGAAAGCCAGAATGAAGGGCTCATCCTCAAGTCGATCAACGGTCTGTTCAGTCGGGAATTGAAGGCCGGGGTAGGGCAACCTAGCCCCCACGGTGGGACTATCCTAGGCAAACAGATCATCAAGATCGTTCCAGCACCTACCGACCCGAATAACCCCGAAGATCCGAATGCGGGCAAGGTGACGCCCGTTATCCGCGTTTTCGTGCGGGAAGGCGGGGGCGGAGTCGGCGAACAACAGCGGATGGCCTCGAACGAAGAACAGCGCTACGGGGCGCCTCCTGGCGCCACGGGCCACTATGACGCCCCGATAACCAAGAACCGTTCTAGCGATCCAAACGATGCGGTTATGCACATCAGCATGGACGAAGCCATGAACCGCATCGGGCAAATGGAGTCGTTGGCCTCGGCATTTGAAGACCCGGCGCTCCTGGCCCGCGCCAAGCAAGGCATTACAGAAGCTGGCGATGCCCCGAATAAGTTTTTGCAAGCGTTCTACGCCGTGGGGGGCAAGGCTCCGACCAAAATCGAAAGCTACGAGAACATACCACTTAGTAAATACGGCAATCTTCGCATCACGAAAAACGCGCAAGGCGTCGAAACCAAGCGTGAAATGCTGGGCGCACCCGTTGAAGGTTCGGGTGCCGCGGCGGGCCCATTGGGGAAAAAATTAGCCGATATCGCGGCGTCCGATTTGACCGACGACGAAAAAGAAAAGGCCAAGCGGGTTGCCACGGGGCTTGTTAAGGTTGGGACGCCAAAAGCTAGTGGCGGCACGGGGTTGCCCGAGCCCAGCCTAGATCCAAAAACGGTTGATTTCTACGCTACGCAGTCGATTGCGGGGGATAACAGTTGGCAAGTTGGTCTGGCACGCGGCAAGGTCGGCCAGCAACTGATTTCCGCAGTCAAGGATCGCATCCCGAAGATGGCCGAAGAGCTTGGGTTGTCTCCGCAAGATGTGGGCACTAACAAGGCTACGAGCGTAGCTCTTGGCGCCACACTTAGAGATCTGACAAAGCGTTCTGAAGCGGTAGAGTTGTTTGCCAACAAGGTCGAGAAGGACATGAAAACCTTCGACAGCCTACTTGACGGGGCGGCGAAAGATAGCCCGTTGCTGATAAATAAACCTTTGAATGCCTTGCGTCGGCAATTCAGCGATCCGAAATTGGCGCAACTCGACCTCGCCGCTAAACAAGTTGCTATGGAGTACGAGCGACTCATTACCGGGGGCACGCTATCCGTTGCGCAGTTGCACGTCGGCGCGGCGGAAGACGCCAAGAAATTGATAAACGGGGATATGCCGCCGAAACAGGCGAGAGCGATCATGGAAATAATGCACGCAGAAATGAAGAACGCCAAAGAATCTGCGCATGAATCGCGATCGCGCGTACAAGACCAGTTGCGGGGGCTTGGAAAGTCAACCCCACCGAAAGGCGCCAAAGCTGCCCCGAACGCGCCTTCAGTGGGCACCGTTCAAGGGGGGTACAAGTTCAAGGGCGGGAACCCCGCGGACCCTGCGAGCTGGGAAAAGCAATGAGCGGACCCTGGGAACAATACCAAACCGAAGACAGCCCCAAGCCGTGGGAACAGTACGGTGGCGATAGCCCCGCGCCTCCCGCGCGCAAAGGCGCCGCGGCTATTCCCGTGGGCGGTACCCAAGAAGCCCCGGTGTACGGGGACCAGCTACCTCAGCGCGCCCCGGATAAGCCCTCCAGTGTGGCGCGCAAGGGCCTGGGCGTGCTGGAAACCGTCGCAGCTGTAGGCACGGGCGCAACTACGGGCCTGGGCTCGGGCATCGCGGCGCTGATCGACAACGCCGTTAAGCGAGCAGGCTACACCTTGACGGGGCAAGACACCGCGCAGCTTCCCGACACCGAGAAAGCATTCCAAAGCGGAATGCAAGCCGGTACGTACGCCCCTCGGACCCCCGAGGGGAAGGACTACACGGAAGACACCGCGGGGGCGTTGGCTACTCACGGCTCCGCGCTAACGGGCCTCGGCCCCGAAATTGGGGCTCTCGGTAAGGCTCTCGGAACCGCAGTGAAAGGGACTCGCGGGTTGGGAGTCGGGGGCACGTTGAAAACTGTTACAGGGGTTGAACAGGCGGGACGTGCGGTTAAGAACGTCGGCGAAACGGTGGGCAATACCGCGGCTAAAGCCATTTCCAAAATCACCCCCGACATTTCTCCTGAAACGGCAGCTACGGTGCAGAAGGCCGCTAAGTTCGGGATCGACTTGCCGCCCGACGCTTTCAGCAAAAACAAATTCGCGAAGATCGCCGGGGAAACGTCGCGCAATGTTCCGGCCTCAGGCGCGGGCAGCGAAGCCAATGCGGTAGCCATGAACAAGGTTATCGCTCGTAAAATTGGGGCGGGTGACGCGGACAAAGTAACGCCTAAAGTGTTCGATGACGCGATGAATCAATCTGGCGGAACGATCGGGCGCATAACTGAAGCCAATGATATCCCGATGCCCGTCGTGGATTCGACGGTCAAGACGCTGCGAGAAGCATCCGCGAAACGTTCAGAGGGCGTAGGGCAAGCGGTAGAAGGCTACCTGAAAGATATCGAAGCAAAGGCCCAAGAAAACGGGGGCATTATCCCCGGTTCAGCTATGCAACAGATCATCAGCGATCTTGGTAAAGACGCTCGATCTTCAACCAATGGCAACGTACGCAACGCGCTAGGTGAATTGCACAGCGCGTTGGTGGATGACGTAGCTAAAGTCTTGTCACCAGATGACGCTAAGGCCCTGCGGAAAGCCAAGCAGGAGTACAGCACGGCGCTCATGGTCGCCCCGCTCATCCGACCAGATGGTTACATCAGTCCTTCAGCGTTCAATCAAGCCTTCCGTTCCAGCCGCGCGGGCAAAATGCGCGCCGCGAGAGGTACGGGCGGCGAGCTAGGCGATCTAGCCGAAGTCAGCCAGTACATGCGCGAGCCCGGTTCTTCGCTCACCGCGGAACGCGCCGCTGTGTACGGCGCTCTTGGGGGTGGCGGCGCGGTTTCCCCGCCCGCTGCGCTTGGGGGGTACGCCGCAGCCAATGCGTACAACCGACTCGGGCCACGTGTGCTACGGGAGAAGGCCGGAGTTGGTAAAGGTGCCCCCGCAGGCGCGGAACCGCCTACCCCGAGCACAGGCGCTCCACCTGAAGCTCCCGTAGCGCCTACACCTGCCGCGCCCACCGATCCACGCCTCGCCGAGGTCGCAAAGCTGCGCGAGAGCGCGAAATCTGATGCGGTAAAGGCTGCGCTGGACGAACACGAAAAAACCGTCCAGAAGGTCATTAAGACGGAAGAGATGACTAAGAAACAGGCGCAGGATGTAGCCGACCTGGAAGCCGCAGCCAACGCTACGAAAGATGCCGACTTGAAAGCTACCTTGCTGGCAAAGGCCGATGAGTTACGCCCGGAGAAGCTCCCCGTTGGTGAGGCTACCGACGTTACGCCCGAAGTCGTCAAACCCGCAGGCAAGATCGCCGAACCGATTCCTGTAGGCGAAGTCACTGACATAGCTCCAGAAGTTATTTCTCCCGCGGCGGAAATGGCGTGGGCCAAAGAACACGGACTTGCTGGCCCGGAAGTGGCGCGCGCGAAGAACGTAGCCAAAGCCCTTGAGCTGGATGAGCGCGCCGTGGAGAAAGCGGCGATGCAATTCGAGAAAAGCCCGGTGGCTTTTGATCGTGAGATAACCCGGATTCTTGAAAAAGGAAGCGAAAATGCGCCTGAAAGCAAGCAAGTTGCTAAAAGCAGCCAAAGCCCTGCGGCCCGCGACAACCTCACTAGCGCAACTGAAGCCCCAAGCAAACAACCCGGGGCCAACAGCCCTGCAAAGGCCGGAACCGCAAGTGAAGGGGGTAGCCCCGCAGGACAAGCCAAAGGCGGGATAGAAATTCGCGAAACGCCAGAAGGGTTTGAAGCCTACCGCGACGGTAAGAAAATCGGTTCACTGAAGAGCAATCTCACGCCAAAGCAGTCCAAAGACCTCAAGGAAAACGCAAGCGTGGATATGGTGAAGGTCGAAAAAGCGGAGCAAGGCAAACGTGAAATCGGTCCTGCGCTTTACGAAGCATGGACCAAAGCTCATGAAGGCCGCACCGAAATGAGCGGCAAGACCGAAACCAATGCCCTTAAACTGTGGAAGCACATGTACCCTGAAAAGGTTGATGCGTTCGTGAAGCAGGAAGCCGATCGCATTAAGAGCGGTAGCGACCCGCAGCTCATTGTCGGGAATATTAAAGACCCCGAGATAGCTCAAAGGGTATTGGCCGCAGCAAAAGAACCCAAAGGCTTTGAAAAAGGCGCCAAGAAGAAAGGATCTTAAAATGCCACTTGTTAAGAGTTCCAGTAAGAAAGCAGTGTCGGAGAATATCCGGCGAGAAATAAAAGCGGGCAAACCGCAAAAGCAAGCCGTCGCTATTGCGTTAAACGTGCAACGGCAGGCGGGCAATTTAACCAAGCCGAAACCTAAAGGAAGATGACATGTCCACACTAATCGTTATTGGTTTAACCGTACTCGCGTATCGCGCCGTGCTTTACGTGCTTTCAAAATCCACCAACACCGTAGCGCAAACAACGGCGGGTATTCTCGGCGCCGGGGGCCGCGGCGAGCAACGTCGGGTGTGACTAAACACTTACCGGGCATCTGGTTCGTGGTGCTGTTATCGACGCACTACGGAATAGATGCCCTGTGCGCCATTTACGGCGTAGGCCCGCAGGGAACCCGAGCGTGGAACTACGTCGGGGGGCAAGTGGAAATGACGTTAGCTTTCGCGACGGTGGCGTGGCTAGCAGGCCGAGTGAGTTGGCTCATCCCCTTATGCTTATGGGGCGTCATAGAACACACCGAAAGTGTGGTGTGTAGGCTAGTTTTTCCTATGGATAAACCCCCGCCCGAGACAGGGGATTTAGAGGGGTTGTGCGACGTAGCTTCTGGCCTGCCGATTTACGTTACGTCGGTGTGGGTGTTGCTAGCCGCAGTTTTGTACTGGCATCAAAGATACCGGGGGGAAAGAACATGACCGACGTAACAACTTCTGCCGCAGTGGGGGCTGCTACGATTCCGCTGCTGGCCGCGGTAGGCATAGATCCCGCTAGCATCGTTGCGGGGTTGGCGGGCTGCATTGTCGTGCAAACGCTTTTACCTGTACAGCAGCATCCGTTCCTGCGGCTCGCGCTGATGACCTTGGGAAGTGTTTTGTTTGCATCCTTGGCAACCCCCTTTGCAGCACCTATTATTGTCGGGTGGGTGCTAGACCACTATCCGAAAGCCAGTATCGAGCCCGATGCTGTGAAGGCCGCGGTAGCCGCAGGCATGGGCGGCTTCGCGCAACCGATACTATTTTTTGCGCGGGCGATGCTGCGTGCGAGAACATTAAAGCAGGTAAAAGGGGTGCCAGATGCTTGAAGTTATGAACACCGTAGCCTGCGCAGTGCTGTTAGCGTACTGCGTTCCCGTGGCTAACGTGATAAGCATAAAACACCATCTTGTCACAGCTTCAGTTTTTCTACTTGTAGTGGCGTGTCTGGCGCTCCAAGTGGCGTATCCTTTTACCGAACTCGTGCCCCCGATTCCTTGGCCCCCCACGCTGCTTAATGCCGTAGCGGCGATAGGCGTCACTGCGTGGAGAAAAGATGCTTGGGCGCTCACTCGCGCACATTTAGACGTGCCACAACCGCAGGTGCACCCCCTGCGCCGAGCATCTGACTTCGGTATCCGAGAATTGACCCAAATCGAAGCCATGCAAACTAGAGGTCGGGGGGTTAAATGACCCCGCAACAGAAAGCCTTCTTAGAGACTATCGCGTTTGCCGAGATAGGCCCCGCGCTTCTCTCGGTCAGTGACAACGGATATAATGTCTTGGTAGGCTCTACTGCGAAGCGTCCTTTACTGTTCTCAGACTACTCTAAGCATCCAAGAATTCGGAATGCTGACATGAACAGCGACGCCGCGGGCCGATATCAGTGCATGGGCCGGTATTGGCCTGCGTACCGCGATCTACTACTTTTACAAGACTTTGGCCCGGCGTCACAAGACTGTTGGGCTTTGCAATTACTCAAGGAATGTCATGCGTTGGGCGATATCGAAGCTGGTCGAATTCCAGAAGCTATTCGCAAGTGCCGATCAAGATGGGCCAGCTTCCCCGGAGCGGGCTACGGTCAGCCTGAACACCCCATATCCGTATTACTAGCCGCGTTCACCTCAGCGGGCGGGACGGTTGCTTAAGGCGTCATAGTCGGCGTTGGCTTCAAGCCCTCGGGAACGGTCTTCTTCAGCGTTGAGTCCCATTGCTCGATATTCCGCTGCACACGTTGCGAGTACGTTTCCAAGCGTGGCGCTAACCTCGCCGAGCTTGGCAGTGGTGGGATCGCAGGACATGCCACCACTGCGGGGAGCTGTGGCGGCAATGGTGTGGCGCAGGATTGCAACAGCATCAGCGCTACGGGAAGCAGCGTCAAGCGCAGCTTTGGCACGTTTTTGAGCAGCATCAGCGGCCTCCTTTTGGGTTGCCAGTCGTCGTTCGGTTTCTGCGGTGTTCTTCGTCGCTTCAGCTAGCGCCGCGTCGCGGGTTCGTGCCCGGTCTTCGTTCCACAAAGCCGTAACCCTCAATGTCTCGGTGTTGACGGCTTTGCGGACGAGGTACGTGTGCCCCAAGAAGAGTGTCAGAAGCACCCCTGCGGCTACGCCGAGTTGAAGGTACAGCTTAGTCATAGCTTCCAGGCTGCTACGTCAGCAGCAAGCCCCGCGTGCATTTCGTGGTCACGGGGGATGTGTTTAGTTACTTCAAATCTAACCCCGTCGTGGATGACAATTGCCTTCAGCACGAAACGCCCCTCCGCGTCTTCTGCGCGGGGACCGTATACGCCGTAAGCTGTGTCAAGAAGTAGCGCTTCGGTTTCAGGACGGGGTGTCAGATGTTTTTCAGTCATGGAGTTCCCTCGCCGCGTCTTTCCACAGTTGATCGTGCTCAGAAGGCTTCCACCCGGGGGTGAACGGTCCGCCTAGGGTGAAGTGGGCGATCCCTGGGAAAGCGGGTTTGGGTTGTACGTTCACGAGCCAGTTCCATTCAGGCGTCAATTCACCGATCTCATCGTCGTGCAACCAGCCAAACTGGTGCAGCCACAACCCCGGACGTGTGTTCACGTCGTGCAGAGTCAAGCGGCGGTTGGCCGGGTGGTCTGTGTTCCATAGGATGACACTAGACCAGTTTTTTCGGGGGTAGGCAACTTGGAGTTGCCCATCCATTTTAGAGGCTTCCACGGGCTCGTATTTGTGCTTTACAACGCTCACAGCGTGCTTCGGATCTACCGTTAGCATCATTTCAAGGGGGTTGCGCAGGAACAGCACATCACAATCCGTGAAGAGCGCGAACCCTTCTTGGCGCAGAATCGGAGTAAGGAACCGACTGATAGCGAAATCCGTGGAGGCGTTCGCATTGCTCACTAGATCGTAATGCGAGTAGTGGGACTCGGCGCTTCGTCGATCGGCTATGCGGGTCAGTAGGCCCGCATCCCGGAGCCGATCGAGGCACAGAAACTCAGGGGTGATTCGACTCTTGCAGTACAGCGTCTTCGCGGCTACTCGGGCGGCTTCTGCCTCCCGTCTATCCCAGCCTATGAAGACGCGCAGTGTCATGCCTTCACTGCCTCTATCCTGAAGTCCCGCAACTTCCTCCCTATCGCATGCCATTGTGTTTCTTTTTCTTCGATGTTCGTGAATCCGTGCTGCTTGAGTAGGGGTCGGAGTGTTCTAGGCCACCAAGCCCATTTGTGACCCATCCAAGGGTCTTCCTCCGAAGGATCACCATACAGTCCGTGCATAGCGAGAGAGGCAATGCTTTTAAGATCATCGCCTTCCCCGAGACGGATTAGATTCTTCGCGCACTTGATGCCGTTAGGAAGTTCAAGTATCAGCTTGCCACCAGGTTTAAGAAGCCTGTGCCATTCAGTTAAGGCTTTAGGCGCTTCCCATCGATAGAGATGCTCGAAACCGTGAATGGCTACGACTTCATCCGCGCAAGCATCCGGTAGCGGGATATCCAAAGCGTTCGCAAGTATTTCAGGAGGGCGAGAAGCCCGCGGCGAGGGCACCATGTCCACATTGGTATAACCGTCAAGGACATGCCGCCCACAGAAGAGATTCAATTTCATGCAGCACCTTCCGTTAAGGACGCGTATGGGTGATATATAGCCTTAGCAGCAAGATATTTTTCTGATGCTTCTGCGGCTGTGCTGTAAGTGCCTAAGTGAATATGTTTCCCGTTCAACTTAATGCGGGCTTGAAATTTCAGCCCCATCAAACGGACGCCAAGAAAAGAGGAGCGGTTCCCGGTGTTAGCCCGATGGCGGTTCTGTTGGTTTAGGGCGGGAGTTGTTTCCCGGAGTTCCTTGATACGATTGTCATCTTTTTTACCGGAACGATGGTCCACTTCCCCGGTGGGCCATTTTCCGTATACGTACAGCCATGCGAGTCGATGAGCGTAGTATCGTTCTCGATCTATTTTTATCGTCCTGTAGCCTATCGGGGTAAGGTACCCCGTTACGGCACCGACTCTGCACTTAGGCCGCGCTACACGCCAAGTGAAAACGCCCGTCTCAGGATCGTAATTGAGAACTTCGCGTAAGCGTTCGGCTGTCAGAGACATTTCAGTACCATTCCCCATGCTTTAGCGGCCTCATCGGGCAACCAATTAAAGTACATCAACCGCTGTAGAAACTCCAAGCGATTTTCTCTCGAATAAGGTTTCCCGTCCAGCCATTTTACGGCTCCGTCGCTGGCCTCGTAAGGAATGCCTGCTAACACCGCGTCGCAAGCCACGTTGGAATGCCGCACGACAACGAGAGAAGCGCCTTTGAGCACTTTCTCGATCGGTGAGTGAGCGTCCACTTCGCAAGGAAGCATAGGATGCGTTCGGCGGGGTTTGGGGCGAAATATGATCCGCTTGCTTGGAAACCTACGCCGCAGTTGAGTGAACTTTAGATTCTCCCAATTCTTGTCTTGAACCACGGCGCGTGTTTTGGGGCCTAGACCCACCAAGATGATCGGTCCTTTGGGATCGTAGTCGTCGCGCAGAGGGATCTGTAGCCGATCCCATCGCGCGCCATCTGCGGGGGCCAGATCCAGTAAGTGCGCAGGGTGCCCTTGGTCTACGCTGAAGCGCATTCCGCCGATAACGTATTGCTGTGCGAAGTAGCCAAGATCCCATACGACCAGTTTCTTGCCACGGGCCAATTGGGCGTCAGCCAAGCCCTTGCGGGCGGGGGCACCTACCCCGTAGAGCATTAAAACTTCAGCAGCCCCCGTAGGCTGGCTGACTATCCGGCTGGGTTGTGGGCACGTGCTCGCCAACGCTCGCAATATCCGCGTACCTTTTTCCGACATGTCTGGCGTGATTAAAATTTCAATCATAGGGATTCAAGCCAGTTTCTGTAGGTAGTGGCGATGTTTTCGAGTAAAGGAGTCCCTTCCCGAAGCGTCGTGCTTGCATGATATCGCACTGAAGCGTCGCTGAGTAGGTCCAATGCGGCTATCAGTTCGCTTTTAGTATCTGCCCATTCCTCAGCGCCTGACGCGGTTTCCAGATACCCGAACTCGCGGTTGCCTATGAATGGCGTGCCGGAGCCTTGCGCATTGGCTAGTTTGACGTTTGATTTCCACCGCGTAGGCGCGTACCCTGGGATATCGCGCAACGCCACGACGATATCCAAGTCGGCGAGCTGCTTGGGGTTGACGACGAACTTCCAACCCCGTCGCGCGCATTCGGCTCCAAGCATCGGCTTCCACTTGCCTAGGTATGCTTCGCCGCCCTCGTAACCGACTGTTTGGACGACTCGCCGGATTGGGTTGATGGCTTGCCCTGGGCGAGCGTGGTGTGGAAGTGTGAGTACCGGGCCTTTGAATCCGACTTCTCGAATGTCGGCTTCCATGGCTTGGGTGGCCGCTACGATGGCGAGAGGGGCTTTCGCTGATATTTCCGCTTTAAGCCACGCTAAACATTCTGGCGTATGCCATGAATTCCCGGTCGGTTGCGGCCATGCATCGACGATATCCCACACAAACGGAATCCGTCCCCCGCAAGCTCGACGGAAATCCCAAAAACCGCCTCGTTTGACCCCCACAACGAAATCAAATGCGTCGGGTTGAGCGCAATAGTATGACTCCACTTTCGCACCGATAGCTGCCCCGAGTTGCTCGCCCCGAATCTTCCAACTGCCTGATTTACCGTTGCCGGTAACGAGAATGCGTTTCACTTCTTGACGCCCCAACCTAGTACTTCACTTCGTGCAATGTACACATGCCCATCTACCGCCGTTTTGGGGGTCTTTTCCCCGTGCTTCACGAGTTGTTCGCTGGTCGCGTAGACAAGCGCTGCCCATTCAATGGCCGGGAATAGTTCCCTCACGGCTTCCGTGGTGAAGCGCCAGTAGTCGCTAGGATACCCGTGGACGCGCCACACGAACGGTACTGAAATATCAATGGTCGCGTCTGGCGCCATCAGCATTTCCAGATTGCGGGCCAGCAGCCACGGCTTCTTGGAATGCTCCAACACGCTGCGGCACTCGATGTGGTCAAACGTACCGAACTCCACGAGCTGGATGATGCTCTCCAGGTCGCGCACGGCGTCAACACCCTCGCCGGGGATCATGTCGATGCCGATCGCGTCGCGGTACAGCTTGCGCCGGTCTTCACGTCCGGGGTAGACGTGGGAGCCGACGATGAGCGTGCGTCCGGGCTTGGGATTACGGTATTTGTGCTCGAACTTCTCGTGAGGTGTCATTCAAACTCCCCATGCACCACAAGATGCGGTTCGGCTTCTTCGGTTTTGTCGGGGTTACAAACAATGAAGATAGGAATGCCTTGAAACTGGCCCTCCATCCCGAAATCGCCAGGTAAAGATTCTCGCCTGAGTTCGTAGAGATTTTTCCAGGATAGGTAGATAGCTTTCGGAACGACATGGCTTGTGTATCCAGGATCTTCGATCACCAGCCTCTCTATCTGAAGCAATATCTCGTCTCTGACACTCATTTCAGTAACTCCTTAAAAGCGAACCCGCTCTCGATTTCCGAAGCGCTCCACTGCGCCCACGCGAGTCGGCGAAACATTGCCAAGCGGGCCACGTCATCGCACAGCGGGCCTTTCTTGAACTCTGCCAGTCTCCGCGCAGCGCCAGCCCCAACCCACTTCGGCATGTCGAAAAACACAGGTACGCCCATCATCAGGGCCTTGATCGCGGCGCCGCTGGCCCACGTAGCGGCACTCGAAGCGTGCTTCAAGTCATCTTCTAGTGAGACGCCTTTCGTCGTGCCCGGGTGCCGACGAATGCGGCCTTTGGTTGTGCTGACTGCCAAGTTAAGCCAACCGTCTGGCGCACGCAAGTGCTGTTCGCCGATACCGCGTTGGGCAAGGATGACGCACTCTTTGCCCTTGGTTCGCCACGGGGCTAACTCAATGCCCCACGAGTCCCAGCGCTCCGGGCCACCTTGCGGCCAAGTGCCCGCGCCGTTGTGGTGATTGTGGCTGATAGCAAACCACTGCTCGCCGCGCCACTCCTTGCCCAGGTAGCCGTTCTCAACGACAAGCACCTTCGCCTTTGCGGCCTCGAATTGCCTCGCACGGCTGTGGCTCTCACCTGTGCGGTTCCAGATGACAAGCAAGTCACCGGGCCGCGGATCAGGGAGCGACGCTACGGCTTTGTAGCCGACTGTGCGCAACCCCTCCGCGAACATATCCTTGCGGTAGTGCAGACCGGGTTTGAAGAGGATGAGGGCGCGGTTCACTTCTCAATACCCCGCCACGGTAATTTTTGCCACCAAGAATGCGTAACGCTTTTGTCGGCTACTTCCGCTTTCGGGTCGCCAAGGAACCACTTGCCAACTGAATGCGCGTAGTACGCATACGTTATTGCTTCTCGCGCAGGCGCCATGCGTTGGTACAGCCCGGTGCGAGCGGGTTTTTCATCGCCATCAAACCAAGGAGTTAGTTTCATATTAAGTCCTTCTCGAAAAGGTCTGCCATATCCCGCAAGCCTTTGACCAAACTGTGTGCTTCAAACGGAGAGGGGAGATTCAAATACATACACTTAGGTTCTTTTTTAGCCTCGGCGTCGTATACGACAATGCCTATCCGCACAACATCGGTAGGAGGGGTCCAATTCCTCGCGGTTTCATGTCTAACTTCCGATATTTTCCATTGAGTCACGATAGTTCCTTCTCGATCGTTGACATAGGAAAGCACGTCAGCGCGCTACCCGGCGTGCAGTTAATCACCTCGCACCCCTCGCGCTTCAGGTCTTCCGCTAGCTTCGTGCTCTTGTGCAGCCACTCGCCAAACAACTGCGCCTGAGTGAGAGGCTTCTCGTGGTCCCCGTGCCGGTGCTTCTTGCCGTCGATCTCGCGCATATCCATGCCCAGCAGCAAGATGCGTCGCGAACCCCACAGGTACGCGAGATTGATAGCGGCGAACCCCGAGTTGCCATTGATGTGCACGACACTCGTGCCCAAGCCGTCGCGGTTGCCCCCACGCTCACGGTTGAGTTGGTAGCGTTCGGCTGCGCTTGTGTCTGTGGTCCAGCGTTGCGCGTGCGGGGCTTGCGCCTTGACGCGAGCCCCGTGTACTTTCCAGAACATGTAGTCGCTACCATAGACCACATCCGCCCATGGCGCGTACATGTACGCCGTATTAACTGCGATGACCTTCACCTCGCCGTGCGGACCAACGGCGGCAAGCTGTTCATCGCTCAGGCTGGGGCCTGCGCAGATGATGACTGACGTTTTGCCGATCCAAGCGGGTAGTCTCACGGTGCCCTCCGTTCTTGGCGTACCCACACCCCCGGGCTGCACCATCGCCGTTCCGGCTGGCTCCCGAACCATCGGAGCCCGATATGTTTCGCTGTCCAGGCTTGAACGCACCTGCCATTTACCCACATTTCGCGCACACCGAGTTTCAGGTTGTCATAAATACCGTCCGGTACACCTGTAGGGAGGTTCATAACTCACAATCCGTAGTCAATCAGAGCACGACGTTCTTTTTCGGCCCCGCAACGCATGCAATAACAAGTTTCGAACCCTAACAGGCGTTTCCACCACGGGAGGGGATCGGGTGCTATTTCGACAATAGGTATCCATACATGAACATTACCTACATAGGTTTCTTTGCACAAAGGTTTTCCCCCCGGACGTATGTTCATGGCTTTTGCTTCTTCAAGTATTTGGCAAGCGACGCTTGGTGTTTCTCGTTTTTGACCCGCCGTATTTCGGCTTCCGCGGCGCAAAACGCGACGGCGAAATCCCAAGACACTTGTTCCGGGGTCATGCTGCCTTCAACATCATCTTCGTACTCAAAAAACGCGGGCTTGGTAGCAGGCGCGTAGCCGCAGCCAGTGATGACGATCCGTGTCATGCCCTTGCCGTCCCGCATGAACCGTTCGTAAACACACAGCTTGCATCCGACGCTGCGGAATTCAGCGGCTAGTTTGTCTTTGTAGCTCATGCCTTCACTGTAGCATTTGCTGCGTCACGTTGCAAGGCAATTCGCCATGCAAGTTGCACGGTCTTGAAGTCGTCGCGCAGTTGCACGATTTCTTGATCTTGGCGTTGCAGTTTCGCGGTTGCCTCTTCAGCGAACCGCACCAAGGTGTCTTTGTCCCACGAGTAGAAGTCAGCCATCATTTCTCCTTTTCATCGCGTCAAGCAGGATCGCTTGCACATCACGTTTGGTTTCGATTCGCTCAATCACTTGCTCATCCACGGTGTCGCGGGCTACTATGTTGTATATGTAGCAGGGACGCTCATGCCCGGCTTGCTTCTGACGTACAGGGCCTATGCGTTCGGCGATTTGTTGGCGCTCTTCCAGGTTCCACCACTGACTGAAATAAACGAGGATGTTGCCGCCATCTGCGAGGTTGAGCCCATGCCCGGCGCTTGCTGGGTGCGCAAATAGCAGGCTTATTTTCCCAGCGTTCCAATCAGCAATCGTAGAAGGCTGTTTATCCAGAGCACGAGACCCATGAAAATGAGCGAGTAACCGGTGAAGGTCAGAACGAAAATGGTAAGCAACCAGTACGGGTGCTCCGCTCGCTTCTTCCACAATACTTTCCAGAGCTTTAAGTTTCTCATCGTGGATCACTTCCCATTCGTCGTTAGCTTCGTCGGTATAAGCAGCGCCGTTTGCCATCTGTAGGCACTTGATTGTCTTGGCCGCGGCCCCGAAGGCTTCAATCTCGTTGCCCGCGATCGAAGTGAATAGCTCCTTCTCCATTTCGCGGTAGTGCTTGCGCGCCTTCGGAGGGAGATCCACGTAAAGAGTGTTTACTATTGGCGCATCCAGATCGAACCAATCTTTGGCATCGAGCGTGAGACAGACCTCTTTCAACAGCGCTTGCATTTCATCTTGCGCATGCGCCATGGGCTCCAGTACCGGGTAGCGCGGATCACTTCCCGGGCGAGCACGGAACCAACGGTTCACGAACGCCGAGAAGGTGCGACCCAGCCGCTGGCCTTGATCGATGACTAACATTTGCCCGTACAAATCTATCAGCCCGTTCGGCGCGGGGGTGCCAGTGAGCCCCACGACGCGGTTGACTTTTGAATGTATTACTTTCAGTAGAGCCTGTGAGCGTTTCCCGCCTTGCCGAATTCGAGCGGATTTCCACCGGGTCAATTCATCTAGGACCACCATATCAAAAGGCCAGCTATCCCCCAAGTATTCGACAAGCCAAGCTATTTGTTCCGGGTTCGTTGTGTAGATGTCGGCTTCTGAGTCCAGCGCTGCGCGGCGTTCTGCTTGGGTTCCTGTGATTGGCGTTACAGATAAATGAGAAAATTGATTCCACTTTTGCGCTTCCTCGGGCCACGTGCTGCGGGCCACTCGAAGCGGTGCCAGCACTAGTACCTTGCGCACCGCGCCAGCGAACAGCAGCACGTCGATGGCGGCTAAAACGGAAGAACTTTTTCCCATGCCCATTGGAACTAGAAGCGCGCATCGTGGGTGCTTAAGCACATGGTCGATCATCAACGGTTGATAGGGGCGAAGGGTTAGCTCACGCACGGCGGTTAAATCGTTTACTGAGCGCCAGCACCACGGCTTGCTTACGTCCTCTCACGCTCTTGCGTTTGGCTACTGGACCGTATATTCCATGGGCGAGTGCCCGCAGCATGCGTAGCTGGTCGGGGCTTGACCCCCGCACCATGCGACCGTGCCTAGGTACAGGCTGCGCGTCCAGAATTCGAGCAAGTTCGATCATTTCCTGAACGAAATCTTCGTGAGTCAGTTCAATGGGCATAACCATTCGTCCAGTTCTTCGAGCGTCGTAATCACTTCGGTGAGACACCCTGCATTTCGCATTCGCGCGTGTTCACGATCTTGCCCCGGACTAGGCTTCCCGCCCGGAGCTTTTGTTTCGATAAAGGCATGCCAACCACGGAACAAACACAACACATCCGGAGCATGCTTCCGTCCCAACCACGACACAGCGCGCACTTCACCGCCGTACTCTTCGACGCGCTTCTTCAGCGCCTTCCTGATATCGCTCTCACGCATAGGGTTCCTTATCGCGGCTTGCCGTCACGCAGAGGCCAGAGGTGTTTGTCTTGAATCGCGCCGCGGGTGCCGGTGGGGAAGAGCGTCAGATCGCCGTTCGCGGTGCGTCGCCCTACGCAACTGCCAAGCACCTTGACCACCCACCAGCCTTCCAGTGTGGCGTGGCGCGCGGACACGTCCACCAGATGCCCGATGTTGTCGCGGATGCCCCCGACGATGACGGCTCTATCGCCTATTTTGCAGCGCGTCATTGCGGGGGCGTGCCTTGCAGCGCGGACAAGAATGTTTTGCGGGCGCGGTAGAACCTGTGCAATTCTGCGTCCGTGTTCGGAGTCCCTAGACGGCGGCTTTCAGTTTTGTCTCGAATATTGATGAGAATATCCGGTACGTCGTCAGGCATTCGTTGTTTCAAATCGAGTAAAGATTCCGGGGTTTCGTAGTGCATTACATCGTGGCCCTCAGGTAAAGCCCCTCTTCTCGAATTCTCATGTTTGCGTAGGTTCTGTATAAGGTACTGAACCGCCGCGCGGGTTAACCATGACCGGAGCGCACGATCGGGGCTTGGCCCGGTGATCTTTGCGCGATATGCATCGTAATTGTTAAGTATGGCGCTAGATACTGCTTCTTCGGCATCTCCGCGGGTAAACCCGTGGCCCTCACAGTGGTTCACTATCTTTAGGTAGTTGGCTTTGAAAAAATCATCGAAGTGGCTCATTCCGGTGCTTTCTTGAACAGATCAGCTAGCGGGCACTGATGACGACGGTGGGTGCGTGAGTCGAATAGTAGTGCTTTGTCGTGCAGCCCGTCCGCGGTTGTCACCATCTGCCAGTAGAGACTGTCTTCGCCGCAGCGACGGCACACGATATCATCATCCTCGCCGCGGTCACCTTCGTCGTC
>ERZ1292625.1225-Hain-H41-01um-R1-1225-length-32163-cov-7_pt1 | contig 32163 bp, 45 predicted proteins | sample MGYA00564400_ERZ1292625 | MGnify/ENA primary metagenome ERZ1292625 (study PRJEB36523, sample SAMEA6512639) | groundwater metagenome | collected 2019-01-08 | study: AquaDiva: Metagenomics assemblies of 32 groundwater samples
ATTATTTTGATTTAGACTCCGGATTTTCTTCGGCTTAGAAATCCTCATTTGGTAAAGCCCATTAGAAAGAGTGCGAACCAATGATGTAAATTGCTCTTTGTTATCTAATATAAATTTTCCTTCTTTTACTTGACCGTTAAATAAGGGGATTATCATAAAGTTTTGATTTTTTCTTGATAATAGGTTTTCATGTCGTCGAGAATCGTCCCTTTGAATAATGCGAGTTGAAATTTCCGGTGTTCAAGGTCATCGAGCACCTCTTGGCCGTATATGGCAATAATCCTTTTTTTGTATATTTCTGGATTGCCTCTAAGTAACCGGTTGCAGTTCACACATTGCAAATGGACATTCCGCTCATCGTAGCAGGTTGATTTGTAAACTCGTGAAATATAATGCCCGGCGTCTGCCTCTTGGTACGGAACGACTTTTGAGCAGGTGAAACACCGCCCGTGTGTTAGCGTTCCGGTTGTTTCCTTGCAATCCCGAAGCCGGATATAAATTGAGAAATAATGCCACAAGTCTTTTTGTGCTTTTAGATGTTCAGTCATGTTTTTTTGATAAAATTAAATCGCAAAATAGAGCAATTATCATTCCTAGAGCCATTAAATCAGAAAGAAATCCGTAGTGGCTTGCCCCCTCAATCGATAGAATGCCGAAAATATATCCTTGCATTTTAGTCATCGAGTTTTCCTAGGTAAGTAATTAAAGTGATTCTTTTAAGTGGTGAGTTTGCTATAAACATTTTGAAGGCCTCTTCTCCTGATTCTGCAAAAGCCATACATGCTTGCGTGCAATCGGAGGCGCCGTCTTTTTGGTCAACATATTGTATACAATATTCTTTCATGTTTTTTTAGGTAAAATGGAAGTAGAACTGACTAAATCTAGGTTCTCGAACACATTTCCGACTACCTCGAAATTATGAGCTTCATGTCTGATAATAAATCCGGGTATATTTTCATCTTCAATTTCTTCTTTGAATTTTCCTACAAACTCGCCTTTTTGAAATACTATCGCAAGGTTGTATCCGCCAAAATTGATTATGTCGCCTTCGTAACACGGTCTTTCATCTTTTGCATAAAAGCCGGCGAACTCAATTACCTGAAACCTTTCCGGTATTTGACAAACTAGGGTCAAAAAATCTGTATTGTGAGAGCTGCCAATCTCACAAATTGGTATAATTTGTTTCCTTTCGTAGTCGTAAACCTTAATTTTTATGATTCTGTTTTTCATAGAGTTTATTTATTAAGTTTGTAAAAATTCTTTTACTTCTTTCTCGATAGCCGGGATTGGATATTCTTTTCTGAATTTGGTAATTTGCTCATCATTCATAAATTCTATTTCGTCCGCCACGACTGCCAACACCCCATTTATAATGTTCACCCGTAAATCTTTGCAGGATTTAATGTACAACCCGTCGCTGTTAGCATTAGAGAGAATTCTCTTCATAGATTTTCTATATATTTTTCCCATAGTATTTATTAAGTTCTTACAGCCACGCTCGACGCCTCAAAAATCTCAATGCCCGGAATTTCTCGCACACCGGATTTGATTGCATCATTCACTTTTACTTGGTCAACTCCCAAATATTCCCTAGGTACAATTTTTTCGTCTGTAATTCTAGCTTTCCATCGCTTCGTGACATAGGCCACTCCGGACTCTGTTCGCACCTGAGTTTTCGGAGCTTCCACCGGAGTTGCTTCAACCATTTCTACCTCTTTCACCGGCTCGCCTTTAGCTTCCGCCTCTTGCTGTTCAAGTATCCTTTTGTTATTTTCCTCATCTGCTTTTAGTTTTGCCTCATAGGCTTCTTTTTGAGCCTGAGCTTCTTTAAGCTGAATATATTTATTCATTTCAGATTTGATTGAAACTTCCATTTGCTCATAAGGTTCCGATAGCATTTTGAATTTGTTTCTTGCGTCTTTGAGTGCGTCGGCAAATGGCCGGGTCAAATCCTCTTTCATAGAATCAAGTCTTTTGATTCGAACTTTAACTTTAGATAGGAAGTCCGCCGCTCCGGCGAATTGCTCTTCATTCTGGACAACAACAGTCCGGGCTTGCTCAAGCAAAAGTGCAATATCCTTTTTAACGTTCTGCTCTGTTTCGATTGGAATTAAGTTTGTCATATTTTAGAAGTTAGGGTTTAGGGGAATATCTGAAGTGCTTGTTGTGTCCGGACTTGGAATTTTTGGTTCAAGCAAAACTGTTTCAATCTCGAAAACCTTCTTTACTGACTGAATCGGCTTTTCTTTTATTTCAACATCTTCCATTTCTTCCTTTATGTAGGAAACTGAACCCATTACTTCAGGAATATTGAATCGCAAAATTCTACCTAGAGCATGCCATCGCAATTTTTCCTTAGGCGCGAATTTAACAGCCTTAGAATTCAATTTATTAAGCTCCTGAATCGTTGAGGTATATTCGTAAGTTTCAGCCTCCTTTGTTACCTTAACAGTGCAAGCCTCCGGAGTTTCGTTTAAGTATTCAATTTTCCAGCCGGCTTCTCTGATTCTCTTGGCCATCGCCATTCCGTAAATAGTTACATGCCCGTTTATGATATAAAGCGAGTTCATTGCCTCCATTGGAGCCATACCCATTTCAATACCTGCTTGCATTTTAACAAGTATTGCCTCCGGCGTTTTAGAGTCCGCACCGAAAGCCCCTGACTTGGAAAATTCGCGAGCCATCAAAACCATGAGGTTAAGCCGGTCGCTGTTGTAAAATAGGTCTATGTCGTTCATATAAATGGTGTTAGTAATAATGTAACCTTAGTATATAGAATTGATAGGTTAATGTCAAATGTTTGTAAGCACTTAGAACTTGACCTTGTAGCAATTCGTGTCATCGAAATAAAAGCATTCGATTTTCGATTTTGGAATTCCGGATTGCTTGCTCAATAATTCTCTGTACCAATAAAGTTGAGTCGCCGCGTGTTTCTCTTTATGAGCGTTTGGCTTAAAGTCGAGAATTTCTACCATGCCGGACTCTGGATTGTAATTTAATAAATCCATGTTCCCAAGTATATTATCGTCAAAAACTGGAGCCTCTACTGCGATAGTATAAGGGTTGGACTGCATGAAATATTCCTGAATTTTCCAGTGTTGACCGCTGCCGAGTCCTATATAATTTGCGACTTTTGCATATTTAACATATTCATGATTAGGGTTTAGTCTTTCGACTTGTAGCATAAGGGTCGGCATTCTAGAAGGACTTTGCGCTCTTTCTGGAATTTCGGCATGAAAAACATATTTAAGATATATAAAAAGTTTCTGAAGTATATTTTCATAATCCCCTAAATCTCTATAAATAACCGGATAGGTTGTAAACTTATAAACCGCCTCGTGGCCGTCGTGATTCCGGATTATCTCGCGAGTTATTGTTTCCATTTATTTGCGTGGTAAAGGCTGCGCAACTACATACTGTTTATTATCCGGCTGTATTAGGCCGGCTTCAATCATCACGTCCCACACATGCTGTGATACAATTATTTCGTACATAAAAATTTATGAGTGAGTGCCGTCACAATTCTTACAACAGTTTTTCCGCGCTTTCTCATCGCACCACGAGCAAACATCATTTGTAAGCCTTGTAAGATTTTCATTGCATTCTGGACAAATTGTATATTTTTTTTCGTCAGGACAAAATATTTCACCGGCGTAAAATTGCAATAAAGCATCGCAAGTCACGCATCTTAGAGCTTCGCCGTGAATTATAACTGTCGTGGAGTTTTGCATGTCTAAATTCTATCTTAATGTAAAACGATTGTCAAATGTTTTTTGAGTAGAATAAATCACTCATTTCTAAATCCTTTTTGAGTTTTTCTGAAAAGAACGCAAGCAATTTCTGGTAATTGTCTTTTGTAGGAAATGAGAATTTTTTCGGGTCTTTGTGACTCCTTGAATTTTCCCATCTAGAAATACTCTGACGCGAAACGTGCAGAATTTTGCCGAGTTCCGCTTGGTCGAGCTGACACAAGATTCTATATTCCTTGATTCTATTTTGCATTTGCATGCCTACGTTGTGCATAAGTTGAAAGTAAAGTTTTAAGATTTTTTAGATTGGTACAGTTCACTTGTTTCATTGCTCTTTCGATTATCTCCACCGGATAGCCAAGTAATACGCCTTTGACTTCCATTCTAGCCATCTGTTTTGGCACGCCCTGACATAGCAACCAATGAACGAGTTTTCTTCCTACTATGATTTGTGAAGGTGAAAATTCAACTTTCATCTGGAATCGGTTTTATATGTTTTCCGGAGTCTTCCATAAATTCATATAAACATTGTAAAGGGTCTTGAGCTATCGCCATATTCGCGAGTACTTCTTCGTGTAAAGTGTGATTGCCTATTTTTTCATATCCCACAAGAGCCAAAATAAACGGGTGAGAAAATAGAATTTCTTTCACTGAAACTACATGCAAAAGTTTTAATTCTGGAAGTGAGGTTGAAATAAGCAATAATGGGTCATCGTCTGCACATGGAGCTGTTAAGCACTCTGCGCTGTAGTCACTTTTCTTGTGACATACGATTAAATAACCGGGCTTTGCATATCCCCATGCCGTCCAGCCGTTATCAAGTGCGAGTTTTATACAATCAGAAAGAAAATCTTGTTTATTCATTTAATTGGTCAGCTATTTCATTATAAAGTTTCTCTTGATCTTTTTGCGTGTCGTTGTGAGTTGTTAGCGTGCGAGTAGGGTTTACTAGGGCAACAATAACAGTCCAATCAGTCTCCGCATTTTTCAACAAACCAGTCCATTTGCTGTACACCTCTCTCGTGGTTTTTTGAGTCACGTGCATTAAATAATCCTCTTTCCAAAACGAAATACAATTTGTTGAAATCAATTTTCTTTTCATATAATTAAAGTTAGAAAGTGCGGCCAGTGCTCCACGCCACCAACACCAGCCGCGGATAGTTTGTACAGGTTCAACTTACTTTAATGTCAAAAGAAAGTCAAGCGTTTTTGTACTCTTCGCATATGGCGCAAAATTTCCCTCTTGAAACACATGCTGAATTTTTTAAGGCACGGTTAATTATTTTATCTGACCATTTTTTCCTATAAAAATTTGCAAGAGCTTGCGGATTCTCCACGTCATCAAATTGAGAGAGCCATTTCTCAAGTAAATCTTTTGAAATTCCTGCTGTAGTATTTACATTCTTTACATTCTTACCCTTCTTGTATGTGTTCACTTGTTGTTCACTTGTTGTTCGTTTGTTGTTCACTTGTTGTTCATTCTGCTGTTCATTTGACGGTTTTTCATTTTGGTATTTTTGCCAATTACAGATAGTAATTATTCGATTTTTATTACTTTTTTGTTGTTCAATCTGTTGTTCGTTTTCGAGGTTTTCGAGTAAACGCTGAACGAAACTTTCGTTTTCCCCCATTTTTTTTGCTAGAAATTTTCTGCCGGTGAGAAATTGTCCGGGTTGTAATTTCACGCGCTTTCCCATAAATAAAACTTCTTGTTCGGTATGGCTTGCAAGTAATAATAAAATTATCCATAAAGAAAGCCGCCGCCCACTCATAAGAGGATTATCTAAAAGTTTCCGGTGAAGTTTAATCCACCCGTTATTTGTTAAGTCTGTCATGGTTTGGTTTGGTTAGGTTTGCTTTGAGGTCACGTTTGTATCCGTAAGTGATGTTATTTATAGTTTCAATAAATGACAAATCACCCTCCTCAAAGTATTGAGTTATGGCTGATAAAATATCCGTGCGAGTCATCTTCATAGTGAGGTTTGGTTAAGTATAGCAAAAAGACTTTACATCAATCTGCTAAATAAATCAAATTTATTGTTTATCCGACGTTCGAATCAACGACTTGTTACCGGTGAGCATATAACTTGAGGTTTTGAGGCCAGTTATAACTAATGCGCCGATAAAAGAGTATAGAACCTCTTTGGAGAATTCCCCGGCTGTCACACGCGAAATCAACTGCTGATTATCCGGAGCCAAAAGAAAGAAGGTCATAAAGCCACCCACGCTTTGCAGGAAGCTGACAATTTCGTGTTTACCACGTTTTTCAAAGTAAGTTGCAAATCTCGCCGCCATTACGCCGATAGTATTTATTATCATAAAAGAAAAGTTAAATTATTTTTGCTCGAAATGAGCTGAGCCGGCTATAGCTCCATATCTTCGCTTTACGTCGCAAATGTCCCCATAGAAAGGGTCACGCGCATAAATTATATTTTCATCACCCAAGGCTTCGCCAAACACCCAATGTTGGCCAGCTTTTGGAAACATCACTTGTAAAAGTACACACTTTTTAGGATTTGTAAGTGAATCAAAAATCCTCTGTTCGTTATATTTGTATTCTCTTCCATTGGCCTCAAATTTTATATATTTCAAATCTAACTTAGTCCACAAAATCAAACCTTCAGGTGTGTAAAATTCTTTATGGTTTGAAACATCAACCGGAGTGCATTGTGCGCCGAACTTATTATTTGCTTCTGCAAGAGCTGTTGAGGTACAGCCAAATCCCCCAATCGTTAATTTACTCCCACCTAAAGAAAGATTTTTCCACACCGGATTTGTTTGTCTTAGAATTTTCATATTCAAGGGTTATGAATATTTCGATTATCCCAGTTTCGCAAGTAAAAGTCCAAGCCCAGTTAATACAATGAAGGTGATAACAGAGCCAATCAAACCACCTACCACTTGTTTATATTTCCCGTCTTTTTCGAATAAAGCGAGTTGATCTTTCGTAACATAGTGTTGAGCCACCTTAGTTTCAATCGAAACAAATCCATTTTGAATAGCGACTTCGATATTTTTCACCGACCCCTTCAGTTCATCAATTACCCGGAAAATAGTCTTTGACATTTCTTCTGTTGCGCCATTTTTTACCTCTAAAATCCTTAATCTTGAATCGTAAGTTTCCAGTGTTTTTCGAATTATATTTAATTTTTCTTCCATGATTAGAAATTTACGTTAGCCTCTACTGCTGAAGTTCCATTTGAACCGGCTGAACCAGTACCACCAGTTCCCCCGTTTGCTCCTGCCCTATCTGTACCAAGCCCACCAGCACTAGATGCACCGGAATATCCGCCACCACCCGAACCACCAGTTCCTTGAGTCCCACCGGTTCCACCTGAACCAGTGCCACCAGTGCCACCAGTTGAAGCCGCGCCACCTGTAACAGTTATAGTTCCAGTGTTTGCTGTAAGAGAGGTATAAATAATATAAACCATTCCACCAGCTCCACCGCCGCCGCCACCGCCACCACCGCCGCCTCCACGAGTTCCTGAGCCGTTCGTTCCGGCTGAACCATTTGAACCTGCTACACCGCGCGCTGTAATCGTTCCGGAGAAATCTAAAGCCCCACCACATTCAATGTATAATGCTGCTCCACCAGCTCCACCAGCTCCACTTGCCCCACCTTGTCCATAAGTAACTCCATTCCCGGCCTCACCACCACCACCTGAACCACCACCAGCACCCGGAACCAAAACAACCATTTTTCTATATTGAGTGCAGAAAAAAGCTGTTGAAGTCATTGCCGCCGCTGCTACACCACCAGCCCCACCAGCACCACCGTCACCAGTTCCCGGGTTCCCGGCTGAACCGCCATGCGTAGACCCGTCTAAATAGTATCCTGTTGATTGGCTACCCGCATTTCCTATTGTGCCATCTGCAAAAGCTGCTGACGTTCCACCTGCGGAACTTGCCCCACCCATCGCACCGAATCCGTCTGCCGTTACAGTTCCGGCTATGGTTACATTTCCTTGAGATTTTAGAATAATTGTAGTTCCACTTGTATTTGCATTTGAGAAGGTCAAAGTTGCTCCGACTGATACATTTATCGAAGTATAGTTTTTTGTTACAAGTGCCGCACTTCCTAAATCAATCGTTGTCGTTCCTGAAGTTACATTCAAGGCTCCATCTGCACCAGTTCCGCCAAATTTTACAGAGCTATATAGTGGAGTCTGCAAAATCATATCCGTGCCATCGTAAATAACCACATTCAAAGACCCATTGGCTAAATCTGAACTTGATAAATCAATCTTTGAGCCATTAAACCATTTCTTGATACTCTTCGCTCCAAGTGAATTCACATTCAAAGTACACGCACCAGTATTTGCAAAGTTAGTTTTGAATTTGAAAGTAGTTTTCTCCACATAAGCTGTGACGATTTGAGCGTCTACCGCCAAAACATAAGCATTCGCCGAGCCTGTTGTCGTGCCATAATCACCGCCTAATTGTACAACGTCTTTTCGAAGATTGTTGTACTGCGAGGCCGTAGCTACATCACTCACCGCAACTGTAGAACTATTTAATGCCATATTATGAAACGGTTATTACTAGAGAAATCGTGAGAGAGTTCAAGGAAGTTTTCGTGACCGCGATTGTCACTCTGTCGAAAAGTGTACCAGAATTTGCCGTTGCTGTTCCATCAATAAAAGCCCCGAATTCGGTCAAAGTTCCGTTCGCTTCTGTAGGCGAATAATAAAATTCTATCGTCGCCACATTTGAAGCGCGAGAATTTGAACTCACTACCACGCGTGCAAGCTCAGTTCCGAGTGTTGTGTCACCTGACGCCGGTGTTGAAGTTGAAGTTCCGACTGCTCCGTAATTTATAACACCTGTGAAAGAAGTTTCATTATTTAATCTTCCGGCAAAACCAGCCTTTGAAGCTGTCACCACCAAATTGTCATATTCTTTTACTTCAACAATATTCCCCTCTAAATCTCTGAGGGTACAGATTATATGTCCATGTAGACCGGTATTTTCTTCATAGATTTGCATAGATTTATGTTAGACCCAAATATAAGTTGCTCCGCCGTCCCAAATCAATTTGTCTGTAGTCGTTCCGGCGTCATTGCTCCACACATGACCCACATGAGGAGTCGTCGTTACACTCGTTTCCGTGATAGTTATAGTTTCCGTTACTCCCTCGATTTTGTCTAGTAATTCCGTGTCATCGACTACGGTTTCATCTTTGTCAATTAGCTGACTTTGCAAATAATAAATTATTCCCATTGTCTTTGTAGTCACTAGGCTCACGGAATATTCAAACGCCTGATAGCTTCGAGCTTTTGCCGAAATCCGGTTAATGAAAAAATCAGTATTCAATCCTCGAATTGTAGATTGAACATTTATTGTTTGACCAACTTTTAAGCCTGAGGTGTAAGTGAGGAAGGAACATTCGTTCGCCGCATTTGCCCACTGCAAAACCTCCTCAAGTCCCCTTTGTCTTCCGGCGGCTTTTGAGAGAATCGTTCTGTCTTCCACCTTAAATTGATACTCGCCGTATGTCGCCACCGAAGTATTATCTCTATATTGAATCAAAACATGTAAGTTCGGCTGAGCCGCCACTGTGAGAGTTGACCCGGCTGCCGGAGCCGAATTGAAAGTTATGATTTTTTCATCTGCATTATAGAGCGCGTCATATCCGAGTACCTCCAAGAAATACCAATCATATGAGGTGTTTTCAGTCCACACCGGAGCGGAAGTTCCTGCATAAGTTTTCCCATCGTATACGTTTGTGTAAGAGTCGATTTGATAATAATTCGCCGCATCGTTTGCGCCTGATCGTGAGGCTACAACGTGAAACTTCGTATTCTTTGAAATCAAAAGTAAATTCGAGGAAGCTTCTGTGAGTGCAAAAGTATATTCAACATATGAGGTTGTGATCGAACCACCTGCGAGAGTCACCACTGTTGAAAGATTAGTAACACTTGGCATGTTTGAGCCATCATCTGAGAATATTTGAATCTGAAAGTTATCAGCCGGCGCACCCACTTTTTTCAATCGCAACCGGATTTTCGTTCTGCGAGCTTTTTTTGTTGCAATAATTTGCTGAGAGCGAAGTGCGTTTCCTGCCGCCTCACCGACTGCAAGATTTGTTGAACCTGAGAGTGCTTGTTTCACGCCTTCATTGTCCGCATATCCATCGATTGTATCTGTTCCGCATGCTTTTTCTACTGAGGCAAGCGTCAAGGTCATCGTACTCAAATCATAATTATAACCGACCTTCACCACCTTACTAACACTGTCGATTTGATCGGCTAAACTTTCCGTTACTGAGGTTCCGAGATAATCACCACCCCGGACAAAAATACTATTTCTCAATTGGTCTGCATTTGAATTAAAAGTCAAAGACCGGTAAACATATTTTCCGCCCGTGTCTGTGAGGTTAAACGCCGCACCCTCGTCGAATTTTGGAAAGAAATGTATATCCCTATTCTCGTCAACGTACCACTGCCACAAGAAAAGCCCGGCGAGTTTGATAAATACTTTTGAGGGTTCAATATACCCACATGACAAGTAACTCACTGTTTGAGTCGCTGTAAGCGCATTTGACCTTGTGTAACCTAAGCTCGCTGACAATGCTTGCCAGTTATCAAAAGTCACATTTACAGTGGTCACGCCTACGGAGTCCACTTCAATTTGTTGAAAATAAAGACTTGCCCAACTTGGCGCACCGGTAGAGCTGAAAGCAGATTTTAAGACTCTGACATAATTCCAACCGTCGGCTGTAATTGAGCTTGTAATATCTTTTGAAAAGTAATTCGCTAAAGCTACGTCCCCGAGTTTCAAAACACATGAAGAAAGATTGGCCACCGTGTCCACATAAACATCAACGTCAATATAATCCGAAGTGGTCAAAGAGTTGTAGGTGAGGTCTAAGAAAAGCGATCTGCTTGCCGTCACCGTCGAACCGGTTGAAGTCAATTTGAGTGCCTGAGTTCCGATTTTGTAGTGTGTTGTGTCTGTCGTTCCGCTTCCCGTCCATGTTTCAGTAGGTTCAAAATCTGCAATCGCCACACGATTATTTTTATTTATATATTTGTTTAGAATATCGCAAATTATATTTATCGCCGGCACGGAAGTATAAGTTTCCTGCACTAAAAGCATGTCCATTTTGTGTGTATAATCTTTGACCGAAATATCGTAAATCAACCTGTCTGCTGAATCGACTCTTTGATTTATGTTCACGATATGCCCGCCATAAACTTTCACGCCACCATCGTATAAAGTGACTTCATCTAAAACCGCCGGAGCAAATGTTCGAGTACCGAATTTTTGAACTGAAAAACTAAGTGTGTCGACCTGATACGTTAAAGCACTTTCCCAATTTAGCGTCTCCCACAAGACAACTGAGGTTCGTTCGGTTCCGGCAACATAAATCTGTAGAGCCATATTTAAGCAAGTCTATGATTGAGTCTTAACCGACCTATAATTAAATCCCCCATTTTTTCGGCTGCCTGAGAATCAAGCAAAGTATTCCCGGTGATATTTATATTTATACTTGAACCTTGATTTGTCCGTGAACTTGGCATGATTGAGCCGTGAACGGAAGGCGTGAACATTTCTTGACCCTCCTCACCTACTAGAAAAGAATCACCAGCTCCAACTGAACCACCACGCGCTTTTTTGCCGGACTTAGAAGAGCCTAGAGCTGAGGCCGATTTTACACTGCCACTCGACGCGCTTGTAGAGGCAAAGTTTTTAATCGCCTCAATCGCCGCTTGAATTTTTCCTATAATATTTTCAATCAAAGTTATTATCGGCGCAATAATATTTTCGGCACTTGTTTTCATATCAGTCCAAAACCCCGTCCATGCTGTTGATAATCCTGACATTGCATCACTAACTCCTGTTTGAATTCCTGACATTTTCTCCTTAATAAAAATTGACATGGTATTCAAAACCGCCGTTAGAAATCCGGTCATGCTATTCCAAACCTCCATTGTTTTCAGTTTCAATAAATCCCAATTCATAATTACCGCTGTGATTACTGCAATCAAGGCAACTATACCGGCAACGACCAGTCCAATCGGTGAAACTATAAACGCAAAGATGGTTCCTATTGCTGTTACTCCGGCCACCACAAGCGGAGCGACCGCCATTATTCCAGTGAGTCCGGCTGCAACCGCTATCAACTGAGCTGTGAGTTCAGGATTTTTTGAAATCCAATCCACTACCGCGTAAATAATCGGCTGAATTTTCGTGATTAAATCCGTCAACATCGGCGCAAGCGAAGCTGCAACTGAATTTGACACTCCCTCCATCGAGCTTTGTAAATTGTCCAGTGCCTCATCTGCGAGTAAAGCCGTTTGCACTCTTGCCTCGTCAAAACTCAATCCGAGTTCCTTTGCGTGTTTTGAAGCCTCCTCCATAGAAAAATTTCCAGCCTCAAACATCGGCAATAAATCGGTACCGGCTTTACCGAAAGTTTCGATTGCAAGCCGGGTTCTTTCTGCCGGGTCTTTTACGTTTCCGATTGCATTTCCTAGCATTTCGAATTGAATTTCCGGTGTAGTACCTTTTGCAAAAATATCATTTATGTTTGACCCCATACCCACAAACGCTTTTTTGAGTTCGTCCGAAGCTGAACCAGCGTCAACCATTCCCAATTGCATTTTTTTAACTGCCGTTTCGATTGACCCGAGAGCAATACCGCTTTGATCTGCCGCGACTCTTAAAGCTGAAATTGACTCCGTACTCAGTCCAGTTTTTTTCGCCATATTCGAAACTTCTTCACCAACACTTGCGAAGTGTTTCACTGAAGCAATCCCAAATCCTACAATCGCCGCACCTGCAATTTTTGCCGCGTTTGAAGCCTTCTTGAATCCGGCTTCCATATTGTCGCCAATATTCGAAAGAGTCTTAGACGCTAAATCCTTCGCCTCGATTACAATTTGAAGTTCGGTTGAATTGCTCATAGGTTGACGTTAGAAGATTTTTTTTCTTTTTTACGCAAACATTGTAGCACTGTGATTATGGCGTGAACATCTTCATATTTTTCATTTTTCAACTGAGAGGGTAAACAATGCAGTTCAACGCAAAGTTGCGGAATGATAGCTTCAGGGTGACCGGGTGAATCAAAAAGAATCACGCCCTCAATTCCCATGCGATTATATTCCGTAAGCTCCTCTAATTGCTTTTTTTTTGACCGAATAAATTCATGACTTCGGTTTGCAGATATGAGCCATCGCCGGAAGAAAGGCCATTCAGAGTTTGAACATTCACCGGTAATTCTACACCGTCTTTGCCTATCAATTTTTTAACTGTAATCATCATTACTTTAGCAATGAATTTTTTCAGTGTGAGGTATGGCATTTCACTCATAGAAATTGCCGGGTTCCTCATGTCTACTGATTTTTCCCCGTTCATAATGTCATCGAGTTCATTCTGTTCCCCGAAAGTTAATTCGCAAGAAACATAAGCGGAAATTCCGCTGTCCGGTAAAATAAGGGTGGAGTATTCCATAGATTAGTAGGCTGTCGCCGTATTAGTTAGAATTGCTGTAATCATCTTTGAATCTGTCAAAGAGTAGTGAGCTGTGAAATCGAATGACTCTTCAATCATGTCGTTGATAGTCATTTTTCTTTCGTAATTTGTAATTCTAGCTCTATGCAAATCTATTTGAAGCTCAGGATTCGAAGATGTTCCGATAGTGTCAGAATGAATAAAATCAAATCTCATCGCTGTATATGTTTCGTTATTCTGCATGTCTGCATAAGTCGCATCAGTGTGCAAAAGAACGATTGACCCGGTGATTCCAAAAGATTGATTTAATACGTCATTTACTCCCACTGCACCTAGTACATGCTCGCGAAGTAAGTTCTGTTTAATTTCAAGTTTTACATTTCGAATTTTTACCGCACTTGCCGCTGTCAAACCTGCCTGAGTTGTTGCAGTCTTGAAAGTCAACATTTGAGGTGTGTAATCTTTTTCTGCTGAGTGAGCAACAGTGTTTGAAGCTGAAGCTGAAGCCTTAGCAATCAAAGACACTTCATAATTCACATAATTTCCGAGTTCCGCTGTAATAGACAACGAGTCTACAACTGCATTCGCAAAAACTACATCATCGTTTGAACCTTTAAGCGCAACTGAAAGAGATTGGTGAGAGGTTGACTGTGCTACTGAAAAAGTATGGTCATAAACCGCTGTATTCGGTGAAGCCTTAGCCACACTTGAAACAGTTCCAAAAAGTGAATACATCAACAATCCGAAATGCGTGTGTTTTAGTTTAGTTTTCCAAGAAACTTCTGCATACTTAGCTGTAACCGCCATGCCATCGGAATCTTCAAGTCTAGCAAGAGAGGCCTGATCGACTACCGACTCAACTTTATTATCAGCTTTCACTTCAAGAAAAGGAACCCAATATGTCGGAGTCACCGCTGTTCCTCTTGTGCTTTCCTTCCCGATACCGATTGAATTTTGTCGGCCTATAATTTTTGTCATGGTGTTATGAGTTAGCGGCTAAAAGTTCCTTTAGTTTTTCCATAGCTTCCGGAAGGTCTTTAGCCTGAACAGTTATATTATGTTCTGGAAAATTGTAGTCTTGCAGTTCCTCCGAAATGTCTGCTTGTTTTTTCATGGTTTAATTATTCACTGTTTGCGATTTGAGCGCAAGTTTAAGTGATTACGATTGCAGATTTTACACAAATCAAAGTAAGCATTGCATATTTAATTGTCGCACTGCCACTTGTGTATTCACCCCATTTTGAAGGTAGAGCCATGCAAAAATCAACGTTGTTTGTCAATCGATAATCTGTATCAAAAGCTGTGATTACTGCATCGACTGTTTCACCTAAAATTCTGATTGCCTCATCGCGTCCGGCTTTTGTAATTTCTTGGTGAATAATAATATCAAAAATATATTTCCTTTGATTCTCCGCATTCGTGAGGTAAATATTCTCGTTGCCAGAAGGTTCAAACGTAGCTGCCGGAAACCCGGTCAAGTTACTGGAATGCTTGTCGTCGGCGAATTGAATATCAGAAATCGCGGCGAGTTTTGCGAGGATTAACGGTCTGATTACTTGGAAAGTCATTTTGCGAGTTTGTTAGCAATATTATCTAATGCCTTTTTGAACAAAGAATCAATTTCACTTTGCCCGTCTTGGATTGATTCAGTGAAAAATGGCCTAGCCCTCGTTCCCTTCCTTGCGATTGAGCGAGCGACTAAGAAAGGCGGAATTCCATGACGATTTGCCCAAGGTGTAATTGCATCGATAGGAACCCAATGAGGGCGCGTTCCACCATGAACCGCCGCCGCATATGGTGAAGTGTTTTTCAACGTTCCTTTGAGTGTACCGAAATTTGTTTCCATCGCCGAACCTCTTAACATACCCAAATCAACCGGCGCATTTTTCCTCGCATAGGCAAGCAAAATCAAAATCGACTTTTGCACCGCCGGATTTATTTCTTGTATGACAATTTGAGGGGACTTTGTGAAATGTTCCTTTAGTTTATCGAGTCCCTTAATTTCTAGGGTTAAACTCATATATTAGTTTTGAATAGTTTTCTCTAAGACACATTTTAACACACTGATTGATAACTGCTCGTATAAAGCAACACCCTTCACTCCGTATTCAATAGAATTTATTGTCAAAGTATCTCCGGCGAGAATAGTTTCATCGCCACCGGTTACAAACTCATATGCCTGAGAAATAATACCTAAAGCCACCGTGTTTTGATTCGGCGCGATTGGATTAAATGAACCGTAAATTGTACCTGAAACGCTCCCATAGCTTGTTTTATCCCCTGAGTATGCACTCAGAGTTTTCCTTGTCGCCGGAGTTACATAATTTGCGAACATTTTTATACATTATAAGTTTTATAATAATTCACAAGTCGAGTAATTGACGGGTCTAGGTCTTCGTTCCATGTAATGGAACCGCCACCGATACTTTCGTTTGTAGCACCCTGAGATTTTCGTTTATTGAATTCTTTTGCCACCATCTTTCGGCAAGCTAAATCAAGGTCATTCGGAATAACCGCGAATCCGCCCTGATAAATCAATCTTAAATTCTGCATACCCTGAGGCAATCCGCCCGGAAAATAAATTTCGCCGCTTGCGTCTTTTCTTATGTATTCCGTAGAGGCTGAAAATGCTGTCCATGTAGGACTTGAATAGTTACCGCTTGAATTGTATGAGATAGAAGTTACCGAAATGATAGGATATTTCTTCGCAAAAATCCGGGTCTTTGATCTACCATCACCGCCATCATAATATTCTGTCACATCTGCACCGGCTGAAAAAAACCGTCTACCGCCGCATTCATGTTCAAACCAATCTGTGCACGCATCGATTAAGTCCTCGATAAGTGTATCGTAAGTTGAAACAGAAATCCCGAGATAGGTTTTCACCAGTGCAACCGTTGTGAGCGCGTATGTTTCGAGAGCCATAAAGAAAGAAATATAAGGGCGTGAACTCCACGAACACGCCCTTTTGAATTACTAAGCAGGTGTTACGCTGTTCAATGAAGCAGAGCCAAGAGTAGCTCTTACAAGCATTGTAACAGAGAAAGCAAATGAAGGAGTTGTTCCGGCGATTGTACCAACGGCACGGATAAACTTTCGAGCAAGTGCTCCTGAGTTTGAACCTTCAATGTTCAATCCGCCACATGCGAATTTAGTTGAAGCTGTAACCTGACCAAATGTCAATTCAGTTGTGTATGTACCGCCTGAAGTACTTGAACTTTGAATTACAACGTCCAAAGTTGGAGAAGTACCGGAAACAGCACCTACGTTAAGAATGAAAAGTGCGTCGTCTCCATAAGTGGAAACATCAACACCCGTTCCTGTTGCTGTTGCTGTAGCTGTTTGAGCAACAAGCAAGGCAACTGCTTTATAATTTTCTGATAGTTTGTGCATTTTTTAGATTGTTTGGTTGAAATAAATTTCATCAGGTATAACCGACCTGAGAATTGACTATTTTTTAGAGGTTTTTTTAACCATCTTGTCTGCTGAGTCCTCTATAGCCTTTGAGGATTGGATTAGTTCAACGTCATCGCCTACCGCTGCCGCAACCTCGTCGGAAAGTTCCATAATAGAACCTTTCTTGAGCTGCACGCCTTGGCATGAGCCGTTTACTTTTACCTTATATGTACTCATAGAGTTGTTGTTAAGGGAATGAGCCGGCTTTTACACCGGCTCAATTAGATTACGCGTGTGTCTTGATTACTGCGAAAGCTGAAGGAACACCGATTGCAAGTGCCACTCTTTGCATCACTCTAACGATAGAATGATTTGAAGCGAATGCATTTACTGAACCGACTGTAGCCTCTTTCGAAATATCCATAGAAACTTGCTGTCTATCTCCAAAGTAGAAATGTTTGAAATTTCCGAAGATACCGAACTTTGTAGAAACGGCTGTTGTCGAAATCATTTTGTCTGAAGTGTAAACAGGATATCCCCACAAGTAACCGGCCGGAATCAACTTGCCTCCCTTTGGAGCGTCTGTTGAAACAATAGGGTTCTGGAATGAGCCAACGTTCTGAGAGTTCTGTAAAAGTTCCTGAATCAAAGCCCATACGGCCTTGTTGAAAATCCAAACTGAACCCGGTAACGCTGTTTCGCCGATTTGAGCGATTACATCTCTGTAGTCGTTCAAAGTTACAGTTGCGAAAGTTGTAGCTGACGCTGCTGTTACTACTGAAACGTCTGAAGACTGAAGAAGTCCAAGGAAAGGTGAACCTGTTCCGTTGAAAGCCTGATTGTCTTCCTCACCTGCAAGAGCTTCTGCGAAAAGTTCCATAAGCATATCTACTACGCTCTGGTTTGCATCTGCTAGAAGTTCGTTTGTCACTGGTGATAGACCGATACAAGTTTTTGCTTGCATCTTTACGTTAGAAAGAACAGGTGAACCATCAGTTCCTGTTGTCCCTTCACCCGGCCATGTAACTGTAGGAACAGTCCCAAGAGTAGGCATATTGAATATGTCACGGCTCATTGGAATATGTCGAGCAAGTTTTCTGATTAGACCATAGTTATTTGTAACTCGGTCAAGCTCTGAAGCTACTTCCTCAGGTACTAGGAAACCACCGGCTGAATCTGTATTTTCACTCATTGTTTTAAGTGAAGCGAGATATGCCATGTCTTTTCCTGCAAGAGCGCGGAAGAACTTCGCACAAATAGCTTTTTTGCTAACTGTCTTGTCGTCATCACCACCCATGCCCGGGAATGATTTATTGATAAAATCTACTTTATCAAGTCCTTTCTCCGCTAACTTAGCGGCAAGTTTTTCTTCGACGATTTTTGAAACGTCTTCACCTAGTGAGCCAAAGTGTTTAGCTAGGGCTTCGCTTAGGGTTTTTTGTAGAACATCTGGTTCCATAAAAAGGGGGTTAAGAGATTATTTTCTCCATGCCGCCTTAGCCTTTACAATCATGTTTTCGATAGACTTATCTGTAGTCTGCAAACATTTAATCAATCCCTGAAGCTCATCTTCACTTACGGATTTTTCGTCGTCTGCTAGGTCTAAAACTGCTTGTAATGCCTCGACTGCATTTTGAATTGCTGTTCTGTTTTTTGTGGATAGAACACGTCCACTTTTCTCTGCTTTTGTCGGTACTGCGTCGGCAATCAAACCGGATTTGAAGCCGGAAAGAAGTGCTAAAACGTCCCCCTCCAAACGTAGGAAATCCTTAATGCTGACATTTATTACAGCTTTCTCTGTGCCGAACATCGTATCGAGTTCATAAAGAGTATAGCTTTTTAATTCCGGTGTAAGTTGCTCGAATTGCTTGTAGAACACGGCAAGTTTATCGTATGCGGCTTGTTTTTCTTCCACTGTTGCATCTGATTCTAGTAAAGACCTCATCGCTACTTTCAAGTCTGCGATATTGGCAAACTCCGGCTCTTCTGTTTTTACTTCGGAAGCTGCAACAGTCTTCAACATTTCTTCCACTTCCTGCATTTTTCTTAATGAAAGTGCATCTGGATTTGCCGGAACCGGTACAAAAGAAAGTTCCAAAAGTTCTGCTTTCGTGATTACGTTACCCTGTCTTTCCATTGGAATAAATCCTACTGAAACAGTTTTTAGAATTCCTTCATCGTAAAGTTTTCTTACTTCTTGCGCGAATTCTGTGCTTGCAAAAACTCCCTTCACAATAAGCTGTCCATTTTCGATTGAAACATCTGTTGCTTTACCAATAGGCAAAGACCAGTAATCATGGCCGAAAAGAATAACCGGATTATTCATGTAATTTTTCAAATCCCAACCTTCCAAGAGAATTACTTCCCCCTGACGGTCTACACTTTGAGTTGAAGCTATTACCTCAAAAGTTCCGCTCCCTGTATCCTCTTTCAAGGAAATCTTTGTCAAGGCCGCGAGAAATTCTTCGGCTGTTTTCTTTGAATATTCTTTGAGGTATTCCATGATTGATTGGTTATGATTTAATTATTCCCTAAATAGGAACTGAGCGCAATATCAGCCGAAAATATATCCATATGAACGAGCAAGCCCCGGCGCATTTGTAACAAACGGCGCACCTAAATAAACGTAGTCCATTGTTTTTAGATTGAGTGAGCTTTTCGCCGCCCCCCAAACAAAAGGATTGCCTAAATAAACGTAGTCCATCGATTTGAGCTGATTTGTATTGATCGGCATTTATTCAAGGGTTAATGCTTCTTTATCTGCCTTTTCTTGTGCCTTATAAGCAATGTATTTATCTGCTTCCGCGTCAATCAAATCCCCGATAGGTTCAATCGGAAGGTTTAAGAAAATTGATTCTTCTTCGGATATGGCAACGCGCACGTCAACCTTGTCACCTTTTGCATTTAGTCTTGTTTCGATTACTTGATATTTCATAGTATAGAATTAAATAATTATGCCGACGTCCAATCTAAATCATCGACGTATAAATTGTATGTCGACCCACCGTAAGCTTCAGCCGTAATCTCCACGCCACCCGTGACCGTTGGAGTGAAAGAAATTGTGAGCTGTTCCCAAGTATCAACTGCGGCTGCTGTAGTTGCTGAAACATCTGCGGATACGCCGGAGATTTGACCACCTTTACACATCAACCTTCCTGTCATACCAGTATTATCTCTTCGGAACCATGCAGTGAAAGTAAATAGTTTGTTTGCCTCACACATTATCGTTGCAAGTGATAAACGCAATGGATACCCACTTGTCCTGTTCACATTTGTTACTGCCATCTGCCATGCAACACCGGAGGCCGTATGTCGAACTGAAGCTGTTGAAGAAATACGCCCGAAGTCTGTAAAAATTTGTGTGTTGTCTGTTGTTGTATCATGTTTTTGCGAATGAACATATCCGTCGACGCCGTTTGTTGTACTAGCCTCTGTTGACTCTGCAATACTCGCATTCACTAAATAGTTTCTGCCGCCGTTGATAGCAAACCCATAGTTCAAATTCCCACTAGAAACTAAATCATAAACTATATTCCCGTCACACCCACCGAACACCATTGCAGAGGCTCCACCATTTTTTGCAGTCATTCCCTTGACAATACATTCTGAACCGCCATTCCATTGTAAGCCTGTTCCTCCGTTATTGTTAAAATTAAGGTCTGAATATACACATGATCGAACAGTTCCGCCTACAACACCATTAGTCATTGCCGGCCCCGAATTCCCGTCGAAATGATACACATGCGCAACTGTAAGCTGCGCGACTGTTGTTTGCATGTAAAGACCCGTACCCGAAGCCGTTCCGGTGTTGTAACTGATAGAGTAAATCGTGTTGATTACGTTTCCATAACAGCTTTGAAAATGAATCACACCAGTTCCGGCAACCGGCGAACAGTTATTCGCGTGTATATTATCAAGTATCGTGAAATTTCCGCCATTATAGTTTACTGCTTTTGCATATCTCACAAATGAAACTTTATTTAAGCTCCAGTAATTTTGGTTTGTATTCGCGATTCCTATGCCTAACCCATTTCCGCCATCGAACCACGTTTCGAGTGTTTGAGTTGACATATCCGTTCTATCCCAACCGCCCTCATAATAAATATATCCACCTGCGGCTGTTCCGCTATCATTTTGTACTTGCACCGAAGTGGTAGAGATTGCGCCAAGAGCTGTTTTAATTGTTTCACGTTTATAAGCCGTGACCGTTTCGGTCGTGCCGGCATATCCTCTATATGTTGCCGCTGTCGGAAGAACGTTGTTTCCTTGATCGAGCATAATACGTTTGTCCACGATTGATTGGATTGCACACCATGTTTCATTTCCTGTATTTTTCCCGATAAGACTTGTGAGAGAAAGAGAATCCGCACTTGTCGAGTCCTTACATGCAACGATATTATCTATAAAAAATGTTTGCGCTCCGTTATCTGTTACTATATTGAAAGCTACTGATTGAATAACTGCTGACAATGCACCTCCTGTGTCGACTGTCACCGGCACCCACTGATTGAGTGCTGTGAGATTTGGAACATTTACAGTGTTCACCGGTACTGCTCCGAGAGTATCTGAACAGAGTGAAAGTGTTGCCGCACCTGCCGCGCCAATCGTTCCTGCTGTTTGTTTAATCCAAAAAGTAATCTGTTTATATGCGCTAAAATCAGTCAACGCTGTGAGTGTTTTATATGCCGCGAGTCCTGTTGTAAATCCTGCCGCTATGACTAATTTAAGTGACCCATACCCGGCTCTATAATCTGTCGTATCGATTGTAGACGTCACATTCGCCGAAGCTGTCCAAGCACCAGCCTGAAAATCGCATTTTTGAATAGTTTTATTGACTGCTGTTGCAAGCATGACCCTGCAACAATTTACTTTCCTAAAGGTTCCTGTTGCTCCACCGACTCCGTTACCTACTGACCCATCGAGTGAAAAAGTGTTATCATCAATTTTAGTGACCTCCCAGTTGCCATTTGCATTTGTGTTTGTCGTATGTCCAGTTATTACTACCGTGTCGCCTGTTACTAAACCGTGTGCGGCTTTAGTGATTACGATTGGAGTTGCATTTGTTGAACTTGTGATTGAAACCGTTGCAGGCAATGGCCCATCTGTCCAAGTTCCATTTACACCCAAAGATGTTGGAGCAGGTGAACCCATGATTCGGATTGTGTCACCGGGCGCGATTCTTGCCGCTGTTGCTCCATTAGTTAAAGTTTTCCATCTATTCGCAAAACTCAGTCCGTCTGCCGCGTCGCTACCTGCTTCATAATCGAGATAAAAAGTACTCATTAGACTTTGGTTACATTAAGCATTATGTCTAAACGTGTAATCGTAGTTACCGAATCGACGTTGAAATAAAGAACGTCGCCTTTATTTAATCGCTTTGTCCAACCGGTCAAAGTTGAATCGGTGTTTTTCTGAGCTGAGGATAGAGTCGGCTTTGCTGAAGCTGTGATTGTATCCGCAACTGTCGGCGGCACGTTCGCATATGTATCCTTCCAAATGTCTATTACGATTGACCCGGATACATCTGAAACTATCGTCACGGTTTTAATGTCACAAGCAAAAGGAATTGCCGCATACCCATATTTCAAACCGGTTGTGATTACCGACCCTCCACCGTCAATAGTGAACGGAATACCAGCCGGATTTGCTGCTTTTGTTACGCTCATTTTATGTTAGATAAGAGTATGAAACGCCTTCGCCGCTTACTACTACATCAAGGTTTACATCTGTTAAATTATCAATATCAAAATCCACTGAATCGCCGGGACTTAATGGAGTACCTCTTCGTGTGCCAAGGGCTGCGATACAAGTAATACCACCAACAACAACAACATCTGTATTCCCGGCTAAAGCCGTGATAGTTACATGTTTACAAGTAGTCGAGGCCGCTAGAACTTCGCGAGTCCCTGCCGCTGTGATTGTTTTTCTACCGTCACCGATTCCTGTAATACCGGTTACAACTGAAACTGTTCCTGTGATATTAAAAGGATTTGTTGCTGTACCTCCGACCACGAAACCACCGCTTGCCGGAAGTCCAATCGCTACCACTCCGTGATTGTCCGTCCCTGCACCAGTGTCTAAATTTGTTTGTGTACCCGGGAATCCACCGCCACTTGACCCACCAATAAACCAGCTTGAAACTAGGTCTACGAAATTTTTCCCGTCTTTATCTACCATGCGAACCGCTACCGCTTCGTCCGGGTCTACGTTTCCGATTTTAACTATTGAGCTTTGTTTAATCGAAACTTTTTCTAGAATTTTTCCGAGGACTTTTACAGCCTCTTGCATTTCTTTTGTCTCCTGAATAACTGTCGATTTGTCGATTACTACGGCCTCCGGAGCTTTAATGATTGGAGCCTCTACATTTACAACCGGAGCAGGTATTCGTTTTTCTGCGAGCTTTGTAATTGCCTCTTTGATTGCAGTAAGTTCAGAAAGATTTTCTGTATTGTCTTTTTCTGCCATTGCCTTAACCAAAAGAGAAAGCCCATCTGCGAGCATGAAAACTGTTTCCGTATTTTTCTGCATTAAATCAGTCTGTGATTTTACGGTGTTTGTATCTGAAATATTTTCAAGTGACTGTTTCATTGTCTTAAACATATTGCCGTAAAATTCCTGTTCTGTTTCCTGAGCTTTTGCAGTTTCTCTTTGACGTCGAATTTCCATAACCACGTCCTTTGTTTTAGGGTTCAATAAAAGCTTCTGTTCCATTTGCTCGCGGAGCTGTTCTTTGGTGAGTTTTTCCATTTTAGAGAGTTAAATAAGCCGATAGTAAATCCTCATCGGTGACGTCTTTCTTTTTTGGAGTATAGATTTTGCTACTTACTACCGGAAGAAGTACACATCTGCAATTTGGGTGTAGTGGCGGAGCATCTACTGAGCCGTCATAAACTCCAAGTGCCATTTCTTCAAGGTCTGATTCTGATAAAAATGAATCGCCTAGGTCAATTTCTTTACCATGTAGAGCATTACAATCCTCATCAACTCTTTCATCAAGAGCTGTATACCAAACGATTGAGGTAACTATTTCACTTTCTTTCCATGCTGCGACTTCTGCCTGATTAGAACCACGAGCAACTTCTGTAAGTGCCACCATCTGAGAGCGAGCTTCTGCGAATCCGGAGTAGTTCACTATTCTTTGTGTGAGTTGGTCAACTGATTCGTTTTGCTCAATACCGGCTGCGATTAAAGCCCTAAGTTCTGAAGTAGTTGTTTGACTCATCGAACCGGCTAACTTCTTTGTATTCTGCTTGATAAATTTAGCCACATTAGGACTAGCAATGTCGAAAGTGTCATCAATTCCTAGATAGTCATAGGCCGCTTGTCCTTCCACCGCCACAAGGTTCCGCATCAAAGGCGTGAATAAATCTATTGTCGCACTTATTTCCTCATCTTCATCAAGCAAATCAAACATCGCCTTCCAGCTTTTCTTGTTTAATTCCTTGTGCAGATTTTTGATAGCTCTTTCTTTCTGGTCGTCGAATAGCTCATCTGCTTTGCTCTTGAATTGCTTTTCAAATTTCTTCGCACGTTTGAGTTGTGAGTTAGATTTTTTTAATCCTAAATCCTCAAACTTTCCGTTGTCCATGCTTGTTTGTCTAAGATTGCCTAGGTCTTTTTTCTGAGGTTCTGCCATTTCTTTTTCCGCAAGCATCAAACTTTCTGCAATATCCGCTGCCATTTTAGACACTGCACTCTGTACTGTTTTCTGTTCTTTCGGTTTTGTATTTGGCGAAAGATTGAAAGGTAGATAAGTCACGTCACCGTCTTCAAGTTCTGCAAGCCCTTCCATGCGTCGAATCTCGTTTTGAGTCAACCAGCCATTTTGTAGACCGGCGTTGTAATACATCACAAGTTCTGTTCGGTCTTCTGGAATAGGGTTCTTGAATTCAAACGATAAAGACTCATCGCCGAATAGAGGCAAGAAAAATTCGTTTAGTGTGTCCTGAATCGCAACCATCTTTGGGAAAATCGTTCTGAGTGCGAATACATAGTTTGCAGTCTTAGCGGAAGCGAAATTCGCATCTTCTAAAATTCCGAGTATAGTTTTCGGAACTCTGAAGATAGATAAAATTTCATCGCGGCTAAATTTACGCTGTTCGATAAACTCCATGTCCGCATGACTCATTTCAAGTTTTGTGATTGTAAGCCCATTACTTGCAACCGCTGTTCTATAGTTTTTTTTGTACCCTCCATACTCTTCATTCCACTGAGATTTTAACCTCTGTTGCTGCTCTGCATTCATTTCCCCCGGATATGTCAAAATGATTCCCGGCTGCGCTGAATTTTCAAAGAAAGCTTTGTTATATTCTCTTGCATACGCGTCTGTTTCCGCTGAAGTCCTCACCGCCTCAATCGTTCCAAGTCCGCAAATATCTGATTTAGGATTGAAAGTTTTGAAGTGGATAATATTTTCAGCCGGTAACATGTATTTTTTGCCATCGAGAATATACTGATACCCTGAAACATAATTGTAAGGGTCTGGCATCGGTGTGACTAGCGTCGGTTTGAGTGGGTAAATTTCCATATTCTTTCCACCTTTCCCTTCAATAAACCAGTATTCATTTCCATAAAGTTCTTTATTTGCCTGTAGTCTTTCAAACAAACCGTGTTTAGTCATGAAAGGGTTGACCCTGTTTATCAAGTCTAAAGCCGGGTGATTTGTCACTATCTGTTTTTTCCCTTGAGAATCTGTCTTAGTCAAAATCAATTCAATCCTTGCTACTTCTTGCGAAATTACTTCAATACACGCGTAAATCCACCCTGCATACAAATCCGTCGGTATTGTCTTTTGTCCGAACCCTGTTGAACCATATTTTGCAATAGCCGAAAACAGAGGGACTGAGGATTCTTTCTTGCGTAGAAAATCGAGGAAACCCATCGTATAAAATTAAATCATTCAAATCATACACACGCTTTTATATAATTAAAAGCATTGGTGAAGAAATCCCGGACTTAATCGCTTGAATAGAAAGCGCGTCTGAAATTACAAGGTCATCGTGATAAGGGGCCATAGCATTCATGCCGCCTCTTTCATCGTAATAATAATGCTGAATTTCTTCGAGTTCTTCTTGTGAAACTTCAAACTCCTCACGGAATCGCACGTCTAAATCGTTAATCATCAAAGGCTTAGTTTTTGCATTTGTATGCCAGCCTAAAATTTCACTCGCTTGATTCGTAATCTTATCAAAAGTTTTCTGCCGGTAAATAGACCTGTACCAATCATATTTTTTGCACTCCATTAAGAAGGCTAGACCCATGTTATTTTCTGGAACGATTTTGACCTCTTTCAGTTTTATGATTATCGAGTCGAGAATATTTGCGAGCCGGTCTTGCGTGATATGTCCACGATATTGAGCCAAGAGTTCGCCTTGAATACCTCTGCAAGTAATCGTGGAATAGTCGCCGTCGCTTCCACCTATAGCCAAATCCAAACCAATAAACCCGGCTTTGCCGGTGAGCTCTGCATAATAAGAAACTTCACCTTCAATTTTGATAGGTTCAACGACTTTGAATTTATAATCCGGATTGAATACCGGTGAACCGTTAAGAATAAACGGAATATTCATGTATTCCTGTAGGAAAGCTTTCGCACCGATTTTCTTGTATCGGTCATGCAGTGCTTCCATGCTCCACTTCTCCGGCCATAGCGGCGTACCTGTGAACTCCTGTTCGTTGAAGTTAAGTATTGCCGGATATTCAATCAGCTTGAAACTTTTCTCTACTGCTTGCTGTTTAAGCTTATTTACAAAACAGTTTGAACTAAGTACCGTCCCGAATACACTCACACTCCCCTTGTCGTCTAATGTCGGATAAACCGAGGTGAAAAACCAGTGCCAAAATTCTTCTGCCATTTTAGGGTTTTTGACGTCTTTCTTTTCTTCCGGGTCATCGACTCGAATTTTAGTCGGCCTCATACCTCTGACTGACTCGCCTTTCGTGATAGTTTTCAAACTCACTTTGTTTGTGAGGTTCAATTCTCGCTGCCGCCATTTCTCACTCTTGAAGTCCTTGCGTGAATCTGTAGGTACTAAAGTTCCATAAATGTATTTAATGGACTCGTTTGTTTCCAGTTCCTTTCGAATATCGCCTACAACTTCCTCGCCTAGATTTTTCGTCATGATAAATAAGATTGTCTTTTCGATTCCGTAAATCATTTCTTTCAGTGTCCGGATTTTCACACCGGCTGTTGTCTTGGCATGGTCACGGGCAATGATATAAAGCGAGTCCTCCTTCTTTGATTCCTGCTCCCAAATCTCACGGTGAAACGGAGCTGACACGATATGTTCGCCGCTTGCTTTGTCCTTTGTCCAACGTTCGCAAATATCATGAGCAAACAATTCAGTATCATAAAAATAAATAGACCTCAAAACGAGAATCTTCTCGTCAGGCTTTAACTTTCTGAACTGCTTTGTGTCTTCGTACCCTTTTCTTGCTAGGTTTTCCGGCAATAAGTCCTTTGGGTTTATCATCGCGATTAGTTAATTTTTCAATCAGGGCAATTTTCACGGTAGAATCTATGAGCCTCACGCTTGATTCGACTTCTTGCCTTGTGCTGAATTCACCTTTCAATTTACGCTCGAGATAGGAAAGCGCAAAGTTTGGGTTGCCCTTGATTCCTTTAACTACTTCCTGACGTGCGAGTAGAATAGGTTTATTTTTCAAAGCTTCCTTTCGCTCGGTAAATTCTGGATTCTTTAATTGATATGAATAAAGTGTGTCTGGCGATATATCAGCATAAAAGCAAGCTTCGGAATCAGTACCGCCAATCGCAAACACTTCCTCCAGTTTTCCGAGTATCGACTCTGTCATTGCCGTAGGCCTTCCTACTTTTAATTTCTTTTCCATAAATTAAATTTTAATGGCTTTGGAATTAGTATAATCCTCCCATCGTTTGATTATAACATCAACATATTTCGGGTCAAGTTCCATGCCATAACAAATCCTGTCCGTCTTCTCTGCTGCAATAAGAGTCGACCCTGAACCAAGAAAGGGGTCTAGAATAATCTCTCCGGGTGCCGAATTATTAAGAATTGCTTTGACCATCAACATGACGGGCTTCATTGTCGGATGCACCTTGTTCGCCGTAGGTCGATCTATTTTCCAGACATTCGCCTGTTTCCGACCACCTCTCCACGTCCGGGTGCCTTTTTTTGACCATCCATAGAAAATTAATTCTCCGTCGCTTTCTTCTATTTTTTCCGGCTGGTCGATTAACATAATAGGTTCGTGTTCTTGGTGATAGTCGCCTCGCCCTAAAACAAACCGGTCTTTGACCCAAATTATTACCGATGCAAGTTTCCCCCCAAATTTAATAAAAGCATTCTGAACCGTGTGCCATTCAGTGGAAGACATGCATACATAAATTGCGCCCTGAGTGAATGTGAGTAAATTTGAACTAAATCCTTCGCAAAATAGACCGAACTGTTCCGGAGTCATTTTATCATTCATTATTTTTAGTTTTTCTTTTCCTCCCCCAACATAGGCAACATTGTATGGCGGGTCAGTGAATGCCATCTGCGCTTTTTTCCCGGCCATCAAAATTTCTACATGTTCGAGCTTTACGGAATCGCCACATACGATTCTATGTTTTCCTAACTGCCAAATATCGCCCAACTGAGCTATTGCTGGTGCATTTTCAGGTATAACGTCGTCTTTCTCATCAGAGGTTATTAACAAATCTTTTTCAAACCCTGTTAAGTCAAGCATTGAATCGCTTAAACCTTTCAATTCCTCAATAACTAAGCTCATATCCCATTCAGACTCGTTTAGTTTGTTGTCAGCTAACCTGTATGCCTTCGCTTGTTCTTCTGTGAGATTAACCGTGATCGAAGGTACTTCTTTAAGACCCAAAAGCTTCGCAGCCTCAAGTCTTCCATGTCCAACAATAAGCACTCCATCTTTATCCACCACAACTGGCTGATTAAAACCAAATTCTTTAATTGAATTTGCGACTTGTTGGATTTGCTTTTTATCATGCCGCTTCGCATTTTTCTCGTATGGCTTAATCTGATTTATTGAAATGGAGTTTATCATACAATCATCTTACATCAATCTGTTAAAAAAACAATGCCCTCGATTGCAGAGTCACGAGCGTCCGCTTGCGTCTACTTAGCCGAGGGCAACTTTCATTTTATACTCCTTGTTTTTGAACGCAATTAAAACTGCAAGGCAATCCAAATAAACGGAGCCATGAATACGATAACGAAAACTAGCAAGCAACAGCCTGTCACATTCTGCTTAATATTCTGGTCTTTGTAGAATTGTTCTTGTTCTGTGAGTTTCATATCAATCTTGATAAGGAATAAATATTTCTTCAATTTGAACGTTAGCCGGGCTGTAATCTACCCAAAACCGCATGCGTTCATTTTCTGGCTTAAACATTTCTTGGTCTGCTAGCAAATTATGCTGTAAATATTCCGTTTCAAGTTCTTGAGTAGCTTGTAATAAAGCTTGGCAAACACTGTTATAGTTTTGCCCTTTAATAATGGTTTTCCATTTGGATTTTGGAAGTGTAAAAATGAATAATAAATCAGGGTTGCCCATAGTTATTTAGAGTAATTTTGTAAATCTATTTCTGGTTTAGGAATCCAAACCGTTTTGTATTTCGTATACTCGACGCCCTTTGCCGTTTTATGGGTAAAGGCTATACGTTTTTTTGTGTAGCAAGGTGATTCGACTTTGAGTTTATAATCTTCCATTTGGTTTTTTGTTATAAAATATTTGGCTCCTTAGGCATCTTCCGGAGCCGAGGCTATTACGGGGGTTGCACCCTGACGCCACCTCCTCGGTATTTCCGAGAGTATGAATTGAAAAGGTTAATATGACCGCGAATGCTATCCCAAACACTCGCTAGAACTCCTCTTCAATTCAAGCTCTTGGAGCCGGTGCGGAGTCCGGCATGCAGTTGGTTCTGCTCATAGTTTTCTAGGGCTGTTGCGGCCGTCACCTTCCGGAGTAAAATTATTTAACGTCTTCTGTGCCTTCTGCTTTCTCTTCTGTCTTCATAAGACTTGGAGCTGCTTCTGGAAGTAGGTGTTCCCATACTTTACTAGTAACAACATAATGCTGTTTAAGTGAAATTTCACCCTGAAACCATGCTTTTTTAATGGCTCCAAATCTTACAAGGTTTTCAATATCTTCGAAGTTAACCATCGAAGCATCTTTAAGGAAAACATGGTCTGAATTAGAATAGACCGCCTCCCCTAGAAATACCTGACCATTTGCCAAGTAAATCATATATTTTTCGCCGGCTTGAAACTCGGCTGTTGCTTTTTCCATAGTGGTAAAAAGTTAATAATAAATAAATTAGTATGCCTTATACAATCCGTCTTTATTGCACAACTCCTTTAATTCCGGGAATTGGTGGATTGTAACATAGTTTGACCGCTCTATCTCGTTTGTAATTTGATTAAGAGTTATCTGCACGGGTATTTTATACTGACCCTTGAAAAAACTTTCAACCCTTTCCATGTTCATACCATACACGCCTTTTTTATTCTCCGGCCTGTAGATTATACCGCCGAATCTTACAAGGTCACCGAATCTTGCATATTCATTTTTCCCCATCAAATCCTTTACCTCTTTGATATTGAATTCGCAATTATCTTTTTCCTTGAGATAAAGTGCCACTGAGTGCATTGCCCGGATAAGTCCGGCAAACAAAGTGACATCACGGTTCCGAATATTACTTCCGCATAATTGACATTCCCCCATGAGTTTTCGTTCTTCCGGGTTCGTGGCCAAAACGTGTTTCATTGCCGCTAGTAGCTCATAGTCTTCCGGTGTAAAGTTAGAGAATTGCATATAGTTTATTGGTAATAAAATTTTGAATAATGTTTTTTCCTATGGTCGCTGCCATAGAATCGAGTTCCCCCGGAATACAGTTTCCAGCACTGATCGAGCTGCCAGTGTGCATCGGTGAGAAATCTTTTGTCGTTTGTTATCTTTGAGTGATAGTAAGGGCTGATCTGGCAAAATCCTTTGTCCCCTGTCACGCCCACCCGGTCTATTGTCCACAAGCCATTTTCGGCTTCAAGGGTAGAAAGGAAATCCAGATTATTGTTAGAGATTTGAGCCGCATATCGGACATATTGATTCTGGTCTTCGCCTACATCTTTTTTGACATAGAGTTTTGCAGTTTTAACACTTGGCGCAATAGGGGAAATCACTCCACGACTTGCGCTTGGTGTTACTGAAAAAGACTGTCGTGCAAGGCCTGACGCTCTGATTCCATAGTTTGATACCGGGTGGAATAATCTAGTAATCTTTGCGCGCTGTCGATTCGTTCCTGTTCCGCCATTTTATGCAGTTGGAGCTGTTGACCTTCAAGGTTGCCGAGTTGAATAAATTGGTTTTCCCTTTCACTTGGCATCATTGCGAATACTGTTGCCATAGGAATAAAAAATATTACTGAAGCGATTGCGAGTTTATATGAATTTTTCATGTTTGTTTTAATTAAATCATTAAATTATCGTACAGGCGTAAATCGCACTGGCTACGGAGTGAATTGTACTTTTGGTTGAGGTCGAATAAATCGAGCTTTTGGTCGTACCAATCCGCGTACAAAACGGCGGTAAATATGGCTAGAGTTAGCCAAGCAAGTAAATATGTATTTTTCATAGCGTTGGGTTAGATGATAAATACACTCTTATTGTATACCTATGGAAAGCAAATGTCAAATGTTTTTAACAGGCGGATTTGGAACGTGACCCCATGACTCCCCTCTAGCAATACTTGAAACTGTAGATTTAGGCATATTCAACATTTTTGCCACATCTTTTTGTTGGTGGATTTTGCAAAGTTCGCGGATTTTAACTACATCAATTTTTGTATATTTACTCATGCCATGCCTTTCTCCTCTATTATCCGTGCCATGCCTAACTCTATCCATTTGGTTTTCAGAACGAGTTCCCCACCTTAAATTTTCTAACCTATTATCATTTCGCTTCCCATTCAAATGACGGCACTGATACCCCTTCGGTCTTTTGCCTACATATGCCTCAAGAACCAAGCTGTGAATCAATCGTTTGCAGTTTCTTCCGTGTTTCATTAAAGTAACCTGCCAATATCCAAGCATTTTATATTTAGATAATTTTCTAGGTAAAGCCGGTGGCTGTCTGTTGGAAAGCGTCATCATAGACCAAACCTCACCATTCCGGTCTACAGAATATTTTGGGAATCCTTTTATTACACGCATAGAATATATAGATAATGACGGTTATATCGTATCTATTTCATCAGGTGTTGGCAAGCGAATATTGAAATCTTTTAGTGCCCACCGCCTTATTCCTTCATATAGAATTTCTGACTCTGCTGTGCTTAATTCGGAGGTATGCTTAATCCCGAATACCCATTTAACAATCCCTTTCATTTCTTTGAATTCATATCCAAGCTCCTCTGATAAAATCTGAATTAAACACCCGTGCAAATAATTATTTTGATTTAGACTCCGGATTTTCTTCGGCTTAGAAATCCTCATTTGGTACAGCCCATTAGAAAGAGTGCGACCCCATGATGGAAAGTGCTCTTTGTTATCTAATATAAATTTTCCTTATTT
>ERZ1292625.175-Hain-H41-01um-R1-175-length-110433-cov-8_pt2 | contig 32142 bp, 34 predicted proteins | sample MGYA00564400_ERZ1292625 | MGnify/ENA primary metagenome ERZ1292625 (study PRJEB36523, sample SAMEA6512639) | groundwater metagenome | collected 2019-01-08 | study: AquaDiva: Metagenomics assemblies of 32 groundwater samples
CCGGCTCCGGAGAGACCGGCTCCAACTCCGCCGCCAAGACAAGAGCCAGTGCGACCGGCGCCTGAGAGACCGGCTCCGGAGAGACCGGCTCCAACTCCGCCGCCAAGACAAGAGCCAGTGCGACCGGCGCCTGAGAGACCGGCGCCTGAGAGACCGGCGCCTGAGAGACCGGCGCCTGCGCCGGGAAAACCGCCGAGATATCCTTAGTAAAGTTAGATTTTTGCGCACCAGTTGAATGTATAAAAATAGTCCGTTGGTGCGCAAAACTTTTGATGTGGATGTCTCACACTGAGAAATTTTTTGGCTTATTTTTATTAGTGATTGAGCCGATAAGTACCAGATGAATAATATAATTAAAATCACTGTCACAATCGCTTTGTCAGTTTTCATTTTATCCTGCGACAGAACAAAGAAAGATGTGTCGCGGTTGGTTTTTAAGATGACGCCTGATGCTGGTTCTAACAGTGTTGAAACCAGTGCTTTTAAATTGAGTAAGCTAGATACTAATTTGTCAACATTGTCGGCTACAAATGCCTTTAACTCCGCTTTAGATCCATCGGCTTTAGCAGATATTAATTGTTATGCTGTATTTGTCGGTGGGCCTGAAGATTCTATGCGTGGAAATATGTGCAAAGATTCCATCACTGGCGTAGAAAAAATGCGATTCGGTGCCCATGCCTATGCGGGTTTTTTTCTTGCTGGGACTGAAATTTCCTTAGAGGTAAATTCAGGTCCGGACCGACATATTTATTTAGTAGGATTGAAATCGCAAAATGGGGCTTGTGTTAGTTTTGTCAGTTCAGGTCCCGATAAAGCTAATCTTTCCTATCCTCATATTATTGGGGAAGTGACAATGAAGCTAGACCCGGGAACGGTAACAGTGCCGATCACAACTTCGTTATCAGCAACAACACAAAAGTTCGACTCTTGTGATTTTCCCAATGGCAGTGGACCTTCAGGGACTGTTAAGAATTTATTTGGTGATGCTCGAGATGGAAGTTTAACAATAGCGCCTGGAACTTATGATTTTCAGAATACGACTTTTTCCTCATTTAGTTCTAACTGGGTGCCGACTGCTGGTGGGATTTCAAATTCAGGAAAATATTTAAGTTCGAAACGACGAATAACAGGATTGAGCACAGACCGAAAAACTCTGACTATGGCAAGTCCATCAGTCTTAACAGCCCACTTTGACGCCGGCGATGAAGTTCTTTGGCATGTAACGGCAGCGGCGGCTACAACTTTTCCTGATCTGAATGGATGTGGTGGCGGTTTGTATCGCGGCCAGTGGGGAACCGCTCGAGTAACGGCCATGTCTTCACCAACAGTCACTTTGGATTCTCCGGTTGGTGATCCTTCCATTGCTTTGGCCAATTCAGGATCAAATCTCAGTCAATCTACTTTTACCAATCCAGTTTCTAATCCTTTTTGTGTGGTTCAGCTCGTTCGTGTTCCGAGTTTCGATACTGTTACTATAAATTCGACAGCAACTTTTAAAACTCACAATTCGACAAATTATTTTCAATATATTTCGGATGCTGGTGGTGGAATATTTGTCATGAGAGCGAAAAAAATCGTGTTGGGTGCGGGAGCTTTGAATATAGATATGATTGGCGCGGGATTTCAGGGTGCAAGCGGCGGGTCTCAGGGTTCGGGAATTTTTGGATTGGCAGGAACTGCCAGTGATACGACCTCAAGTGAAAACGCCGGAGCAGGGGCCGCCGGTGGTAATGGTGGCGGTGGCGGAAGTAATATTGGAGCGGGTGGGCGAAACGATATTTCGGCTGGATCTGGTGGATCGCCATTAACTTATTGTTTAGATAGCGCCGCCAACAATGTGGCTTGCGCCCCGTTATTTAATCAAAAGTTTTTCTTAGGTGGTGGCGGCGGTGGTGACAACGCAGTCAACGGGGGAGCGGGCGGTGGAGCAGCCTTAGTTTTCGCTGGTGAAATTAGTGGTCTTGGGCAGCTTACAATTCATTCCAAAGGATCTGCAGGAGGCTCAGTGGGTGGCGGCGGCGGTGGAGGCGGGATAGTCCATTTGTCATCTCGATCAATTAATAATTCAGCGGTTAGTTTTGATACTCGCGGCGGCGCAGGAAATGCAAAAGGCGGCGGCGGTGGTGGCGGAATTATCGAAGTCAACTATTGTGGACCTCAATCGACCTTACTTTTTCCTAGTTTAGATAGTGGATCTGTTGCCCAGGGTGGCGCGGCCGGTGGCACTGGTAACTCTGGCGCCGGTGCGAGTGGAATTGTTAAGATTACAGCGGATTACAACGCCTGTTTAGCTTATTAGAGACAGTCCTAAAAAAATCCTTAAAAATCAGTAGCACGCCATATCAAAAAAGGCGTTTTTTAGATCAAAACACTTGGGTCTGGAAAAAAGTGCGATAGCATCTATCACATAGATTTAAGTCAAGGAATGACGTCAATAATTTCTTCAAGGGGGAAGAAGATGAAAAACCACAAAACATTTTGCGTTTTGTCGATAAGCAGTTTCTTAACGGTTCTTATGATGTTTTCAACATCAACAAGAGCTCAAACAATTGAGGGGCAAAGTCCAGACGACAGATTGCTAGAAGAAAGAGTTTTATCAGCATCGCCAAAAAGCACGAGCGCAGTAGCTCCAAAGAAATTTTCAATGAGTAATTCCTTGGCTGAACTTAGAAGTTTCAGCAAAGCAGCAGCACAAACTCCGAAATGTACAGATTCCAGCAAAACAGTTTTTTCTAAAAAGTATGTTTTAAGCAAAGACGCCGCTGGAAAACCTTGTCGAATTTACGATCTTTCTTTTCCAAGTTTGAAAAGTCTGTTTTCGGCTAAAAAAACTTTGCAAGTTCCTGTGCAAAAACTAACGTCAAAAGAATATTTAAATTGGTTAGATGGAAATAACGCAGCTGTCGAGCAGAGTCGTGAAGAGTTCCGTCGGACTTTCAATCCTCTTCGCGCGGCGAAAACAAGCTGGGTCGCAAAGCTCAAATTCCGCAATCAACCAAGTGTTGTTGAAGGTTCACGTTCTTCGCTAAATGAAATAGGATTGCCACGCTCTTTTCGCATTGCTGATTTAGATATCGGCTCACAATATCGATTTGATAGTCAAACTCAGGCCGACATTCAGGCTTTTTTAACTGAGTTACAAAATAATCCGACTATTCAAAGCAAGGATTCAGTTGAATCTGATTATATGGTGAAGGTGCTTAAAACTCCAGAAACTATGCTTCAGGGAATCCGCTTAGATTGGAATGACTTAGATAAAGTCTATGATGTTATACTTGAAGGCGATTTCTTGCCCTTTTCAGGAGCTGTGGCGCTGATTGATTATCAAACCCAGTATAAGTTTGCAGTTGAAAAAATCTTTCGTTCAATTCTTTCGTCTGGTTTGCAAAGCCTTGCTGGTCGGATTCCAAATCAAACGATGTCAGCCGCTGTTGAAGTGTTGATCAATGATGCTTTTGAACAAATTGAAATGGCTTATAGCTACCAAATGGTTCAACTTGAGGACACTTTAAGATCTGGAGTTATGGGAAGATCCGAAATTGGAATAGACGCTGCGACCTCAGGCAGAGCTTTCAATATCTTGCATGGGCAAAAATCAGATTTATTTTCGGCTTATATTTTGTCTGTTGCTCAGGGTAAACCATTCGATTGGACAGCTTTCGAAGGCTTAGGGAAAAACGCTCGTTATAATGTCGAAAAACAACGTGACATAATGATGTCAAAGTTGAATTCAAGGTTAGTCTTAGAAAAGAAATGCCAGACTGATTTTGTCCAAGATTATTTTGCGGTTTGTACTTTAAATGGAAAAAAGGACGCACTTTATTCAGTTATTTCAGAACAAGTTATATTCAATAAAGGAGCTGGGGCTCCATTAATTTATCGCTATCAACGACCTTATGAAGCTTCTCTACGTCGAGGCGTCGCGTGGGGTTTATCGATCGCACTTCGAGTGTTCGGTCTGCCAATTTCACGTTTTGCGATAGAAAAATTAGATCCAATGGTTAAAGGTGTTGTCAGCGCTGGGGTTTTAGATGAAGCGCTGATCAGAAGCTTTTATTCAAATCAGCAAAGTGCAGGAACAAGTTTAAATGCTGAAGACAGCCAATTGTTGAGTTGGCTTTATATACAGAATCTAAATCCGTTCTTACCCAAATCACAAGCCTCGGAAGAGAGCGTGATTGCCGCCAACAAGCGAATGATGGGTTTGAACTAATTTTTTTACTATAGAGTGAGGGTAAAATGAAAAAATATTTAATATCTTTTTTAGTGTTCTCTTTGTCGGCAACAACTTATGCAACTCGAGTTGCGGTGACGGATTCGGGAACTGATTTTGGCCATGATTGGCTCAAGGGTCGAGCTTTGATCAATACCGCCGATGTGACTGGCAATCGTGTTGATGATGATCGCAATGGAAAAGTTGATGATGTCATGGGGTGGAATTTCGTCGAAGGTTACGGAAAAATCTTTTTTCCAGAACATCTTCAGTCGGTCGATACAAACATTTATAGATATTTTGAAGTCATCGGAAGAATTCAGGCCGAGATTGCCACACGTGAAGACGAGAAGTTCTGGCAGGATAATATTGCAAATTTAAAACCTGAAGAAAAAAAGGTTTTAGAAACAAAATTAAACTTTTATGGGCAGTACGCTCACAGCACCCATGTGTCTGGAATTATTGCGAGCCTTTCTCCAGATTCAAAAATTATGTCAAATCGAGTTTTTCCTGATACTCCACCTGAAGGTACAAATGTAACAAATTTGAAAAAAGTTGGACCTGCAGATATTTTGTATAAAGTTTTTGCGGTTCTTAGTAACGGAACGTTTACTCAGGTAGGTAATTATTTAAAGGAGCGGCAAATTGATGTCGCCAATTACAGCTTGGGTGTCAGTTTACAAACGATTGCTAAATTAGTTTTGGGTCTTCGAGGAATTAAAGATCCAACACCGGAACAACTTTCCGCTGAAACTCGACGAGCCTCTGCCCAGTTTATTCCCGAGGGTGTAAAATGGATGAGCGGGTCGCCAGGAACTTTATTTGTTGTCGCCGCTGGAAACGACGGGCAAGACAATGATTTATTGCCAACATTTCCTGCAAATGTGAGAGTCGATAATTCGATTAGCGTTGCCGCAACAAATGGCATCGAAAAATTAGCCAAGTTCTCGAATTTTGGTATCAAGACAGTAGATATCGCAGCTCCTGGTGTATCGATTATGAGTTCTGTTCCCGCACTTGATCACAGTCAATTGCTGCCCATGTCAGGGACCTCGATGGCTGCACCTTATATTGCAGGTATAGCTTCTAAAGCTAAGGAAATTAACCCAAAACTAACTGCCACCGAATTAAAAAAGTTGTTGATGTTGACGGTCGATCACAAAGATTGGCTCAAAGGGAAGGTCATTGCTGAAGGTGTGGTAAATCCAAATAGAGTCTACGCTGCGGCTGAAAAATCAAAAACAGTGACTTTGGATGAAGCGATTAAAGAGGCTCAGTCAATGGTGCGTGATCAGAATGCGACTTTGATTCCTGTTGGGCCAAAATCTGTGAAACTACCGACTGAAATGCTTCAATTTGCTAATAGCCTTGTCTTTTAGTTGATTGGATATATCAGGGACCAAACATTTTGAAAAAAGAACTTCATTGATCTTGGAGTTGGGTTTTAATCCGGCAGCTATGCCAAAATTGAAATCTTATCTCGAGATGTTGTGGTCCTCAAATCAAGAGCTCAATTTAATCAGCCGAAAAATGACGGGTGAGGAGCTTATTGATAACCATGTCATTGATTCCCTGCTGCCACTTAAATACTTTCCTGAAAAGATAAAAGTGGCTGCTGACTTTGGTTCAGGCGGAGGATTGCCAGCTGTTGTTTATGCTTTGCAATTCCCGGATATTCAATTTGTACTTTTTGAAAAAAGCCCAAAGAAGCAAAGTTATTTAAATAAACTTCAATCACTTGTTAAAAATATCGAAATTAAAGGCGAGATTCCAAATCAGCTTGAAAACACGGATCTGATTATGGCTCGAGCCTTTAAACCATTAAATGTAATTTTGGAACTTAGCCGTGGACATTTTGAAAAGAAGGGCGCCTATTTTTTATTGAAAGGGCGTCGTGAAAAAATTAATGAGGAATATATTGAAGCACAGAAAAGATTCAAAAATCTTCAATTAAAAATAACGCAACTTAAGTCGCCGTTACTAGATGTTGAACGGAATCTTGTAGAAACGCTTTAATAAGCAGTGATCCTTCGTTGCCTTCGTCGGATTCTCCCTGCGACGCACAGGAAGTGCGCCTCAGTCGAATCCTCCTCGTCGCCTCGGCTGACTGCTTATTAAAGCGTTTCTAGTCTAGAAAGTGGACACCAACTTTAAAAATGTTTTCTTCAAGGTTTTTCACCCAAACTATAGAGGCTTTCATTTCGGCAAGTTGGCCAACTTTAATTTTAATCTTATCACCTTTTTTAAGGTCACGATCAAAAGCAATAACCACAGCGCAGCCTGTATAGGATTCATTAACTACAATGCCAGTAGTTTGAGGTGCAAAGTCTTTCGAATTATTAAAATCAATTAAGGCGACGGTCATTGGGTCTGGTTTAAACCGAATAGGTCCGCGCTTAAAAATTGTTTTAGCCATGCTAATCTCTCTTTCCAGTTTGAGCGGTTTTAATGTAAGAATACTCGCAATATAAGGGGGAGTCGAGTGAGTTTTGATCCTAAGAATTTTAAAAAACCATCAGCCGCGGAATTGGAAGAAAAACTAACCCCATTGCAATTTTCAGTTACTCAACACGAGGAAACTGAAAAACCTTTTGAAAACGAATACCACGATGAAAAAGCTCATGGAATATATGTTGATATTGTTTCAGGCGAGCCCTTATTTTCTTCATTGGATAAGTTTGATTCGGGTTGTGGCTGGCCTAGTTTTAGTCGGCCAATGTCTGGAATTGAGATCGCAACAAAAGCTGATCATCGCAGTTGGAGGGAGAGGGTCGAAGTTCGTAGTAAATACGCTGATTCCCATCTGGGACATGTTTTTGAGGACGGCCCTTTACCAACAGGACTAAGATATTGTATCAATTCGGCTTCAATCCGTTTTATTCCCTTATCTAATTTGAAAGCGGAAGGTTACGTCGAGTATTTAAAGTTGTTTCAAAACAGCGACGGTGATGAGTAGAATTTCCATGGGACAGGACGAAAGAATATTTTTAAATTGTTAGGTCAATTAGTTAGAGGATTTCCCGATAAGATAATTTGAATGGCAAAAAAAATAGATTTCTTAGCAATTGCTTCCGAGAATGACATCAAAAAGCGATGTGAAGAGATATCTTCTGAGTTTGGTTATACGTATGTCTCATTAAATACTGTTGATCAGTTTGCTGAGCGGGAAGCTGAATTTGTTGAGACGACTTTTATTCTTATTTCTGCAGAACAAGTTGAAGTTGATGCTGATATTGCCGGGATGGTTCAGGTCGTTCGTCAAGTTGCTCCCGACTCTTACATCCTTGTCGCCATTAGTTCTAAGCTTGATCCTAAAGTAGCGGTTTTTGTAAAAAAATCTGGGGCAAATGCGGTGTTTATTGGTTCCGAGCTTCGGCATACCAGCAAACTCGAATTTGTTGCGTCACAAAAAATTCAATCTTCCTATTTACCGGTGAAAGTGAATGAAATAGTTGCAGATTCAATATTCGAGTGTTCGCTATTTCATTTGATGCCCTTGAATCGAAAGTACATGCCGGTGATTCATGCAAAAGAAGTCATTACTCCTAAAAAGTTAGAAAAACTTAAAGAAGTTGGCGAAATTTATGTGAAACGAGAACACATTAGCCATTTCCAAAAGTACACCGAAAAGTACATGGATAAGTCTGCGAATGGCTTGAGTGGTCGATGTCGTGGGCAATTTCTGAGCCTATTTGGATCTTATGTGGATCTTATTCTTTTGATTTCGGATCAAAGCGAATCGACTTCCTTTAAAGAAGGCGCAACTCTTTATGAGCGCTGTGAAAAGTTGGCCTCGGATTTAATGAACACCTTAGGTGCTGTTGGTAATGCCTGGGGGATTATCAACAATACGGCTATTGGACAGTTTGGTTCGCTGGAAAGAGCGCCATCAGTAGCGGCTTACGCGGGTTTATTAAGTCTTCATTCAGGAATCGGTATTCCTACTCAGGTTATGGCGGCGGCATTTATGTGTGATATTGGTATGATTGATTTATCACCGAAGACAACTCGAAAAATTAGGAAAGGTGAGTCGATTGAGTCTCTTTCTGCTGAAGAGCAACAGGCCTATCGCAGTCATCCGGTGATGAGTCTTGAAAAAGCGCTGTCACGAAAGTTACAAATTCCCGAGAGCGTAAAAAATACGATTCTTTGTAGTCACGAGCGAGTGGACATGAAGGGCTTTCCGAAACGTCCACGTCCCGAGAAAATTCCATTAGAGGCTATGCTTTTACAGATTTGTGAAGAGATTGATCGAGGCAGCATGATTCGTTTGAACCAAGAGCGCCCCAAAATTGAAGACGTGAAAAAAAGTATTTTTGAAAAACATTATGCGGCTGGAGATGCTTTCAGTTTGTTATTTCTAGAAAAAATGAAATCTCAAATGGCCAAAGTTTAGAGGCTGCAAATATCATTTTTGTAATTTCATTATGATGTGATAGCCAAATCTTGTTCGAACGGGCGTTTTGCTTGTTTCCCCAATAGATAAATCATCAGCAGCCTCTTTGAAGTCCTCGTCTAATTTCTTTTCTTCAATCTCTCCTAAGTTGCCACTATTCTTTGCACTCGAACAGGTTGAAAATTTTTTTGCTAATTCAAAAAAAGATTCTCCTTCCCGAAGAAGTCTCAGCAGATCTTCGGCTTCGTATTTATGTGTAACTAGAATATGATAAAGACGAATTTCTTTCGCATTCTTCAAAAGACGCCACCTTGTTAAAAAAGAAAAACAAAAATTACTTTGATTGTAATGAAACTTTTCGTTTACTGTAAATCTCTTCTTATGTTGGAGGATTTGTATGAGTACATTAGGCAAAATTTTAAAAGAGAAACGAAAAAAAATTGGCGCATCACAGGCCGAGGTTGCGAAGAAGCTTGGTTATTCATCTCCTCAATTTATTTCAAATTGGGAAAGAGGGCTTTCCGCCCCACCAGTGACTTCGTTAAGAACCTTAGCGTCGCTTTATAAAATTTCACCAGAAAATCTTTTTCAGATTTATTTGAAAACGACTTTGAAGATGGTGGAAACAGATATTCGGCGAAAGTTTTCAAAGAGACGTGCTAACTAATCCTGACGCGTAATCTCAGAAATACTTTGCTGAGTTGACCCTCCTGTCCCATAGGCCTAGTCTTAGAGCATTAAGTTAATCTTTTACTTTAAGCGAGGCTAATATGGAGTTTGCAATTCTTACCTTTCCTGGTCTGCACTTTCTTTTTAAATGGTTACATATTTTTTTCGGCTTACTTTGGATTGGGCATCTTTATTATTTTAACTTTACCCAGGGTGCTTATATGGCTCAGGCGGATGCCGCTGGGAAATCTCAGGTAACCACAAAACTAGTACCGATTGCCTTGTGGTGGTTTCGTTGGGGTGCAATGTGGACCTTTATTACAGGGTTGCTGATGTTGCATACAGCGGGATATACGGGTTTTTCTTTACAAGGGGATTGGGGTATTAAAATCCTAACTGGAGGAGTGTTTGGAATCCTGATGTGGTTCAATGTATGGTTTATTATTTGGCCAAATCAGAAAGTCATTATTCAGTCTGCAACTCAAGCAGTAAGTGGTGGCCAAGCTATTCCAACTGTACCGGCTTTAGCTGGCAAAGCGTTGCTTGCCTCAAGAACCAACGTTTTATTTTCAATACCTATGTTGTTCTATATGATTGCTGCCGGGCATTTGCCAATTCAGATGAACTTAGAAAATCAAATGACTTACTATATTGCCTTTCTAGTGCTCGTTGCTGCTTTAGAATTTAATGCAATCAAAGGAAAACTGGGACCTATGGCTACGGTCAAGGGTGTTATTACATGTGGTTTTGGATTAACCGCCCTAGTTTACTTAATGATGGAAGTTATACTTTAGTTTCATGACAGAGATCAGCTCCTACGACCGGGTAATCACTTGGGGTGGAGCTTTTCTTTCGGGATGAAGTTCAAAATGGTAAGCGCAATTTTTGGAACAGGTGTGTTTTTTCCATTCTAGCTTTTCACAATCTTCGCAAATTAATGTTTTTGTATCACAGCGTTTACAATCAATTTGAATTGATGAAGGCTGGCCACAGTGTGGGCAAAGCCCATATTGAGTGGATGGTTTTAAGTTTTGATCAAGGGCCACGCGGTGATCGAAGACAAAACATTCACCAGTGAACTGATCATTTGGATATTCTTCGAGGTACTTTAAAATTCCGCCTTCAAGCTGATAGACGTTTTCGTAACCTTGCCTTTGCAATTCAAGGATTCCCTTTTCACAGCGAATTCCACCCGTGCAAAAGATCAGCATCTTTTTATCTTTAGAAATTTTTTGTTCTTCAAGATATTTTGGAAAATCAGTGAACTTGTCAATATTTGGATTCAAGGCTCCCTTAAAGGTGCCAATATTATATTCGTACCAATTGCGCGTGTCGATAATGAAATGTTCTTTATCGTCCTTCATAATTTGATTCCATTCAGTTGGGCTCAAATGATGATTATTTATTCCCATATCAGGAATTAATTCTGGAGTGTCGAAAGTGACGATTTCTTTCCGAATTTTTATTAGAAATTTTCGGAAAGGTAGTTTTTCGGATTGCGAATCTTTAAAGTTAAACTCATCCATTTTAAAAAAGTCTTTTAAAAAATGTTTATAGGAATCAAGAGCTTCTTTTGAAGGTGCGGACGTGGTGGAGTTAATTCCTTCCGGGCCTAAAATCATTAAACCACGAAGATCTAATTCAAGTGCTTTTTGCTCAATTTTTTCTTTAATATTTTGAAGATTGTCGTTGATCTTAAAGAAACGATAAAACGCAGTGATATGATAATTCATTTTTTCCTCCGTCCCTTCGGGGCTGCAAACCTCGCGGACTAAGGGCACTAGATAGTCTTAAATATAAATCTGGTCAATATTTGGTCATTCCACTGCAAAGAATTCCCTTGCTGGCCCTGATCGCAAACGATACATAAGACTTCATGCAAGTTTCCGCTCAAATACAGAAAGAAATTCAAAGACGACGCACCTTTGCGATCATTTCCCATCCAGATGCGGGGAAGACGACTTTGACTGAAAAACTACTTTATCACGGTGGAGTTATTCATGAAACCGGGGAAGTTAAGGGAAAATCGGGGACTAAAGCCGTAACTTCGGATTGGATGGAGCTTGAGCGACAAAAGGGAATTTCAATCACTTCATCGGTAATGACTTTTGACTACAAAGATCTGCGAATTAATTTGTTAGATACTCCGGGACATAAAGATTTCTCGGAAGACACTTACCGGGTGTTGATGGCTGTTGACTCAGCATGCATGTTGATTGACGTCGCCAAAGGGGTAGAGGAACGAACAAAAAAACTTTATGAAGTGTGTCGGCTTCGTCAGGTTCCAATTTTTACTTTTATAAATAAATTGGATCGTGAGGGGAAAGATCCCTTAGCCTTGATTGATGAAGTTGAAAAAACTTTAGGAATGCAATGTTATCCGGTGACTTGGCCGCTGGGAATTGGTCAAAGATTTCGCGGAATCTATAATCGAATTACCCATGAAGTTATGATCTATGATCAAAGACGGGAAGGGGACGAGGTTCGAATATTTCCCTTTAAAGGCCCCGAAGATCCGATTTTATTCGAACATTTGGATCGTGAAAGTGCGGAACAAGTTCGTGGTGAGCTGGAACTGATTGAAGGCGCTTTGCCACCCTTTGATGAACAAGCTTTTTTGACTGGCGAAATTTCGCCGGTTACCTTTGGATCTGCTAAACAAAATTTTGGAGTGAATACTTTTTTGGATTTTTTCACTAAGTTCGCCCCGGCGCCCCAATCCAGAAAAATTCAATCTGGTGGTGAGATGGATCCATTGAATGCGAATTTTTCTGGATTTGTTTTTAAAATTCAAGCCAACATGGATCGCCGACATCGCGATCGTGTCGCATTCTTGCGGATATGTTCAGGGAAGTTTGAGCGAGGAATGAAAGTCCAACATTCACGATTGCAAAAAGAACTTCGGCTGTCTTACTCGAACCAATTTGTTGCTGCCGATCGTGAAACAGTGGATGAAGCTTACGCGGGGGATATTGTCGGTGTGAATGATACGGGCAATTTCGCCATCGGTGATTGTGTTTCGTCTCAAGGAAAAATCAGATTTGAAGATATTCCAAAATTTGCCCCAGAACTGTTTGGAAAACTCATCGTCAGTGACGCTATGAAACGGTCAAAAATGCAAGAGGCCTTGAAGCATCTTTCGGAAGAGGGTGCCATTCAACTTTTTATGGATCCCCATGTGGGAATGCAAGATCCCTTGATTGGGGCCGTAGGCGAACTGCAATTTGAAGTTTTACTGCATCGCTTGCAGGACGAGTACAATTTAGATGTTCGGTTGCAGCGTTTGTCCTTCACGGTGGCTCGCTGGCCAAAAAATAAAGATGGCAAACCCACTGATCAGCTTAAAGGCGACTTTATGATCTATCGGGATATGATCGATCAACCTGTCATTTTGCTCAATCAAGAATGGGATTTAAACTGGGCTAAGCGCGAAAACCCCGAAGTCGAATTTCACACTTCAATCTCGCGGGCGAGATAAGGAATAGGAATGAATTTTGTAGACAATAAAATTCCTCTTAAAATTCAAAATTTAGTAAAATCGTATGGTCCAATCGAAGCCGTTAAGGGTGTGAGCTTTGAGGTAAAAGCCGGAGAAATTTTTGGTCTTTTGGGACCCAATGGAGCGGGAAAAACTTCAATCATTTCTATATTGACGACTTTGGAAGAGCCAACATCGGGCCAAGCTCTTATTTTTGGAACGGACGTGACTAAACAGCCGATGATTACCAAAAGAAATATTGGCGTGGTTCATCAGGAAGTAATCAATTCTGGCTTTTTCGATGTTGAAGAGATCCTTGAATTTCAATCTGGTTATTATGGTCTTTCAAAAAACACTGAAAGAATTCATTATTTGCTCAATAAATTGGGTTTGTTTGAACACCGCAGAAAGAAAGTAAAACAACTTTCTGGGGGAATGAAACGTCGATTGATGATTGGTAAAGCTCTTGTGCATAATCCAAAATTTCTGTTGCTTGATGAGCCCACAGCCGGAGTAGACATCACTTTGCGTGAAACTCTTTGGAAGTTTGTCCTTGAATTACAAAAAGAAGGGCTGTCGATTTTGTTAACGACCCATTATTTAGAAGAAGCTGAACAGCTTTGCCAGCGGGTCGGGATCATCAATTATGGGCGTTTGGAATGTGTTGAGCCAACTCAATACGTGATTGATAAGTTCACTCAGAAAAAAATTATTCTGCAATTGCGAAAACCCCGAGTTCTAACGTCGCGGTATTTGCAATCTTCGGAACATAATAACTTTACATTTCGTGTTCCAATGGAAAAGGGTTTGGGTGATCTCTTGCAAGAGCTTGAAATCAGCTCTCAGGAAATTAACGATGTCAAAATCGTCGAAGGAACTTTAGAAGAAGCTTTCATCGCCGTTTTAGCCAACAAATAGGATTTTAAGTTTATGATTATATTTTATACGCTTCTGAGCCGAGAAATTAAAAGATTCATGAAGGTCATTGTGCAAACGGTGGTCTCACCCTTTGTGACCTCATTTTTATATCTTTTAGTTTTTGGTGTTTCACTTGGCTCTCAGGTAAATGACCCTCATGGCTTGCCTTATCTGGCCTTTTTGATTCCTGGTTTGGTGATGATGAGTTTGATGAATAATGCCTTTCAAAATACCTCTTCTTCGATTGTGACTTCAAAATTTTCCGGGGATCTTGAAGACATTCGCGTGGCTCCAATCACCAATCATCAAATTATTTGGGCCATGATCATCGGCGCTTTAGTTCGGGGCTCAGTGGTGGGCTTGGTGACTTATGTGGTGGGTACCAGTTTTTATTATTACATGCAGGGAAATTTCTTGGGAGTGTCACATCCCTTAATTTTATTCTATTTCGTTATTGCTGGGGGTTTCATTTTTGGATTGATCGGAATCTGCATCGCTTTTTGGGCAAAAACCTTTGACCAACTTTCTGCCTTCAGTGCCTTTATTTTGTTGCCGCTGACTTATCTGGGAGGAGTCTTTATTTCAATTAAGAGTCTTCATCCATTTTGGCAAATGATCAGTGAGTGGAATCCCTTATTGTATTTAATCAATGGATTACGTTATGGAGTTCTGGGGGTCAGTGATGTTGACATCACTCGTTCAGTTATTGTTTCGGTAGTTGGTTTTGTTTCATTTTATTTCTTAGCTTTTTGGAGTCTTAAAAAAGGCTCTTTTCAACGGTGGTAATTTATGTTTGAGAATCTTTCAGAACAAATTTTAGGAAGTCTTAAAAAAATCAAGGGACAAAATAAAATCAGTGAATCCAATATCGAGGATACACTGAAGGAAATTCGCCGGAGTCTTTTGGAAGCCGACGTGAACTTTAAAGTCGTAAAAAACTTTATTGATCGAGTAAAAAACAAAGCGCTTGGCGCAGAAGTGCTAAAGAACGTTAATCCTGGCCAGATGTTCGTAAAAATTGTTCACGAAGAATTAGTACAAACTCTTGGCGGCGGTGCGGTGGATTTAAATTGCCGAGAAAATCCTTCTGTGATTTTTCTGGTGGGGTTGCAAGGGGCGGGTAAAACCACTTCAGCAGCAAAGCTGGCTTTGTTTATTCGGCAGAAATTGGGAAAAAAGCCGGGACTTGTTCCTGCTGATATTTATCGACCGGCGGCAATTGACCAGCTTCAAACCTTAGGTAAACAAAATAATTTTCCAACTTTCCCCTCAATCGTCGGACAAAAACCTGAAGAAATTTTAGAAAAAGCAAAAGCCTGGGCCAAAGAAAATATGGTTGAGGTTGTTATTGTTGATACGGCTGGTCGCTTGCAGATCGATGAAGATTTGATGGGGGAGTTGCAACGGCTGAAGACAGTGTGGAATCCGCAAGAGATTCTTTTGGTTGCCGATGCGATGCTAGGACAACAATCAGTCAACGTTGCTGAAGGTTTCCAGCAAAAATTAGGACTGACGGGATTGGTCTTAACGAAAGTGGACGGGGATGCTCGAGGCGGAGCCGCATTGAGTATTCGGGAAGTGACAGGGATTCCAATTAAATTTTTGGGACTCGGAGAAAAAGTCGACAAGCTGGAAGTTTTTCATCCTGATCGTTTAGCCGGTCGAATTCTAGATATGGGTGATGTCTTGAGCCTTGTTGAAAAAGCGCAAGATGTCATCAACGAGAAAGAGGCCCGGGATTCCGCTCGGAAGATGATGAAAAATGAATTTACTCTTGATGATTTTTTGACTCAGATCCAACAGCTCAAAAAGCTGGGGGGCCTTGAGGGCTTAATGAAATTTTTACCAGGAATGGGTGAAATCACCAAAAAAATGAAGAATATGGCGCCACCTGATCAAGAGGTGAAAAAAATTGAAGCGATCATAAGATCCATGACCCAAAAAGAGCGTCAAAACCACAAGATCCTAAATGCCAGCCGTCGGCAAAGAATTGCTAAAGGAAGTGGCACTCAGGTTCAAGACATCAATAAGCTGGTTAAACAGTTCGAAGAGACTCAAAAAATGATGTCGGGGATGATGAAAATGGGACTTGGGCGTGGAGGAATGAAGTTTCCATTTTGAACTTGAATTTCTTTATCAAAGCCGTTAAACCTTGGTGCTTCATTTAAAAGAGGATACAAAATGGTTGTTATTCGGTTATCTCGCAATGGAAAAAAACATGACTCTCGTTACAGAATCACCGTTGCTGATTCAAAACGCTTTGTAACGGGCAAATACCTTGAGATTTTGGGCACTTATATTCCGACTCCACGAGGCGAGGAAAAAAAGGTCGAAATCGATTTGGCTAAGTACGCTTCATGGGTAAAAAAGGGTGCTCAACCCAGTGGCCGCGTAAAGCATGTCGTAAAATTAGCGCAACAAGCGAAATAGTTCTTGTTTTTTGAGTCTCTCATTAGTGAAAATGGTTGAGGATTCATTGATTAGGACAGACAGAGGAAAATATGGATAGTTTAAAAGAACTTGTTGAGTACATGGCAAAAGCTCTCGTGGACAAACCAGATAATGTTGAGGTCGATGAAATTCCAGGCCAACAAACCACTTTGTTAGCGCTTAAGGTTGATAAGGATGATCTTGGTAAAGTGATTGGAAAGCAGGGGAAAACAGCGGCGGCTATGCGAACAATCATTCGAGCTGCTGGCACAAAACTCAATAAACGTTATCATTTAGATATCGTTGAATAACTTTCCCTCGGTTCCTTGTCTCTTCGCCTCTTTCTAGAGTAAAAATTACGCAAATTCACGATGAAACAGGCCGCAAATGAAGCGGCCTTTTTTTTATTCCAAAACTAAAGTAAGTTGGGCCAGTATCTTCCCGTAAGGAGCTCACTTTTATGAAACTTGTTGGAAAAGTCAAAGACGCCCATGGCCTGCGTGGGGATCTGTATGTTTTGATATTTTCAGGTGATGTCTCGTGGGCAGATCATTTAAAGACGTTTCAACTTCAAGCCGAATCCGCTTCTGAGTTTAAAAGCTTCAATGTCAAAAAAATTAAGCCAAATAAAAAGGGTATCATAATATCTTCACCCGAAATCTTGGATCGCACACAGGCCGAAGCGCTTAAGGGCTCATTGTTTTTTATTTCTGAAGAACTTCTTATTTCAAAAAAGGGAGAAACTATTTTTCTTTCCGAGATACTCAATTTTTCCTTGATCAGTGAAAAAAATGAAATTCTGGGTCACATTTCTGGATTTTCCTCGAATGGGTCGCAAGATTTATTGATCGTGAAAAATCAAAGCGGGGAGCACATGGTGCCGTTCGTGGCTCCTTGGATTGTCGACTTAAATTTTAAAAATCAGACCTTGCAAATGAATTTACCTCCTGGCCTCTTGGGAGATTGATCAATGAAATTCACCGTACTTACGCTTTATCCTCAAATGATTGTTCAAGGTTTAGAATCTGGTGTTGTTGGACAGGCGTTGAAAAAAAATCTTTTCGAATTAAACGCTATTAATCTGCGGGATGAAGCTTCTGGAATTCACAAGTCCGTCGATGATCGACCCTTCGGAGGAGGGGACGGTATGGTGATGTCCGCAGAGATTTTACAAAAATCCTTGCAGAATATTTTACCTACGCCAAAGGCACATGTGGTTTATATGACGCCGCAAGGGCACCGTTTGGATGAAAAAAAAGTGCTGGAATTATCGCAAAAAGATCATGTTGTCATTCTGAGTGGCCGTTATAGCGGTATTGACCAACGCGTGTTGAATTTGTATGTCGACGAGGAAATTTCTATCGGGGACTATGTTCTTTCGGGCGGAGAACTCCCGGCCTTAGTTTTAATTGACGCCGTAGCAAGAAAAATCCCAGGAGTGTTGGGCCACAGTGAGTCCTCGAACGAAGATTCCTTTGCGCGCGGACTTTTAGAAGAGCCTCAATTCACGCGACCTTCAGAGTGGCAAGGTCAATCCGTTCCTGAGGTATTAACAAGTGGGAATCATCAAAAAATTAAAGAGTGGAAAAGAAAAATGTCCTTGTTGGTCACTGCTCAAAAAAGACCCGATCTGCTGGCACAAGTTTCTAAAGAAGAAATGAATCAAGCAAAAGAGCTTTTTAAAAGTCTATCGGAAGAGGAAAAAAAAGTTTGTGGTTTGACAGGAGATATTCTTGTCTGAGCCTTATGTTCCTCGATTAGCTATTGCCTTGGTTCATTATCCTATTTTGGACCGAGAAAAGAAAATTGTCGCGACCAACGTCACTAATTTTGATATTCACGATATTGCCAGGGCTTCAACGGTTTTTGGGGTAGAAAAGTACTACATTATTCATCCAATGAAAGAACAGCTCATGTTTGTCGAGCGTATTTTAGATCATTGGCGGACAGGGCAAGGATCAAAGTTTAATCCATTTCGTAGGACAGCTTTGAATCCGGTGTTTTCCGCTGAAAGCATTGAAAAGGCTTTTGCAGACTGGGGTGTGCCGGATGCTTTGACTATTGCGACTCATGCACGACCGGTTGATGGGGCAATGACCTATAGCTTTCAAGAGCTGAAACATTTAATGCATGTTGAAAAAAAACCCTGTTTCCTGATATTTGGGACTGGCTTTGGTATGACAGATGATTTTATGAAAGGCTGTTCTGGTGTGCTCGAGAGCATCCGAGGGGCTCCCCCAGCTGATTATCGGCATCTTTCTGTGCGATCTGCAGTAAGTATCTGTCTTGACCGACTTATGGGCCCATGGTAACAACGAGGACTCTTAAAAAAGGATGATGTATGGCGAAGGCGCGAAATAAAAGTAAAGTTGTTAAGAAAACTGGTGCTGAGACTAATCTCGTGCGTCGTGTGACATTAAAAGAATCAGGTAAAGCGATTCCCACTTTCCATCCCGGCGATACCATCGGTGTTTATGTGAAAGTAAAAGAAGGCGAAAAAGAACGGGTTCAGCTTTACAAAGGTGTTGTTACCAAGCTTCAAGGCGCCGGCACTGCAAGATCATTCACAGTTCGTAAAATTTCTGCAGGAGTTGGAGTGGAAAGAACATTTCCTTTCCGTTCTCCGGCTTTAGATCGAATTGAAGTTGTTTCCACAGGAAAAATTCGTCGCGCAAAACTTTACTACTTAAGAGATCTTGATGGTAAAGCTGCAAAAATCGAATCTGAAATGGTCGGGACTCAAGATGTTGAAACCGCTACAGCAGAGAAAAAAGCTTAAGATAAAAAAATTAGCAGGGAACTTCACAAAGAAGTTCGATCTTACGGGCATTGCGCCCTTCCCATTAATCGGTGTGGATGAGGTCGGTCGGGGTTGCTTGGCTGGACCAGTTTATGCCGCTGCCGTTGTTTTTCTTAATGATGAAATTCTTGATCAACTGGCGGATTCAAAAGTTCTTTCCGAACAGCGCCGTGAAGAACTCTCAGAGAAGATCCATCTTAATCATCACGTCTCCTTGGGTTTTGCAGATGTAAATGAAATTGATAATATAAATATTTTGAAAGCCTCATTGTTGGCTATGCGGCGAGCAGTCGAAGGATTGGGAATAATTTCTGGTCATATTTTAGTAGATGGAAATCAAAAAATTCCTGACTTACCTCATTGGCCACAAACGACGGTGATCAAAGGGGATTCGCTTGTTCCACAGATTTCAGCAGCATCGGTCGTGGCCAAGGTTTATCGTGATCGGTTAATGAAAACTTTCTCAGAGAAATATCCAGGCTATGGTTTTGAAATTCATAAAGGTTATGGAACAGAAAAACATCGTCGGGCCATCGCCGGGATTGGACCTTGCATCCTGCACAGAAGAACTTTCTCGGGAGTTAAAGAGTTCCTCTGACCGAGGATTAGAAACTGAAGAGTTTGTTCTTAAGTTCTTAATTCAAAAAAAATTTAAATTAGTTGAGCAGAGATATAAAACTCCATTTGGTGAAGTGGATTTGCTTTTGGATTCGCCTAAAAATCATTTAGTGATGATCGAAGTTAAATCACTTTCAAGCTGGGATCGCTTGCTTCATCGTTTGAGTGTGAAGCAGCGGCAGCGACTGCATCGATCCCGCCAGTTCCTTGAAAATAAATATCGACGATTAGTCGTTCTTAAGGTTGCTTACGTCGGTCCAAAAAATGAAATTGTATTTCTTGATACATAAGATTTCGAGTTGACATCTTACAGACTAAAAAGGCTAATTGAGGTGTGAAAAAATCAATTTTATTTTTATCAATATGGTTTTTAGCAGTTCAGGCACAGGCTTCCGAGCTTGGAGACTTTTTAGAGAGCTGCGGCTATGGAACATTAATCGGTGCGGGGGTCGGGATTGTTTCTTTGGCTTTTGAAAAAAACCCTTCGGATCATGCTAATAATATCGCCAAGGGAGCTTCGCTCGGACTCTACGGTGGTATCGCTTATGGAATTGTTAAAATTAATGAAAAACCAAAGGTACATGATTTGGCTTTGATCTCAAAAAATTTATATGGAGTTTTTTACAGTTATAATTATTAGGAAACGCCTAGGTACGTCTTAATAATAAATAAGTTCTTTAAGAGCTTCTTTTTGAAGCGGTGCTGTCGGGGTTCCTCCAAAAGTAAATTCGAAACTCATACCGATGACTGTCGAGCCCCCAATGGTTTGACTGTGCGTTAGCATAATCAGCCAACAATCGCCCGGGGGTTTAATTTGGGCAATATAAGCCCATGATTTAATCCGACTGTTATCCTGGGATTGAATCCAATTTGAATCATAGACGAACTGTCCGACAAGATTAAGGTACCGAGTGGTGAAGCCAGTTTGAAAGGTCAAAGTTTCCGCTCTTTGTGAAGAATCGACTTGCTGGCCGGGAACGATGGTGTCTTGACGATTGATTTCAAACCCAAAAAATTGTCCCTGAGCATTGCTTAATCTGAAGCGCGAGTTTGTATTGGTTACCTTTTGGTAAGGATAGTAATTCACTTGGGTTCGACTTTCAAATGGCTCTAAGCGCACATCCAATATTCCGGCAATATTAGACCAAGGTTCACGATTAGGATCAGATCTTGAGGCCTGATAGGCGTCGTAGGATTGTGATAATTTTAGACTAGCGATTTGTTTATAGTAGGGCGAGCCTTCCAGCCATTTTTTTTCTACCAATCGATTGGTTATGGCGAAGGTTACAATATTTCGATCATAGATTCTATCGTTATGATCGAATTGCAGGCCATATTTTCCTCCAAGGTCACCATCACTTATGCTATCGCGAGAAGTAACCGGAGGATCCGATTCATCGAATCCCCAGAAGGGGTGAAATCTTTGTTCGATCCACGGGGTCGTGGTGTAAGAGACTTCGGGTTGAAATTCATGTTTGTATCGATCTGAAATCGGATCATCAAGATCCCCATAAATTCGATTGAAAGTTGTGCTTGTTGAAACCTCGGCTCGAACATATCTACGAAGAGTGTCGCTGTAATTTTGAATGGGAAAATTGTAATGAGTCTCTCGGTAGCTTAATTTTGGTACGACATCAATTTTTTCACCGAGTTTGAATGGATAATAAATAGATGGCTGAATATCGAGGCGCTGGCCGGTGCGGATGAAGTCAGTGGTTGGATCATATTTTCCGTCATAAACTGCGGGGCAATTTGGATAGGCTTGCGTTCGATCACTTTCTGGAATTAAACCACAGAGATTCGTTTGAGATCTTATTGGCAGAGTCGCATGAGGAGTCAAATCATCGTAGGCTTGGCCGGCTCGCGAGAAATTGACTAAATTTAGATCAAAGGCATAAACAAATTTCGTGTCGGGAATATTTTTTTGTTTCTGAGAGTAGCGCAATTCGGGCAAGCGGTGGACGGCACTGTCATTTCCTGCGAGGGGGTCTGCTTGTAAAAGATTAATATAATATGAGCTGTCTGCACTCCAATGAGTATCGTCTGTGTTCTTTGAAATTGACATGCGATTTTCCATAGCTGCATCACCGTGATTTTTTGTTTCTCGAGCAAAATCTTTGGGATATTGCAGATCGCTGGTGTTGTTGACTTGCATTCGGTGGACGTACCCCTCTGGAAGTTCGAGATAATGATCGTATTTTATAAACCAGCGATTAATGGCAGTGCCTTTTTTTTCGTTGGTTCGGTAAGTGTCTAGGCGGTCGTCGTCTTTGAAGACGAGATCACGTAAAAAGGCTGTATCAAATTCGCCGTAACTGTTCTCGGAAAGATAGTAACGGTAGTTGAATAATGATTTTGGTCCACGAAATTCGTAATTTTTTAAAGTGTAGGTTGAATCTTTGCTACGAGAAAGGGCGAAAAAAACTGGTTGAGCTATCGCTAGTCCCCCTTTGTCCTCTTTTTCAAACTGGGGGGTCAGTAAACCTGTTTGCCGGTCACTCTTAAGGGGAACTACCAGATAGGGAAGCCACAGCACTGGCACAGAACCAAATTTTAAAATTGAGTTTTTGATGAAGGCATAGCCACCGAGTTCGGCGCGGATTTGAGAGCCCGAAAACCCCCAGGATGACGGGCAGTTGTTGCAAGTGGTGTAATCCGCTTTCACCACAAAGAAATCATTCTCGCCCGTTTTCTGAATCATCTCGCCTTCAAATAAGACATTTCCTGACTGCACGAAGCCGTTGATCATGAGTCCGGTATTTGTTTCATAGTCGAGATAAATTTGATCACCGCCCATTGTGGCCACGGTCGAAACAACTTTGGCTCTTCCAAATAACTCGAGTTTGTGAGAACGCAAATCAACGCGCGCTTTATCACAAGAAATGTGTTGGTCTTTATTGACGATTTGCACGTTTCCTTCAAGAGTGACGGACTCATTTTCATTATCACGAAAGAGCGAATCTGCGATGATGGTAAGCCCTTGAATCCGGGCGGATGTCTGGGCCTGTGTCTTGAAGCCCATCAGTAGAAAAATTAAGCAAAGGACGTATTTAATAAATGGCACTTAAAAAGTTTAAGAATGTCGAAGGCTTTTGTCGAGTTGAAGGGCGTTATTCTGGTCAAAAGATCACTTTAGAAACAATTCTAGAAAACCGAGAAGGAAAAGTGGAGGTACGATGCGAACAAAAGTGGAATTTCAAGGTGACTACACAATCGTTCAAGTTTCTGGCCGGCTCGATATTGATAAAACTTCTCTTTTTAAACAAGCCTGTCTAGCCTCTCTTAAGGGACAAAAGGTCATATTCGCTTTAGAAAGTTTAAATTTTGTGGGTTCAACTGGAATTCTGAATTTTTTCCATGCGATTAATGAAATCCATGAGCTTAATAATCGAACTTGTCGAATTGCTGGTTTAAGTAATGATTTCAGACGAGTAGTTCATTTGGTCGATTTTCAATCTTTAGAGTTGCACGAAACCGTCGATATGGCGACCTTGAGCTTTGAAAGACCAGTTGTGCCAGTGATGATTGAATCAGTAGCGGTAATTAATGAAAATTTGCTGACCGAAACTCAGGCTGTTGCTGTGGAATTGACTTCGTCAGAAGCCCTCATCGTTGGCGAACTTGAAGAACGTAATTCTTGAATTTTTAAACTAAGATCAAGATTAAGCTTTTCTAAAGCCTGTAAGGCGATTTTTAGTTTTTCACTTTCTTCATTTTTTGCATGCCAAACATAGCGAAGGCTTTCGAGCTGATGCTGAAGATCATATTGATTCTTATCAAATTCTTTAATGCGTTCTGTATCTGACAGTACCCGATGTTTAAGGTCAGCATGCTCAATACTTAACTTCTGATTTTCTCGATACAGTTCATTATTTTTTTCCTGGATGCGTAGAACTTCCGACTCGAGTTGTTGTTTCATGAGATCTTTTGCGCGACTCAGTTCAATGAGCTGATTTTCCAGTTCGACCTGTCTGTCAAACGAGCGTTGCAACTTGAAATTTTTAAGAACCAAAGACTCGGCTTCCGCTTTCAATGACTTTAACTCTTCATTCAGGGTTTGAATCTGATGTTCATAAGAGTCGAGAGATTCATGATGTTGACGACCCATATTTTCAACTTGAATCTTTGTGTTTTTAGTTAATTCGGCCATTTGCGCTTTAAGTTCTCGGACTTGCAACTCTTTTTGAGTGTGCTGTTTTTCAGCACGTTCAAGTTGTTCTTCAAGACTGTGAGCGTATTCTTTTAATTGCTGTAAATAGGGTCTAACTTGGTTCCTAATTTTTTCATGATATTTTTGATGGCGTTGGAGTTCGGATTGGTTTCTCTCGACTTGCGAGGTAAGAATAACGATTTTTTCTTGCTGAGTCTGAAGAGTTTGTTCGTACTGGCTGGATTGAACTTTCCAATCACCGTCATTTTCGCGAAAAACATAATTTTGATCGGTCAGCGATTGATTTAATTCTGTCAGGCGTTGGATTTCAGATTGAAATTTTTGAATTTCTTCTTCTAGGCGAGATTGCTTTCTGAGGCTGATTTTTAATCTTGTAAGAGTTTCTTCGTTTTGCTCGAGCAAGGTCTCGAAACTTGAAGATTTACGAAAATTAAATGCATTTGCCTGCGGCTCTGCTGGACTTTCATTATTAAAATCTAAATGTGAAAGAGGAAACTTTTGAAATGAGTCAGTATCCATTTTTAACTCCCACCCATCGTCCATGATGGTCAATTTATTGTTTCAAGAAGACTGATTTTCGTCAAACTTTAGACCAGAAAGCTAGACCTCGGCCTGGGTTTAAAGTGAATATCTAGATTGGCCGATGGTTGGTGCATGGGTGCTGCACCAAAATTAAAAAGTGCTGAAATCGAGGAAATGGCTCAGGAAGCTAAAAAGGCTGAAGAAGCTCATCTTTTTGAATTAGGCATGGAGAAAACTGATTTTGGACGCCCAGACTCGTTAAGATACAAGGTCTTAACCCTAGTTCTTCAAGAAACTTATGATCGAGCTATTGCCGAGCTGAGGGATTTTGGCAAATCTGAATCGGAGTATCCAAATTTTAAGCAAAAAGTCGAACGTTATGTGGCTCACAGTATTGATCTTGTATTTGCCATCAAGGCAAAAAGAAATTTTCCAGGGATTATTTCGCTGACCAGAGCAAAGCAACAGGAACTCATGGAAAAATTTAAAGAACATTATAAAGAGCTGCAGTTCATATTACGTAAAATTGAAAAGGTAGAGGCCGATTTGCGGATCGAAGATGCAAGGTCAACCATTTACGTTATTCGTGCGCTTTGGCTAGCAGTCCTGTGTATGGGGATCGTGTGGTTTATTAACGAAATTGTTCAAGGCATCGCCCTAACTGGTACGGTCGTAGTCGAAGATTTGCTGGGAAAAGCGACCACCTATATATTTGAGCTAATAGGCTGGTAAGAACTTATTTAATCGAATTATAAACTTTTTGAAGTACTGGCAAGGTTTGGCCAGCCATCAAGGCCTTACCATTCACAAATATGGTTGGAGTTCCCGTTATTTTGGCACTGAGCGCTTCTTGAGCTAATTTTTTCAGTTCGATCATGGCTTCGCCTGAATTCATACATTCCTTAAGCGGATCGCAAGCAATACCGGCATCCTGACAAATCTTTTTATCTATATCATCTGTGGCCACTATTCCGGAATACTCTTGTTGATGATCAAAAATCGAGTGATGAACATCCCAGCCTCTGGATGCTGTTTTGGCCGCACAAATTGTAGCCAAGGCTAGGCGACAGCGCACGCCATCCCCGGTGCCTTTCATTGTGGGATCTGGGTTGCAGGATCCATCAAGAGGAAAGACTTTAAAAATGAATTGCACATCGGGATGAGATTCCGCAAACGCGTGCAAGGTTGGGTAAGCATGCTTACAGTGAGGACACAAAAAATCGGCAAACTCGACGATGACCATTTTTGGATTTTTCAGCTGCGGTTTTAATATTAAACCAGTGTTTAAATCAAAATTTTGGGTTGCTGATGTAGACCAGGCGTAGGTGGCTTCTTGAACTGTGCGATCAAAGTTTTTATAACCAAAATTATTTACCGCCATCGAATTAAAAATAAAGCTCAATGCCGGGATGGCGAGGAAACAAATGAAGAGCCATTTGTCGGTTGCAAAGGCGTCTTTTAAGTCCTCTAGGCATCGGGGTTTATCAGCGGGCTTGGCAAGCCACAGGCCCACAAAACTGACGAAGGATAGAAAATAGACCAATATACAATAAAGACAAAATGTGCCCAATTTAAAGCTAGAGATCAGTCCCATAAAAATAGAAGTAAGGGCGACAATTAGGGATAAAAAGAAGGCGAAGCGTTGAACTCGTTCAGGCCGCTCAGCGAAGCCGGTCCAAGCGATAAGGCTTAATAGTAGCAATACCAAGTTTGTTGCTAGTCCCCAAATCGCGACCGGAACTCCGTAAACTTGAGCATATGAGCTAGCGCTAGTGGCATCACAATTAAAAAGGGAGCTGATGTTGCATGAGCTTTGGCCCTGAGCCATCCCGAAATTTAAATTGTAATACTTGAGTGCGAGATAGGCATGTACAAATAGAGCCAAAAAAGTAGCAATTAAGCTAAGAACTAAAAATTTTTTCTTTTTATTTTCCATGGACCCATGAGAACATAAAAAAGACTTTTATGTCCACATTTTCTTGGCTGAGTTGTCATAACGGAGAAGCAGAGTGGCGAACATTCCGACTTGGTATAGAATTCGTTATGAATTTTATAAACAAATCCATGAACAGGTGCTTCGGCGGTTGGGTGATGAGCCTGCAGAGATCCGGTCCTATCGGAAAAATTATGAAAAGGAATTTGATCGATCTTGGAGTGTGTCGAATCGCGAGATTCTTTTAAAGAAAATTCAGAGTGCAAGATTAATCTATCTGGGAGATTTTCATCCCCTTTTGCAGTCGCAAAAGGTCCATCTTCGAATCCTTAAGAATACTTCCGTCGGTAAAAACACGGTGCTGGGATTAGAGTGTTTTTGGCAAGTCGATCAAGGACTATTAGACCAATTTATCAAAGGGACATTGAGTGAAAAAGATTTTTTAAAAAAAATCGAATGGAAAAAAAAATGGGGTTTTCCGTGGAAAAACTACCAGCCTATGTTGCGATGGGCTCGAGAGAACAAGGTTAAAGTCATCGGTTTGAATGGACCTATCAAATCAAAAATAAAAAATTTGAATACAGCTGGCTCGGTGGGGTTGAAAACTCGCGATCAGTGGGCGGCGGATGCGATTCTTAAGTACTTTTCCGAGCATCCTGATTGCAAAATGTTTGTGGTGTATGGAGATCTTCATCTTGCCGAGCGACATTTGCCCGGTTTGGTCAAAAAAAAAATGGGGAAAAGAAGCCCACTAAAGACCTTAAGAGTGATGCAAAATTCAGAAAAGATTTATTTTCAACTTTTGCGAAAAGAAAAAGAAGACCAAGTCGATGTGGTCGCCTTGCCACGGGAAACATTTTGTCTACTGAGTGTACCTCCATGGGTAAAATGGCAGAATTACCTTTTAGATTTAGAGCAAACGGATGATCAAGGACTGAAGGGAAGCTCTTTGGATCTGACGGATCATGTTTCCCAATACGTTAAGATGATCTGCCAAGATTTAGAGTTGAAGGTCGATGTTTCACATCTTTCTGTGTTTACTGCGCAAGATCGCAGTCTGTGGAAGTCTATCCAAGAGAATTTTCCGATTCGGCAAGTCGAAGTCTTAGAGCTTATGATCGCCGAGGAGAGACCTTTTTTCTTGCCCCAGGTGGGAATTGCTTATTTGTCTCGTATGTCAGTTAATCATGCTGCTGCTTTGGCGATGCATTACATCCATTCTCGGCATTGTAAATTGAAAGCTTGGAATCTTGAGTTACCAAGAGATTTTCAAAGGCTGATTTGGCTCGAGGCGCTTTCTTATTTTGGCTCGAAATTAATTAATCCAAAACGAAAAACTGAAACATTATTGGATCTCAGGAAAATGCTGGATTCGAAGAGTCCTCGAGATGCCGGAAAAGAGTCCTTGCGATTAGCATTGGCACAAAAGATGACTGAATTGTCCGTGCTGACCAAGCGCGATGGGCATCGTTTTAAATTTATACCCAAAAAAAAATCAAGTTATTTAACCGCGGCGACACTGTTAGGCGGAATGATGGGAGAAAAGATTTTCACTGGTTACCGGCAAAAAATCTTGAGTCTAAGTGCGATACAAAATCTTTTAAAAAAAGATTGGACCAGTGAGGCTTTTATTAAATCCTACTATGCCATTCTTGAAATTATCGAGCCCATGCCCACCAGTTTCAAAAGCAAATCCGACAAGCTTTAAAACTCCAAATCTCTGCGTTCTCGGTTAAAAACCTTCTTCGACGTACAGGAAGTACGCCTTCAGGCGGTTTTTAATCTGCGGCCTTGATCTTTGGAGTTTTAAAGCTTGTCGGAACCAAATAAATATTTAAGCGGGGATTTAGTTTATATTTGAAATCTCGAGGCCGCACGACCGAGGTCGACTGAGGCGCACTTCCTGTGCGTCGCAGGGAGGCCGAGGGAGGAGAACGAAGAGATTTCAAATATAAACTAAATCCGGACGAGGTCTTTGAAGTCTTTGCCCGGTTTAAACCGGGGAACATTTTGACTAGGAATAGTGACTGGAACTCCTGTACGGGGATTTCTTGCAGGACGTGCTTTCCGAGCGGCTCTTGAAAAAGTTCCGAATCCAACTAATTTTACTTCTTCACCTTTTGAAACCGTTTTCTGGATGAGTTCTAAAGCCGCATCAATGAAACTTTCCGTCTGAGTTTTTGTCAGTTGAGTTTTTTCGGAAAGCTTGCTGATGAGTTGTGCTTTATTCATATTCTAGATTCTCCTGATTGCTTCGAGGTGGCTGAATGTATTTAAAGGTCTTCTTAAGGTCAAAAGCTTTTTTAATTTTATAAAACGAAAGACTATGAAATGATGCAGAAATGGGTTATTTATTAAAATATGATTGACGTATTTAAAAGAGAAATTGCCGAAGTTTTGGGCCATTTGCTTAATAAGCCAAGCTCGGAAATCATAAAATCCTTAGAAAAACCAAAGATCTTAGATCATGGACATCTGGCTTTTCCTGTTTTTGCTTTGGCTAAAGAAAAAAGGCAAGCGCCGCCGGCAATTGCTATTGATTTGGCTAAACAGTTGACTGGAAAAATTTTAAATGTATCGCAAATAAGTGCTCTTAGCGGCTTCTTAAATTTTAAAATTTCGCCGGAAGCGATGCAAGCCGAGGTCTTTCGAGAAATGAAAGCTCCCGATCGATTGGGTTGCACAGATGAAGGCAAAGGGCAGCGGGTAGTGATCGATTTTTCATCACCAAATATCGCAAAGCCCATGCATGTGGGGCATTTACGACCAACAGTTATCGGCCAAGCAATAAAGAATTTAGCTCAATCTCAAGGATATGATGTTATCGCCGTTAATCATATTGGAGATTGGGGAAGTCAGTTTGGGAAATTGGCTTGGGCCATGCAAAATTGGGGATCAGGTTATGATTTTTCTGTAGATCCGATAAAAAAACTCGTTGAACTTTATGTTCGTTTTCACGCTGAAGCGGCAAAAAATCCTGATTTGGAAAAAAAAGGTGCGGAAACATTTCTTAAGCTGGAGCAGGGGGATCCTGAGATTCAGAAACTTTGGAAAAAGGTTATTGAATATTCATTTAAAGACTATGAGCGCCTCTATGCTTTGTTGGGGACAAAGCACGATGTGATTTTGGGCGAAAGTTTTTATAATGATAAACTTCAGGACGTGGTGAATCGCTTAGAAAAAAAATCTTTGCTGAAAGAAAGTGAAGGGGCCCAGGTTGTTTTTTTTGAAGAGGCTGAAAGTATGCCTCCCTGTATTATTAAAAAAAGTGATGGGGCTTCTATTTATGCGACCCGGGATTTAGCGGCAGCGATTTATCGCAAGGAAGTACAGAAAGCAGATCAACTCATTTATGTTGTGGGCCATGATCAATCTTTGCATTTTAAACAAGTCTTCAAAGTTTTGCAAATGTTGGGTTATGATTGGGCAGAAAGTTGTCATCATATTTCTTTTGGTTTTTATCAATTTAAAGACGGCAAAATGTCAACCCGCGAGGGAAGAGTCATTTTGTTAGAAGATGTAATTAGCAAATCCATCGAAATGGTCACTCAAATGATCAGTCAAAAAAATCCAGATTTAGAGAATAAAGATCAGGTGGCCAAAGAAGTTGGTGTTGGCGCATTGATATTTCATGATTTGTTAAATGATCGATTAAAAAATGTCGAATTCGATTGGGAACGAGTCTTAAGCTTGGACGGGGATAGTGGTCCTTATGTGCAATACACCAATGTGCGATGTCAAAGTTTGATCAGAAAATATGGCTCACCAGTTTCATTGGATGATTTGAAATTGATGGATTCTCTCGAAGAGCAGCGTTTAATGTTCACCATTTTGCAATTTCAAGATGTCGTCTCTGCTTCCTATAAAAATTTTAAACCTAATATTTTAGCTCAGTACATGCTCGAACTCAGTGGAAATTTCAGTAGCTTTTATAATAAGTGTCGTATCCTTGGCGAAGATCCAGCGGTCGAGAAATCCAGGATGGCTTTGGTTAAGGCCACCGAGCTCACTTTGATTCGGGGTATGCAACTGATGAATATGCCTATTCCGAAAGCCATGTAACAGGACCCGAGGTCATCTTGGCTGGGTCTAGCAGTTAAGTCTCAAATTGAGACAACATTCAATTAAAACACTTGTGAATTCAATCGAAGAAATTTCAGTTTTCCTCTCGCTTTTCCGAATATAAGACAGAACATGGCGATACCAAAATCGATTTTTTTAACCTATTGTACCTTGCTGACTGCGGGCCTTATTTGGTCTTATTCCTTATTTGTTGATTATTTCAATCAAAAACCTGAAGTCGTTCAAGAGCTCGCGGTGCTTAAAGAGCAACTCGAGCATGAACAATTTGAAAAAACCATCATGGTTCATCGGCTTAAAGATTTCGAAAAATCAGTTGCAGAAATTTTGCCTGCAGAAAAAATAGCTTCCTCGCAAAAAATATCAGCATCGAAAAATTTACTGAGTGCCATTCGCGAGCCAGCCAGTTTGCCTCCAATGGACTTGTCTTCAGTTATCTATGAAAGTGTTAAAGTTAAATTCAAAGAGAAAAAATTTGATTTGAGTATTGATAAAGCTAAAAAACTTATCGAGAACTACCCCTCTTCAAGTCATGTCGTCGAAGCTTATTTTTTCATGGCAGAGTCTTATTTCATGAAAAACGAAATAAAAAAATGCACCGAAACCATTGATTTGATGGTGAGTCAATTCCCTGACCACGATTTAACTGGATTTATTCTTTTAAGACTAGGTCAAATCAGTGAGTTGAATAATCAACCGGAAGAGGCTCGAGAAATTTATTCCGTAGTCGAAAAACAATTTCAAAATACAGTGCTGAAAAATCAAGCGCAACTTCTATTGCGGACTGTAAAATGAAATCAACTTTAAGTTTTGTTTTGTTTTTCATTTTTTCGACTATTGAAATCAAAGTTAAAGCGTCTGATCCGCCTCTACAAAAACCACAGAATTGTTTTTCAACCAAGCAAGAAGATTGTATTTTTTCTTCCGGGAAGAAAAACCTGCAGATTCAAGAAGATAAAGTCGTGCTCAATTTAAAAGAAAATACTGTTTTGGAAAGACGTGAAAAAGATAATTTAGAATTTATAAGTGGAACTGTTTGGATTCAAAATCAAAAACCGGTACAAGTGCGGACTCTTTATGGAAAACTTGAATCCGCAAATGGTGAATTTTGGATAATTGAAAAAGAAAATAAAATTCTTTTTCGTAGTATCATTGGCACGCTGAATATACATTTAAATTCCGATGTGCTTAGGATTCCTGAGGGCTTTCAGATCTGGATTTCTGGAAAAAATAATCTTGGAAAAAATATTTATGGTGTTCCCGAGGTTGTCCCCATGGAAACACATTTAAAACTCTGGGCGGAATTGTTTACGGGAACTCGCGAGGAGTTCAAAGAAAAAGTTTCATTGTTAAAAAATCTATATAAAGACAATCGGAACGAGAGTGGTGAATTTTATCAAAAAATAGTTGATCGTCATGTGGCTTCTTTTGAGGCTCGTAAGAATGTAGAAAAAATTGCCGAACAAAAGCGCCGGGTGCAGCTTCAAGAGATCCGTCGGCTTTATTTTGAAAAAGTGTTCGAAAGATAAATGCTATAAACTGGGATACTTAAGTGTTGATTTAAGTATTGATTTTTCAGCGACTAGATTTGCTTAATTTAATTAAAAATTTAGATTTTAAACTTAAGCCGCTTTTTTTAAGCTTTGATTGTGGTAAACAGCATAAATCGCCAAATGATAGCTCAATCGTTCTGATTTTTTTGTCGTACACCAAGTTCGGCGAAATAGCCTGCTCACATGGGCTCGAAACATTGCACAGGTGTGATTTAAACTAAACAGAGGATCATAGCCAATCTTCTTAAGCTCTCCCTGACCCACGACACAAGCCTTACGACCCTTAAACTTTTCGTGAGAAGCTCGTGGAAAATCCCTCATCACGTCTTTTGGGTAGTGAGGGTTTTGATCGGATTTTATG
>ERZ1292625.1226-Hain-H41-01um-R1-1226-length-32128-cov-14_pt1 | contig 32128 bp, 58 predicted proteins | sample MGYA00564400_ERZ1292625 | MGnify/ENA primary metagenome ERZ1292625 (study PRJEB36523, sample SAMEA6512639) | groundwater metagenome | collected 2019-01-08 | study: AquaDiva: Metagenomics assemblies of 32 groundwater samples
GTTCCCGTTCCACTTCCCGATAAATCTCCTTCACCACGACCGCCTTTATCACTTGGTCTAGCATTTGCTGGTTGACCGCTAAATTTAGTTTGTTTTTCACCTGAAGGTGCGGATGATTTACTCTTATCTGGATTTCCAGCATTTTGACCCTTAGCACCATCACCAGTAGTCATCATTGCCTTCAATCTTTCTGGATTTGGTTTTTGTGAAATTTGTATCTCATCGTTACCATCAGTCTCAACATCGAAAGCCATTCCAAACATCTTGACAGCGTTATCAATCTTCTGTCCTCTGATTTGTTCTTCTCTGAGTTGATCTATTTCTTCTGAATCTATCAATGCAATTTCCCAATCATCAATCTGGAATAATTCTGTTATCTGTGCAAAAAATTGTTCATTGAAAAATCTTTGAAACCATTTAATTGTTCTATTTGTAATTGTAACCTGTAATGATTCATTACCCAATCCTGCTTTTGCCTGTTCACCGAAAAACAATGGTTGAATACCATAAACTGCGGATATAATTTGTCTTAGTTCTCTTCTTAATTCATTTAATTCTAATTCTTTAAGATTTGGTGTTAAGTCAATATATTGTAATCCCTGAGATACATTTTCAGTATTAACCATAATTGGTCTTGGCATATATGGGTCAGCTTTTGCACCTTGTTTCTGTCTATCCATAAATGACTGAACACTTTCAGGATTTCTAGAACCTATTGCAAGAAGAGACTTTGGGGGTCTATCCTTGTCAAAATATTTCCAAATATATTCATCTTGGTGCATCAATGACATTACTTTCTTCCAAATTGACTGAATTGGAGAATTACCATATAATGGGTCAGGATAATATTTTCCTGCTATCCAGATAACTTCATCCTTTGAATATACCATTTTGAAATAATTTCCAGCATTTACAACACCGTATGGAACTGCATTAGTCTCTAAAAATGCATTAAAGCACTCACATCCGCATTTTGGACATGTTGGTTGTTTTAATACTACATCCCTATGTGCATAATCTGGACAAATATATCTTGGAACATTATCACTTCCGACTCCCAAAACTCCTGAGTTACTTGCAATAAGACTTACCTGTACCGGATTGATTCTCATAATTTCATCAATTTCAGAATTTTCAGTATCTTTTAATGCCCGTCTAATTGCACCTGTTTTTGGGTCAGGCTCTTTCAAATTTTCAATTGCCCATCTTCTGGTTACTACAGCGTATCCACCATCTATAATATCTAAATCTCGTTCTACCTGTCTTGCAACAATTTTTAATGTCTGTCTATTATTATTGACTTTTTTATCAATTAAACTTTGTAATATAACCCTGTTTCTTGGCTTTGGAACTTTCCATTTTCTAGGGTTAGTATTTCCACAAGAATCACATTCTAAATTATCAGTAGGTCTGTTTTTCTTTGCATCATCCTTTTTAATTGGTTTAGTTTTATCATCTAATTTTGTTTCTTTTTCACTATCATCTATAGGAATATATGTTGCAGCTGGTTTACCTTTAAATTCTTTAAGACATTCAAGACATTTGTATCTGTATTTTGCTCTAACTTCAATTCCATTTCTAAACATTTCTCTTTGAATAGTTTCTATAATCGCTCGTAAATCCCCGACATAATCAGCCAGTTCATATTGCATGTTTGGAGATACACGCCAAATTGGAACTTTACTACCTTCGGGAGTATCCATGTAAGGATTGGCTATAGAAGGTCTAGAATTATTCATTAAGAATGTTTGATTCATCTCTTTCATTATTTCATAATGGTCTTGAGTTACACGATTATACTCATCTTTATTGACAAATTGCCAATTATTAGGGTTAAAAGTATCCTTTAATTTACCAAATACATCCATATATTACCAAAACGCGTAAACTATTTAAGGTTTAGGTTTGCGGATTTTTATTGAATTCATCTTCACACTCTGGACAGACTAAATGTTCCTTAGAGTAATCAGCCTGAACCAATTCAATCTGCATACCCCGAATCTCATCACAGTTAGGACAGATGGGTATTTCTTTTGTCATAATATGGGTGATATATAAGCCCTATATAAACCTACGTTTATAATATATAAATGTTTTTATTCTTCCAGTTCTTCTGTTTTTTCTTCTTTAGTTGGTGCTTCTCCAAATACATTTCCAGCTTTGGCTTTAGTTTTATCACTTGTTAATTTTTTCTTTCTTGCATCTTCCTCTTCAACTGCTACATCCATATCAACCACTCCCGATTTTGATAATCCAAACATTACTTCGGTCTGAGCATCTTTTGGAGAATCTACCATTTTTGCCATTCTAAATCTTCCCGATTTTGTAAAGTAAACACGATATGTTGACTTGTGTGCAATTGCAGAACCGCCTACTGCTACAGTTGGATCACCATTAAATGTAAGTGGTGCTGTATATATCTGATTAGTCCATATTACTGCTACTTTGTGAACTTTTGATACATTGGAACATAGTGTTAAAAATTTATCTAGATATTTTTGTCTTTCTGATAACATTCCTAATCCCGAATAATCTTGTTTGAATAATCCAGTTGCAGAATCTACTACAATTAATTTATATGATTTATCTTCCACTAATAAATTTATTATTTCCATCATGATGTTATGTTGGTCTACAGAATTTAATGCATCTGCTACAAGTATGTTATTAAGAGTTTTTTCTGGATCTAATCCATTTGCTTCTGCAATTGAAATTATTCTGCTTGGCTCAAATGTTCCTTCTGTATTTATCCAAATAGCCTTTGCATCTAATCCACCCTGTTCTATTGGTTTTTGAACCATTACACACATTGTATGGCTAAATTGAGTTTTACCTGAACCGAATTCACCATAAACTTCAGTTGTTGCACTTGTTTCAACACCACCCATAAATAACTTATCCAAAGCCTTTGAACCAGTTTTAATTTTTTCTATGTTGTCTTCTTCTGATTTGCAATCCATTCCCGATTTAAATTTACTTTTTATTCCTTTTTCCTTATCCATAGCCTCTTTTGCTTTTGTAAAATGGCTTCGTGCAGTTTCATTATCAACTCCCGTCATTTCAGCGTATTGTGGCGGGGGTATATCTAACATCTGTTCTACACTTAAAATTCCTTTTTTATTGAGTTCTGATACCTTCGCACTACCAAAACCCTTAATTTTGCTTAGTTCCACAAGGTTAAAATACATATCTAGTATAATAACGTTATGTCAAGAGTAATAGTCTATACAATAGATGACGAAAATTGGGTAGTTGAACAATTTGAATGTGAACGAGAATTTGCAATTGCAGAATATTTTAACCAAAGAAATAATCGGGGAAGATATTTGATTGCAAATGTTACTGATGATATACCTTATAAATTTAGAAGGAAACAGTTAAAAAATGTTAACTATCAGTCGGAGAATCCTGTTTAGGCTCTTCTATCTTAATTAAATCTTTTAATTTTTCTAGTATGTAAGTTGATTTAAATTCTTTATCTGTTGATTCTATTTCTTCAATTATCTTTTTAATTCCTGATTCCCATTTTGTAAATATATCTGCAATTCTATTGGTTGCCTGTTGAGCCTGTACCAATGTTGCACTTAATAAATAAATTGCTCTATGTGAATCCTTTAATGATAAATCTCCAATTGGAACATCTACAATAAGACACTGGAATGCTCTAATTCTTTCTACTGGAACTGATTTTAATTTTTTTAAACGTTCTTCTGCTTTTGGATCTTTTGGAACTCGTGTCATATCTTTCTAATCACTGTGTATTTCTCTTTTATTAAAACCTTTTGTTGTTCTGGAAATGCCATTCCATCCCATGTATTTCCGCAATTTCCACATGTTACTGCTCTTCTATCAATCTGATTTCCCCGTTTATTACAATCTGAACAATGTAATCTCATTCTATATCTGTTTCTTAAAGAATCAAACATATAGGGGGATGTATGAATGTATAATATAAGTCTTTAGGGTATGATTACCATAATACTATGGTATGATTGCCCTAATGATGTTATGGAGTTGTAATGTTATTAAATAACTTTTTTTATTCCTATTTTTTTGACATATATAATAAATGTTATTAACAATTTGATTATTTTAAACCATTGTTAATAACTATCTAGGTAATTCATTATGACATTCATCACAAAGCGTAACCCCGTTATTCAAATCAAGGCTTAATTCGGGAAAGTCTTTCTTGGGTTGAATGTGATGAGCGTTAAGATCTTTCTTGCTATCGCAGTTCTTGCACATATTGTTGTCTAATTTTTTAATTGTTTTAGACCATAAATCTATTGCATGGACATATTGGCTATCAGTCATATCAAATATTTTACCTAGTTTTTCTAAATATGGATTAATTGATCTTGGTAAATTATTTTTTAATCTTATTTTCTTTTTATTTTTACTATAATGAAATTCACACAATCCTTTTGAATGATGTTTATTATTACAATCTTTTATTGAACATCCAATATGATTTTTAGTTGTCCACAATGGATTTCCCGAATATATAAAATTATTGTAATGATTTTCGCAATATCCTTCTTTGTGATGTTTGTTTTTACAATATAATAATTTACATTTTTCCAATATAATCAGTTTTTTAAATAGTTAATAAGTTTTATTAATATATAGCTAACATTTGTTATATATATCAATATTTTGTGCGTAAAAAATGTTATTTAATAACATATTCACCAACCTAATCTTTAAATTGAAATAAATTTTACCTATTTTTATGAACATTGAAAAAAATTTTGAAATTCGGGAATCATGTTGGCATCCACAGGGGATGAGACTATTTAATACTGAGGATAGTAATGAAAAAGGAGTATGTTATGGATCTAGCAAGACAACTTGGGTATCACTTTTAAAACATACAACCCAAAAAGACATAATTGACACATGTGTTGAAGAATCAATTCATCAGGCAATAAGGGATGAAATAACTGGTACATCGGATGAATCTGTTAATTTTGATGGTGAACAGGAAGAATGGGCTGTAGAGCGAATATTTTGGGTTTTAGAAGGCTGGTATTTAGATGATTAAAATATTATACCTACTGCGGATGTAATCGCACCTACTAAACCTATAACAATGTAAAACTTTCTATCTTTATTATCTACTTTTTTCACTTCATTTTCCCCGATTGCCTCATTAACTGCTACATGGGTCTTAAATTCCGCTGTAACCGCTGTTAATCTTGTGCATAAATCATCAATTTTTTCACTAGTATCCTTATGATTTGCATCAATTTTCTTATTAATTTCCTTAAAACTATCAAAAACTTGTTCATAAAACATATCTTGTGATATCATTATTTCTTTTCAACCATAGAACTGTTTATAAGTCTGATATATAAAAAGTTTTAGATTGAAGAACCGGCATAATTATAGGTTGTTCCTGCTAAGAGTCCTTCAATACATCTATGTCTGTAATAAAATGGGTCACTAATTGATTTTACACTCGCCATCCCCAAATATCTTTGACTAATTTTTGTCCATTCCTTAGTATGATCAAGTTTTTCAACCATGGAAAGGGTTATATTTACGAAATTTATAAAGGTTTCTATGTCAATCTGCATAAATTGTGAAGATTCAGGAGCAATTTTGGATTACAATAAGGTTAGAGATATGGATGATGCATATCCCGATGTAGAATTTAGAGATATTGTATATTATTGTCCAAATTGCAAGACAACTTTCTCAATTGTTGGCAGTAAGAGAATAGCAAACGTATAAATACTACTAATTAGTGAATAATATTATGGTAGATTCATTAAGACACGAACTAACTCAAGTAGCTAGACGTTGTGAACACATTGTTTTAAGACGACCAGAAATAAACAAGATTCTAAATGGAAAATATTTGGAAGTAATTTCAAATTATGAAAAAACCCAAGTAAATCTTGATGAAATTGCAGTACATCCTGCACCAATCTCACAAGAAACTGTTCTGGAAGACGAAGACCAAGAAATTAAAAACGAACTGGATGATAAATAAACATACATTTATATTCTAGTTAACTCTTTTTATTTTTTAATGCAAGATGATCATTATAATCTTAATACTGAAGAAGTTGAACCAGCAGAAATTAATAATTTTGATTTTAATGAGATAGAATCTGCAATATTGTCTTCAAGTGTTGAATCTGATAAAAATATTCCACATTTTACTATGTACGAATGTTCTATTATTTCATATGATATGAAAAGATTCATTAGATGGTTATTTCCAAGAATGAATTTTTTCAAAGATAATCCATTTTTTAATTAATATGCCGATATTCGGTGATTTAGTCCCCAAATGTTGTATTGCTAGAAAATTATTGGTTTGGAAATGGTATCATTTTTGGGGACAGTTTCATGAAGATGGTGAAAATCAATGCATGAATTGCGGATTACCAGCATACAAAAGATGGGACAAAAGATATGCTGGATATAGAGGTTTTTGCACAAGATGTGGTGCAGATTGGGCTGAATCTTAAAGAAACATTTATATTTTCGGGACACATTGGTATTAACGTCAAGAAATCATCACCTACTGCTCAGATGAACTTTGACAATATGATCCAAGAGCAGGAAACGAGGTCTAGCAGTACCTTCGAACGAAACTGACTCGGTGCATAGGTCACAGATAGTCGTACACGTAACACCCTATCATCGTCAAAACTACCAAATAAGTGTTCAATAATAAGGATGGAAGACACTACACAAGTGCAAGGAATGGAAAACTTTAGTGAACCATTCAGCCCTACCTTTAGGGTTGCCGGTAATGGGAAGGGAAATACCGGACATCTTCCATACCTTTATATTATAGTAATTTAATATAATGTTATATGAATTTACTAGATCAAACTGACATAATGATTTCAATATCTGGTAATAGAGATTTATCATATGAGGATAGAGCAATATTAGTAAAAAGATTTTTAGATTTAATAAATGAAAAAACAATAACTAAAGAAGTCATAAAAGAAATTCATATACCATGCAATTTACCACATTATATTCCACATTCCCCAAGTGATGGAACAGCACCATTTCCAAATTGTCCACCATATCCAATGTGGATATCACCATATTAAAATGGAAGAAACATTTCATCGTGACTTGGAAATCGGGAAACAGGTTGAAAGGAATCATTTAGAACTAATACAAAAGAAATGGAGTGATGCATATGTGGTTGAAGGATATTGCAAGGAATGGGATATTTTTGTTCCGTCAATGAATATGGGAATTGAAATCAAGAGTGACCAGAAATCCCAATTTACGGGGAATCTTGTTGTGGAAATTGAATTCAATGGAAAACCAAGTGCATTGTTAACAACCAAGGCAAACTATTGGATATTCTTTACTGGAAAAAAATCAATCTGTGTAGATGTAGATGACTTGAAAAAACTTGTAACTAATTTCAAGCCTGTCAAATTCATTGCAAAGGGAGATACAAAACAAAAAACAGCATATTTAATTCCTCAAAAATTCATTGAGGATATACAAACATTTATATTATAAAAACATTTATTAATCAAACAATGACCTCTAATTGTGAATATTGTAATAAACAATATACTTGTAAAAGTTGTAATCATCAAAAAGAATTTCATAGAAATGTTGATGGATTTGCGGGAAGTTGTTTTGTAAATAAATGCAACTGCGAAAGATTTATATCATAGATTTTGTTATAAATCATTAGCGGATTGGTGTAATAATCAGGAGCGATCCAGCACACCGGGCTCATAATCCGGCAGGACTAGTTGAAATCTAGTATCCGCTACCATTATTATCATCGAAACATTTATAGCTCTGTGTTGTATATTACTAATCAGCCCTAATCAGGTCAGAGAGTACGTGGTTCGGTTCACGAGGAAGCCTTAGCAAAGTAGGGTTGATTACCTTAAACGTGAAGGGCATCCCTCATTGGTTCAAATCCAATACTCTCGAATTTATTATATTCGGTCAACTATATATTTCGGGGATTTTATTGAACTTCATGGAATGTCCCGATTGTGGAAACGAATGTATTAATCAAGCAGGATGTCATACATGTCATTGTGGATTTAGTGCTTGTCCAAGTGGTTGATTAGCGGCAAAAGCGGCAAAGGTTTATATTAACCAAATCTCTTTTTATTTTTTATGAATCCGGGAAGTGTATTGTTTGAACTAAAAGACTGGACAACTGGATATAAAGAATTACTTGACAAGATTTCCAAGTTAACAGTAATATTGAATTACAGTCAAATATGCTATTCCATACATGACATACAGGTTGAAAGATATAATATAAAAATTAGATTTACCAATAAAATAGATTCTGAATTTATATCAGAACTCGCGGAAAATAAAATGGAATTTACCGTAACAACTGATAATGACCATATAAAAGATTGGGATAATTCAACTACTACAAGAACATATCAAACGGTGATTATATGACAACTCAGAACATATATGAATATAATAAGATAAAACCATTGGACTTGGATGAACTTATAAGGGGAATTGAATGTGAAATTCTTGATAATAGAAAATTCACAATAAGACAGGTACTTCGGGGATTAGTCAATAAGATAAACGAACTAACCATAGAACAGAATCATCTGATGAAAGACTTTGAACTATACAAAAAAGCATTCAAGAGACATCATCCAGACAACGTATGTGATAATGAATACAATGGAAGAATTCCAATATTGATTGCTATACAATTTGCATACAGAAGTAGGAAAGAATTATTTAGTCGGGGACTGGATAGAGATACTTCAATGGAATACTTACATGATAAGATAGTAGAATTCAAATTAACTGATGAAGAGATATATCAGATAATTACTGGCGAATTCTAAACGTTTATATTATCTATTTCGGGCAGGATAAATATGAAAAAGATTGAAATCGAGGCAAATGGTCATGACTTGAGAAAAGGATTTTCAACTATAACCTATGCCAATGATGAAGAACGCAAACAGGTTAATAGAAGAGAAAACTATGAAGCTGACTTGGCTCGTAAAAGAAGATTGAGAAAAGGATCAAAACTTCCTCGAATTAGCACAGTGCTAATCAATACAAAAATACCTCAAGTCTTTGACAAATTCATCATGCCTCGTGCAAGAAAGAGTTGTGCATTGGGAGCATTGCACATTGAAGCTGGGGGGAACATCTGTAGTGACCAGCCTAATTGGTGGCTGATTGAACACAAATTCGATGTCACTAATGAGGAACTGAATAGGAATGTAAAATGTCCTAGATGCATATTTGAGAATAAGAATTCCTTAGCTGCTCAAATACATCACTTGAATGATGAACACAAGGCAAGTAACAAAGAGATCGGACTTTGGTTGGAAAAGTTCGACCTTTAATTTTTTTCTTATAAACACTTATATTTCGGGGAACAATTGTAATTGATGGTGCTAGAGATAGTTTAAGTCTGGTAAAACACCGAGGATATTGCGGGAGATGCGGATTCGAGTATCGCTCTTTGGCACTGATAAATTATAATAATAGATTTGGCACTGTATATTATATGCATACTTGGTAACATACATATGTTACATGTCCTACATTAGATACATATGTCCTAAATTGAATACATTTATATTCGGGGAAAGACATTCTTTTATTTGTAAGAGCAAGAGGTATGGTGAGCCTCAATGGTACTCTTAAATGGGTTCATTGTCCCCTCATATGGGACTTGTGAAAAAGCACCGACACCCGAATGTGTGAGCATAAGTGTCTAAATAGGGCTAGATAAGTTCTCCCTTGAAATGTGTGGTTCGAATCCCGCCTCTTACAAATATAAATCTATTTTCATTGAAAATTCCCAAAATTTTATAGTGGTAAAGCGGATCGCATCCGATCCATAAAAATGGATCACCTATGCCTAATAGGGGATCAGTTAATCACAACAACAGCAACAATGTTTACGTCTATCATGACTTGTTGTTGCTCTTACATTTACTACTTGAGGATTAAACCAATTGTGTATCACCCAAGTGTCATCTCCCGAAGTTCGGCTTTGTGCTTGAACTACTGCACCTTGATAAAGTCCTAATGTTGGAGTGGTGTTTATAAAGATATATAAATCATTTTCATTGGAATTTGGCATTTTATATATGTCAACCTGAACGCCCCCTAATATAAACGTTTGCTCGTGGAAATTTGCATAGGTATATATAATACCTTTATATGCTGAAATACTTATATAATAGATATATAAGGGACACGCTCATGCTATACCACTATATAATAGTATCGGGCATATGGGATATCGTACATAATACAAACATTTATATTATGTATAGTATTGTCTATATACTCTATGATATTAGTATTAGATAGATTTATATTACCACAACACTTATATTCCCCGAATTTCGGGCTTGAGCCCTATGTGCTTAGCGTAATATAAATGTTTTGATTTGGTGTTGAGTATATATACTTTTGTCAAATTCGAAAGGTTTATATATAGTATTTGTCGCTGTGTTCATTTGTAAAAATCCTACAATGAAAAGGTTTATATTATGTAAACGTGCGGTTTTACTCACTAAATAGATGCCCATTAAACTATATAGTTCATACGCTTACTATATATTTTTAAGAGCTTTGATTTTATTATAATCATTCAGGCGTATATCTATATAGTTAGATACATTTATATTACCTACTATCATTTATCTATATATGGTAAAATTCACATGTCTAACATGTAATCAAAACGATATTGGTTTTGACTGGTCAGGACACAACGAACACAGAATAACATACTCAGACTAGTTTTTTATTTATTTTTTTATTTACCTTCTCTATGTTCTTTTATCCCGCTCGTATTCCCGCGAATTTGTTAAAGTCTTATAATAGATAGATTTATATTAACTATAGTCTTTTACCTATATCATGGAAACAAACTGTAATCCAGAAATAACAGATTTGAGGGTTCATAAAACCTTAAAATCGTTACAAGGTTATTCGAACGTTTACTTTTGTCCTGAATGCGGTGTAAGGTTCAGAACTGAAGTAAATGAAGACGGTAAACTATAAACCTTTTTTTATTTTATTTTTTCTTTTCTTTGTGTTACTTTCTTTTCTTTTAAATCATTTATAATTCCCGAAAATTGATATATAAAGAAGTAAAATAAGCCTTTATCGCAATAACAAAAGGCTAAAATGGTTTTATTCTCAGTCACCTTTTATCGGTTCGTGTGATAGTTGCCATTTTTCAACTAGGTTCGTAAACCACTTTATTCAATTGCCTCATAGTTAAGATTCAACCTTAAAACCCTCATAAGACTTTAAACCTTGTTCGGTTTTTCTCTTCTTGTTGGGTTTTTCGCGTTGTCTTAATCTTGATGTTATTATTTAGTATAATACTAGTGAGTAATATAAATGTTATCATTCATTACAATTTCCCGCAAAAATATAAAGATTTATATAGGGTTTATTTCTTAAATCCTAGTTTATTATTTGTCAAATAGTTTTAACATATAATTATAAATCTAAATAATGCTATTAACTAATATGGTAAAAACTCAAAAACAAATTGAAGCGGAATTTATTAAAAGAATGGATTTTAATAAATTCATGCTCTTTAGTGAATGGACTATTAACCAAATTGATAAAAATATCAATATTCACTAAGTTTTTATTTTTTAAACATTTATATTACCCGATAATAATTTAATATTATGAATTTTGTATCTATTCATCTTGAAGACTCAACACTTTGTGATGGATGCGAAAATGAACACGAACATATTATAAAAATTGGTATGTTTGACTATCAATTTTGTAATGAATGCAAAAATAAATATTTTCCAACACAATAATTTTTTTATTACATATTTAAAACATTTATATTAAGTATCAATCTTCTTATAAGTTTAGTTCAATTTTTATAACTATATAGTTTTAACATTATTCTATATAGTTTAATCATAAATCTATATAGTTAGATACATTTATATTACTATTGATATTTTAATTAATTATGAATTTCAAACAAGTAATTCAAGCATTCGAAAATAAACAAAGTGCTAAATCGGGAAATTATGAAAGTGATTCAAACAGTTTATTTTTATTTGGCAATGAAATCGCTAAACATACCGATAAAGGCGTAATGTTTACTTTAAGCGGTTGGAATAGTCCAACAACTAGAAAAGCACTAAGCCAATTAACAGGCGTATGCTTAAGAACCGTCAAGGGTGAACTATTCAATAATGGAGTTAAGATTAATTCCACTGATTGGTATTTTGCTAATGATGGTTACAAGTTTACAGTTTAGTTAATTTTTCTCTTTTTTGTTTCTTTTTTCTCTTTTTAATTTTCCCGAATTTTATATATGATTCGATATATATAGCAATTGATATATAAAAATGATAAAGGGATTATTATCCCTTTATCGGTTGGGCTTAGGTCATAATCTCAATAAGAGTATTACGCCTATTTACCCTTTTAAGCCTTATAGTCTGCTTATACTTGTCTGCTTTTATTTTTAGGGTCTAAAGTCATAAAGACCTTTTCATGGTTACTTTTCTTTTCACCATTCCCGCTTTTCTTGATGTCGTTCAGTTTTAGCGGTAACACTTAACGGTTAACATATACCCTAATACATGCGGGTAATATAAATGTTTGTGTAAAATTGGGCTTTATTGTTTTTACTCAAAGTTTTAATCAAATAGGGGGGTATTTTGACTAAACTATTATAATTCTTTAATATTTCCAAATATTCATAAACATTTATATTACTCTTAATATTTTACCTAGTCAATGAATCCAAAAATCGAAATCTCTGAACAACTAGTTCGAGATGTCCTAACAGCTGGACAAATACACTGGATACAAGAAGAGCGTAAAAAAGGTCGAGTACAATTAATTTGTATGGTCGATAATAATGGCTCATTCGGTGGATATTTTCCCATGAATGCTGGATTAAGAGACGGATTAAAGCCTAATTACCTAGACAACGGTAAATTAGACACCATGCCAATAGTTACAGGCGGTTAAGCCTACTTTTTTCTTTTTTTTATTATGATATAATAAACATTTATATTACCCTAATGTGCTAATCTTTGGGTTAAAATTTCTCAAAAAACTTTCCCGAAATTAAAAATTTGATAAAGTATGCAAAAACTAAACATTTATATTACTATTGATATTTTACTACTTCATGGAAAAACCAAATATACCAATTTATACGCCTTCACAAAAAGACGTTAAAGATTATGGTCTAGGTGAATCTATAGACGTAACGATTAACGGTCGTGCGGTCATTCCAATATTAGCAGATAAAATTTATAAAAGTCCTTATTCCGCTATTAGGGAATTATACGTTAATGAAGTAACCGCGGTTAAAAAGGCTCTTAGAATTGATGCGGGTTTATTACCTGAAATTCATATAAGTATTAATTCAAATAATCGAGAATTAATTATTAAAGGCGTTGATTCATTAGGAATTGATACGCAGACATTTAAATATATATTAGCGGTTATGGGAAATTCAGGCAATAATACAGGCTTAGAGACTGGTTATTATGGATTAGGATTTTATAGTTTTGTTAAGATTAGTGAACGCATTATTATTAATTCATATAGTTTAGAAAGTAAAGAAAAATGGGCATGTATTGCAAAAAGTGCATTAAAATTTGAAAAATTACCTGAAGGCTCTTATAAACCACTAACTAAAACGGGCTTTGAAATTACTCTAAGTATTAAAAATGAACTAGATATTAATACAATTGTTCAAAAAGTCAAGGATATAAGCAAATTATCAGGCGTTAAAACTATATTAAAACTTGATGACGTAAATATTAACTTAATACAGTATGATAACTTGGAACATTATTTTAAAACTATTTATAAAGACTTTTTTGATGGTAATTGCAATTACTCAATAATGTATGAACATATTAATAATGATGACTTTGAATTAATAATAGGTCATAAATCTAAATCGGGTCACAAATTGCAAGAATCTTATTTAATAAACGTTCCTATTGAACTAGAATTTAATTATAACATGCCTCAAATTTGTTTAATAAACGTAAAAAATGAACGCCTATTTAAACCAAGTGCGGATAGAGAAAGATTTGATGAACATGACGAACAAACTTTAATCAATAAAATCAACGAACATAATTTTGAATATCGTGATAAATTGCCAGTAATTAATAATTTAAATAGCTGGTATGAAACTAAATACCGTTACTTTTATGAAAATATCGGTGAATTTAGCCTATTAAGTTATGTTAAAGACGTATTTGGTGAGCGTGATTATAAAGGCTCATATAAAAGAGTATATCTTAAAGATATTTTACCACTTAAAAAGCCTAAAGAGTTTAGAATAAGTAAGACTTTAAGAAAAAAATCATTTATGGATTATGAAAATATTAATATTTTTGCGTGTCAAATATGGGATATATATAATTATGACAGATTTATTAAAGTGGGATTTATTGACATTGACGACGGTAAAAAGAAAAGAAATAATTCAAGCAATAATTATAATCCTGATAAACTTGTAAAAAACTTTAAGTTTTATAATAGATATCACTCTTTTGATATATTACCTAATAATGCGTTATGTGTATTAAGAACTGATAACGTGAGAGATTCAAGTTTTAGGAATAAATTACAAAGTGATAAAATATACTATGTGACTGAACGAGCGGATTATGACACTATTAAAATTGATGATTTATTAGATTTGATGAATCAAGATATAATACTAGCAACTAATAAAGGCTTTTTAACAATTAAAGACATAATTGAATTATCAACAAAGTTTAATGTATATGAAAATAATCAATCACATAATCAATATAGAGATAAAGAAGAGCGTTTTATGATGTATTTATTTAATTATCAATCAGGTAAACTAATAATACACTTTGAAAATAATGACGATTCTAAATTATTAGAGACATACTTGATATTTAAAAAGGGATACATATCAACCGATAATATAAACTTTAATGATATAGAGCGGGAAATTAACAATAAAAAACACGAAGACTTTATAAAAGAAATTAAAGATGATAGACTAATGAAATTAATAGATGAAATGAGTTTTAGTAGTAGAGACGATGAAATTAGAAAAATATTTCTAAGTCTACAGAGTGATTTAAAATGATTGAACAACACGATGATGATAAATGTATTTTAGATTCACAATATGAGACTTTAACAATTAAAAATAAAGACGGGCTATTATCAATTAGAAATATAGACGAATACAATATATTAAGATATCAAGATTTTAACGGTGAACGCATTATAATAGACTTGGATGAAAATTGCAGTATTACAGAGACTTTTGAAGAGGGTATTTTTAATATTAAATATAAAGATACAAGTATGCAACTACGAAATAAAATTGAAATTGCAAAAAGGATAAAATACTGTATTGAAAATAAGACCAGTGACCCAATAAGAGAATTGTTATTTAATGAAATTAAAGACGAACTAAAAGAAGATATATTAATTAGGTGGCTTTATCCATTCGGGTCTAGATTAAGCATTAATAAAGACTGTATTATAATAGATGACTTGTTTAAAGTAGACATGAATGGACAGGCTTATTATAAATCTAATAATACATTCAATCGTTTGTGTATAGTAGCGGGTAAGACGGGACAAATTAACAAAGTATTAACCCATGAATTAGGTGACATTCAAATTGATTTTAAGACTATGGAAATTTATACTAAAGTCTTATTCTTGTTATTTCCTAATATTAAAGACTCTGTATTTTTCAATCAATTACCCGAAAATCTAAAGATTTATATTAGAAAAATGTTAAGTGAGATTGAATAAAAAATGAAACTAAGTTATAAAATCTATAAATTAAAATGGAAAATAAAACGAATAGATTTAAAGTATTCAATAACGTATTTTATACTAAGTAAACTTAATCAAGATACAATTAGTAAATATTCAATAGATAATGATTTATGTACCGATTATTATAATGAAGAGCCTGATAATGAAGACTATCGAAACGATAGAGATTAATTTTTTAAATCAATAATCGAAACATTTATATTAGGTAAGTGTGCTAATTATTGGGCTAAAGTTTTGTTTAAAGTTAATTTGAAATATGTCAAGTCGTAATACTAAAGATTTATATTACTTAATAATTTAAAGTCATATATTGAACTTAAAGAAAAAAGAAGAGTATAAGCCATTTATAGGACATATATCTCAGGTTACTAAATTGCCATATCCTAGTTGGTCATTAAGTGCATTCGACTGTAAAACGGGGTCAAAACTTGCTAATATTAAAGGCTCAGTTTGTAACCAGTGTTACGCCCTTGAAGGTAATTATAGGCGTTTTCATAGACATACATACGATATTAATCTAGAGATATACTATAATGAGTTATTTGTAGAAAAGTTTGTTGAGTTTATAAAGCTAAATAATCTAGATACATTTAGATGGTTTGATACTGGTGACTTACAAAACGAGATATTATTAATGAAAATTGGGCAAATAGCTGATAAGTGTCCTAATGTTAAGTTTTGGTTACCAACAAAAGAACCCGAAATATTATTTAGTTATTATAAGATGAATAAGGAAACTAAACTTAATGAATTACATCCTAATCTAATTATAAGACTTAGTGCATTCTATATTGATAAAGACCCCGATTATAAATTAGCCCATAAAATAGGCGTTTATGTATCTAGTGTTAAGACCGGTGAAACTAATTGCAAGGTATTTGAGACTAATAATAAGTGCGGTGACTGTCGTAAGTGTACCGACTCTAATATATTTGAGATTAGTTATAAATTACACTAAGTATTTATTCAATACAATTTTCCGCAAATTAGCACATTATGATATATATCGTAATGTCTCACTTTATGGTATATTATGATATATATCGTAATATCTCAATTCATTTATATATAGTATGTATACTTGTATGTTATAGCATTAATGCTATAAGTTTATATTATAGTATATTTACTATACTGTATGTTAAAATATTGTGCTGGAATTATTGACGGTGAAGGGCATATAGGAATACATAAAAAACAAGGGAGAAATATAATAGAATTAAGAATACAAATGGATGATGAAAAACCAATAAGAATGTTATCCAAAATACTAAAAATTGGTTATTTTAAACACATGTATAATAATAATAAAGAACATTACTTAATAGCGATAAGCCAATTACAAGCGTATAATACTTTAAAAATAATAGAACCTTTTCTTATTAGTAAAAAATTACAGGCTAAAAAATGCATTAAAGAATACGAACAACAAATTAAAAATAAAGAATCTAATAAATATACAAAAAAATCTATATATGTTAAATGATATGTGTGCTATAACTAAAACTATTCAAAGTGATTCTAATAATATAACATATTGTGATACTTTGTTTTGTTTTATGTATGGTAAAATTATTTCAATCGTACCCCGCGAATGATTTATATTACTGTATGATGTTTTAATAAGTTAATGAGACTAAGATATAATTGCATAATAAACAAATTAAATCATAATGAGACTTGTTTAAGACATTTTAATTCAGAATATAATTTAATAGCCCATGTATTATTTGAACATGAGGTATTAATGCCTATTTGTTCGACTGGCATAGATGAAAAGATATTTAAAGACAATATGGAATTAATAAAAGAATTTAGAGCGGAACGAAAAATATTAACATACCAAAAGACACAATTAAAAAGACGATTCTTAAAATCATTATATGGTCGTAAAAAAGTAAATATGGATGATATGAACCAAGATACAATATTTAGACAAAACTTGGATAATTATCATAACAAGTTATTTACTAGATTAATATATGTTAATCATGGCAGTTATGACTTGTCTTATAGTAGAATAACTATGTTATTAAAGAAAATAGAATCAAAAGGCTTAATACTAAGTTAGAGTCATACCATATCATGTCGTTTAAATACTTGGGTGATGATTATTTAGAATTCCATGATTTTATTAACGAATTAGGTATTCAGGACATAATAGAATCAGATATTAACATGCATACAGGCTTTATGAATCCAATAGAGACAGCATATTATACAGGTGCTAAGAAAAACTTAATGCATGTTTTAAAATTCGTACAAGAAGTAAAAAATGAACCCGATACAACAAAACATGAGGCTATATTAAAAAAATATGGTATGAAGATGCAAGATATACCACAAAATGTTAAGAGTATATATAACTAGTTGACAAAGATTTATATGGAGCATGTTTCATAGCATATTAATGTACGGACTAGATTATTTACGGGCTCATAACTATTATTTGTTAATGAGTTACAAGGAACACGCACAAAATTCGTATCATTATAGATTCTTATCTATATTGAACCCTCATAGTTATTTACTATGAGTTATTTTTATTTTTCAAAACATATTCCCCGATAGATTTATATTACCATACTATTATATTACTAATATGAGCGAACAAGAATATCAATTTTGCACTGGAAAACATATATCATTGAGCCAAGCGGGAGAGTTTTTCTAATGGCTTGTAAAGGCGTAGAATGTGTTAGACATAAGGCTAAAAAGCCAGTTGGTATCGGAAGATATGCAAGTGGTCAAAAGCGTTGCCAAGAATGTGAAGTCTTTATGAATTATGCTGGTGTATGGTGTCCATGTTGCGGGACACGATTGAGAGGTAAACCAAGAAGTCTAAAGTACAAAGAATTATATAGAGCAAGTGAAAAGACAGAATATGGAGTTAAAATAAAATGACACCAGAAGAACAAGTTGAAGCAATTAGAACTTTGACATATTCCAAAATTACACATAATGGTGAACACCGCTGGTATATAAAAACTGAGGAAATTGAAGCAATAATAGGTAAAAAACCAGATGACCCTAAGTGTAAATGTTGTAATCAAACTATGTATAGTGATTAAAATGAGTAGAAAATATATCTGTCATAGTTGTTCAAAAGAAGTAGAAAACGTTCAATGTAATATATGCGATCAATGCTATGAAAATGATAGATTTTGTGATTGTAGTCAATGTTGTGGATATAGAGAAAATGATTAAATCTAGAAAGTTATTCTTTATCCCTGCTATTTCTGCATTCCTATGTATTATTCCTATTATTGGTATATTCTTATGGTTGTTCATTCTTTCAATCTGGTATTCCCGAAATCAGGATATGATACATAGATATTTCAAGGGTAAGAATTACGACTTGAATGAAGTAACAGAAGATAACTTGGATAAATTCAAATGACTGGTTGGGAATATAAAAAGGGAACATGTCATTTTTGTACAAAGTCTTGTGATATGTCAGAGTATTTTCACCAAGAATGCTTTGAAAGTTATTTTAAATAAAAAAATTTCGCATATTAGCGAATCGCATTTATGCGAAAAATTCGTGATTGAATTTACCCTTAATGTTACGATTAAAGTACGAACCTTTACTTGGTGCTTGGCTGAATTCAATGAATATCTCTTGAGATACATCTTGGCATTCGTATGAATCGCTTTGAGTAGTCACCATCATTCTTCTTGTTAGTGGGTTATATGTTACTTGTCTTATCCATGATGTATGTGTGAATTCCCACAAGTCATCCCCGACTTTGTTGAATGTTTCCATGATATGTGTAGTATGTTGGGTAATATAAATGTTAAGAAAAAAAATACTTAGTACATAAAAAATGCACTAGGTATTGTATATGTTGTGGGTTTTGTATATTGACCATTCAAATATATTGCTTCATTTCTTGGCTCTATATATGTAATATTATAGCCAATTTCTTGACAGTTTTTAATCATTTTTTGAATATCTGACCATCCACGATGAACAATACAAGTTATACCAGTATCACCATAATGTTGAAAATTATCAACTGATGTTGGTTTTAATGTTTGATATGATTTTCGTATTGCTTCTGTAATTATTTCATGTGTGGTATGTGATCTTACTGCCTTTATATTTAGTCCATTTGAAGTTTCAAATGAATCTGTTACAATGTATTCTCTGTCGTTGTAAGTTATTTTTTCAATCATTAATATTCTAACTTGACATCCGTTATATATTTCTTTCGGAGTCTTTCTGATTCATCATTCACATCTCCCCCGATATTTATATTCTCTTGTAATTCCATAGTCAAATATTTTTCTGCTCTTTCTTTTATTTCATTCCATGAATATACTTTTGATTCTCCGTTCAATTCATATATAGTTTTATATAATTTTTTATATCCAAAGTATGGTATGTTAGGTTGTTCCAAATATCCTACCCAAATATCATCATATCCATCGCAAGTATATAGTTTAACATCTCCCGCAATGCTTTGTTTTATTGGGTCAGCACTGAATTTCATACGATTCTGTCCATTACTGAATGAAGTTTTCATTGCGAACCCTAGGTAATCGCGGTCAATGTCCTTGTAAAATCCTGCTCCCATGCCATAATTAATGTAGTTCAAGTCTACACCTAAAGCCCTGAATTTAATATCCCATTCTCTTATCTTATCAAATGTTATTCCTTCACCTAGTATTATGCTTGTATTATCTTGTAATCCTGAACTCCACATTATACAATATAATCCGTATGCTTGGTCGAATATATTTCCACTATCTGGTCTGAATACAATATGAACTCCCCGACTTTTACCATATTCTGCTACCTTTTTAGCATAGTATTTTATAAAAGTAATAGGGTCATAGGTATCTATTACTATGGCAACTATGTTAAATCCATGTGCCTTAGTTGCATCTATTGAATGATAATATGCATCCAGTTCATTATTAAATTGCTGTATTGTCTTATGTGCGGTTGCTGGTATGCTCTTTCCATTAGCATCTGTTACCCATTGAGTATGAAAATCATCAGTACCATTAAGGAATAATCTCCAAGCCTTTCCCGCTTTTATTGCATTCTCCATTGAGGCATGTCCACGCATTCCAAATGAATGTATCCTATTACGATTCAACTTATTACTATCAAGATATTTTCTCATCTCAAATGCTCTGGTTGCACACCCGCTGTCAAATGATGTATGAAGCAATACGGGCTCGAACCAAGTAACAAGTTCTCCAAATCCTTTTTCAGTATTTGTTATTTTTGCAAATGGAGTACCCTTTGGACACCATGTTCCATCGGGCAATGCCTGAATCTTTAATGGCAAATATCCGTCAAACTCATTTACCACTCTTTCCCACATATCAAGTGGAAATGGCATACCCATGTTGTCTGCTTCTCGTTTTGCTTCAAGAACCATTTTTTGTGTAATTGGTTGATCAACTATGTTGTGAACTACTTGACTAAATCCATTAAGTATCATTGGTCTGTTTCTATTGAATATTAATGAAATTTCCTTGTCAACATTTTCCTTTAAAAAGAAATGTGACAAATTATATGCATCAGTCAGCATTATAGGGTTGTAATATGTTTCCTCGAATTCTGATTTCATAATAAAATAAAAAGAGAAATGGTTTATATAAACCTATTCTTTGAAAGTTATTTTTGTAGATTTAATTGAAACCAACACAATTATACCTACAATAAACCAATATAACGCATTTATGAAACTATCCGTTACATTAATCCATTCTATTCCTCTAGTTACTTCAATCAAATTTGGGAAAACCCAAAAATGAAATATTGCTATAACTAAAGCAAATATTACAATTGCTAGAAGAACTATTCCAGCTATTGAACTTGTATTCATAAAAAAAGAAAAGGGGATTGGTTATATAAACCTATGGGGTTAATGCTAGTCCCCAATATCCATGTTCCAAGAAGTATGCTTGTCTGAATGCATCAATTGGAAAAGTTTCAAATTCATTTTCTGTAATTTGAGTCATTCCTAATTGATATGCGGTGTCTTTTTCATCTAATAATTTCAATTCATTTAATCTGTTTTGAATTGACTTTAGACTTTTGTATTTCAATGCTAAATCAGCCTGTGGCTGTTCGCAAAAAAATACTGCATCACACCCTTTATTCAGTCCATTCACTTCTATGTATTCCACATATTGGTTAAAGAACTCTGCTTTTGTTTGTGCATCACTTGCCTCGTCAGCATATCTAAAGAATCCACCAAAGTCTCTTTGATATGCCATACCAGCTTGCCAGTGACCATATGTAACAATACCTACATATCCGACTAATCCTATGATTAGTGCAATGAAGATGATTGCTCCAATTGATTCGTTATTCGACATTAAAATCCTTAAATATATCACTCTAATATAAACCTATGTATTGACACTTAAAGACGAAATTGATATAGTAAAAACAAAATGTGGGACAATAGCACTCGGAAATGGAAGGTGCTGGATATGTGGTTGTATGAAATCAAAGCGTGGCATGGTTATCCATCATTTGTGGTATCTTCTTAAAGGTGATGTCAGATATAACGATCCAAAATATCTCCCGCATAATGACAGTAATAATTTAAAATATCATAATGATTTATTGCCACTGATAATTAAGAATCCAAAACGATTTATGTATTTATGCACTACCCATCATTTTGCACTCGAAAAACTATGTAGATATGGAAATATAATACTCAATAAATTAATTACTGCTAGACGTATGACAAAGACTTAAATACTTAATATATAAGTTGTTATAGTATGGTTACTTGTGATAAGTTAATTGATTTATTACATAATATTATTGATGTATTTCCTACCATTAACACTCCCGAAGAATTGGCAAATACAATGGATTCATTCTTTACTATATTAACCTATTATGTAAACCAATGCATGTTCTATCCAAAGGTTTAAATTACCAAAACAAATTTTACAAATATTGCCAGTAATTCAATGTTGTAGAAATTGTGGGGTAGAAATATATACAAGACAATATACAAGTTATCCAAGGTGTAATAATTGCTCAAGGTAATTCTTCTTAGTGTAGTGTTCAAAAATAGAAAGCCTGTTCTTAAATTCTATGAACCAAAGTCTAAAAAATTAATCCTATATGAAGACAATACAGATTATAAATGCCATTTCTATGTTACAGATGAACAATCCTTATCCATGAAAGAAATGGTTGGCGTTGATAGTGTTAGAAGCATTGAAATATTTGATGTTGTTAGAGATGAACTAAGAGCAGTTTCAAAGGTTACTGTGAACAATCCAATGATAAAATATGATTTAAAAGAAGCTGGTATTGGTTGGGAAACAGACATAAAGTTCTATCAAGATTATATTTATGATAACAATTATATTGTCGGTACATGGTATGATATTGATGAAAATCTCGACATTACTCCCATCAAATCCACTGAATCATCTTTTAATTTATCCAATATCGATATGGATAGTGTTGTGGACACTGATAAATTTAGTTCCCAAGTAACTAAGTGGGCAAATTTATTGGGTCAGAATATTCCAAGCGTAAGACGTATGGCATTCGATATTGAGGTTGAATCTTCAAGAGATAGCCTTCCTGATAGTTCTACTGCTCTTAATCGTGTTACTGCTATTTCTTTTCATGGTAGTGATGGTCTTGCTAAAGTCTTTACACTCCGTAGACCCGAAATTACATTAGGTGATGAGGATGAAAATAAGAATTATGACTTGGTATGGTATGATAGCGAGAAAAAAATGCTGGAAGACTCGTTTGAACTCATTGATAGTTATCCACTAATATTGACATATAATGGTGACATGTTTGATATGCCATATCTGTATAATCGTGCCAACATATTAGGAATTGATTACAATCCATTCAAGATGATGGCTAAAAAGGCTACACTGAATAATGGAATTCATATTGATTTGTATGGTGTATTTTCAAATCCATCACTTAAGACCTATGCATTCAATGCAAAATATGTTGAAGATAAACTTGGAACGGTTAGTCAGGCACTTTTGGGTGAAACAAAAACAGAATATGAAGGCGAGTTGAATGATATTCCGTTATTTTTACTATCCAAATATTGTTATAACGATAGCAGACTTACATTTGAACTATCTCATTTTAACAATGATTTGGTAATGAATATGCTAATCATCTTATGCAGAATTGGTAATATGCCTATTGATGATATTAGCAGACTAAAGATTAGTAATTGGATTCGCAGTATGTTTTATTTTGAACATAGAATTAATAACCAATTAATTCCAAAAAGTTCGGATTTCCCAAAGGTTGAAAGCAGTACGACAGCTGCAATTAAGGGAAAGAAGTACCAAGGTGCTGTAGTTATTGAACCAACAGCGGGTATACACTTTGATGTTACAGTATTAGACTTTGCAAGTCTATATCCAAGCATTATGAAGACAAGGAATATCAGTTATGAGACAATTTGTTGCCCACACGAGGAATGTAAAACTAATAAGATACCTAATACTAACCATTGGTCATGCAGAAAGAAAATTGGAATAGCATCATTATTAATTGGCTCATTAAAGGAATTAAGAGTAAATCATTTCAAAGCCCTATCCAAAGACAAAACTAAAACCCAACAAGAAAGGGACATTAATGACTTGATTGCACAAGCACTCAAGGTATATCTTAACGCAAGTTACGGTGTAATGGGTGCAGATACATTTGACTTGTACTTCCTTCCAAGTGCAGAATCAATTACTGCGGTTGGCAGGGATATTATACTAAAAATCATAGAGATAGCCAAAGAAAACGGGGTAGTTGTATTGTATGGAGATACAGATTCAGTATTTACTTACAAGCCTACCAAAGAACAAATAGATTTACTTATTGAATATTGTAGTAAAAATTATTCCATAGACCTTGAAGTAGACAAGGAATACAAATACTTGGTATTAAGTGACAGGAAGAAAAACTATTTCGGAATAAAAAAAGATAATAGTCTTGATATTAAAGGATTAACTGGAAAGAAATCAAACACTCCAATATACCTGAGAGAATTGTTCTATGATATAATAGAAACATTGAAAAAAATAGAAATTCCATCTGATTTTGTAGAAGCAAAGAATGTCATAAGCAATAAGATAAAGAATATCTACGAGAATTTTGACACCATACCATTAGAAAAACTTGTATTCAGAGTAATGATTAAACAAGAACCAAGCGAATATAAGAAAAACAAACCACAGAATATTAAAGCTGCTGAACAATTGCCTGAAAAACCATACAAGGGACAGTTTGTTTCATTTGTAAAAACTTGGAACGAGCCACATGTAAAGCCTCTTGTACTTGCAAAACGTAGTGACATTGACAAAGAAAAATACTTTGAAAACTTTGAAAGTACATTGGAACAAATTGTTGACCCAATGGACATAGATATTCAGTTCCTAATGGGAAAAGGAAAGCAAACTACATTATTTCAATGGTAATATGAACGCTCAATGTTGGATATGTGATAGACCATTAAACCTGAATGAAATGCCATTATGTAAAAAATGTAAAGGTCAGACTACGCTAAATCTCTATCACTAAATATTTTCAAGAAATCAAACTTTCTTTTAAGTAAACTTGCAATTATGTTACGCTTTGGAATTTTTTGACTTCCACGAGTTATATCAACTTCGGCTGTTATTTCTGTCATTAGATCATATCTATATGCCATTAATCCTTCAATAAAATGTTGTAATCCTAAAAGTCCATGTCCCAATTCATGACCTAATACCTTGTCCAAGTCCCATGATTGACCTTGTGTTTTTCCTGTTGGTGTTGTGTAATGTATTGGATCTTGTAAATGTAAATCCACTCCACTTCCCGATAAAGTCCACCAGAATCTTGTATTAATAACACATTTTCCATTATATAATCCACCTATTGGATAATGCATGTATGCAAGAGTGCTGGAATTTAATATACTGTCTTCTGATTCACTTCTAAATTCAAATGTAAAATCAACTGCTTCTCCATCTTTTGCTCTTTTATAACTAAAATTAAGCGGAAAACTCCATCTGTTAAATGCATTTTTTATAGCCCTATCAACATTCTTGTCAGTAATTTCTACATCTTTATTTAATGCCTTATAGGTAAAATATACTCCATTCTTTGGTTTTAATACTCCAAATTTCTTGTCACTTAAAATTATAGTATCTATTGAACTTGTTGTTTGATCTATTTTTCCTACTGCTTTATTATTTTCTATTTTTTCTGTTGCATAATCAACTCCATTTCCCGATATTATTGCCCTACAAATAATTCCATTCATATTATTCTACCAGTTCAAAATCATTTCTTTTCATCCAATCCCTTGCTGAAGTGCCTATTGGTATGATTAATCTATCCTGATGTGATAAAAATATTTCTGCATAGGTTTCCATTGATAATGCCTTTTGGTGCATTTCCATTGAACTTAGGGAAAATCCCATTGCCACTACTCCTACATCACAGTATGATTTCTTGTACCATATGTTTCTCGTTCCCTGTTCCCGAAATATCAGATTTTTTATTTTTCCTCTTCCAAATAATCGTCTTTCAACCTGTCTTGCAATTGGAATTAATTTGTGTCCAAATACACTTCCCGGACACGAATCGCGGGTTTTGTAATCATTATCAGTAAAGTCATCAACCAGTCTTACTACAGAATTATAATCCATCATATTTTATCACTCGATGATTTCTCTTTTTTCTTGTTATATAAACATTCCTCTGAATCGTCATGAAAACCTAAAACATCGTCAGCGGTGAGATATTTATTAAATTGTTTTAATCGTTCCATACTATAAGAATATATATCAATTATTTAAGTCTTTATGCAATCTGAACAATGATGTACTGACTTGTCTGAATTATAGTTTATTCCAGTTCCGTTAAATATTCCAATCATTCCAATATCCCGAATATTTACAAATCCACTATGCCAAGGATATTTTACATTCCCGCCATCTCCTGCTCTTGAAAATATGGTTAATTTTGTTATATTACCCTTGTTTCCATTGTCTATACACCACTGTTCTATACCATTAATCTTCTTTTGTATCTCTTCTCTTCGTGGGTCATCCCAATTTAAACCATCTAATTCTTCCCTTAAGTCCCTTAATTTTCCCATTTACCTCTACACCTTGCACATATTTCATTAGGTAAACCATAAAGTAATCCACCAACGGGCTCATAACAAGTGCATCTATCCAATCTTTTTCAACCTACTGCAACAACCGTCACAACCATGACTCATGGAATATTTACCCCAATCATGAGGATTATATATTGTATGTCCAACCCCATGTTCACAGCACCATTCAATCCTTCCATCCATACGATAAATTAAATCATCTTTGTTAATATCCTTGTGATGACCTTGACCATCCGTTTCCATAAATTTTATCATTTCTCTACCTCTAAATTAACTGAATGAATGATATTATCTTTTGACATATGACAGTGGTAATGACAATGTTCTGAATTATCATGACAGTATATTCTAAAACATTCCATATACTTATGATTACTCATTTCTGAACCTCTGGTTTATCTCTATGTTCTGCACAATATTGTCTTCCTAAAGGAAAATCACATTCCAAACTAGATAGTATAGATTTGAGTCCTGTTTTAATTCCTGTGAAATAGACTTCGTTTGACATAGTAACATCAATGAATCTATTAATCTCATCTATCACTTTTTGTAATTTTTCATTTTCTTCGAGAATTATTGCGTTACTAGATGTTGCACTTGCTTGTGAGTGTGTAGCATCATGACGGTATTTTTCTTTTATTCTATCTGATTCTTCTAGTTGGGATTTTAGTGATTGGGTTTCATTCTGTAAATGTTTCTTTAGAAGAAAAGTAGTATTGAATTGATGTGTTCTGACTTCTAATTCCTCTTTTAGGGATTGGATTTCATTATATAATTCATCAATCTTTTTTCTTGCCAATGGAAGTGATTCTCTACAACTCATTTCTGAACTTGAACATTCTGCAAATGCTTTTTGGGTTATCGATAATTCCTCTTGCAGTTGCTTGATTTGTTGTTCTTGTTCTTTTGAACTAGATACCAATAATTCTTCACATATTCGTACTTTCTCCTTGCTGATTTCATTGGCTTCATAAAGAGTTTCATAATGATCTAACTTTTCATTGAGTTTGTATTCTAATTCGTTATACTCTTTCATCGAACTGATTAATAGTGTAGGATCTTGCCATACCTCTATTCCATAATGTAAATGTAGTAATCGTTCTAGGTCTTTATTCATATTAATTCAATAAAATTCCCCAAATATAAATCATTGCTTTAGCCATTAGAACCTCTACTGTCATTCTTATATACAATAATACAAACCATCATTGCAATAAGAACACCTAAAACAGGTACTATTACTGAATTAACCATTAGAACCTACCCATTTGTATCGTTCTGTATCATTATCCATTGTAATATAACCCTTTCGTAAGTATTTTCCAAATACATCTTCTGCCTCATTTAGTTTTCCCGAATATCCTTCCTTCTTTCCTAGTTCTGTAGTGAATTCAGTCCTGTCAACAGTTCCATCCTCATTTAAAAATTCCTTCCAAGTTTCCAAAAATGTAGTTTCTTTTGTAATTTTATCAGGCAATAATTTTCCAACTTCACCAGTATCCATATCCATTCTTAATGATTTTAATGATGACCTTATTATTCTCTCAACAAGTTCAAAGTCTTCAATTGTTGCTACAATTCTTAAATGAGCCTTGGCACTTGAAGTAATTAAACGATATAGTCCATGATACTGTCTGATTCCTATTGGCAATCCGTTTTTCTTGTTCAATGGTCGCATTTTAGTATGCAAATCATCTATCTTATCCATAAGTTCATCAGGTATTACAGCGGTAAGGCTTCTAATATATTCGAAATATCTCTGTAATTCGTCTATTTTCATATATGATTCTTTTCTTTGTGCAAATGTTCTAATGAATTTTCTAATCTGTTTATCAAATTCAGGATCATTTCTATCCTGCATTATTCTCACTATATCGAATCTTGACAAGAATGGCTGTTGCATATTTACATTGTCCATTATTGCTGGATATTTATCATTAAATTTCCCGCCTTTTGGATTACCCATGAATAATAATGGACATACTGATGGAAGAGTCATACTTGGAATTCCGACTTTGGTTAATGTTGAAGTTTCCTGCTCCATTACTTCAAGGCATGAATCTTGATCAGTCTGAGTCATCTTGTCGCCTTCATCTATTATTGTATTATGATTAGTATATTGTGGGAAAAATCCTGCCCTTGGTATCATCATTCCATTATGTGTTTTTACCATTCCTATTGTCAATCCAGCTCCCGAAGTTTTTCCACCAATTGTCATTCCAGAACCTACCAATAATTTTTTCATTCTCAATGCAAGTTCAGATTTTCCTAACATTGCATCACCAATTACAGCCATGTGAATACTTGCACGTTTACCATTAAGTCCAGTTCCACCAGCACCCCAAAGAATTGCACTTTGAATTATGTCAAAGTCCATTAAAATTTCTGGTAGTATACTTGCTGTAACCCTGTCAAAGAAATTTTCACAATTTTTCCAAGATTCAACCTCTTCAGGAGTTGGCATACAACCTACATTCTGCTCCATATCTTCCATCTTTAATATGTCAAATATGATTATGTTCCTGCCATGACCATCAGGAATTGAACGGAATTTTGCGGTAAGTGTTTTACGCTGTCCCATGAATGCCTCACCAACATTTTCATCTGTAATCTCAGCATTAAATACAATTGGTGAACTATTCCTTGCATCCTCTAAAAATTCCTCAATCATTACTTGCTGAATATATGCTGTTTCCTTTGATGAAATTTTATACTTGCATTTATCTTCTAAACATTTGGGAACTGTAAATTGATAGTATTCATTACAATAAAATGTACCACTATTGCTACATTTAGGACAATAACATACAGCCTGTTTTGTATATGTTAATCTTTCTCCTACTGCTGTAATCATACAGTCGAATATTATTGGTACATCTTCGTGAATTCTTGGGTTTATCTCCTGTATTTTTAATTTTATTGGCTCATTTTCACTTAATTCTTCCCGAATTTTTTGTGCCTCTTTTATATGACGTTCAGTATGCTTGGATTCATAACTTGATGCCTGATGAATAATTCTGTCTATATCCTTTTGTGGTAATGGGGGTTTATTATTCTCATTCATTTTTTCTACTTCATATCTCAAAGCATCCCCAAATAATCCCTGTCTTACATAATAACATGCCAACTTGAATGTAGCATCATCACGACCACCTTCTGTAACACCTTTTTTCAAGTCCTCTAAATTTGTTCTTTCCATATTGAATCCCATTGTTTCCAATACTTCCTTTAATTTTGGAATATCAATTTCTAATATCGGAACATCTTTGAAAATCTTATAAAAGAACCCATTCTCATTTTCCTTTGAATATTTATGGTCTGCCTTTTCCTTTTCTGATGGCTTGTAATAAGAACCTTCAGCGAGAACGTATCCACCTTCCGATTTAATATCTATGTGTCTAAATCGTTTATCATCTAATTTTTTATTTGCAGGGGGGAATCCATGATAATGAAAATATAAGTGTTTACCTTTTCCTGTTTGAACAGTATATGTTTCCTTCATAAAATTTGGAATATCATCATAGATTGATTCGTCATCCAAGTCAACTACAAATATGTTATTGCTTATTGCACCACAAATTACTGCTACATTGCATGAATCTGGATATACGCCACCGTATTTCTCACTCTGAAATTGTTTCCAATTCAATCCCGAAATTGGCTCTTTAGAATTTGATTTCAGAGGAAATAGGTTAAAACCATTTTCCTTTAATTTATTTAATTGCGACTCTTCCATGCTTCCATTACCCTAGAATTGATGTTGAATATTAAGGTATTCATTTCAAACAATTCTTCCTTTGAAGCATTCTTTAAAAATGAATTCCACTTGTCTTCACTTGCTAACATTGGGGATTTGTCAAAACTTTCCATGTAAAATTTAACTGCCTTGCATACTTCACTTGATAAAGATTTGCCATTACCTGTAGCACAAACTATAATTTGATCCATATATTCACTATACTTTTTTCCTATTGAAATTGGTATTATTCGTGTCATTTATATTAATCCTCTTTGATTTAATTCTTTTGTTACACAGTCAAATATAGTTGTATCTATTTCCCATTGATTTATTATTATCATTGGTATTCCCGCTTTTTTATAATCATCGTTTCGTTGTTCAGTATCCATTTCTTTTACCCTATGAATATCTCCATCCAATTCAATTACCAGTATTAATTTGTTTGTTTTTTTATCTATTAATGCTAAATCTGGATTTCTCATCTTGTATAATGGAGATTTTACTGTCTGTTTATAACAACCTATAAATGAACCATTATTTCTATCAAGTAAGATTTGCCATTCTCGTTCAACCCTATAATCAATAGTTTCTCTTAAAAATTGTCCAAGTTCAACCAAATTCATAGTATCATTCTTATATGAAAAATGTCTTTTGGCTTGGTTATTTTTAATCATTTAGTATCACCAAATTAACAAATTTTTTATTTTTATCAAGGTTTATCCTACTATTCTGATAATATCGTATACAATAATAAAAATACTTAATAAAATATTTTATTCTATTCATTTTTTCACCTTATATTTTGAACAATGTTTATGATGACCAAAATGAGTCCAAGATTCACATTCGTCACATACCTCTTCTTTAGCAAATTTAGTTATCATACTATATTTCTCACAATATCTATAGCATGATACATATTATAAACTCTGTTAATTGAAGATACTTCTCCAAATATAGTATTTGGAACATTTCTATTCCAAGGCTGATTATAAAGCAAAACCAATTTTCCTGCTGTAAGCATTTTCATTGCATTAGATTCAGAATCATCTATGTAAATATCATAATCCAATTTTTCTTTCTCATTTGAATGAACAAGTTCTCCATAAGAAATTTTATGAAATGCTAACCAATTCTTTACATCTGGTAGGTTTTCAGGTCTAACTGCTGTTACTATATCTACTGAGCATAAATTACTTAACATCTTTGTCTTTTGTGCCAAGTGTCTTTCCATTGGCTCTAGGTTTTTCCAATCTGACCATGCCATTGAAAATATATCCATGCATTCATCAAGAGTCATTCCCATTTTTTTATAAAATGCCCATACATCTATGTCTCTATGTGTAATCAGATCCTTTGTCAAATCACCATAATATTTTTGATTATATTTGTCTACCCATGATTGCATTGTATC
>ERZ1292625.744-Hain-H41-01um-R1-744-length-44755-cov-19_pt5 | contig 32114 bp, 47 predicted proteins | sample MGYA00564400_ERZ1292625 | MGnify/ENA primary metagenome ERZ1292625 (study PRJEB36523, sample SAMEA6512639) | groundwater metagenome | collected 2019-01-08 | study: AquaDiva: Metagenomics assemblies of 32 groundwater samples
CGCACCAAGCTCCTGCTCGGCGGGGGGATCGCGTCCATCGCGCTCCTCGGCGTCGGCGCGTGGGCCTGGCGCAGGCGGTCGCGCGTCGAGAAGCGGGCCCCGCGCGAGCTCGAGGTAGGTGACGACGAGGACGTTGGAGACGACGACGCGTCCTCCCTCGCCGGCCCCGAGGACATGCTCGACTTTGTCACCCGAGCCCCCAAAAAGGCGATGAAGGCGGAGGCCGAGATCGCGCTTGCCCTCGCCGGCAACTGGCTCGACGATTACAGGCGAGCAAGCGCCAACAAGACCTTCTGGAACGCGCCGACGACCACCGTCGAGGCCTACTACACGGCGGCCTACTGGACCGCGGTCGGGGCGCGGCTTGTTCACAGTCGGCGGATGGCGACCTGGGCCGCGCAACTCGGCCTGAAGGGTGAGACGCTCTACAAGCTGCCGGGCTCGAGCCTCCTGGTGGACGGGATCCCGGAGATTCTTCAGTCCGCCGTCGAGACGCTCGAGCCCCACGCGGAGAACCGCAACATCAAGGCGATCCTCGCCGCGCTCAGGCAGGAAGCCTCACCGGGCGCGATCGAGAACATGCGCCAAGTGCGTCGGGACCGGGAGCCGGTTCAGCGGAGCTTGGAGAAGGGCGCGCGAGACGTAGGCCGCAAGCTCAAGAGCGCGGTCTCGGACGAGTGCTCCAGCACATCCGGTTGGACGACCGCGCTCCAGGCCGCATCCGGAACGTTCACCGGCCGCAAGCCCGAGTGCATGGGCTCCTTGGACTGGTTTTTCACGAAGTGGGCCCTCCGGGTCGGCACGGGCGCGCTTCTGGTCTTCGGCGTCAAGACCGCGCTCGGGGGGCCCCTATTCGGCGCGCTGCGTGGTAGAGTCGCGACGATGGTGCGAGGGGGGGACGGTGGGGGATAGGCGTAGGCGAGGGGGAGACGCTGATGAAGTCGGGCGTCTAACCCGGCTTTTTCAGGAGTGGCATTGGGGATCCGAGCCCTCGAAGGTGCTCCACGTCCGCGACTCGCTCGTCCCCGACCTCGTCGGCATCGGGCTGCTTGAGGAGCTGGAAGTCGGTGACACCGAGCGCGGCGCGGCCGCGATGGAGATGCCCGACGGCACTTGGCTCGGGTTCGACCCGGACCATCCGCACGAGCGGCTCCACATCGTGCTCCCTGAGCGGGCGCGGGAACAGAACCGCATCGACATGAAGGACGTCGCGCGCGACAGGCTCCATCCGATCCAGGAGCTCTCGGAGATGACCGAGGGCACCCATGCGCGCTACGACCTCCCAAACATCCTCGGCCTGCCGCTGGGGGTGCTCCAGGCGGTCATTTACTTCACCGAGAAGTCGGGGGATGGGCCGAGCAGCTACAAGCACGCGTTTGGCCATGAGCATTCGAAGGGCAAGAAGCCCATCTTGGCTTGCGACGTGAGCGGACGGCTCTGGATCTGCGGAGGCTCGGCCAAAAATCCGACGCCGGGGATCACGGGGTAGACGATGGCGGCGCAACCTCGGGGAGGATAGCCGAGGAGAACGACCGGAACCTTCGAATGGCCCTTCCCAAAGGCGGCTACACGCCCCCCGGCGCATTCTGCACCGTCACAGAGCAAACGTTCACGCGCATCCTCGGCGCCTGTTCCCTCTGCGGCGGACACGTGGAAGTCGTCACGACCGCGTGGGGCCTCCCCATGGGCGACGTCGCCTGTGCGAGTTGTGGTGCGGTGCCCAAGGGCGGCGAGGTGCTCACCGTGGTGGCGATGGAGAAGAAAGATGCCTGACGGGTTGGCTTCGCAGCTTGGGCCTACGCCCCACTTCACCTGGACGGAGCTTGGCGCCGAAAAAGGTTCCCCCGAGTCCGTTCGCGAGGCGCTGACGCAGCTCTGCGTCCATGTCCTCGAGCCCTTGCGCGCCGCGCTCGGCCAGGCGCTCTACGTCTCGAGCGGGTACCGCACGCCGGAGCACAACGCGGACGTTGGAGGCGCGAAGAGGAGCCAGCATACGCTCGGCGAGGCGGTGGACGTCTGGACGAAGGGGTTGAGCTCAAGGGCGCTGGCCGCGAAGTTGCTCGCATCCGGCGTTCCCTTCGACCAGGTGATTTGGTACGGCGGCGACGACGAGCACGTCCACGTGTCGTGGCGAGTGGACCCAAGGGGCCAGGTGCTTCGGAAGTGGGGGACGGGGTACCGGGCGCAGCGGCCGTAGCGGGTTAGCCCCCGCGTGTGCACCCTGATCCCGCCGGAGTCGTCGCGCTTCTCGGTCGCCGAGGTTCCCCGGCGTTTCGCACATGGCTCCAGGCGCACGCGGGGGCCGTCGAGGTCGTCGTACGCCGCGTGCTTTCGGCCGCGCCCCTACGTCGGCCCCGACTGAGCGACGACCATTTCGCCGAGATCACCGTCGAGGGCTACTTCCGTGCGGGCAGCCCCGCGGCCTCCGAGTGGGATCTTGGCGACTTCGAGGACGTCTCTTGCGTGCGGTGCGGCGCGAAGATCGGGCACGTGTTCATGACGAACCACGGCCCCATGGGCGGCGATTGCCTCGCGACGCTCACGGGGGACGACACGACCCGGCGCGTCGTCCGACAGATCCGCCAAAAGCTCGCCAACTGGGCCGCCACTAACGAGCTTTACGGCTTTCAAGTCGGGACTTCGGAGCGGACAGGTGCCACCATCCGAGGGCTCTACACCCGCGACGGTCGCACCTGGGACAAGTTGCTCTGGGCGACCGACTCGCTCCCCGCGGCGTTCATCCACGGTGTGGTCGAGCAGTTCACCCAGCAGTGGCACCGGTCGTTGGTGTTCCGCGCGGCGATCGAGCGCGCACATGTCCAGGCGCAAGCTCGGCGGCAGGACGCGCGGAAAGCGGAGGTGGACGCCCGTGTCCAGGACCTTCGGACCGACGGTCGGAAGATCGCGGAGGTGGTCGGCCTGGCCGAGCACTACAAGTCGCGGTTGCACACGATCGCCCAGTCGGTGCCCGGTACGTGGTGGCGGCCCGGCCCACACGCCGACGGGGGGCACGCCGCGCTTCTGCTCAACGAGACCGGGCACTCGGGGAACGCTCCCGAGCTCATCGCCCGTGCTCGCGCAGCCGGGTTCGTCTTTGTCCGCGACACGCGCGATGGGCTCCTGTTTCGTGTGCCCTCCGTCGAGGCCATGGAGGAAGCCGCTGCGGGCAGGGGCACGGCGGTCCCCACGCTTGACGGTGAGGCGTTCGAGCGCGGGTTAGCCGCGGGGCTCGATCCGGTTGACGCGCTCTTTGCCGCGACGCCTGAGGACCCAAGCGCAGTGCGGCTACAAGCCAGGATCGATAGTTCCAAGGCTGCGATCCAGCGCTACGCGGAGGATAAAGCGGACTTCTACGCACGCAAGCTGGCGATGGACCGCTACGGGTCTGCGAAGCTCCTCGGATAGGGTCCGGCCGCGCGGGCTTACCGCGACAGCCTCGTAGCTATCCGGCGCTCCCTCGCCAGCGTCGCCTTCCACGTGTCGAGCTTGGCGGCGAGCGACTCGCGCTCGCGCTCCTCGGTATTGTGCGTGATCGCGTAGTCCTGCGACCACATTCGACGGAGCGAAGCCTCGGTCTTGCGCTTCCCGTCCACCTTGACCTTTTGGTCGAGGTCTCGGGCGACCAGGGCGTCGATCTGGCGGGCGCGGAGATCCGCCAGCTCGACGAGCCGCTGCTCGATGTAGCGCACCCAGGCATCCGCCTCCTCAAGCGTCGTGTCCGCGTTGGGGTAGCCCAATCCCGGGGGTTTTACCGCGGGGGCTGGTGCAGGTTCGGGCTCGGGTTCGGGTTTCCGTCCAGCCGCGAGCCGTACGGCGTGCCCGTCGCCCGGCGCCGCGGGCATGGGCGCCGCGGGCTCAACCCCCCGTAAGCGCTCGGGCAGCGCACCTTGCGCAACCTCAAGCGCCCAGGGGCGTCCCGCGCGAATCGCCTCCGCCGCCGCGACCCGCGCTTGCCCGATGGCGGCCAGTCGGGCCGAGAGCCCCTCGAAGTACCGCTTTCGCCCCTCGACGACCGCCGCCTTCCCGCCCCGAAACAACCCGCTGGGGTAGAACACCTTTTTCCCCCGTGAGGTCTCTGAGACCGATCCGTCGTGCCCGACCACGAGGTAGCCGGCGTTGGCAGGAAAGTACACGCGCCCACCGGCGTCCGATCGGAACCATCCGCGGATGTTCTCGGGGCCACCGGCTGCTCGGATGGCCGCGGCAAGCTCGTTGGCGAACTGCTCACTGGCCCACGCGTCGATCTGGCGCCAGGCGTCTCGGACGGCGCGCTCCTGCTCCACGGAGCCCCGAGGGTCGGGGGCTGAAGCTGCGCTCAATCCCCGTTTGATCGCAGCTTTCACCACCGCATGGTTGGCCTCGAGCCACACCTGGAGGCGTGCAGGGGCGTTGTCCAGCAGCTCGGCGTAGAGGAGCGTCGGGGTCATGGAGGCGAGGGTAACCCGGTCACTATCCCCCGTCCCGGACCCATCCGATTTGCTCGCCCGCCTGGATGAACACCGGCACGTCGCGTAGCAAGATCCGGTACGCGATGTCGTGCGCCGAGAGCACCGGTCGAGCCCCCGCGCCCAGCGTGGTGAGTGCCGCGATCAGCTCCTCGGAGAGCGGGACCTCCTGCTGGATTGAGCGCCGCTCGACCACCAGCTCGCCGCCGAGCCCTTCGGGCCGCAACACACCCTCCCGGAGCGCGTGGGCACAGTAGCTCATCACGGTGCGCGCGCTCTTGGCGGCCGCCATCCGGACGCGGGTGTGGAGGGCGGGTTCCAGGTGCAGGTACAGGGTGCGCGGCGATGCCATCCTGGGACGCGTAACCGGACGGTGCCCCCGCGGCAACCCCGAGCCCGGTGGTCACCGTCGAAGGTGTGCGAGCGTGCCCCTCTGTGACGGCACGTTCACTCGCAACCACCCCTCCCTACGCAACAGCGGACACTTGTCCACCCCGAGCCCTCCCCAAGCGCGCTCCATCGAAGCATACTCCTCCTTGTAGCGACGGAGCCGAGGAGACTTGGCACCATTCGGGGGAGCGCCTTCCCCAATGGGTCTACGTGGCGCCCAACCCGCCCTTTCATCCGAAAGAAGCCGTCGCTGCCCCCTTCTTCGCTGGAGATCCGCCACATGGCTCGTCGCAAGCGCCGCATCGGCCACCGCCGGAATCCTACCGGCACCCTGCTCATCAACCCGAGCCGGCGGGGCCGCCACGCCAAGTCGCGTCGGCGCAACCCGAAGGCGCGTCGGAGTTTCAGCCTGAAGTCGCTCCTCGCCGCCGCGCGGAAGAACCCGCGCCGGAGCAGCAAGCGTCGGGCTTCGCGACGGAGCCCTCGTCGGAGCGCCCGTCGGAACCCGCATCGTCGGTCGCACAAGCGTCGGAGTTCCAAGCGGCGCAACCCGCTCATGCTCACCAACCCTCGGAAGAGCCGTCGGCGTGGCAAGCGCCGCAACCCGTCGCTCTACGTCATGAACCCGCGGAAGCGGTCCAAGGGCCGTCGCCGCAACCCGCTCATGCTCACCAACCCGAGCGCCCTCGTGGGCAAGGCCCAGGGCCTCGTGAAGCGGATCCCGCTCCTCGGCGGTCCCCTGGCCATCGCGCTGGGCATGATCGGGGCGCCCCTGGCCGGCGCGGTGGGCGTCCTGCCCATCGAGTACGCGATGCCCTACGTGAGTCGATACCTGCCCAGCATGCTGCGGCCGGTCGCCTACTCGCTTGGCGGCTTGGCGGCCGCGGGTCTCGTGGCAGGCTTGGCGCCTGCCTCGCTCCCCTACAAGTCGCAGCTCGTCGCGGGCCTCGCCTTCGCGGGCGGCGCGGTGGATGCCCATCGGGCGTTCCACGGGGATTCCCAGGACCTCGGGGACGACGCGTGGGGCGACGACTACGGCGACGACTACGGCGACGACGGCAGCCCGCTCGCGGCGACCGAGTACGCCGACGCCTCGCTCATGGACGCGCAGTATTCGGGGGAGGATCTCGGCGAGGACGAGATCGCCGCCGCCGAGCTCGGGCGCTCCAACTACCGCAAGCGCTACCTGTCCAAGCGGAAGTCCCGCAAGGAGAAGCGGCAGTCGGCGTCCGAACGCGACTCCGCGTCCGACCCGTCGGAGAACGCCGGTCAGCCGGGCAACCGGTGGGGCTGGATGATCCACTGGATCGGCTTCGACAACTTCCAGAAGCTCTCGCAGCTCGAGCCCAGCCAGCGCCGCGCGACGATCCTCCAGCTCCGGCAGGAGGCCATGCGCAAAGCATCCAAGCTCCTCTCCGAGGGCCAGGACACCACGATGACCGACGCCGAGACCGCGGGCCTGCTCGTGGTGTGACGCGCGAAGGACGCTTTTGCCCTTCGAGTCTTCCTCTTCCGCTTCCTCACTTCTTCGGAGTTCTTCACCATGAGTTCCATCTTCGGCATGCCCTCCACCGGCGGGAACGCCCCGCAGCTCAAGCTCCTGGGCGCCAACCAGGGCCTGTTCGCGGTGCCTCTCGGGGTGCAGCGGGTCTACGAGTACGACCTGTTCTCCACCGTGCGCCTCGTGGCGGGCGGCGCCCTCGCGCAGACCAGCCGTCTGTTCGTCGTCGGTCTCAACAGCCAGGGTCAGGGGTTCGCCAACCCGCTGACCGTGTCCGAGACCAACATGACGATCGGGGCCATCGCGCCCGGCAACGAGACCTACGAGGTCTCCGCGATCGCTTGCGAGGTCTACGGCTCCGCCGCGATCGCGCCGACCCCCGGGGATCTCCGCCTGATCCAGCGCATCGGCGTGCTGGCTTGGGAGTTCGGATCCACCACGATCCTGTACGTCGCCCCGATCTCAATGATCGGCGCCGGCGGCGGCATCTTCGGCATGACCGCCGACACCGGGACCCCCATCACCGTCGCGAACAACGGCAACGGTGGGCTCTGGGTCTATGTCAACATCGTGGTCGCGATCCCCGCCACGCAGGCCTTCGCGATGCAGGTGCAGTGGGGCAACGGCGGCACCGGCGCCTCGATCGCGCCCGTGGCCGAGGTCCAGCTCCGCGTCTCCCTGTTCAACCAGGCCCGCAGCGCGGTCCCGATCGCGTAGTCGGTGGGCCCAAAGGGCGCGGTGGGCGGTTCGACGGGGTTTCCAGCCTGACAGAACCGGCCGCTCTCCGCGCCCATGGGCCCTACGTAGTCGCCACCTGAACGGAGAGGAAGACCATGAGTTTCCGGGAAATGTTCGCAGGTACGTTCGGGGGTTCGACCGCCGCCAACTTCGGCGTGCCGTCCTCGGGCGGGTCGCCTGGCATCCCGGGGCCCGGTCAACTCCAGCCCAACTCCCGCGCCGCCAACGTGGCCGCGGGGATGGACTACCAGCTCCTCCCTGCGTACCCCCCGTTCGTTCGGCTCTCGACGTCGTCCTCGGTGGCGTATTTCGTACGTTTCCGGACGTTCATCTTCCACGGCAACGGGACGGCCGCCAACACGACCGCCCAGCAGCAGATGTCGTTCTCGGTGCCGACGATCATCATCGCCCGCACCGCGGCCGCCATCCTGGCCGACGCTGCGGCGTTGCCGGTGGGTCGCGGCTCGCTCGACATCTTCACCTTCCAGCTCTTCCGCGCCGGCTCCAACAGCGACATGATCGATGCGGGCGCCGGTGGGACCGCCACCGCGCCCAACGTGCTCACGCTCGGGAGCGCGATTCTGGGGACGGCCGCACAGCCCGCGCTCATCCCAGGGAACGGGCTGTTCGTCGATACGGGCAGCTTCCTCCTCGCGTCCTGCACGAACCTGATCGCCAACGCGCTCGTGCACGTGACGCTCTGGTGCCTCGAGGAGTACGGCCCGGCGCGGGGGTAGGCGTTTGGGCGCGGTCGCGCTAAGGATCCCCCAACATGCCCCCTCCCGTCCACGTACCTGGCCGCTCGCCGCTGCAAAACAACCAGCCGGGGACGAACACGCCCCCGAACATGCAGCAGCCGACGTGGAACCCGGGCGGACTCAGCCCCGCGGTCGGCTGGCCCCAGGGCGTCGAGTCGTGGGGCGACATCCAGGACCAGCGCTTCGTCGCGGTCGCGGGGAACCAAGAGTGGGTCTACGAGACCGCGCTCTTCAACGGCCGCCCCCTTGTAGGTGCTGCGGTCGGCGCGAAGGCGAGCGCCTACCCGCTCAACCACGAGGGGGCTTACGGGCAGAGCTTCTACGTGCTGATCATGGTCGGCGGGAAGGACGCCGCGAGCGTGCCCGCGACCGTGAGCGGGATTCGAGCGTTCTACACGCAGCTCGGGAACAACCTCGGCACGACGGGTGACAACTACCAAGCGATCCGGCTCTTCACGCTCTCTCCCGAGGTCGAGTGCACCGAGTACCTGCTGGCGGGCGGCGTGTCCGTCGTCGAGCCGTTCGGGGCCTCGTTGATCCAGATTATCCCAGTGCAGCCAACGTGCCTGTACTGGAAGGTCCGGTTTCGCATCACGGTGCCTGGGCTCGCCGCGGTGGGCCCCATGTTCCTTCAAGCCTCGATCCATTAGGAGGCCTGAATGCCCGTCGGATCCGGACCGAACAACGGCAGCTTCCCCATGGTGGTCGCCAACCCCGTCAAATTCCAGGACGGGGTGACGCTCACAGGGGACACCACGACCGAGGAGGTCATCTCTGAGAACTGCCCGAGTTGTCATGTCTGGGTGCTGCAAAGCGCAGGGCCCGGTACGGTCACCGTGACGGTGCAGTTCGCCAACGGCCGTGGAGCGGGAGATTTCAACTGGCGGGCGCTGGCAAGTTTTCCGCTCGCTCTCAACGTCGTGTCCAGAACGAGCTACATTCTGGGATCCATCCGCTATCGGCTGGTGTTTTCTATCTCGGGGGGCAACGCGACGCTCGGATGGCGGCTGACCGCGACGCCGACGAGCTAGGCCGATGCTGCCGACGGGCGTGACGGCGAGCTCAGGCGTCGTGCTCACGTCGAGCATGGAGGGGTTCCTTCGACGGCTCCGTGCGACCGTGCCGAGGGGCACGAAGCTCCATGTCACGAGCGGTGTGCGGGACGCGACGAGCCAGGCGAGCGCGATGCTCACGAAGTACCGACTCGGCGGCAAGGAGGAGCTGTACAACTTGTACCGCGACGACGCGGTGGTGCGCATGCTGGTGAGCAGCTCCCCCGACGTGACGACGTGGGCGCGGGTCCTGGCCAAGCGGGGCGCCGGCATCTCCCGGCACCTGGCCGGGGGCGCGTTCGACCTGCGGGACTACGGAGCGACGAACAACGCGGCGGTGGTCGTGGCGGTTGCGAAGCTGGGCGGGAAAGCCTTCGTCGAGACGACCCCTGCGCACGTCCACGTGGACATGCCCGGGGGGGCTGACGCCCTCGTCGTCGCTCAAGCGGTGGCGAAGCCCGTGGGGTGGGGGTTGGGTGTGGTCGCGGTGGTGGGCATCGGGATCGCGGTGGCGCTGCGGGTGTGGAAGCGCCGTGGGGCTTAGCGAGACCGAGCTCCGTAAGCTCCGTGCCGTCGCGCGGTCGCTGCACGTCCCCGCCTCGTCGCTCTACCGACTCATCGACTTCGAGAGCCGCTGGGGTGTACGAGCCAGGAACCCGCGCTCGAGCGCGACGGGCCTGCTGCAATGGGTCGAGGGCACCGCGAAGGGGCTCGGTACGAGCACCAACGCCATCGCGAGGATGGGCGTCCTGGACCAACTCGGCCTCGTCGAGCGGCACTTGAAGAAGTTCGGCGGCCGGCTAACGGGCAATCTCCCGACCTCGCTCTACATGGCCGTGTTCTACCCGGTGGCGATGGGCTGGGGGGTTGACACCGCGTTTCCCGCGTCGGTCCAGCGTGCGAACCCGGGCATCCGGACCGTCGGGGACTACGTGGCGCGCGTCGAGGCGCGGCCGGTGCCCGTCGAGCTCGAGGAGGGCCCGTTGGCCCGTCGCATCGCCCCGCGCTTGCCGCCTTCAACATCCTCCGTTATAGCGGTCCTTGGGGTCGGGGCGCTGCTTGCGGCGGGGATCGCCGTGTTCCGGAGGACTTGAGCATGGCGCATTCCTGGGGGGGCAACAAGTACGGTGGTACCTGCTCCAAGTGCGGTTGCAAGCGCGTGACTGAGAAGAAGTCCGGGGGCTTCCGCACCAAGTACGGAGTGCCATACGCGGGGCCGAAGGGCGGGACCGCGTGGCAGTCGAGCGCGCCGGGGTGCGCGTCGGTCATGCGCAACAACCCCCGCGCGCGGGTGACCCGGAAGGTGTCCTCCGCAGCGGAGTTCAAGCGCTACCTCCACGCCACGCCCAGCAGCAAGATCGGGCAGGTGCGGAACCCCGAAGGCTGGCACCCGATCGGTCGCGTCTGGAAGGGCCCGCACGGGCACCTCCGATCGACGGTTCCGAATCCGCGAGGGGTGGACTACTGCAAGGTCGAGCACCTCGTGGGGGGCCGCTGGGTTCCGGTGGCCGAGTACCTCTCCAAGCAAGAGGCCAAGGAGATCCTTCGGGACTATCGACGTAGCGACCCCTCCGGTGACTACCAGATCAGCCATGATCGCCTCACCCGGAACCCTCGTCGCAAAGCCACCAAGCGCAAGCGCAACCCCGACGGCGGGGGCGTCTACACGATCGGCCCGGTGCCGAGCGCGCGCTACAACCCCCGCCGGTCCAGCCGGATTCACTGGGAGAAGTGGGGCGTGCTCCACCCGTCCGCGATCGACGGGACGGGCCCGGTCTATCGCTACGGCATCTCCAAGAGCGTCTCGCGCGGGAAGCCGAGCTTCCAGGTCGAGCGCTTCAGCATGGGGACCCGCCAGCTTCTCAAGTGGCTCGGTGCGCCCTCGACGCTCTCCGCCGCGAAGGCCCTCGCCGAATCCGACGCCCGCAAATAGGAGGGTTCTACCCAGATGAGCGCCAACAACCCGACCCCGAACGAGCTCCGTCAGGCCCTCCAGCAGGAGGTCGACAAGGCCAAGTCCTCGGACGCCCAGGCCCACCTCGTGATGCGTGCGTTGAGCGCGCTCGCCTACCGAAAGGCCCCCAAGGTCACGCGGGGCACGATCGACGGCTCGACCATCTTGCTCTACGTGTGGCCCGACTCCCCGATGGGCGAGCTCATCCTGGCGACGGGCCCGGCGTTTCTCCCCCGCATCCTGGACGCATCCGAGATCGCTTCCCCGAAGCCGGGCGTCTACGTGCTCTCGGAGCCCGACGAACGGCGCGAGCGCGAGGGGTCCGCGTACATCGGACGGCACAAGGGCGTGGTGGCGCGGGAGCGGGTGGTGAAACCCCCGCCTCCGCCGAGGGCGCCTCCGCCAGCCCGCGTGGCCCCGCCCTCCGCGAACGACGTCGCCCTCGCCGAGCGCGAAGAGCTGGCCCGCGGCCTCGCCGCGCTGTTCGGGTAGGCGAGGATGTCAACCTCCATGACCCTCCCCCAAGTCCAAGCGTGGATCGCCAGCAAAGGCCAGGAGCGCCTCGCGTACCTGGTCGGAAAGTACCCCGACATCGTCGAGCCGTTCCTGGGCAAGATCACGGCGCGCATCGCCGAGATCGAGCGCCGTGGTTCGGTGAAGAAGATGCTGGCCGAGGGGCCAAAGTACGCTCGCAAGGGCGTGAGCGTCCGTCGGCCCGGTGGCGTCGAGGGCGACTTCGAGTACGAGTCGTCGGCCGCAGGGTATGATCGGGGGGCCGACGGCCGCCTGACCGACCGTGAGGGCTGGACGGAGGCGGCCGCGCTGTTGCCCTCGGTCATTCCCGACCAGCCCGCGGAGCTCGTCGAGGCGTTGCAGCACGCGTTCCGCGAGGAAGCGGGCCGAGCTGCGGCGTAGCGTATGGCGATGACCGCCACCGATGTGCTTCGCGCGCTCGCGGCCCACGGGAGCCCGAGCTTCCGAGCGTGGTTCGAGGAGCACGAGCACGAGGTCGAGCGCGTCGTGCGCAAGGTGTTCGCCCACGCTTGGAAGCCACCAGGAACGGTGCTCTCGACGAGCGAGAACGGCCGGCTGGAAGCTCGGAAGGTTTCGGATAAAGAGTACATCGTCGTCGATCGGCAGGAGGGCTTCAAAGTCCACTTCACGGACGGCCCGAGGAAGGCGAAGGACTGGCTGAGCAAGAACGCGCACAAGTACCTGACTCCGGCGGAGGTGGCGTACCGAGAGGCCGAAGCTCAACGTCGGAAGGCGGCAGAGCCCGCACGAATCGCCGCCGAGAAGGAACGGCTCGCGGCGCGCGACCGCGATGACATCCGCCCCGGGCGGGTAGACAACGGCATCCAACTGTGGGTCCGGGCGCAGGGCCCCCGAGGGTCGATCCGCTACCCCGCGGACTTCAAGAAAGGCACGATGTACACCCTCTGGCAGCGGGTGGGAGACACCTGGGTCATCGAGCGCACCTTCGGGGATTCCTACGCGTGGACGCTCTTCTCCGAGATGACGCCCGAGCAGCACGAGCGCTACGGCTTCTGGCCTCAAGGGGAGCGGCCCGCGCCTAACGTGAAAGAGTACCGCTACGGAGCCGTCAACCGCCCGATCGGCTACGCAACAGCCCCCAAGGGGGTACTCCGCGTTGACCCTCCGATCCTTGGGGAGCCCCGAACGCGTCATGGCGTAGCCGTCTACGACCACCCGCTCACCGACGAAGAGGTACGGGGCTTCGAGCTCGTGCCGTACATGCCGTTGGCCTCCGTGATCACGAAAGTGCTGGACAAGCTACCGTACCGGGAGTCGTACGTGGAAGCCGCGCGCGAAGGCGACACGGGCGTTCTCAGAAGCGGTTTGGGCAGTCGGTTGGAACGCCTGAACGTCTACACGGACATCCCCCTGCCCGACGTGCTGAGCGCAATCATCGAACAGTTGGCGCAAGAATGACCGCCTCCGACATCCTTCAGGCGCTCGCCGCGAACGCGAGTCCGAAGCTGCGTCAGTGGCTCGAACGGCGCGCGGCCGACGTCTCCCCCAAGATCCAGAAGGCCCTCCGAAAGGCCCATGGGGACATCGAGCGCGCTGGGCGGCTGCTGGACGCGTGGACGGAGGAGCAGAAGCGCAACTCCGTCCCCGTCCCGCCGTACCACCAGGTAGCGGAGGACCTCGTCAACGACTACGCCGACGCGGTGATCTTCGATAGCGAGGACAACCTTCGCAGGCTCGGCATGGATCCTACGTACTACCGGCGGCTCGTCGCGCACGTGATCCGCAGTCGGAAAGAGAAAGCGCCCGAGGGCGTCGCGATCTGGACGGACGCGCCGAAAGCCTACGACCATGAGTATGTGTTCCGCACCGCCGAGTTCTGGGACTGGCCGCTGGACCCGGATCGCCCCGTCCGTCTCGTCAAGGTGATCATCCCCGCGGACGCAGTGCACTTCCAGGCCAACCGGTACATGAACGGGAACCACGTCGCGCTGGACGACGCGCAGTTGGAGCAGAAGAAGGCGGCCACGGAGAAGACGGCGAAGTGGCGCACGACGCTCTCCCTCGAGCGCGACGTGGAGAAGGCCGCAGAGCTGTTGGGCATCTACCGGTCCGAGGGCATCTGGAAGCAGGGCTACGATCGCTACCGGTGGAAGGACGAGCGCCCGCCGCCCGAAGACCCTATCCGTGCGCTCGAGATGGTGCGCGCCGTGGAGGCCGCCTACAACGCGCTGCCCAAAGACGTCCAGCGCTCCAACGTCCGGCTGGAGCTGGACATCCGCGACGTGTCGGAGCGCGCCAAGCCCCGAGCCGCGGAGGCGTTGAAGGCACAGAAGAAGGCGGAGCGCGTCAGCGCTGCGATGGAGCGCTACCGCAAGGACGTGGACGCCATCGCCGATCGAATGGAGCCCGGAGAGCACTACGTCACTGGGCCGTTGGCCGAGGACAAGGAAGGCGAGATCCGGAGCGCCGTCGCGGACTATGTGAAGTCCCAGGGGCTCGCGATCCGTCCCGAGACCTTCGACCAGCACAAGGCGCACACCCGAAAGGGCATCTGGGTTGTCCATTTCGGGGAGAGCGAAAAGGCACAGACCGAGCGGACGATCAAGCGGCTGGTCAAGCTCTCGCCGCTACCCATCGCGCCGGCCGATGGGCCCGCGCCGTGGAAGCGGGTCGCGTGGGCCTATGGGCCTGGGGGTGAGATCTGGTTCCGGCGGCTCGGCCTCGGGAAGGACGGCAAGGGCGAGGGCGACCGGTACTTCCGTCGGCCGGCGGGGTGGCGGCCGCCGCCCGGCTCGAAGCTGGAAGCTCCGGCGATGTTCACCGACATCGGTCGGATCAACTGGAGCGTGTTGGATCTTCCCGGCCCCGTGGTGCGCGCGGCGAAGACTGTCTCGCGGTTCGCGGCCTCGGACGACAACCGCTACGGGCTGAGCGTGCTCTGCTGGGATCGCGAGTATCTATGCGCGTCGGACGGGAACCGTCTCCACGGAGTCCGGGTTCCTCCCTACGACGGCGTGCTCATTCTCCCCCGGGAGCTCGATCAAGAGATCGCGGTAGACTTCAGCGTACGCCAAACGTACATCGTGACGAACGCCGAGGTTCAGCAGGCGCCGCAGTTCCCCGACTGGCGCCAGATCGTTCCTACCCGCTTCGCGGTGCAGGACACGCTCCCGTTGGCGTGGATCAAGGCGCTCGTCGTCGCGCTCAAGCCGTTCGACGAGATGCGCTGGATGCCGGACGGGACGATGCAAGGGCGAGGAGTCCTCGGGGAGTCCGAGCGCGGCCCGTGGGTTCCCGACATCTTCGATGGACGGGGGGCGCCTCCCGGAGCGTTCAACCACCCGGTCGGCATGAATGCACGGTTTCTCCGCGAGGAGCTGCTCACCTACGCCCGCGCGGGAGAAGCCTGCACCTACGGAGCGATCCGAGACTCCCTTGGCCCTTGGGTCTTCCGCTCCGAGACGCAGTTCGGCGTCGTGATGCCCGTTCGTCTGGAGTAGCGCGCATCGACTAACGCCCCCACAGCAACCACCCCAACCGTCCCCTCAGCGTCCCCCACCGCGCAGTGAGCGCCCTCCACGCCATCACCACGGCCCCCACCCGCTGCTCCCCCGCGACCTCCCGACTCGCCGCGCTGTGCAACACGCCCACGAGGCTAAAAAGCACCTCGGCGGTTAGCCGAGCTTGTTGCGCCGTGGCCAGGTCCTCGGCGACTTGGCCCCGCTCGAGGGCGTTGGCTAAGGACCGCATCTCGTTGGCCCGCTGATGGGCGCCCTGCGCAGCCCGCAGGTACACCCTTACGGCGTCGGCGACGGGGATCTCGGTGTCCGAAGACCCATCATCATCCGCAGGCGTCAAGGATCGCTCGGCGCATCGCGTCGAGGTTCCCGGTTGGGTTCGCGATGTGCGTCGTCCACCAGGAGCCGACGGCGGCGACGCCCAGCGTATTGACGTCGGTGTCGCTCTCCAGGTTGAGGACCGCGTCCCGAATCGCGCGGAAGTCGCTCGTCGAGCACGGGTCGGACGTCGTGTCGATGCTCATATTCCCACGGTGACGGCGAAACACGAAGTCGGTGTCGCCCAGCGACCAGCCAACGCGATGGTGCGGCCGGAAGTACACGTTGTCGTCGGTGTCGCCCATTTGGAAAGTGCCTCATTCCTCAGGAAGGATGTCTGGGAGCCCCTCAGGGCCCACGCTCCCGACGCCGCACATCAAACGCACGGCGAGCGCGAACCGAACGTCGGGGCCCATGCCCTCGAGCCGATCGGCGAGTGCCTGGCCCTCGGGGGAGCTGGCGAGGACCAGCGCCTCGTAGGGGTCGGAATGCACACGGTCGGGGGCCGATCGGCGGAGCACGGCGGGGTGCGCGATGTCTTGAAGGTGCTCCACGCCCTCGGAGGGGGGCATCAAGGTGCCACCGCAGCAGCGGTCGAGAGAGTGAGCACCCGGTAGGCGATCTCGGCGCCGGTCGGCGCGAGGGCCCCGAGCGGGATCGCGACGACGAGCACCGCGATCGCGCCACGCGCCCATGCGGGGACGAGCTCCCAGGACTTCAGCATGATGCGCTCCATCGCAGAAGGCTTCCCATTCCCGACGCCCCACTTCTCGACGATCGTGCCCAGCCGCTCGACCTGGTCGCCGACACGGACGACCTGGACCCGGAGCTCGACGAGGAGCGCGGCGAGGGCGACCTCGCGGATGTTGTCGTTCGGGGTGGGGTCGCGCGGAGGCATCGGGGGAAGGGTAACGGATCGTTGTCCGATCGGCACGCCGCGGTTAGCTCCTCCGAAGCGCGCGGGCCCGTCGGCCCCGCACCGAGGACCGAAAGCCCATGACCCCCCGCTGGACGATGACGATCGAAGTGTACGACTCCCAGGAGAACCCCGGCGAGATCAAGGTGAAGCACCCGCTGTACTGCATCGCGCACGTGGACGGCGTGTCGCACTTCGAGCTCGGGCGCACGCTCCATTCGCTCGGGAACATGCTCCACGACAAGCCCGGCATCAAGCTGGAGAAGTTCGTTCCGGCGGCGGAGGTGGTCGAGGCTCCGAGCGCCGACGTCGTCCCGGCCGAGAACGCGGCGTGAGCTTCTCCTCCGACGCCGCCGTCCTCTACGGCTTCAAGCTCCCGAAGACGATCGAGCTCGAAGGCGCGGGGCGATCCTCCGACGAGTGGGCCGAGGCCATGCGGTTCCGTGTCCTGAAGCTCTTCCACGCGGGCAGCGGCGACGACTGGGAGGACTTCGTCGGGTTCTCTCCTGTGGAGCTGAACGACTATACGCGACAGGATGCAAGCGCAGCGTTCGGCGCGACGCTACCCGACATCCAGGAGTTCAACGACGATCACCCGACGCTCGCCGCCGAGCTCGCTCAGGCCGCTGAGGCGCTCGGGGGGCGCATAGTCCCTATCTGGTGGCTCATCGCGTCGAGGGGGTAGGCCACGCGTGGGAGGCGCGCTCGCGGTATCGGGTAGCGCCTCGGGGCGGTGGGCGCTTCTAACACCCGCCGCCCCTCCTCCCCGCAAGCAGCGCTTGACGTTCGGCGTGCTTCGTAGTATGCAAGAGGGTATGAGCGCGTTTCAAAGATCGGTGCTGGCCGGGTTTGGAGTTTTCCATAAGGAAGGCTACCGACAGAATCCGCCGCTTCGCGCTACGCGGGAGGGATGTCGTGGATAGTGCGAGCGCGGATGACTGGGAGCAGAAGTTTCTTCGTGATGCGTTTGATCCATCGAAGGAGCCGATCTTAGTGCCCGCTTCAGAGCTACATAAGGTGCTACTGATCTGGAAGTTCTTTGCCTTCGCGAAGAATGGGCATGTCCCTTGTAAGGCGTTTCTGAAGTGGGAAGCAAGGGATGACCGAAGCGGTCGGCTTGCCGGAGGAACCTACACTTTAGTGATCCCGGACATGGAGTTCTGCCGAGGGGATGACACTCACCTAAGCACCTCCACGGTTCCTCCATCATCGCCGTCTAAGAAAGCGATGGACTGGCTTGATGATACGCTGAAGCGGTACGGGCTCACGCGTACGGATTAGCACTACCCAAGCGACATCCCAATCGCTACCCACATCACCCCCACATAGCCCACCCAACCCCTCGACGTCTCTTCGAGCCGTCGGCAAAACCGGCCAGTACCGAGTGGACACTTGACGAACGCCCTCGCGGCGCATAGGTAGCGGGCATGCGTGCGTTCCCAAGATCGGCGGTGGCGGAGTTTGAGGAGCCCCTTCTACGAAGGGGAGCTTCGAGCGCGATTGGGCGTGCGCGCGGGGGGGCGAAACGGCGCTATGGGCGCAAGAGCACGAGGAACATGCCGAACCCGAGAGCTGCCGCAAGTCCCGAAGGGATCTCTCGAACTGCGATCGAGGGCGGGAGTAGCGTAGCTTCTACCTCGGCGTTCAGGGTAGGTTCAGCGCCTCGAAGATGCTTGTGGGTGACGGATGGACGGCGGGGGCGCTCGCCTCGCATAGGCGGAATGTGCGGCATTTTGGGAACCTCGAAGTGGCCTGTGATGGAGTTTCGACGAGGTTCGGAAAGGGAGATGATCTCCCCTTCCTGATCACCCTTGGGCTGTCGGGCCCTTGGGTGATCACCGCGTCGTAGGCGGGGCTTTAGCCCTGACCCCCTTCGTCAAGCACAACTTACGACGAAATCGTGTAACCTCGCATACAGGGTTTCCAGCCCCCGCGCGCATGACGCCCCAACGTCACCCGCGAGGTTCTCCTCCTCGGAGGAGGCGATTCCGGCCAGTACCGATTCAACTGTGAGCGTTACAGCGTCCTACACAGCGCGCATCCGCCAAGCGCCCCTTGACGCTCCGCACCCTCCCCGTTACGTCCACCCCAGATGAACTACCTCTCGACCGAGAAAAGAACCCTCGTGACCGCCGCGCTCTGCGAAGGTGTCGGCGTCCGGGCCACCGGGCGGATCACGGGCACCGACAAGGACACCGTCGCGAGGCTCGCGCTCCAGGTCGGCGAGGGCTACGCGCGGCTCCACAACAAGCTCTTCGTGCGGCTGAAGCCCAACGTGCTGGAGCTGGACGAGGCGTGGTCCTTCGTCCACACGAAACAGGCGCACGTACGCGCCTCGGACCCGGACGAGTACGGCGACCAATACTCCTTCATCGCGCTCGACGCCGAGTCGAAGCTCATCCCATCCTATCATGTTGGGAAGCGGCGCGCGAAGGACACGCAGGGCTTCCTGCTCGACCTCGCGTCGCGATGCCTGACGAAGCCCCAGATCACGACGGACGGGTTCCGTCCCTACATCAAGGCCATCGCGGCGGCCTTTGGGCCGGATGCGGACTACGCCCAGTGCATCAAGGAGTACCTGGCCGAGTGCTCCGCAGAGGCGTCCAGGCGCTACTCGCCGGCCAAGGAGGTTCACGTCGAGCGGGTGTTGATCTCAGGCGAGCCCGACGAGGATCACATCAACACTTCGTTCGTTGAGAGGCAGAACTTGACGCTCCGGATGCTCGCCCGGCGTTGGACACGGTTGACAGGGGCGTTCAGCAAGTCGTTGCGCAACCACCGCGCGGCGATGGATCTCTACGTCGGCTACTACAATCTGTGCTGGGCGCATGAGACGTTGAAGGAGGAGGGCGCAACGCCGAAAGCACCCATGACGCCAAGATCTCCCGCGATGGCGGCGGGCGTGACGACCGAGATCTGGACGGTCGAGCGTTTCACGCGGGAGTGCTTGGCGCTTTCGCTGAGCATACCGCCCGAGCGCGTGGGCGACACCATGTTCAAGTGGCGCGTGCAAGAGCGTATGCAAGAGCGTAGGAGGTAACGTGTGTATCGCGGATAAGGTGGTGTCCCATTTTGCTTCCCCTTGTAGGGGAAACTACAGTCGAATGGGGTCGCTGTAGGCTATGCTCTCCCTTCCGGACGGTTGGGCGCTCTTAGATGGCGATGGGGATAATCCTGTTCGTCGTCCAAGGGACGGTTTGACTGTTCATTCCAGGGAGAACGACGTGGGCGACCCTGCAAGCGAAGCACCTCGAGTAGGCTGCTGGAGCGGCGTAGCGCATCAAGGCAAAGATCCGGAAGTTTCTTCCGGATCTGGCGCGTGGTTCAACGTTTGGTTGAGGCCAGACAACACCACTCCCGGATTCACCGGGACATCCAAGATCGTCATCGAAGTTGCGACGACTGCTACGCATGGCAAGCCCAACTACACCCCTCGCACTGAGGAAGTTTCACTGTCTGGAGTTGGCCGAGAATGGGCGTTTGACGCATCCGGGATCCTCGCGGTGCGCGTCAAAGTCGTTGAAGGCGCCGTAATCGGTAACATGGGGTTCAGCTCCTACCCACAACGCAACTCGTAACATTCAAGTAGCTTACATAGCGCTCGCTGCGGCCGCCCGACGCGTAGTAAGCCCAACGCATCATAACCCACGCATCACCCGACCGTTCTTCCTCGTAGAGGAAGGCAAAAAGGGACACTACCTTGTGGGTACCGTGCGCAGCGCTTCCACCCGCCTAAGCGCCCCCCCGCGCATCCACCACCCGCTCGATGATCTTCCGCTTCTCCGTGTTGAGCGAGTCGAGCCGTTGGTCGATGGTCCCACGAACATGGATCCGTGTCACGACGACGTCGCGCTTCTGTCCACGCCGGTGCAGACGGTCCGCGCCCTGGTCTTCTTTCGTAGGTGTCCACCAGCGCTCGACCTGGAGGACGTAGCACGCGCGGTGAAGCGTCAAGCCCTCGCACGCCGCCTTGCTCCCGAGCATCACGTCGGCGCGCTCCTGCTGGAAGTCGTCGGCCGCTTTGAGGCGCTTCTTCTTGGGCGTTCGGCCGTCGATCTTCGCCCACTTGATCCCTTCGCTCTCGAGCTGGGCGGAAAGTGCTAACAGCACTTCCTGGTGCTCGGCGAACACGAGGACGGGCTCCCGCTCGGCCCGCTTCTTCCGGATCCAGCGCATCGCGGCGGGGATCTTGAAGACGCCGACTATTTTTCTCAACACCTGGAGGCGCACGAGCGCTTCACCCTTGATCGCGGCGTTGATCCGCTGCTCGATCGTCCGCGCGTCGGTCCCCTTGTTGGCGAGCATCGTCGCTCTGGCCTGGATCATGCGCGTGAACCAGGCGAGGAACCGCTTTTCAACCTCCTGGTACTCGACCATCGCCGCGGGAGGGAGCTCGACGAGGACCTCCTCGTACTGCTTCGCGGCCATCTCTGGGAACACGTCCTTCTTGAGTCGGCGGATCATGTACTGTCGGATGCGGCGTTGCAGCGGCGAGTTCGCCTCTTCCGCGTCGTCGATCTCGTCGGCGCGCATGCCCTTGAACGGGGCCTCGTCGTTCCAAACGCGCGGGTCGAGGATGCGGAGTAGACGGAAGAGTTCCTGGGCGTTGTTCTCCATTGGGGTGCCGGTGAGGAGCAGGCATCGGGGGCTCGCGGCTGCCAGCCGTGCGAGCGCGTCGGCCCGTTGGATCCCGCGCCCGTCGGGGCCCTCGGTGCCGGCGTTCTTCGCGTAGTGCGCCTCGTCTGCGATCAGGAGCTGGGGACGGAGGGCGAGGAGCTTGGGCAACAAACCGTCCAACAACCCCCACGTGGTGACGACGATCCCCTGGAAGCCCCGCGGCGGAACAGGAGACTGCTCGTCGTTGCACACGTGGATGCGCACGTGGGGGAGCCACTTCTCGGGCTCCTGGACCCAGACCTTGTGGAGCGTCGAGGCCGTCGCGACCACGAGGACGGGGTACGCGCGGGAGAGCAGGATTCGGCTGATTCCCACGTGACTTTTCCCGATGCCCATCTCATCCGCAACCAGGCACCGGTCGTTGGTCAACGCGCAGTACGCGATCCCCACCACCTGGTGCGGGTCCGGGAAGCACCCCGCCGGGAGCTGCTGCCTCAACGCCCCGACGACCGCGAGCATCGCGGCCCGGCTGGTGGGGTCCTTGACCTCGTCGGGGTGCGCGGCGCGGGAGAGGATCTCGAGGGGGTGGGGCATTGAAGGGGAAAGGCTCGCGCGATAACGTACCCTCTCCATGGACGATTTCAAGGCGTGGTTGACCCACAAGGGCTACAGCCCAAACACCGTGCGGGTCTACGCGTCGGCCGTTCGGGGCTGGACCTCGGGCACACGGGCCGAGGAGCCGACCGCCGCCGCGTCCCGCGTGCTGAAGAACGCCCTCGGCGCCTGGTCGGCCTTCCTGGGGATCCCGCTCGCGTGCCCCGCGGTGCGCCCGAGGCCTTCGGGGGTTCGGGGGTCTGTGGGGGTCACCGACATCCCCGCCTACCACGCCGCCGTGCTTTCGTACGTGCGCGACCCCGCGCTCCGAGGTGCGCTCCACCTGCTGCCGCTCGTGGGACTCCCGGCGCCGGTGGTGTGCGGGCTGGGGAGGACGAGCGTAGGTACACGGGGCGACGTGCGAGGTCTTCTCGTTCAACGCACTCGATGGGTGCCCCTAAGCCCCGCCGCCCTCGAGGTGCTTGACGACTACCTCGCATGGCGCGACGGCGAGGAGGGCGTGAGCGCCTCGCGATGGCTCTTCCCCTCGGCGGTGGATCCGAACGTGCCCATTCCCTCGGACTCCGCGCGGTGGGCGTTGAGGCGGTTGCGGGGGTCGCACACCTGGACGCTCCAGGGGCTGGCGAAGAGCGACGGGGCGGGCGTGCCGGCGTTTCCGGGGACGTGAGATGGGCTGAAAGATTTCCCTGGACGGTAATCGGGGAGGTGTTATAGGTACGACATGCTTGGAGAGCATGTGGGCGAGTTCGACCCTTCCCGGCTGTACGACCCCGTGACCGGCGCCTGGACCCCACGAGGCGCCCTTGCGGAGCGCCTCCAGAACCTTACCCGCCCTGACCGCGAGGCCGTCTACGCCGCAGCGCGCACCCTCGACGACATCGGAGGTCTCCGGATCGCGCACGCCCCCGACGGGATGCTCTCTAGGTGGCTTCCCGCCGCTCGCGTGTTTCTTGCCGCTTGCCGCGCATCTCGGGCGACGTCGCTCTCCCTGTTGATCCTCCAAGGAACGACGCCGAGCCGGACTTTTCGGGTCGAGTACCACCGAGCGCGCCGTCTCGTCCGCGATCTCACGGCCGAGGTGCGTCGGCGTATCCAGGCGCACCGCGCGGCAGCGTCGGCGCTCTCCCGCGCTCTTCGGACCACGGCATGATCCCGAACCTCCTCCAAGGCTTCCCCCTCCCCGACTGGGCCCCCGTCTCGACGCCCTACTCGTTCGACGTCGGCACGATGGTCCCGTTGCGGGTCGCGCCCCGGACGTCGGACCCGCCCCGACGCTCCGACCTCGATCACCTCGCCTACCGCTGGTTCGAGTGCGAGGCGTGCGGCGCCCGGGTTCCGGTGTGGGGGGCTGGGGATGGCCATCCTCCCGCGCACTGCCATTCGCCTTCGACGAACGCGCCCTACCCGATGACGCCAGTCTCAACCTCGGGCCTCGAGGGCCCCGACTGGCGCGAGTGCCGGCTCTGCGGGTGCACGTTCGCCCGGCGCATCCCTGGGCGGCGGGGCCATCCGCGGGAGTGGTGCTCGGAGGACTGCCTCCAGGCCCACAGCGCGCTCAACCGGTTCGAGGCGCTGGTGGGACGCGTGGCCGACCGCGCGACGCCGGAACGGTGGTTGAACATCCGAAGTCGGCTCCAAGGGCGCTTGGCGCTCCGAGCCTGGAACCGCGGAGTAGGGCGAGCGAGGTAGGGAAGCGGCCAGTCTGGAGGCTAACCCAGGCTGGCCGCTCGATGCATTCCGCGTCGTGCGGTCTACTTCATCTCACTGATTCTACCAGGAGATCCCACAACCTCCCACAACCTCACTACATCACCCGCACCGAGCAACCCGCAGGCACGACGCCCCGCGCGACGGCCTCGAGCTCGCCGGCGCTCATCGCGCAGTCGCCGTAGAGGCACCATGAGCCCTTCGCCCAGCCGGTGGGCGGCTCCGCGCAGCTCCACTTCCCGCTCAGCGCGGCGAGCACCGCATGGCCCGCGTCCACGAGCTGGGCGGGGGGCAACCCCTGGAAGCCGATGTCGTAGTGGCCGCTCGTGGGCGCCAGCGCGGGCGCGGGCTCGTGGGCGACGAAGGGGTCGATGGCTTCGACGGGCGCGATGGCGAGGACCGCCTCGACCACGACCGGCGCCGCGACCGGATCCGGAGCCTCGGAGAAGCCGCCCGACGCGCTCGGCGCGCGCTTCAGGGCCGCGATGCCGGCGGCCTGGTTCGGGAACCCGACCGTGATCGCGATCTTACCCCCGGGTGCGTCCCCGTAGGGGGCGGCGTAGATCGCGGCGTCCCCTCGGAAGGCGGGGTACTCGGACGGGAGAAGCGTGCCCTTGAACACGTGCATGGCGTAGGAACCCTCGTGGGGAACGTGGATAACCCGGAGGGGCGCGGGGCGCAAAGCGCGGTCGGCTGTACGTGGTTCTACGTATTATGCTTGCGGGATGTCCAACGGCGTGCGAGATTGAGTCCACCAGGGCGGCGCAACCACCGGCCTGCGGAGACCAGACGCCTACCACCAAGACCCTCGCCGCCCTCCTCACCGCCCCCTACGCCGACGGCCAGACGTGGACGCGCACCGACGAGGTGGGCGAGCGCATCCGCCTGATCGACGAGGTGGAGGCCGTCACCACCCGTGAGTTCCGGCGCGTGCCCTCCCCCGGCGCGTCCGACTTCGAGATCCGCACGTTCGCGGACGGCTCTCTGATCGCCTTCGTCGGGAGCTACTGGGATCTCGTGGTGGAGATCGACGCCGGCTCGGCGTGGCACACCGCCGACAACGACGGCAACGCCCGGATCGGGATCGGCGAGCGCTACGACCGCGAGCTCCCGTCCACCGAGGACGACTCCGAGACCGACTGGGACTCGATCCCGGCCTGACCCACCTTCCCCACCTCCACGACGACTATCGAGGCGCCCCATGACCGACCGCGACCTTGAAGCTGCCACGCACCGGCGAGAGGCGCACGTCACCGCCGGTATCGCCACCGTCGAGCGCGCCGCGATCCTGCGCTGGCTGCGCAATCAGGCCGCTCATGCGTGCCCCATCAGGGCGGCGTACATCCACGAGCTCATCGGCAGCATTGAGCGGTGCTGTCACCACCGAGAGACTACATGACCAAAGACCCCACCCGCCCCGGCCGTCGCCCCCTTCCCCCCGGCGAGCGGCGCTCCGTCCACCTGACGATCGCCCTCACCGAGGCCGAGGCCGAGCGCCTGCGCGTCCAGCTCCTTGACGGGGAGACCCGTGCGGAGGGGGCGCGCCGCGTGCTCGTGGAGGGGCTCTCTACGTAGTTCTACGTATTAGGCTTGCGTGATTACATCAGGCACGCCATATTGAAGGGGTGAGAGCGGCGCCGAACAAGGCCGCTCGGAAATGGAGACATCATGATCGACCCCCGCAACGTCCAGACCCTCATCCGCCCCCTCCTCCTCGCCGCCGTCCGGGGCGGGTTCCACGACGGTGGGGCGGATTGGACCCCGAGCTACACCGGATGGGAGCAGCGCCTTACCCACCGCAGCGTCGGGGAGATGGCGCGGGTCATCGAGGGGATCCGGCGCTCGGCCGTCGCGGATCCCACGTTCATCCCCTACTTCGTCGGCGTGGTGCCTCCGACGAGCCCTGCGCTGGCAGCCGCTTGCGTACAGGCGAGCATGTACCTCGACGGGCGTTGCACCTGGGCGCAGGCCGAGCGGGCCTGCTCGGCGCTCGTCTCCTGACCCACCCTCCCGATCAAGTGCCGCTTGACGAACCCCCCAGCCCTCGTTAGGACGCCTCCATGAACGACCTCGTTGCCCTCATCGACCGGCTCGCGTCGCTCTCGTTCCAGGAGGGCGTGTTGGCGCAGAGCATGAACGCCGAGGGGCTCTCCCGAGAGGCGCGAGTGGATCTCGAAGTGATCCAGAAGCGCACCGAGGCCGAAGCCGCCCAGGTGCGCGCTTGTCTGATCTCGGGCATCGACGCGCTGAGCACGTGATGGTCCCCCCCGAAGTCCTCGCTGCCGCCCACGCGACGCACGCGAAACTCCACAGCTTGAACATCCCCCACGTGTTCGTCGGAGGCCTCGCCGTCGGCGTCTACGCGCAGCCCCGGATGACGAGCGACGTCGATGTCCTCGTGCCGCGCGCAACGCTCGAGCAGCTCGGCGACGTCTCGCTCGGGGGCGTGATCGAGGGCCGCACCTGGCAGGAGGGCCCGATCGCCATCGACGCGATCACGGTGCACGACGCGCTTCGCCCGATCGAGGGCGATCTCCTCGTTGCGCGCGAGGTTCACTTCGATCTGCCGATCATCCGCCTGGAAGGGCTCCTGCTTCTGAAGGCCATCGACGGGCGGATGAAGGACGAGGCCGACATCGTCGAGGTGCTCAAGCGCCAGACGGAGGCCCGTTACCAGGACGCTCGACGCTGGATCCGCGGAGCGGTGCTCCCCCGCCGCGTCAAAGAGGACGTGATCGAAACGCTCGACAGCCTCTATGCAATCGCCCAGGCCGAGAAGGCACGGGCGGGGAGGGCTTCTTAGCGATGACCACCGAACAACTCGTCGCGCTCCTAAGGGAGCATCCCGCCACCGCGATCGACGCGGTCAAGGCCGCGAATGTCGCGGGACCTCGAACCTCCCTGGATCGCGGCGAACAGGGAGCCCGAGGTTCGGGCCTGGGTGTCGCCGGTGAGGGGGGATCAACGATGAACCGTGATCAGCTCTTCGGCTACTGCCCTTCGACGGTCATCCAGGCGGCGCTCGGGGCTCCGCGGCCGCCGCGCCCTCGGGACGTGTACGGCGAACTCGCGCGAGAACTGAAGTGCTCACGCGCTGTGGCGAAACGTCTCACGTGGCGTACGTACTATTCCAGCGTGGCCCCCACCGATGGGTGACGTCGTCCCCTTCCCCACGAAGGACACGCCCGACCCCGATCCCAAGCGCGTGCCTTGGTATTGCCCATGCACGTTCCGCCCCTGTTCCCGTCACGATGCGGCGTGCCCCGACTGCGGTCGCACGTACGAAGAGGGCTTTCCAGCGGTGAAGGCCGGAAGGTCTTGGATTCCGTCTCCCGAAATGACACGCGCCATCGCGCAGCGCGTGCACGGCACGCAACGCGCACGACTCACCTCCACCGTGCTCGTCGCGCTCGCCGCCTTCGCCGCAGGCTACGCGCACCACACGCACACCGACGACGAGTAGTCACGCACCTTCAACCCCCAGTTCCACCCACCCCCACCCCCGTACCTATAACACGACTTGTAGGTACGATGGGGGGTGGTTATACTGCTGCTCACGAGGTGACCCTGATGCACACCACCGTCTACAAGGACACCCGCTTCCACCACAACGGGGACTTCTCGGGGGACATCCGCATCGTGCGCGACGGACGGGAGATGGAGGTGCCGTTCAAGGACATCCTGGCGCTCGTCGCGCGCTTCGTCCGAGACGAGCGCATCGCGGTGCTCGAGCAGGCGACCCCGCGGGAGATCCTCGGTCTCGGAAAGGAGCCCTCGCCATGAACGACCCCCTCGAGACCGTCATCCCGACCCCTGCGCTCACCGGGCGTGACGCGCTGGGGCGCATCCTCGGCGGCAGAAAGCTCCGCCGTCGCACGTGGGATCCCGGCGAGTACATCCGTTGCGCCAACAACGAAACCGGGACGCTCGTGGACGAAACCGATCGGCCGGTCCCCGCGGGCGCTTGGTTGCTTGATGCCATCCTGAACGACGACTGGGAGGAGTTCACGCCATGAAGCGAAGTTTCACGCAACACGACGCAGCCAGTCTGGCCAAGCTCGCCTTCGCCCAGAGCATCACGCTGTTCGTCGAGTTGACCCCTGACGGGGTTCAGTGCACGATCAACGGGGACTGGGCCGACGGGCGCCCGATGCATGTGGGGGTTCCTCCCGTGTGCGCTTCGATCCAAGCAGCGGTCGATGCGGCCCTTCTCGCCAAATGGGGCACCACAGCATGAAGCCCGCGAAGCCCAACCCCCTTCCCCCTCGCCCCTGGCGTGTCTCCGCAACCGAGGACGAGTTCCACACCTTCTCGCCCCACTTCACCGCGCTTCGGGAGCTCCTCGCCAAATGACCATGCCTGCCTACATCCCCGGTTCGGGCGCGTTCTGCGCGAACACCCAGCACATCCACTACCACGGGCCCTGCGAGTGCTCGTCGGACTGCTACGGCGCCCCCTTCGACCACTCCCGCCAGCCCGTCATGCAGGACGTCGTGCGCACCGCGCTCGACATCCACGCGGAGCTGACGGGCGCAAGCGAGGACTTGAACGACGATCAACGGGAGAACCTCGCACGCATCCTCGTCTCCCGCTTGGCGTTCTGGACGCCCTCGTCCGGCGTCCATCGCTCCGCCGAGGTGGACGCTGCGGTCCAGGAGCTCCTGAGGGCGGTGCTCCGGGAGTGGTGCGACGCGGTCGCCGACTGGACAGGGGCGCCTCGGGAAGAGCAATCGTACAAGGACCACAACTGCTTGAAGGGTTAGGATCCTGCGTTCTCGATTTGTTGTCCGATCGCACCTGCGCCCCCCGGGTTAGCTCGCACCCATGCCCCGCCCCAAGCCCGACCCCCACGCGATCGAACCCTTCCTACGCGCCGAGGGCCTCCGCGAGCTCTCCATCACGAACTACGTCGGCGTCATCCGAAGGTTCGAGTGGAGCGGACAGCCCGATCCCGCCGCCTGGCTCGCTGGCTGCGTCCAGCCCACGACCCCGAAGCGGACGGTCAACTGCTGGCGCTCGGCCATCCGCTACTACCTCACCTGGAAGGGGCTCACCTGGTCCCAGCCCCCGCCGTCGCTAAAGAGACAACCTCGTGGAAAGGAGCGCCAAGGGCTCGAGGCCGACCAGCTCGAGGCGTACCTCAAAGCGGCGGAGCAGCAGCTCGAACCTTACCGGACGATGCTCCTCCTACTCCCGAAGACCGGCCTCCGGTCGTTCGAGCTCTGCGCGTTGAGCGTCGAGAACATCGACCTCGCGGGAAACCTCCTGCGCGTCCACGGGAAGCGCGGCGTCTACCGCGAGGTGCCTTTGACCAAGGTGACACGCCAGCTGTTGGGCAGCTTCCTCGCCGTGCATCCTCGCACCACCGGGCCCATCTTCCGACGGCCGACGACGGACAACCCGCTCACACCCCGCGACCTACGCACGGTCACGCTGCAAATCCAGCGCCAGGACCCGACGCACCTGTTCGACCTGACGCCCCACATGCTGCGCCACACGGCGGCGACGCACATGCTGGCCCACGGCGTCCCGGCGAAGGTCATCCAGCGGGTGCTTGGGCACGCGAGCGCCTCGTCGCTCGATCCCTACCTCCACCCAGGGAAAGCGGAGCTACGGAAGGCGATGGAGACGCTGGGCTAACGGCGCCCGACTACGCGATGGTGATGCCGCCCGCGGTGCTCGTGACGGCGCGAACGCCGTAGATCCCGGTGCTCATGGAGAAGATCTCGATGGAGTCCCCGACAGCCGCTGTACCCGTCACGATGCTGAGCGTCGCGCCCGTGGCGGGGATCACGGAGGTCACGTCGTTGACGATCGTCCCGATGAACGTCGCGCCGGCCGCGATCGTGATCGTGTTGGTCGCGGCCGCTGCGGTGCCGACCATGAAGAAGTAGCTGAGCCCCGCCCCGACGGTCGGGTTGGGCAGGATGATGTTGTTGCCCGCCGCCTGGGTCCAGAGGAACTTCCCGCCCGAGTCGGAGAACGTCAGCGTCCGCGCGGCCACGATCGCCGAGGCCGAATCGCTGAGCGTCCGGAGGCCCGTGACGTCCGTGCTCCCACGCGTACCCGCCACCGTCGTACCAGGCGTGATCGAGATGTTGCCCGACGTACCCGCGCCCGAGGCCGCGCCCGACCGGATCGTGACGTTGCCCGAGGTGCCCGTCGCGGTCGTGCCCGATCCGACGGTCACGGCGCCCGAGGCGCCTCCTGCGGCCACGTTGCCCGTTCCGAACGTCGCGATGCCCGAGGCTCCGGCGCCCGACGCGTTGCCCGACGCCATGCTCACCGCGCCCGTGGTGCCAGTCGCGGTGGTACCCGAGGCGAGCGAGACGAGGCCGGTGTTCGTCGCGCCGGTCGTGTTGCCCGTGACAACCGTCACCGGGCCGCTGACGCCCGCGCCCGCAGGATTGCCCGTCGTCAGCGAGATCGTGCCGGTGGTGCCCGTTCCGCCGACGTTGCCGGTGCTGAGGGCGACGTTGCCGGAGACGATGGCGCCACCGACACCGGCCGCCGCGCCGGTGCTCAGCGAGACGTTGCCCGTGTTGGCGTCCTCGGAGGTGCCCGAGAGGATGCGTACGAGCCCCGAGCTTCCCGAGGTCCCCGCAAGGGACGACGCGTTGCCGGAAACCACCTCCACGAGCCCGGAGTTCCCTCCCGTGTTGGCCCCCGCCGTGATGTCCGTGGTGCCCGACCCGATGGTGACCGCGCCGGAGTTGCCCCCGGTAGCGCCACCGGCCGCGAAGTTGACGTTCGAGGACCCCGACTGGAGGGTGAGGCTGCCGGAGGTGGGCGACCCCGCAGCGTCCGTGAGCGTCCGCGCTCCCGTCGCGAGATCCAGGCCGCGGGTGTTCTGGGTCGCCCCTCCCGCCGAGATAGCCGCCCCCGTGATCCGCCCGCGGGAGTCCCCCACGATGTTGTAGCTGTACGTGAACCGGTCGTTCGCAGCGGTTCCGACGACGAAGCCCACGGCGTCGGCTGCCCGCATACCGAGCGCCGCGTTGACGACGATCTCCTCGCTCGCCTCCGTCGTCACGAAGACGAGCATGTTGAGATCGCCGGCGCTGCCGATCGAGAGCGCGGCCGCGTTGGCGTCGATCAGGAGGAGCTGCGTGGCCTGCGTCGCGACGTCCACCGTGGCCGCGTTGATGTCCACCACGCCGCGGGTACCCCCGACGGTAGACCCGACGGTGAGCACGATGCTCCCGCTGGTTCCCGCACCGGGCGTGTTGCCGGTGACGAGCGAGACGTTGCCGGTGGTGCCTGCCGCCGCGCCCGATGTCAGCGAGACCGCGCCGGAGTTGCCGTCGTCGGAGGCTCCGGAGATGAGGCTGACCGCGCCGGTGTTGCCAGAAGAGCCCAGCGTGCTGGTGGCGGCGCCGGAGGAGATCGTGACGGCGCCGGTGGACCCGGACGATCCACCTGCGTTCGTGGTGTCGCTTGCGCCGGTGCGGATCTCGAGCGCGCCGGTGCCGGACGAGGCAACGGCCCCGGTGTTGGTGAGCGCGCCGGTCTCGAAGCGAGCGGCGACGGTCGTCGCAGCCGCAAGCGCAGAGCTGTTGGGCTGCCCACGCAGATCGAAGCGCGCGCTGGCAGACACGAAGATCGACGCGAACTGAGACGGGCTCGTCGTGCCCCACGTCCCCGACACGTCATCAGGGAGGCTCCATCCGCCCGCCCCCCCGATCGCGATCCAGACCCCGCCTCCGCTCGTGATGTAGAGCGTGCCGTTGTTCCGGAGGGCCAGCGATCCGGCGTTGTCCACGTTGGCCGGAGCGGCGGTCGCCCGCCGGATGATCGGGCCGGTGCTCGCCACGAAGGCCCCGGTACCCGCGTCGATGGTGGCACCGATCCCGAGGACGTCGGTGAGGTCCCTGGCGTAGATCGAAGAGGTGAGAACAGACAAAGGGGGCTCCTGCGAGCAGGGCCCTTTCATCCGGGGAGAGGCTATCCCAGGGGGGACGGAGGGTCAAGGGGCTTGGGCTTAGCCCAGCTCGCGAGGCCGAGGACGGATGCCTCGTGCGTCCAACGTCTGCACGAGGTCTCGATCATCGTACCGGATCTCGACCCCGAATAGCGCCTCCGCCTCCTGGTCGGCTTCCCGCTCGGAGTGACGAGGGTGCGCATTCACAAAGCACGCGACATGACCCAGCTCGTGGAGAATGACCCCAAGCGCTCGGTCGTCGGGCTCGTCGCGCATCCGAGGGCTGAGGACGACCTCGTAGACGCCGTCCCGCGGCGGATAGACCGTGTACGCCCGGTCGCGCGCTTGGGGGAACATCCGCGGAGCGCCCCAGCGCGGGCGCACTCGGAGGCCCACGGCGCGGGCGAGGGATAGTGTGGCCCCGAGGACGTCCATTGGCGTGAATACTCCGTGTGGAGCCCCCGTATCCTACGCGTGTACCGGAGACCCTCTCATGCTCGTGCTTGTGCTCGTCGCCTGTATCCCCCCGCGCGTCGTTCCTACCGGTGAGAGTGCTCTCCCAGAGGACACCGGGTGCCCACTCCCCGCGGAGAGCCCCGCGTCCGAGCCCTTGACCACGAACTGCGACACCGCCCCCGCGGGATTGCTGGGCGTCCCGAGCGTCGTGGAGATGGATCCCAGCTACACGTACGTGTTCAACGTCGTCGGGTGCGCCGAGGATTTCGCTATCGAGTGCGGAGAGGACGTCGAGCTCGAAGTCACGCCCTCCCGGATCAACGGAGACGGGAACCTCACCTTCTGGGCCGACGACGACTTCCACAAGCCCGTGACGTGCACGCTCGTCGGGCAGCCTGCGCCGTATGCGAGCTTCACGATCGTGGTGCAGGTGCGCGAAGGGGGTTAGCGCCCTCGGATGGAAGCCTACGACGTCGTCGAAGCGCTCTGGTCCGCGGGGGGACGCCTCGGGGCTTGGGCGCGCCAGGCGCATGTCGCCGCGCAGATCGAGACCGTCGCGGCCCGCGTACTTCGGGCGTCCGGTCAACCGTCGGCGCCATCCGCGGACCTCGTCGTCTCCCATGACCCCTCCGAGGGGACGACCATCCAGACGAAGGATCGGACCTGGAACGCGGCGATCAAGGCGATGCGCTACCCGCGTTTCGTCTGGAGTG
>ERZ1292625.1227-Hain-H41-01um-R1-1227-length-32101-cov-8_pt1 | contig 32101 bp, 45 predicted proteins | sample MGYA00564400_ERZ1292625 | MGnify/ENA primary metagenome ERZ1292625 (study PRJEB36523, sample SAMEA6512639) | groundwater metagenome | collected 2019-01-08 | study: AquaDiva: Metagenomics assemblies of 32 groundwater samples
CGATCTGGGGCTTTAACCCCAAAACCGTCCCCCTAGCCCTCTTCTTTTGCGCGCGAATGGGCGAAACTTTTTTTTAAGGGCTGGGCCGCAGGCTTGCGTTTATGCGAGTCCTTGTTTGCGCGCTTGTTCTGATCGGCTGCGCCCCGGCCGTACCGCCGTCTGAGCTTCCGCGCGAGGCTGCGGCTGGAGTGCGGGTGATGCAGGCGAACGCCGACGCTTTTCGGTTTCAGGGCGGCGAGATCGTGTGCGCCGCTGGCGGGGCGATTGGATACCGCGCCCCGGCTGGCATGATTTTCGCGCTCAACGCGCAAGGCGAACAACTCGCCCAAACCCCGCCGACTAATCGGTCATGGCGGTCCATAGAAATCGGGCTCCGGCCTGACGCATCGGCTGCGGACGTGCAAGCCGTGCGAGACTTAGGCGCATCGACGTGCTGACGCACTCATAAGCAACGCTACCCGCAAAGGTCGGGCACGCTGCGCCCATCGAAGCGCCCCGCCTTTGTAAAGCGGGGCGTTTCGCGTTTATCCCCCCGCAAAGCATTGGCGCTCATGTCGCTTTCCGCTCGCTTCAATCTCTCACTGCGCGCCGAGCTTACCGGCTCCGGCGATCTCGGCACGCCGACCGCGCCGGTCGTGCTCGAACAGCAAATACTGCTCGCGTCCGGCACTGGCGCCTCACAGGCTGACAAGATTTTCGCCGACAACCGTTCGCTCGCCGCCTCGGCCACCGAAGACCTCGACCTCGCCGGCGGCGCCCTTCTCGATCCGCTTGGCGCGGCGTTCTCGCCCGCGAAAATCAAGGGCGTGATTATCAAGGCAGCCGCCGCCAATCCTGGCGCGCTGACCTTCGGCGGCGACCTTAACGCCGTGCCGCTGTTCGGCGCGACCAACGATGTGATCTCGATCCCGGCTGGCGGCGAGTTCTCGCTGATCTGGCCAGGCACGGGCGTCACCGTCACGGCTGGCACCGGCGACATTCTGCAAGTCGCCGCCGCCGCAACGGCTGGCACTTACACTTATGACATCGTGATCCTCGGCACGAGCGCTTAAGCGCCAACCTAATCGGCGCGGGCCTTTGAGGCACGTGAACATACCGGCCCGCTCCATCTTGCGATCCTTCGCGGTGCGAAGCGCTGGACCCGCGCCGAACATTATAACCCCCACCGCAACGATACCCGGCGCGGGTGTGAGGCAATCCGGCTTCACACCCGCCAAGTGTGCGCGTGCGAAGTTCAGGTGAGATCATGGCGCGGCAACGTAAACCGGCGGAAACTCAGGCGCGCAAGCGCAACCCCGGTCACCGTCAGCTCGTCATTGCGCCGACCGCGCAATTGCCGACACTGGAAGTGCCGCCACCGGACTATCTCACCGAACTAGCGAAACAGGTTTGGGCGATGATCGCGCCAAACTTGATCGCCATGAAAATCTTGCGGCGCTCGGACTCGGCGCTGTTCGGTGTGTTCTGCGAAACCTTCGCCGAATACGCGATGGCCAAGCAAGAGCTTGATCGCGAGGGCTACACTTACGACACAAGCTCAAATCACGGCGACATGAAGCGGGTGCATCCGCTCTATCTCGTGCTCTCCCGCGCGCGCCGCGATCTGTTCACGCTTGGCGCCTCGTTTGGCTTGACGCCAACGGATCGCTATCGCGTGCTGCAGAATATCGCCGCCGGCGGCGCTGGCCCGCTTACCCCCGATCCGCGCGCCAAGTCAGATGATGACGACGGCCAGGACGATCTCCTAGAGCGGGCCGTGCTTGATGTCGAACCAGATTCCGGGCGTCCCGCTTTACAAAACCCGCGACCGGGCACCGTCGCCGTCCTCTCTTGATGGCGGCTATTTTGACGCCATTAAAGCCGTCGCCGCCGTAAACTGGATCGAGCGCCACTGCCGCCACTCAAAGGGCGAATGGGCGGGCAAGCCGCTCATTCTCGACCCGAACACCCGCCAAATGGTCGAGGATATTTGGGGTTGGCGGCGATCCGAAGATGGCTTTCGCCTCTATCGCACGGTGTTTGACGCCGAGCCGCGCAAGAACGGCAAATCAACCAAGGCCGCCGGCATCGGCTGCGCGCTGACGATCGGCGAGAACGAACCCGGCGGCGAGGTCTATTCTATCGCCGGTAACGAAGCACAAGCGGGCCTAGTTCACAAAGAAGCCAAGCTGATGGTCCGGCAATCGCCGGAACTGTTCGCGCAAGCCGAGGTGTTGAAGAAATCCATTCTTTGCCACCAGACCGGCACCGTCTGGGTTCCGCTTCCGAACAATCCAGAAAATCTGCACGGCCTCAACCCGCACGCCGTCATCGGCGACGAGGTTCACGCCTGGAAATCGCGCGAACAATATGACGTGATGTCAACCGCCGTTGGCGCCCGCCGCCAGCCGCTTGAGTTCTACATCACCACCGCCGGCGATAACCTGCAATCGCTGTGCTGGGAATTATGGGATTATGCGCGCAAGGTGCGCGATGGCATCCATATCGACTCCTCGTTTCTGTCGGTGCTGTTCGAGGCTTCTGAAACCGATGATCCCGGCGATCCGGCGACATGGGCGAAATGCAATCCCAATCTCGGCGTCTCGATCAAGTTCGACTATTTGCAGCGCGCTTGGGCGAAGGCGCAATCGCAACCTTCGGCGATGTCGGCCTTCAAGCGGCTGCATCTTAATATCTGGACTGAAGGCGCCGACCGATGGATGCCGATTTCGGTTTGGAACGATGGCCTGAACGCCGCGCCGATCGATGAGCCGGCGCTGGCTGGCCGGCCCTGTTATCTCGGCCTCGATCTCGCCTGGAAAAACGACATCAGCGCGCTCGTGGCGGTGTTTCCGCCATGCGAAGCGGATTCGTCCTGGGTTGTGATCTGCCGCTTTTTTCTGCCCGCCGCCGGGCTTTCTGAACGCTGTAAGCGCGATCACGTCCCTTATGACGTGTGGGCGCAAAATGGGCTACTTACGCTCACCGAAGGCAACGTCACCGACTTCACGGTCGTTGAAGCCGCCGCGCGCGAAATGTTCGACAAGTACAAAGCGAAAAAGCTCGGCTTCGACCGGTTGTTCGCGGGCGCCACGATCAACAGCCTCACCGGCGCCGGCTATGAATGCGTCGAGTGCGGCCAGGGCTTCATGACCACGGCGCTGCCGATGGCGGAGCTTGATCGCAGTGTTCACGCAAAACGCTTCCGGCACGGCGGCAATAAAGTCTATTCATGGATGGCCTCGAATGTCGCGGTTTCGCGCGATCCGGCCGGCAACATGAAACCGAACAAGGCTAAATCAACGGGCCGCATCGACGGCATCCCGGCGACCCTGAACGCCATGGCGTTGGCTCTCGCCGACCGCCCACAAGCGCCGTCGCCCTATGCGAAGCGCGGACTCCTCATTCTCAGGTAACCGCCCATGGCGCGCCCGCAAAAGCGCAGCATTCTCGACCGGCTCACCGGCGGGATGCTGAAACGCAACGCCACGCAAACCGGTTCGACCGATTGGTTGCACGACATGCTGCGCGGCGCTTTCAATGCGCGCAGCGGCAAGCCAGTGACGATCGAAAGCGCACTGCAATGTTCAACGGCGCTCGCCTGCGCCCGTGTCATCGCCGAAGACACGGCGATGGCGCGCATTATCGTGCGCACACGTGAGCCAGGCTCGGGCAATCGCTGGAAAGTGCAAGACGATCACTGGTTGGTGCGGCTTTTCCGCAGGCCGAACGAATGGCAGACGGAATTTGAGTTCCGCACCATGATCGGGCTGCACGCCGCGCTGGCGCATGGGGGTTTTGCCTTCATCAATCGCGGCGCTGACGGCAAGGTCAAGGAATTGCTGCCCTACCCGCCGCAATCGGTGAAAGCCGAACGCGCCGGCGGCGATTGGAGCGTTGTTTACAAAGTCTCGCATCCGAGCGGCAAAATCGACACCATCCCGGCGGCGAACATGCTGCACATTCGCGGCCTAAGCTGGGATGGCCTGAATGGCCTGGAAGCCTTCCGTCTCGCCCGCGAGGCGATCGGCATCTCGCTCGCCGCCGAGGAAAGCCACGCCAATCTGCACCGCAACGGCGTCAAGCTTTCCGGCATCCTAACCACCGGCCCGCAAGCGGCGACTTTGGATGAAGCGACCTCCAGCCGAATCGCCAAGCAATGGCGCGAAGAATTCGGCCCCGATAGCGACCACGCCTTCGGCGTGGCGGTGCTTGAAGGCGGGATGAAATTCGAGCCGATGGCGATGACTGGCGCGGAAGCCCAGCACGTCGAAACCCGGCTGTTTCAGATCGAGGAAATTTGCCGCTTCTTTCGCGTCTATCCGCAAAAGATCGGCCATGCGACCAAAGCGCAAGCCAACGCCTCCGCCGTGCAAACGGCGATCGCGCACGTATCGGACACGATCGCGCCGTGGTGCTTGCGCTGGGAGCAACGCAGCGACGTTTCGCTGCTTGCGCCATCAAGCGAACCCAACACTTGGATATCGTTCGATCCCCGGCGCTTGATCTCACTCGGCGATGGCCAGGCGCGGGCCGCCTACATCAATTCCGGCGTTCACGCCGGCTGGCTCAACCGCAATGAAGGCCGTGAGCTTGAAGGCTTTGAGCGCGGCCCCGACGAACTGGACACGTTCCTATCGCCAACCCAACTCGCACCCGGCAATAGCGCCGACGCGGCCAACGCGAAAAACGATTCTTCCCCCGACACGCCGGACGCTTGATGCTGATCCGCACGCAATCAACCGAGCGCCCAGCGTCAGCCGCGCTTGCGCGGCTCGTCACGCCATTCGCGATTGAAACCCGCGCCGTCAACGCCGCCGAGGGCACATTCTCAGGCTGGGCCTCGACCACCGCGCTCGATAGCTGGGGCACGGTGCTCGCGCCTGGCGCTTTTGACGAAAGCATCGCCGAGCACGCCCGCAACAATACGATGCCAGCGCTGTTGGCGCAGCACAATTGGAGCCAAGTCCTTGGCCGCATCACCGCCATCGAAAGCCGTGTCCGCGACAGCGCGCCCGGGCTCTGGATGGAAGCCGAGTTCGAACTCGAAACCCAGCTTGGCCGTGATTACAACGCCCTCATTCAACCAAAGCCACGCCCGGCCTTAAACGGCCTCTCGGTTGGCTTCGAACCCGATTGGGATGCGATCGAGTGGGTCGATGACGTTCTGGTGTTCCACAGAGCCAAACTCTGGGAAGTCAGCGTTGTCACCTTCCCCGCCAACGAGGAAGCGCGGATCGAAAACGCGCGCGGCCCGCTCGATATCCGAACCGAACGCGATCTTGAATTGCTCCTGCGGGACGCAGGCCGGTCAAGATCAGCAGCGAAGGCGATCGCCTCTCGCTTCAAACCGCTCACGCCAGCGCCGCGGGATGCCGCGCCGGACAATAGCGAAGCCATCGCCGCGCTGAAAGCGCTCTCGGCGGTGCTCTCCCCTAGACCCTCATAGGTCAACATGCAAACCCGCAACGGCGCACCCAATCCGGTGCAACCGACGAACAATGCGTCGGAAGTCGCGACCATCGCCAACGAACTTCGCAGCGGCTACGCCGATCTGCAACAGCGCGTCAGCGCCCGCGAACAAGACGGCACGGCGATTGAAGCCATGCGCGGCGAACTCGCCACGCAAGCGCAAGCGCTCGCCAACATGCAAGACGCTCTGACCCGCTCCAACCGCCCTTCTCCGGTTGACATCGCCAACGAAGCCTCCGGCGAACAACGCCTTTCCGCCGTCGCGCAATTCATGCGCACGGGCAACCCGGAAAAACTGATCGCGCTTGGCGCCTGGAAGCCGGAACTGGCGACGCGGGCCACCGATGGCGTTTCCAACGTCGCGGCGCAAGGCGGCTATCTGTTGCTGCCGAACTTCGACCAAGCGGTCGAGCGCGTTTCCCGCATCTTCTCCGATATTCGCGCGTTCGCCAATGTCGTGACGATCGGCTCGGGCGACACGTACTCGAAAGCCACCAATAAGAGCGGCGCCACCGCCGTTTGGTGTGGTGAAGATGAAGACCTCGGCGATACCGACGCGATCGATTGGGCGGTGAATGAAATCACCGCGCACGAATCGCGCGCCATTCCGCGTTATTCGCGCAAGGTGCTGGCGGATGCGTTCTTCAACCTTGAAGCCGAAATCGTCAAAGACCTCGGCGAAGCCTTCGGCAAACTGGAAGCCGCCGCCTTCGTCAACGGCTCGGGCGTGAAGCAACCGGAAGGCCTGCTCTCGATCGGCAAAGCCGCGCAAGCGGGCGTGACCGAAGTTGCTTACGGCAAACTCGGCTATTACACGACTGGCCACGCCACCGGCTGGGCCACCGTCGCCGGCGACGAGTTCGACATTTTCACGCGCATTCAAACCGCGCTGAAGACCGAATATCAAGCCCGCGCCGCTTATTACATGAACCGCGTCACGCTCTCTGAAGTGATGCTGTTCAAGGATGCGAACGATCTGCCGATCTGGCAGCCGACCATGACCGCTGGCGCGCCATCGACGCTGCGCGGCAAGCCGGTGCGCACGATCGAAGAATACGCCGATCGCGCCGCTGATGCGTTCCCTGTCACTTATGGCGACATGGAAGCGTATTACACGATCCTGAACCGCGCCGGCATGGAAATGCTGCCGAACCCGTACCGCACCACGGGCTTCACCCGCTTCGAAACCTACAAGCGCTCCGGCGGCAAGGTGATGAAGTCGGAAGCCATGAAGGCAATCAAGGTCTCGGCCTAATCGCCCAAAGGCAAGCCAGCGCGGATGATTCTGCGCTGGCTTCACTTCTCCCGACAAAAACCATCATCACATGAAAGACCAATGCAACGACCTGAAGGTCGTCAACGCCCTGACGGCGGCGGTACGCACGGCTGACGCCAACGGCGCCAGCGTTGATCGCGCCGGCTTTGAAAGCGTGACCTTCGCCGTCAATCTTGGCGCCGAAGGCGACACGCTTACGGGCGCGCTCTACATCCAACTTGAAGTCGAAGAGTCCGACGACAATGCGGCGTGGACCGATTGCGCGGCGGCCGACATCATCGTGCCGAAAAGCCAATCGGTTGTGCTCACCGGCGTCAACTCGCTGGTGTTCACCGCTGACGACGGCGCTGAAGCACCGGCGGTGTTCCACTTCGGCTATAAGGGCGAAAAGCGCTACGCGCGCGTCGTCTATAACGTCACCGGCACGCACGTGGTCGGCACGCCCTGCGCCGCTATCGCCATCCTCGGCAATCCGGCGGTTCGCCCGGTTCAAGCCTAATAGGCTCGATAAACTGAACACGATGAAGGCCGGGCGCGAACAACGCCCGGCCTTTTGGCTTCTCTTTCGCAAGCGTCATCCGCCCCATGCGCCACGATATGGAACTGGTCACCGCGCCGACCGCGCAATTGGTGACGCTTGCCGAAGCGAAGCTGCATCTGCGCGTCACCCATCTCAAGGAAGATGCGCTGATCGCCGCCCAGATCGCGGCGGTCCATGACGCGCTCGATGGCTATGAAGGCCAGCTCGGGCGGGCGCTGGCGCCGCAAGTGTGGCGGCTGACGCTCGACGGCTTGCCCGCCAAGGGCTATGCGCGCTTGCCGCTGCTGCCGTTCGTCAGCGTCGATGAAATCACCTATGACGACGCCGCCGATGTGGCGCAAACGCTGGCGCCATCGCTCTACAAAGTCACCCGCGACGAAGGCTTCGGCTGTGTCGCTATCGCGCTAAACGCGGCCTGGCCCGCCATGCGGGCGCTGCGGATCAAATACACCGCCGGCCTCGATCCGGCGGCCAACCCGAAAGGCGCGGCGCGCATCAAGGCGGCGATGCTGCTCTTGATCGGCGATCTCTACGAAAATCGCAGCGCTCAAATCGAAGGCCGCATGATATTCGCTAACCCGGCCGTGCAACGTCTGCTCGAACCGCTGCGCGTGCGCTCATGGCGATGAATCCTGGCCGCTTGCGTGAAGCGATCCGCATCGAGCGCCCGGTTTTCTCGGACTCCAGCTTCGGCGGGCGCGCCATCACCGGCTGGGAAACGGTCGAAGAGACGTTCGCCGAAGTGATTCAGCCAACCTCTCCCGATCGCTCGCATGAAGCGGCGAGCGCCGGGCGCGGCGTCACCGAACGGCTGCTGCAATTCCGGCTGCGTCTCCCCTCACCGGTCGAGGCGTCGCATCGCATTATCTGGCCGCTCGATAGCAGTGACGCTTACGGCGTCGAGGGCTCGCTGCCAGATTATGCGCGCGCCGACATTCTGGTCACCGGCGTCTTCCGCGCTGGCACCGATGGCCGCTAATGGATGACGTTTCGATCCGCGTTGAAGGCATCGAAGAAGCGCGGCGGGTGATGACGCAATTGCCGGATGCGGCGCAACGGCGGGTCATGCGGCCGTCCTTGCGCCGGGCTGGCCGCATCATCGTCAACGCCATCAAAGCCCGCGCCACCAGCCGCCGCGTCCGCAAGGCCGCGACCACGCGCGAAGCCCGCGGCGAACGCATTAGTTTGACCGGGCTCTTGATCGGCTTTCGCCGCGGGCCAGGCCGCCTCGCGCACTTGCTCGAAAAAGGCAGCAAGGTGCGCAGCACTTCGGCGGGCGCCAATCGCGGCGCGATGCCGGCGAAACCGTTCTTCTTTGAAGCCATCCGCGCCGCCGGTTCCGCCGCCGCCGCCGTGCTCCGCTCCGAGCTTGCAACCCGCCTTGCCGTCGAGGCGCGGCGCTTTGCTTCCGGTCAGCTTGATTCCAAGGGACGCATCCGCCGATGAAACTGACACTTGAGCGCGACGCGCTGGTCAACGCGCTGGCGCATGTCGTTGGCGCGGTTGAACGTAAAACCACCATCCCGATTCTCTCCTGCTTGCGGCTCTCCGCCTCTGGCGGCGCGCTCGACATCACCGCCACCAATCTCGATGTCGAAGCCACCGCTTCGGCGAAAGCGGAAATCACCGCGCCCGGCGCTGTCGCGGTCCCGGCCGATGTGCTGGGCGGCTTCGCGCGCAAGCTTCCTTCTGGCGCCGCCGTTGCGCTCGAACAAGGCGACGGCAAAGTTGTCGTGACCTCCGGCCGCTCCCGGCTCACTATCCCGCTATTTCCCGCCGCCGCCTTTCCGGTGATGGAGGATGGCTCATCGCCGCTCTCATTCACCCTGCCAGCGCCCGTCCTCTCGCGCATGCTGGCGCAAACCCGGTTCGCGTGCTCGACCGCGGAAACGCGCTACTATCTGTGCGGCGTGCTGATGCACGTCCGCCAGACCGATGCCGCCGCCCGCCTGGCCTGCGTCGCCACCGATGGCCACCGGCTCGCTTACGCCGACACTGATCCGCCGGAATCTCTCACCGGCAAGGCTTTGAACGCCATCGTGCCGCGGCACACCGCGGCGCTGATCGCCAAATTGCTCGCCGATGATCTGGGTGAGTGCGAAGTCGCGTTCTCGCCCTCGCACATCATCGTGCGCGCCGCCGCCGGCGTGCTGAAATCGAAACTGATCGACGGTTCGTTTCCGGACTATGAGCGCATCATCCCGAGCGAGGCGCCGCACACGCTGCGCCTCGCCCGCGCCGCCGCCGTCGAAGCGCTATCTCGCGTCATGATCGTCGCCGATGAGCGCGCCCGCGCCGTGAGGCTCTGCGTCAGCGCCGAACAGTTGACTTTCCGGGTGCGCAACATCGATCGCGGCGAAGCCTGCGAGGATTTGGCGGCGGCGTTCGATGGCCCCGCTCTCGACCTTGGCTTCAACGGCAAATTGCTTGCCGATGCGCTCGGCCAATCGGCCGGTGAGGACGTCACCTTTGCGCTGGGCGCCGCTGGCGCTCCCGCCCTAGTGCGCGATCCATCCGCGCCAGACGCTTTCTCGGTGCTGATGCCGCTCCGGGTTTAATTCTCTCGCGGCTTTGCGCGCCATGATCGAAGAAGATATCGCGGCGCGTTTCGCCGCCGATGCTGGCGCGATCGCGCTTGGCGTCGCCGGCCGGTTTTATCCGGTCGAGGCGCCGCCGGATTTGGCCCCGCCCTACGTGGTCTATCGCCGCCTCGATACGGAAACCTTTGATAGCTACGCCGCCAGCGTCAGCGTTCACAGCGTGCCGTTCGCGATCGAAGCGCACGCGGCGAGCTATGCCGAAGCCTGCGCCATAGGCGCTGCGTTGAAACCCATCTTCGACGGCTGGCAAGCGGATCACCCCGCGACGCTGATGTCGATGACCTACGCCGGCGAACACGATGGCGCGGGCGATTACGATGAAGCCCAGCGGCGCCGCCGCAGCTTCTGCCGCGAACTTGTGTTCGTCGCACTGATCCGCGCCTGACGCGGCCTCTCTTCCCGTTTGCCGGGACTAACCTCTAGTGACCTCCAAAGCATTTTCGTCCCAGGGCTTCGAAGTCCATATCGGGATCAGCGACGCCGTTCTCGTCAATGACGACGGCTCGGAATCCTTCATCGAAATCGGTGAAGTGGTCGATGTCGATCCGCCCTCGCCAACGCGCGACACTATCGACGTCACGCACATGAAATCCGACATCAAGGAATTCATCTCTGGCCTGATGGATGGCGGCTCGGCGACGCTGAACTGCAATTTCATTCCCGACGATGCCGGCCAGCTTGAATGCCGCGAAGCCTTCACCGCCGGCCAGCTCCGCAACTTCCGCTTCGACTTCAACACCACGCTGACGCCGAACCGCTTGAAGGTGAAGGGCGTCATTGTCGGCATGCCGCAAAAGGCATCGACCAATGACAAGGCCGGGCTCTCGGTCTCGATCAAGGTTTCCTCGATCTATAGCTGGGTCAACCAATAATGCTGACGCGCGAGCAATTGCTCGCCGCGGCGGCCGATCTGCCCACCGCGGACGTGGATATTCCCGCCTGGGGCGGGATTGTCCGCTTCCGCGGCATGGGCCTCAACGAAAAGATCGAGTTCGACGCGGCGATGAGCACCGCCGCCAATGCCGGCGATACCCAAGCGATGTTGAAGCTGCAAGTGGCTTTGATGGCGCTGACCATGCTTGGCCCGGACGGCGAGCCGATGTTTGGCGGCGACGACGCCGCCGTGCAAGTGGCGAAATTCAAGCCCGAGGGCTTTCGCGCCGCGCTTGAAGTCGTGCATGAGCTGAATGGCTTTCGCCGCGCCAACGAAGCCACGGAGGGCGAGCAAAGCCCTTTGGCCGATTCCGGCGAGACCACCTAAAACGGTTTCGCCACCGCTTGGCTTTGGCGCTCGGTAAAAGCGTGCGCGAGCTTGGCCGCTCGATGTCGGCGCAAGAATTCGCCGACTGGCAATTTTATGCGCAGATCGAACCGTTCGGCGAAGATCGCGCTGACTTCCGCGCCGGCGTCATCGCCTCGACGTTCTACAATATGAACCGGGGCAAGAATGCCGAGGCGCTGAAGCCCAGCGACTTCATGCATTTCGCCGAAAAGCCCGAACGCGCGCCCGCCACGGCGGCCGACGTTCACGCCAAGCTTCGCGCCTGGCTGCCGCCGAAACCCGCGCCAGCCGGCGGCTAATCCTCCCCTTGCGCTTGGCGTGGTTCAATGGTCGATCTCGTTCGCTTGGTCGCGCGCCTCGATGGCGACGATAGCGGCTTCCGCGCGACCATGAACCGCGCATCCCGCGATCTGAACTCGTTCGGCGCGCAAGCGCAGCGCGCCTCCGGCCAGGCGCGCGGCGCCTTCGCCGGCGTCGCCGCCGGTTGGACGTCGATGGCCGGCGTGCTCGCCGCCGTTGGCGTCGCCGCCGGTTTTTCCGAGCTGATCAATGAAGCCGCGCGGTTCGAACAACAACTGAACTCGATCCGCGCCGTCACCCGCGCCAGCACCGCGGAAACGCGCGCGCTCTCGGCGGCCGTGCGCCAAAGCGCCGCCAATTTCCGCATCGGCGCCAATGCGGCGGCGAGCGCTGCTTTCGAACTCACCAAATCCGGCGTCTCGCTTTCGGCCTTGAGCGAAGGCGCCCTCGACGCGGCGATCGTCTTGGCCCAAGCCACCGGCGGCGAATACGCCGACGCGGCGACGATCGCGGCGCGCGCAACCTCGATTTTCCGGCTCGAAACCGAGGACATGAGCCACGTTGTCGAAGGCGCGGTGCAAGTCATCAACGCCGGGCATTTCGAACTGCAAGATTACGTGCTGGCGCTGCAACAAGGCGGCGCCGCCGCCCGCGACGCGGGCTTGAGCCTCGATGATTTCAACACGGTGCTGGCGCTGACGCAAAACGCGCTGGGCTCAAGCGGCTCCGACACCGGCACTGCCGCCCGCACCTTCCTGTCTCGCCTCGTGCCGCAAAGCCGCGAAGCGCAAGCGGCGATGGAGAGTTTGAGTCTCAGTTTCTATGATGCGCAAGGCGCGTTTGTCGGCATCGATGAAGCCGCCGAGCGCTTGCGCGTTGCGTTCGCCGGACTCTCCGACCAACAGCGCAACAATAACCTTGTCACCATCTTCGGCGTCGATGCGCAACGCCAAGCCATCGCGCTCATGCAGGACGGCGCGGCTGGTCTTGAAGGCGTCCGCGACCGCATGGCGGAAGCGGGCTCCGCCGCCGAACAAGCCCAAGCCCGCACCGCCGGCTTCGCCGGCGCCACCAACAATCTTTCAGCCGCGTTCCAAGAGCTTGGTATAGCCATCGGCGAAAGTGGCTTGAACGAACTTTTGACCAACCTGGCGAACTATGCCGCTGGCGGGCTCCGCCAAGCGGCGCAGCGGACGCGCGATTTCGCCACCGGCATGCGCGCGATCACCACCAACGGCCAGATGATCGATCCGCTCGCCGCGCGCATCCGCCGCGAAGCCCGCGTCGAATATCTGAATGATGGCGGTGACATTTGGAACCCTGATGACGCTATCATCGAGGAAATCCGCCAAGGCATATTGCGCGACCATGACCGCTTGCGCGCCATGCTACTTGACCCGATCTCGCCACAGGACGCGCCGCTGCAAAACCTGGATGGCCGCACCTATGGCGGCACTTGGCTGGGCCAGCAATTGCGCGAGGAATTGGTTCCAGGCTTCAACAACTGGCGCCCGCCCTCTGACATTTACGTTGACGGCCAGCGCGTCTTAAATCCAAGTTTCATCCAAGGCCCGCCTTCGCCGCAAGGCCAATCGTCGTTTCGTCCGCCGCGCCCTAGCGCTTCGAGCGGATCGAGCCTGCCAACCGGCAGTATTCTCGACGACATCGCCGCCGATCAGGCTTGGCAAGATGATCTCGATGATTGGCTCTATGAGGTCAATCAATCGATTCAAGCCGCCGCCAAGAACGAACTTGGCGGCACGCTGCCGGTGCAAATCGAGGGCTTTGAAACCGAGCATCAGCGGCTGGTGCAATTGTCTGAAAATCTCGCCAGCGACATTCACAACACGCTGCGCGACGCCTTCATCGATCCAGAAAACTTTGACCCCTCCACGTTCATGCAATCGATCGCGCAAAGCTTTCGCGCCGCGCTCTGGGATGCGCTGATCGGCGATCAGATGCAGAGCTTTCTCCAAAGCATGGCCTATGCGCTGGCTAAGTCTCTGAACCATATGTTCGCCAATGTTGGCGGCCAAATTGGCGGCGCCGGCGGCAAGGGCGGAACCGGCGGCGGCTTCTTTTCGTTCATCGGCAACGCCATCTCATCGCTGTTCTCCGGCTTCTTCGCCGAAGGCGGCTATGTGCCGCCCGGCCAATGGGGCATCGCCGGCGAGCAAGGCCCGGAGCCGATCTATGGCGGCAAAACCGGCGTCACCGTGCAAGCGGCTGGCGAAGGCGGCTATGGCGGCATGACGCAGGTGTTCAATATCGACGCGCGCGGCGCTGACGCCGGCGTCGAACACCGCATCCGCATCGCCGTCGCCGAAGCGACGCAACGCGGCGCCCAAGCCGGCGCCGCTGGCGTCTTCGCCAAAGTGCGCCGCACGACCACGCAATAGCTCAGCGCGCGAGGTTAAAGCCTCGCGCGCGCCTCTCCCCTTTCGCGCGTTGCCACATCATGCCGCTTTCGATGCCGGCGTCGCCGTCGTTTCGCGACTGCCGCTTCCGCTTGATCTCGAACGCGGCGCGGTTCGTCTCGCCGCTGACGCGCGTCGGTCAATCGGTGGCGCGGATCGGCGACTTCTGGTCCGCCGCGATCACCTTGCCGCCGCTGACGCGCGATCAAGCGCGGGCCTGGACCGCGATCCTCGCCAGCATGGCGGGGCAAGCTGAAAGCCTCTATGTCGGCCCGCCGGTCGAGCAAGACGATCTGGGCGCGCTGGGGACGCCGCGCGTCAATGGCGCGGCGCAAGCCGGCACGACCTTGATCGTTGACGGTTTTCCAGCCGGCAAAACCCTCGCCGCTGGCATTTGGTTTAGCTACGACACGGCGACGTTTCGCAGCCTGCACGTCACCACCGCCGCCTTCGCCGCCGATGGCGCTGGCGCCGGGTCGCTCGCGATCGCGCCGGCGATCCGCAAGAGCCCGGCCGAAGACGCGCTGATCGAGTTCATCGCGCCAAGCTGTGAAATGGTGCTCGAAGACGCCAGCGCCGATGCGCTCAATTTGCAGCAATCGGTGACCTGGGGCGTCTCGCTTTCCTTGATCGAAAACGTGCGCGCATGAGCCAGACTTGGGCGCAAGCGTCGCTGCCGGATCACGTCCGCTACACGATGCTGGTTGAACTGCTGTTGGATAGCGGCGCGCTGCGCATGCATTCCGGCGCCGGCTATATCGCGTGGAACGGCGTTGATTGGGGCGGCGTCGGCGGGTTCGGCAATGTCTCGACCATTTCCGGCGGCATCGATCTTGAAAGCCACGAAATCGAATTGACGCTCGCAGGCGTGCCCGAAGCACACCGCGAGGAATTGATGTCGGCGCTGACCCGTGGCGATCGGGTCAATATCTATCACGGCTTCTGGGATTATGACGCGGGCGCCTGGGCGCGGCCGCCTGAACTGGAATTCGCCGGTTTCATCTCGCATCCGACCTTGCGCGATGAAGCCGAGGACAACGCCACCGCCACGGTCTCGATCACGGTTTTGGTGCTCTCGGCTTTCGCCTATGCGCGCCGCCGCACCATCGCCCGGCGCACCAGCGCCCACCAGCAAAGCCTGTTTGCTGGCGATGAGTTCTACGCCTTCAAAACCGATGTCGCCAAGCCCGCGCCGCGCACCGGCGAACCCGCTCAAAGCAATATCCTTCAAGACGCGCGCACTCGCGGTCACTTTCCGTTTTTCAATTGAGCCCGCTCGAACGCACGCTCGCCGCGTTCGACGCCGCATCGCGCGCCAGCGGAAGCGTCGCCTGGGGCACGTTCGACTGTTTGCGCTTCGCGCTATGTGGCGCTGGCCGCGCCGACCTGATTGAAACGCTGGTCCCGGATTATTCCAGCCAGCGCCAAGCCATCCGCGCCTTGCGCGCCCGCGGCTACGCCACCCTGGCGGACGCCATCGATAGCATCGGCGCGCGCGTCGGCGCCCCGCTCCCCGGCGATATCGGCTTTGTCGATCAGCCGCCGGTCGGCGCGCTCGGGCTCGTTGTTGGCCGCGAGGCGCTGTTTTTGAAACCAGGCGGCGGATTGCACCCGCTCCACCCCCGGATCGTATGGAGGCTTGCGCCTTGCCCCAAGCCGTAGCCGCCGTCATCGCCGCCGCCACCGCCTTTTTCACCACCGCCACTGGCTCGGCGATTATCGGAACCTTCATCGTCAAAACGCTGGTGGCGGTGGCGATCAACGCCGCCATCAGCCTCGTCGCCAACGCTTTCGCGCCGAAGCCGGACGCCGCGCTCTCGCTGCTCGATCCGGCGCAATTCAACAACGTCAATGCCGACCCGCTGTCGGCGCGGTTCATCCTCTATGGCGAAAGCGCCATCGCCGGCGAGGCGGTTTATGAGCATCTGCATGCCGACCGCGAATGGGTGACGCGCATCGTCCAACTCGCCGATTTCGGCCAGATCGGCAATCCGCACGATCTGGTGCGGGTTGAAATCGAGGGCGTCGTGGTCAGCTTCGACGGCGCCGGCAACGCCACCGGCATTTACGCGGGCTATCTGAAATGCCGCTTCTATGGCGGCGATCCCAATCAAACCGCCGACGCCGCCACCATCACCAATTCCGGCGGTGAATGGACGAGCGCCCATCGCGGCCGCTCGTGCGTCTATGCCGCCCTTGAAGCCAAGCTGTCCAATTCCGACCGCTTCCCTGGCGGTTGGCCAACGATCATGTTCGTGATGCGCGGACGCCGGCTCTATAATCCGCTACTCGATTCAACCGCGCCCGGCGGCTCTGGCGCCCACCGCCTCGATGATGAATCGACCTGGGCCTATTCCAACAATGCGGCTTTGGTGATCTTCGATTACGCGCGCGGGATTTCGGTCAACGGCGTTCGCGTCGCCGGCACCCATATTCCCGCCGATCTCATCGATATGGATTGGCTGCGCGCCTCGATCGCCGCCGCCGCCGCCGAGGGCTGGACGATCAATGGCTTTGTGCCAACCGACAACGATCCGGCGGAAATCCTGAAAAGCTTCGCCATGCACATGGCGGGGCGAGTGGCGTCGCGCAAAGGCAAATTGGCGATCGTTGCTGGCTATGATTGGCCCGCGATCCTGACGCTGGAAGCCGACGATCTCGCCGGCGCGCTTTCGGTGACCCCGTTCCGCGGCTGGCGCGACGCCTACAACCAAACCCGCGCCAGCTATCGCTCCGAGCTTGACGATTGGGGTCCGGTTGAAACCAATCTGATCGCGGGCGATGATTGGCTGGCCGAAGATGGTGAGGAATTGGAACGTCCGTTCGCGGCGCCCTTCGCCACCGCGCACGATAAAGCCGCGCGCCTCGCTTGGGTCGATCTCTATCGCGAACGCACGCCATCGACAATCGAGGCGCCATGGAAGTTGCGCGCCGCCGAGGCGGGTGAAGCCGATATCGTTCGCGTGCGCTTGCCGCAATACGATATCGACCGCGCCTATGAAATCACCGGCCGGGCTCTCAATGTGCTTGGCTTCGTCACTCTCTCGCTGCGCGAATGGGATGCCAGCGCGGCGCTGGCGCGCACCGATTTCGGTACACCGCCGTCGCAAAGCGTCTCCGATCGCAACGGCATCACCCCGGATACGCCGGTTGATTGGGGCCTGACGCCGACGCCGGTCGATTCGCCCACCGGCACGCTGCCCGGCATCGTCATCGCCGGCGCGCCGCCCGAATGGGTCGATGGCGTCGTCATCGAATGGCGTGAAAATGGCGCCGCCGATTGGCAAACGCTGCAAGACACGCGGCCCGAAACCACCTGACTCCTCGCGACATCTGAGGCGCCCATGCGCGCGGTGCTTATTGGCGCTCCCGGCAAAGCCTATGACGTGTCGATCCGCTACCGCTATCGCGGCAAGCATTCGGCGCGGCAAACGCTGACCGCCACCGCGCCGGCCGATCTGGAAGCCACCAACGCCGCCTCGATCGACGGCCAAGGCTGGGGCGCCACCGCCAGCGAAAACACGATCCGCAGCCGCGTTGATAACCTAAACGCCTTCAACCGCAACCCGACGTTTCAAGCCTGGGCGTCAACGCTGCCTGATAATTGGGTCGCTAGCGGAACGCCAACGATCGTCAAAAACACCACCGACGAAATCTTCGGCGATTACGTGTTAGACATGACAGTTGCGGCAAGCGCCGCTCAATGGTTGCAATGCACGGTGTCCAGCGAGCTGAGGATGCCGCCCGATCTGGCCTATTACGCCATTGAGTACGACGTAACGCTGGTTTCCGGGGACTTTCAGCGCGCCGGCATATTGTGGCGCGTGTATTACCAGGACGCCAGCAATTACAAAGACTGGCGAGTGAAATTCAACATTGACCACGCTGCCCCAACCGCTGGGCGGCGTTACACCGGCGTCAAGGTTTTCGCATCCACCGACACCGCCGGCTCGCCCAGCGGCGTTCCAACCTATAACCGTCACCTCTACGTCATGGGCAATTGGAATGGGCTTGACGGCGCGGCGTATAGCGCCAAGCAAATCCGCTGGAATCGCGTTCTCGTCCGCCCAGCCTCGGCGCAGGAGATATCCGCTTTACTTGGCTTGGACGCGAACGGCGATCTTGCCCGCAACATCGCGAGCGCCCGCGCCGATTCATCCAACATTCTACGCAGGGCGACTGGTGGATTATTCACGGGCGATCTGGCCGCCACCGATGGCGCCGCATGGGCCACCAATCTGACTGGCCGGCCAACGGAACTAACCGATGGGCGTGTCTCCGCCACACTTTCATCAACCGGCCGCGTCAACGGCGCCTGGCGGGCGTCCAATCCGCTGATCACTGGCGCTAGCGCCTATCGCACGCCGATCAACCCGTTGTCTTCGTCAGACGCCGGCGCCACCGCCACGATCTCGATCGCGGCGCATACGGTCAAGACCTCCGACACGGGCGCGGCGCAAAAAACCGCGAGCTACAATTCAGGCTCGATCACTGGCCGCGCCTTCGGCACGTCCTATCACGTCTTCGCCTATGACCCGACTTTCGCTGGCGGCGCGGTGACCTATGTGTCGTCCACGTCATCGGAAACCTACGTCACCAACGCCGAATACGTTTATGTTGGCTACATCACCACCGTCAACGATGGCGGCGGCGGCGGCGGCGGCTACTCCCCGCCGCCGGAAGATTGTGTGTCGGCGCAGGCGTGGTTGACGCCAGACCTCATGGCGCTCGACGCCGATGTTGGCGACATGATCGATTGCCTCGATGGCGAAAGCTTCGCTTCGTTCGCCATCGATGGCGCCGCCACCGCGCGCGCGCCATGCGTGCGGTTGATATCGGAAAGCGGCGTCGCGCTCACCTGTTCGCGCTCCACGCCGATCACCCAACCTGATGGCGACGTGGTGCTGGCGCCAGCCGCGCTCGGCGCGATGGCCGCCGTTGACGATGCGGCCGGCTTCCGCTGGGAGCGGATCGCGGACGTGATCGACGCTGGCGAACACTTGGTGCGGCGCATCCACATTGGCGGGCGCACCTATGCGGCCGGCGACACGCCCGGCCGGCGCATGTTCACGCACAATCCCATCAAGCCCTAGAGGAACGATTTTCCCATGATCTACACCCACATCGCCGCGCTCGACGCGGTGTTGCCCGCCAGCGATCGCGTCTATCAGGCGCCCGATGGCCGCCACTACAAGGCCCGCGTCTTGCGCGCTGCGCCGCCGCCCGGCGCCCCCGCTTTCGGTATGGGCGTGATCGAAGTCTCGGCATCGGTCTGCGATAGCGCGGGCTGGGCGATCGAGCACGGCGAAGGCTACGCCATCGCGCCAGCGCAACGCCACACTATCGACGCTGAAACCGCGGTCGATGTTGAGGCCTGGATCGAGTTAAAGCGCATCGCGGCGCTCGATGAATGCGCCAAGCGCGCCAGCCTGGAAGCGGCGCTCTCCGCCGCTGATATGACGGTGGCGCCATGAGCATCCTTGCTGTCCGCCTGGCGCTGCAATCGGCGCTGATCAGCGAAGGCGCCGCGCTCGGCGCTGAAACCCAAGCCCTGATCGCCGATGCGCTGGCGAAAACCAGCGCCGTCGATGCGGTTGTCGCCGCCTTCGACGCGCTGGCGCCGCTCTCGATCGAGCTTGGCGCGGCGACCCGCGCGGCGCTTTTGCTCGCCTGCGAAGCGCTTGCCGACAAGAACTTCCATGACCGCGGCGAAGCCGCCGCCCTGATCCTGGCCACCGCCTGATCCTCTTCCTCTAGCGAGTTACGACCATGCTCAACTGGATACGCGAAGCGGTCGGCCAGCTCGCCGCCCCGCTCACTGAATACATTCGGGGCCGCAATCAACGCAGCCAAACCCGCGCCGAAGCGCAAGCCGACGACGCGGCGCGCGACGACGCCATCACCGCCTCGGACCTCGCCTCGCGCAACGAAATGGACGCCGCCCGCGAGCGCGCCGCCGCCGAGATCGCGCACACCCAAACCGAAGCCGAGCGCGATTGGGATCGTGAGGTCGCCGATCAAGCCAAGGTTTCGTGGAAGGATGAATGGTGGACGGTGATTTTCGGCTTGCCGATTCTCATTGCGTTCATTCCTGGCGGCGCGGGCTTTGTCGCCTCTGGTTTCGCCGCGATTTCAGCGGCGCCGGGCTGGTATCAAACCGGCGTCGCCGCCTCGGTGGCGTTCTCGTTTGGCATCCGCCACGTCGTGCAAGTGATGCAATCGCGCTGGGGCCGCCGCTAGTGCTGGCGCTCGCCGATCTGGCCGCGCTCGCCGCGATCGCCGGGGCAACCTTCGCCGCGCTCATCTGGCTGTTCAAAATGGCGACAGATGTCGCGGTGCTGAAAACGCAAATGGCCGAAGTGCAGCCGGTGAAGCTGGCCCGCGATATTTCGTGGATCAAGGGCGCGCTGCACTCGCTCGCCAACGTTCTCCGTGCGGATTTGGCCGAAGACCCTAAATGAAGGGCAAGCAACTGACGCGCAAGGAAGCTCGCGCCACCATCGCCACCATCCACCGCGCGATGGAAGCTGGCCTGCCGCTTGAGGTCGAGAGCAACGGCGGCGGCCATCGCAAGGGCGCCCTCCGAGCCGCCGCCGCCGAACTCGGGCTGCAGCGCCAAAGCGTGACTACGCGGCTGCAGTCGATCGCGCGAAATTATCCAGACCTGAAAATCGATCCCGCCCGCTTCAAACCGGCTTCGGTCGAAGACCCGAAAGGCCGGATCGCGGCGCGGTTGCGCCGCGGTGACGCGACATTGGCCCAGCTCATGGCCGCGGCCGGCGCGACTGAAAAACAAACCCGGCGCTATATCGAGGCGATCGAGGCCGAGGGTTTCAATCTGCAACGCTATGGCGACAAATGGCGGATCGAAACCACGCAAGCCTTGCCCACCGGCCCGCACAATCTCAAGGACATGCCGGTGCTGCGCTCGCGCCGCGACAACACCTTCTGCATTGGCGCTTCCGGCGATCAGCATCTTGGCTCGAAATACGAACGCCTCGACGTGCTGAACGATCTCTACGACCGCTTCGCCAAAGCCAAGGTGCAGGCGGTTTACAACACCGGCAATTGGATCGATGGCGAGGCCCGCTTCAATCGCCACGAACTCAAAGTCCACGGCATGGAAGCGCAGTGCCGCTATCTGGCCAAGCATTTCCCGCATCGCAAAGGCATCAAGACCTACGCCGTCGCTGGCGACGATCACGAGGGCTGGTATAGCCAGCGCGAGGGCGTCGATATCGGGCGCTTCGCCGAGCGCATCATGCGCGAGGAAGGCCGCGACGATTGGGTGAACATGGGCTTCATGGAAGGCTATGTGCGCCTGGTGAACGCCAATAGCGGCAAATCATCGGTGATGGCTGTCGTCCATCCCGGCGGCGGCTCGGCCTACGCCCTCTCCTACTCGATCCAGAAAATCATCGAGGGGCTCGACGGCGGCGAAAAACCGGCGGTCGGACTCTACGGCCACTATCACAAGCTCTGGGCCGGCAACATTCGCAACGTCTGGTGCGTGCAAACCGGCACCACCAAGGATCAAGACGCCTTCATGCGGAAGAAGAAAATCGACGCCCATGTCGGCGGCGTGATCGTGAAAATGGAACAAGACCCGGCCACCGGCGCGATCATCGGTTTCGAGCCGAACATGATCCGCTATTTCAACCAGGGCTATTACGCCAATCGTTGGAGCTATTCGGACAATGTGGCGCTGCCAAAGCGCGCGCCGTTTCTGAAACGTTGAGTTCACGCCTGGGGAATTAATGTGAGCGCCGCTTCATCCGGCCTGAAGCGGCGTTTACCCGTGCGCAGCGTTGCGCAAAAAGGCCCGGCATCGCCGGGCCTTTTCGTGTTTGCAACGTCTGCGCAGATTTTGCGCACCGCGCGCACGGCCGGTTAACGCACGTGCGCAAACGCGGCGCAAAACTCCGGCCCGCCGATTAGGGTCAGCGCTTCGCGAAACGCCCGCCACGCCATCTCGCGGGATCGCGCGGCGGCGCAGGCGGCGATGATGCGCTCGGCTTGATCGAGCGAAAGCCGCGGAAAAGCCGCCCGCAATTGCAGCCGCCGGTTGTCGGCGTCGAGCAAGTCCTCAACCAGCGCCAGCAGCGCCTCGTGGCTATCCAGAGTCATCCCGTCTTTCCCCAACCGTTTTATTTTGGCGCGGCGATCCAGCCGCCCTTAAACCCGCGCCGCCAGCCGCAGCGCAAGCAGCGCCAATGATCCCAGATCAGATTGAACTCGGGCCGGTGCAAGCCGAGCGCGCACAAGAATGGTCGGCTCATGCGCGCTCTAGGTTTTGAATGTGCGCAGCGACCTCGCGCCCGAGTGGCGTGATCAAAAGATGCTCGACGCCAGCCAAAAGCCCAAGCACCTTAAAACGTGCTGCCACTTCCCACATCGCCGCGCCCGCGCAAACCTTGCCGTTTTCGAGCCCGGCAAAATCCATGAGCATGTCGCGCTCTGTTTCGCCGAGCGTTGCCGCGATCTCCGCCGCCATCATGGCTGCCGACCATCCTCTACCGCCGCCGCCGCTTCCTCTGCTTCGCTTTCGTCGGGTATCGCGACCCACACGTGTTCGTTGTTGCGTTGCCGGTGGAAAGCCCAGCTTTTGATGACGATGGCGTGCTGTGCCTGCCATGTGCGCGCCGCGTAGCGCAGCCGCGCTTGCAGATCATCCCATTGTGCTGACGTGACGTGCGCGGCGACGCATTCGCAATCGTTCGGATTGCCCATCTCTTCCCAGTCGTTTTCTTCCCAGCGTACAACCATGTCGCCAACGTCGATGTGGTCGGCTACCTGGATATCTTGCTGGTAGGCTTCCATGATGTAGAAGCTGTGGTGCGCCGGAACGCCTTCCTCCCAATCGCAAAGCCCCACCTCGTCGCTCACGGCGACTTCGATTGCTTCCTCGCGGCTGTCATACGGCCCTGTGTAGCTTTCCTCGTCGCCGCTCACCCACCACCGCCATTCTGGTTCAGACATCATCGTTCTCCGTGTAGTGCTTTTTCGTCACCCCGCCCGCGCGATGGCTCGATCCGCCGCGCACGTGACTTGGCACAAAGCCAGCGGCGAAGCTTTCGAGCGCGATCGAGGCCGGCCCTGTCACCGGCTTTGCGCCGGTTTCCCAATCGGTGACGGTTTGGTGCGCGTTCGCGGGCGCCAGCATCAGCCAGCGCGCCAATTCGGCGCGGGTGAGATCGAGCTTCATCCTGATCTTGCGCACGCCATCCCAAGTGATGACGGCGTAGGGCGACGCCGCGCCGCGATGGCGCACGCGCGCGGTCCAGATTTCCATGTCGTGCGCATTGGCCGCCCGGCACTGGCTCGCGTGGGCGCGCGCGCGCAATCCCATGCAACCCATGCCGTTGAAATAGAGCCCGCCCTGTTTGCCTTTCGCGGGGCTCACATATTCAAGCAGCATCAAGGCGGTCTCGCCGGGGCCGTAGCGGACGATATCGCCGATGGCGCTCATCACCTGAACCCCATACAGAGCGGCGCGTGCGGTTCGTTGCTGGCTGACCAGCAGCACTCACGCTGGCGCACGGGCGGGCGGCGCCCGAAGACGAAATGAAAGACGCGCGTCCAAAACAGCCGCCGCTCCATGTCTCGCCACATCCTTGCCCGCATCGCTCGCCCTCCTGAAAACAAAACCGCTCACGCCACCGCCGCGTGCTGGCACCATGCCGCGATGCGCTTGGCTTCAGAGCCCAAAGCCTTGCGCGCCGCGGCATCGAGCCCGCGCACCATCTCGCGGGTGGCTCTTTGAGCGATGGCGTTAAAATCGGTGACCGGGCGCCGCTTCAAAAAGCCGCCGCGCGCGGCGAACACTTCCAGGCCATAGCCGCCGCTTGATGGTGTCACGATCGGCGCAGCGCCCGGCGCCTTCTGCGCCTTCGGCCGCCCCGCTGGACGTTGCGTTCTGGGCGTCGCCACCCAGATCAACACGCTTTTCACAAGCTCGAACATCATCGCCATCGCCCAGCGCATCAAATCTGAAAGCGGCTTTGGCGCATTCGCCAAGGCCGCTTGCGCCGCCGCCGTTTCAGCTTCCGCCCCGGCGAGTTCGCGCGCCACCGTGCGCGCGCGCAATTGCTCGCGATTCTGCGCCGCGTCCTGTTTGTCGCTCATCGTGCCTCGCCGCGCCGTCACCGCCATCGCCGCGCCGGCGCGGGCCGCATCGAGATCAGCATCGTAGGTCGCCATCAACACGCGCGTCATGTCATCGAAACGCACCGCCGCGTCTTCGGCGATGCGCTCGGCGCTTGCCGCGCTGGCCAAGCGCCGCTCGGCTGGCTCGCGCTGCGGCCCGATCAGCGCATCCGAGATCGCGCCCGCGCCTTGGTGACCGGCCAGCATGTTGGCGAGGATCGCCGCCGCGAAGACGCCGCGCGCCACCCATTTGCGCGCGCCCGCATCTTGCGCATCGCGGCGGTCGGCGTGCAGCAATGTCACCGCCGCCGTCATTTCCGAAACCGCGATCGCCGCGAAGGCGACGCCGGCGCCGATATAGGCCATGGGCTCGGCCGCTTCGACGCCGGGCGCGACCATGCGCCAGACGCCCGCGCCGCCAAGCCCGATCGAGGCCAGGATGGCCAGCGTCGAGGCTGAATAGGTGAATGGCTGGCGTTCGAGGTTTTTGCCGATGTCGGTGAGTTTGGTTGTCATGATCCTTGTTCCTTGTTGAAGGCGGGGCGTTGCCCCGAAGGTTTTGGTTTCAGGTTTTTCGGTCGGTGCGGTGCGGCTCATGCCGCTCGAAACCGAGCGCGGCCACGTCCTCTTCCTTGGTGGCGATGTGAGCGCCCCAGCCCGCGCCAGCGCCGAGCGCCACAACATACAGCCAAGCCGAAACCTCGGCCGGCAGTAACAGCCCAGGGGCGGCGATGAGCGCCGCGCCAATGGCGCCGCCGACCGCGAAGCCAAGCGCGCGGTCTTCGTTGTGGCCGCTCATTCCGCGCCCTCGCAGCCGTAATCCTTTTCGCTCTGTGGGAGCGGCGGGGCGTTGGCGTCGGCGAGCCAGCGTTCGATTTCCTCGGCGTCGGCGAGGTAGGTCGGCGCGTCGGCGTAGCGCCCCGGCGCCATGGCGATCGAAAGCTTCAAGGCCTCGACGCGCCGCCGCTCGGCTGGGGTGAGTGAGTCCAGGATGATTTTGGCTCTAGCCATGTCGTTAAGTCCCTCAAACGAGTGGCCTTGCGGCCGGGCAATCAATCCGGTGTATGGCCCGGATCATGCGCCGACCATGACGCGGCAAGGTTAAGAATTGGTGATGATCCGGTGACCGCTCCGGGCCGTGATCCAGGCAACGCCCGCGGCGCAGGGTTTGGCGCCGCCGCTTGGCTGGTGCAGATAGGTGAGCGATGCTCGCCGCCATCCTCGCCGCCCAGCTCGTGCTCGTGAGCCCCCGTGTCATTGACGGCGACACGCTGCGCTCTCGCGGCGAGGATTACCGGCTGGCTGGAATCGACGCGCCAGAAACCCGCGCCGCCCGCTGCCCGGCCGAACGCGCTTTAGGCGAAGCCGCCACCGCGCGCGTGCGCGCCTGGATCGCCGCCGCCCCGGCCACGGTCATCGCCCGCCCGGCCTACGCACCCCGCGATCGCCGGCGCACCTGGCCCCGCGACAGCTTCCGCCGCCGCTTGGCGCTGGTCGATATCGCCGGCGAAGATTTAGCCGCGCGGCTACTCACCGAAGGCTTCGCCCAGCCCTGGCCCGGCCACGGCCCGCGCCCCGATTGGTGCGGCGCCATTGGCGTATTGCCAAAAAATAGCTATGCGGTAGCTAACTTTTATTGCGGCACGTCCGGAAACCGAAATTATCCTTGTAAATCTTGGTCGGGGCGGCGGGATTCGAACTCGCGACCCTTAGCTCCCAAAGCTACCGGAGCGGGTTTTCGGTAGCTACCGCGTAGCTACGTTATACCCCGCTTAACCGTTGCTGTGTATGTGTTTTCTCGCGCTACCCGGCGCGGGACCATTGGCTTTGCCCGCTAAACCCCGCCGCCGCCCGGTAGCTAGAAAATAGCTAAACGGAGCCACCGCGATGAAAGCCAAAATCGGCGTGAAACTGATTGGCGCTCAGAAGGGTCCATTCATCATCTGGGACACCGAGGTAAAGGGCTTCTTCGCCCGCCGCCAAACCGCGGCCGGACGTATAACCTACGGCCTCAGATTCAAGGATGAAGGCGGCGCCGCGCGCGACATAAAACTTGGCGTTGACCTCGCCCCCGACCAAGCCAGAACGGCCGCCGAAGCCCGCCGCGGCGATATCGCCCGAGGCAGCGATCCGGCTCAGGAGCGCGCCGAAACCCGCGCCGCTCAACGCTCCTTCCAAGCGGTTTGGGACGATTTCACCGCCGCCCGCTGGCACACATTGGAACCGACGACGCGGGTTCTTTACGCTAATAACTGGGACGTTCATCTCGCTCCGCGTTTCGCAGATCGCGCCGCCGCTTCTCTCACCACCGCCGACATCGAAGCGATGCACGCTGAGGTGACCGCACTCGGCGCCATTATGGCCCCGCCCGCGGACATTGCGCCAGAAGCGCGCAAGGCTTGGCGCCGCCGCGGCGGGCGCACCGCCGCTAATCGTTGCGTTCAACTCATGAGCGTGCTTTGCATCCGCGCCGCCAAGCGGGGCTGGATGGGGGCTAACCCTTGCGCCGACGCGGCCTGGAATCAGGAATCACCGCGCGACATCCGCTTCTCTGATTTCGAGATATCGCTCATTCGCACTGCCTCTGATGAAACGTTCGAAGGGCTAGATATCGCCATCGCCATCGCGCTCATGCTTGAAACGCCGATGCGTCACAAAACCATCTGCGCGGCGGAGTGGGGTGAATTTGCCGACCTTGATGGTGAGGAACCGCTGTGGCGCATCCCCGGCGATAAGCTGAAGGGCGATGAGCCCTATGACGCGCCGATTTCGACGGCGACCGCCGCCATGATCGTGCGATTGCGCGATGAAACGCTGCGTCAGAGTCCGCGCTATCTCTTTCCGCTAGTCGAACAAAAGCTGACCGGAAAAGCGGCTGGCGATGGGCGGCGGGGTGAGGCCCACCGCGCCCGGTTGATTATCCCCAGCCGCCACCGTGCCTCGTTCGCCAGCGCTTGGGAACGGGTGCGCCAGCGCGCTTTGATGCTAGCCGGGCATGCCTCTCCGACCTTGCGGGCGCTCCATGACGGCTCGCCGCACGTGTTCAAGCATACCTATCTGAGCCGCCTCGCCGACATGGACGCCAACCCTCTCGACATCATGATCGCCGGAGATCACAAGGATATTCAAACGAGCTTGCGCTACGTTCACCGCGCCCGCCGCAACACCAAAGCACTCGCGCGTCAGGCGCATCAGAACTTGCCGAAGGCGGCCCGCCGCTAGCCCGCCGCGATCGGCGTGCCGTCTCGTCGCTCCTGGGTCGTGTGGCTGGCCGCGCCGCGCCGCCGCCATGCGTCCAAATCGTCACGATGATAGAAGACCGCTCGCGCGCCTTGGCGGCAATAGACCGGCCCGTTACCCTTTCGGCGCATGCCCTCAAGAGTGCGTTCGGCAATCCGCAGATAGGCGGCGGCTTCGCCGGCGGTCAGCCACGGCGAAGCCGCCGATGATTCAGCGGCGCTCATGGCGGGCTTTGCCCATCGGGCCAGGCGCCTAGATAGCGCACGCCGACTTTCTCGTTGTGGGCCATGTCGGCGAAGGCCTTGGTTTCGGCCGTGTCCTTGCTGGGCCAAAGCTTCACGCCGCCGACCCGGCCTGGCCCCATCAAGAGGCAATGCAGCGCCGAGAATATCTCGCGCTCGAACAAATACCAATTGCGCCAGGCGCTGGCGGGCTTCGGCTTTGACTCCAAAACCGGCGCCGGGGTGTCGAGATCAACGCTCACCGGCCCACCATTTTCAGCGCCGTGCGGAGTGAAATGGCTTTCAGTTTGCCATTGGCTTGCTCGCCGCGCATGAGCGATTTGGCTTGCCGTTTCTCAAACCCGTTCGGCTTGCGCGCCGCGCCCTGGTGGCGGCCGCACCAAAGCGAGCCTTTGGCTTTCGCCGCGCCACAACAGATTAGGCCGGCATCTGAGCCAGAAACTGGAAACGCGCATTGGCCAGCGCGGCGGTCGAGGAAGTGAACGCCATTTCTCATGCGCGCTTCCTCACGGCGTCAGCCGCGAACAGCGCGCTCATCGCCGCATCAACGCGGCGGCGGTCGAGTTCAGCCCCGCCTTGACCGGCATTGCGGATGGCGGCGGCGATGGCGTTGAACAAATCCGCCGCCGATGCGCGATCGATCTCCGCTAGAATGGCGCCGGCGACGCCGATGACCGCGCCGCCGATCGCCGCTTTCGATGTCGCCAGCGAGACGGCGCAATCCTCGAACGTCTCTTCCATCAAAGTGGCGAAATGCGCCAGCCGTTCGCCGGTTAGCCCCATGCGCGGGGCGAGTGTGTGTGTCGTCATTTTCAATTTCCCAAACCTGGGAAGGGTCAGGCGGTTTTTTCGGCTACGCGAAGGCCGCCTTGAGGTCATGCACGGTGCGCAGGCTGCGCGCGATCAGCTCATTGGCTTCGGCCAGATCGGCGACGCAGGCTTCCGCCGCCTCCGCCAGCATCTCAACCTCGCGCTCGCGCGCCGCCAGTTCTTGGCGGCGGGTGTCGAGCGCGCTTTCAAACGCCAGCGCGATGGCGGCGACGATCGCGCCGGTCAGCCAGCCCAGCACGAAGCCGCCGCCGGCGGCGAGCGAAGCGATGACCATCGCCGCGCACGCCAATCCGATCGCCACAAGCAAGCAGCGAATGACAATGCTCATGTCTTCGTCCCCGCCACCGGAATGACGGCCGCGCGCTCGGCTGGGTTTGGCGCCGATTTGCGGCCTTCCTCGATATCGGTCTTGAAGCGCCGGTGCAGGATCGACGGGCCGACGCGGAGGTTCGACCACGCCCGGCCGCCCACGCTTTGCGGCTTGGTGACTTTGCTGCGGAAGGTCCAAGCGCCGTCGCGGGTGAAGACTTGCAGCTCGGCGCCGAAGCTGGCGATATCGATGGCGTTCGCCGCGTCCGGCTCGAAAAACCAGCCGTATTCGTTGAACAGATCGCTGTCGAGATAGGCGCCGACCAAACCCGAATGATCGCCCGGCCAGGCCGCCGCGATCATCGTGTTGCACGGCGCATCGATGTTGGCCAGAATGACCAAGCGGCCAAGGTGCTTGACGTGCTGTTGCGGCACGGCCCGCCCGTCTCGGCGTTCATCCTCGCGATCGAGTTCATGGCGGCGCCACACCGCCCATCGAAGCCGGCGCGCCGTTTCCGAATTGCGCTTGGCGTTGCAATAATCGCGCGCGGCTTTTTCGGCGCCGGGCGCGTTCGCCGGATCAGCGTTGCGCGGGACAATCGGCGCGCGCTCGCCGCGGCGTTCATCACGCCGTTCTGGGCGGCGGTGATCGTGGCGCTGGTTGCGCTGGCCGTGGTGGCCGCCCGGCCCGCGCCCGCGTTCATCGCGCCGCCGTGGCGGGTCGCGATCTCGCCGTCCGGCGCTGGCGAAGCTGGCCAGCCCTTGCGCTAGCTCGGGATTGGCGGCCTTGAAGGCGTCGCCCAAAGTCGCGCCGCTCCGGGTTTGAAAACCACGCCCGCTCATGCCGCACGCATGGCGCTAATGCCGGCGGCCAGATCATCCCATCCCGCCTTGGAGAGTGTGTAGAGGTAGAGGATGCAATCGCGCTGCTCCAATTCCTCGCGATCAACCAGCCCGTTGGCGTAAAGGACTTCCAAGTCCGCGCGCGTGCGCCGCCAATCATGGCCGGTGATGATGGCGATCTGTTCCGAGGTCATCCGCTCGCGCCCGCGCAACACGCGCACGATTGGCTCCATCCGCTCGCCGGCGAGGGCGCGGCACGCCGCCATCGCCCGCCAGCGCGCAATATCTTCCACCCGCCCGCCAGTGGCGGCCGTGTCAATTCCGTTCATGTCCGTACTCCATACCCAACGGCCTCTTTGGCGGGCCGCCTTGATGGAGTGACTCATACGGGTGAGGCATAAAAATCCGGTTAGCGCGCCGGATAATAATCCGGATCGCACGCTGGATTTTTACTTCGCGGCCTTGGCGGGCGGCTTGAAGGCCTGCGGATCGTCGGTCATTTGCGCCAGGAAATAGGGGCTCACCTGGCACTGCGATGAAATCAGCATGACGGTGAAAAACGAAGGGTGGCGCGCCCCGCCCCTGGCGATGTTGCGGACGTAATCGCCATGGACGCCGGCCGTCGCCGCCACCATTTCGATCGAGAGCCCAGCTTTCTCCGCCGCCCAATCGATCCGCCGCGCCAATTCCACCGCCCGCGCGGTCTCATCCTCGACACTTGCGCGCCGCCGGCGTTTGCCGCGCTGCACGGGCTCGCCCTCAAAGGCGTAGCCTTGAGTGTCGGACACACGTTTCACCATCGCCAACCGGATAGCGCTCCGGATTTCATTGTTCAAACCGGGCCTTGATCCGGGCGGTTAACCGGATTGTGCTTGATTTTACGCCGCCTCACCCGTAAGGAGCCGCTTGCTGGACGCCCAACCTAATCGCCGGGCGCGCAACGCCCGCGGCCCGCGCGGTCCAGTGGAGAGCGGCGAAGCGCTGGAGCGGCTTTGACCGGCTCGCGCCCCGCTAAAGTCCGGGGCGGGTGAAACCCTCACCCGCCCCGGCGTTCTCCGCCCGCGTTTCTCCCCGCGTTCCGGCCTCACCTTCAGTGCCAATTCCGCAACCCGCCAAAGGCTGGGCCTTCGTCACCGCCGCCGGTCTCTACATTTTGTCCTCGATCGGCCCGAGCACGGGTGCGGTGATGGGCTGGATTGAGCGCCATCGCCGCCACGGCTTGGCCGAATTGCGCGATGGCGCCTCGATCGAACCGGTCACTGTCGCCCCCGATCGCACCCGCTCCGGCGCCGACGCGACCGCGCAAGCTTTGGGCTTGCGGAAAGCCGGCCAATGAAAGCTGGCCCGATGTTGCGCGGCGACCGCTTCCATGCCCGGCGCCTATTTCTGCGCGTAGCGGCGCCGCCATGCGGCGCGGGCGCCATGCTGCGGGCGCGGTTTTTCGTGCTGCTCATCGTTATCGCCTGCGCGCTCTGCGATATTCCCTCCGACATCGATGTCGAATGAGCCGGGTCGAAATCTTGGAGGGCGATTGCCTGGTCTCGCTCGATGGCGCCGCCGCCAATTCGATGGACGCATGCGTCACCGATCCGCCCTACCATCTGACCTCGATTGTCAAACGCTTTGGTAGCGGCGCGCCGCCGAAAGGCGAAGGCGCGGCGCAACGTCTGTCGCGCGGCTTCATGGGCAAGAGCTGGGATGGCGGCGACATCGCCTTCCGGCCGGACACGTGGGCGAAGGTTTTCCGGGTGCTGAAACCGGGCGCGTTTTTATGCGCCTTCTCGGCGACGCGCACCTATCACCGGATGGCGTGCGCGATCGAAGATGCGGGCTTTGTCATCCGCGATCAGCTCGATTGGCTCTATGGCGCCGGCTTTCCGAAATCGCACAATATCGCCAAGGCGCTCGCCGCGCTGGGTGACGCGGACGCCGCCGCGGAATGGGATGGCTGGGGCACGGCGTTGAAGCCCGCGCACGAGCCGATCGTGCTGGCGCAAAAGCCGATCTCTGAAAGCTCGATCGCGCGCAACGTGCGCCGCTGGGGTACGGGCGCGCTCAACATCGCCGCCACCCGCGTTCCGGTCGAGCACGATCAGGACATCGCCGTCCATGATCCACCCGGCCGCTGGCCAGCGAATGTGCTGCACGACGGCAGTGAAGCGGTCGAGCGCGAGTTCGCGGCGTTTGGCCAAAGCGAAAGCAAAGGCGGCGTTATCAACAAGCCAGCTTATGATGGGTTCTGTGGGGGCGGGGCGTTCAAAATCGGCCCACGCACAATCGTGAGGCCCGCTGATGTCGGCACGCCATCGCGCTTTTTCTATTCGGCCAAGGCCGATGCCGCCGCCCGCATGGGCTCACAGCATCCGACCGTGAAGCCGGTCGATTTGATGGCATGGCTGGTGAAATTGGTGACTCCTCCAGGCGGGCTCGTGCTCGATCCCTTCGCTGGCACCGGCACGACCGGCCAAGCGGCGTTGCGCGAAGGCCGCTGCGCCATCCTCTGCGAACGCGAAGCCGACTACATCGCCGACATCAAGCGCCGCTTGGCGCACGTCGAAGGCGCCGACACGCCGCTGTTTGGCGGCGAAGCGGCACCCGATCAGGGGGGGGGGGGGGGGGGGGG
>ERZ1292625.1232-Hain-H41-01um-R1-1232-length-32027-cov-24_pt1 | contig 32027 bp, 53 predicted proteins | sample MGYA00564400_ERZ1292625 | MGnify/ENA primary metagenome ERZ1292625 (study PRJEB36523, sample SAMEA6512639) | groundwater metagenome | collected 2019-01-08 | study: AquaDiva: Metagenomics assemblies of 32 groundwater samples
ATTTTGTGGAAGTCGGCCTTTAGCTCTTCCGTATCTGAACTTTTGAAATAGCATCTATCAATATATACGTTATTCTCTCTGTCCATTAAAGCGAAAACCATTGCCGTGTTTGTAACTAAATGAGGGTCTAATCCTACCAGGCAAAGATGATTTTCAGGATCAACGTCAAATGGCTGGATAAGGTGTATCTTGGCATCAAACAGCTTCCCATAAACAAGCCCGGACAAAGATACAAACTCACCAAGCAACCGCATCTTCAATTCATTATAATCTTCAATCTCCCCGCAGATTTCATCCACTACCTTCAAGTTAGATTGCTTATTTGTAACCGAGGCAAACTTGCAAAGGTTTATACTCCGGCCCTTCTCATCTGCCTCTTCGCTAAATAAATCAGTCGCCCACGTCAACCCATTTGTCGGTGTCCAGCAAAATACTTCATTAAGCTGCCCAGCCGTGATAAACCTCATCAGGTTTTCTTTCCTGATTTTCTCCAGGGGTTCTTCATCATAAATCACCAAACCAAGTGGCGGCCCTTGGAAACTTTCGACATCCTGTTCGTTGGTCATAAACTCTATAGTGCTGACAGGCTCTCCAACCCCGTCCTTATACAAAAACAACTTCTTCTGCTCCGAAGAGAAAGATTCCGACCACTTACCCTTTGCCAGATACTTCCGAGGAACCCATTTCTGGTAAGTAGGGAGCACAGTATTCATTAGTTGCTTGTTACTTACCCCTATAACCCTGATATTCCTGTTCCGATCCTCCAACAATGTCTCTTCTGGGAATATCCCTTTCAATCCATCAGGAATTTCACCTGTTGCCCATATATACCCATAGACGCTTCCGAATGTTGATTTTCCTGATTGATTTCCACCTGAAGCCCCTTTAATAGAGGCTTTGCTGGCGAACAGGTCTTTCTGTGAATCCAGCCTTTGAGGTATATCATCAGGCTTCAAATACTTCTGCAATAACAAATTACCTTCTTCCGTGATACTTCCATCCGAAGGCTCAAAATACCAGAAAGGGTCCTGACCCTTTGCCTCATTTAAAAGCTTATCTATCTCCGCAATCTGACGTAAAGCCTCTTCCCTCGATATAGGCCGGGGAGCATCCGTATTCTTTACCTTCAAAGCAGTAGAAGGCTTCCTTGTATATTTCTTCCTCTTCTTCCTCTTTAAAGTTATTTTTTCAGTGATTGCTTCCATATCCACCAAAACAAAAAACCCGACCAGTATCAGCTTTTACGCCAACACCAATCGGGCTTTAGTGACCCACAAACAGGTTTAAAGTTTACCGAGAAACTTCCAAATCCTTAAACCGTACCTTCCTATTCACATCGTAACTTACAAGAGAGCCTTCCGCTAAATGCAAAGTGACACTCCCTGTATACTTATCATCAACTATACACAACACTTTAAGAATGTCAAGGAGTTTTTTTATGTTTTCTTTTTGCAATCAGGGACTCTCCCAATATACTTAGGGTTAGGGACAAAGCATCTTTCACACCCAAAACAAACTTCTCCAGGGTTGTGTCCAGAAACCATTGGAGGCTCCCTATCAAAAAAGCGTGACAAGTAATCATCCGTTTGGATGTTAGCATTCACCTTGCTCGCAATCCATTCAAGGATTTCTCTCTGTTTCTCAAGCACTGGGTCTCCACTCATGGCCCCGCTGGCAAAAACCAGGTCAGACTCCATGCCATCCTCGCCGCACGAAAACACAAGGCTGCCATCTCTAAACTTACCAATTTCTACGCGCCTAAATTGACCCCTCTGCTATCATCTTATACACGAAAGCATGTAGCCCATGCCCATCTCGATCCACATCAAGCCCCTGTTCTTTCACAAACTGTACAAGCTCTTTTCTCCAACCCTCTACAACCGTCCCATCATGTTCATTAAATAGTATTTTCCCATGATGTTTAAAAAACTTAACACTCCCATCCTTTATAAAATAGTCAACTACAGAGGTAGGTTCTCCGGGGGATTCTCCCACAACAACTATGCTTGCCATAAAAACCTCCTAACCTTCAACCCTATTTTACAACAAAACAAATCCCATAAGCTACATTGAGGCTTAGGGTTCTTATACCCCCTGAAACACCAATGGCTACCCTTGTTAGACCATCTGTGGTGACAGAGCTTCATAACATCCTTATCTCTCTGCGAGTACCAAGGGCATAACAATAATCGAGATGCCATGAACCTTTTTTGTTGTGTATATAGTTGAGTCTTGAGAACAAAGATCGTGAAATTCCGCTCTATTCACCCATACAACCTTATCATCAAAACCATTTGCAGGAGCAAACCCGTGACTTAATTCCTTCCTCATCCCGTTAAAATATCTCTGTCTGAAATCCTCAATCGTGAACATCCAATACCCCTTTTGTATTAATAAAAACAACTTTAGATCATCGCCTCAAATATATCGACCCTTTAACATGAACCAGTTGTCACTCAGCAAGACCCTTTTAAATTTTTTGCCCCGAAGAGGGGTAGCGACTATATATACTCGATCACGTTCCCTCCCCTCCCCACCCCCTACCAAGTTCCAGTACTCCATGAGACCTGAGGTTATTCCCTGATAATCCTATTCTCTATTACTCATTCTTAGCGTCGCATAAGCTATATTATGTTAAGTATCACGTAATCATTACCTTTTTCACCTATAGCTATACGTCATAAGGAGTGTTAACCCCGCTTGCATTAGAGGGAGTAGCATCTCTCAAGGGGCAGGCGTAACATTTATAGCATCTAATAACTGCTTCTTACGTTCTTCAAGGTCCCGGACTACCGTCCGGACACTCATGTTAAGAGTTGACGAACCCTCTATGAGCCTGGCCTTATCTATCAAAGTGGCGGTAATTATAGCGTTCTGGTATGCATTGACCTTCTTAAGCCTTACAGGAGTGATACAATCGAGAGAGTTTTGAGCAGATATATACAGGTTAGCAGATAGAGCTTTTTTAATATGGTCACTCTGTTCTAACTTAGCTTTTAACCTCTCATCATGTTCCAATGTGGTCACTGTGGCATTTGATACCCCGTATTCTTTCGCTATTTGGCGTGTTGTCTTGGTTAGCTGCTTTCTTTCGGAGTGTATCATCAGCTTTTCACCTTCCGTCAGTCTTTTCCTTGACGTATGTGGTCTATGTGTTAGTGCTGCCATATGGCTCCTGCGCTTCCATTAAGCCCTGTGGCTTGCATTTCAGGCATGGGTTGGAGGGTTAGTATGTCTTTGGTTGTCATGTGCTGTTTATACTCCTGATCTGTGAGTATGTCAAGAGGGTTTTAGTAACACATTATTGAAGGAGTATTGATACTGACACAGGACGGTTTGCAACCGCTCTGTTCTTAAATTATTGTACTACTCCATTTCTAATATGCTTGTCAAGATAATTCTTTTGTCGCTCTATGGTGCTTTGTGGTGGCTGGTTTGTAAGGTTGGATAATCGTTGCAATAGTAGACCCCTGTTTATATTATACTCTCTGATATGCAAGTTAACAGCCTGAGATGTTACCCCTTAAAGTGCTTGCCTGTAGCTATTCTTAAATACCCCTCACTTACACGGAGATTATGTATCTATATATATAAGGAATTGTATATGTCTGTTTGTTACAAGCTGTTACATTGCCATTTCTCATCACCTAAATGACACTTTTGGGCCTCAAAATATCTAATGATTTCAACTATCCGGTTTTTAGTGACAGTTTAGGGCACTATTCAGAGGGGAAAAACGCTATACATTGACCGGATACACAGATACTAATTGACATTTTAGTATACCTCATAACTTTCTTTGCCCTCTTGCCAAGGGTTTGCGGGTGACAGGTAAAAGTTGGCATGCTATTTGATATATCATTTATATATCTTTTTACCTTGACAACTGAATAAACTTAATATATCATTTATATATCTTATAATGGAGGCGTAAAAATGAAGACAGTAGCATATTTATTGAGGGCATTAAAAGAAGAGAAGGAGCTGTGGCAGGTAGCGGCAAACAAAGAAGGCCGGACGCTGGTTAGTTGGATTAAATTTCACCTTAATAAGGCTGTATTAAGATCAAAAAAGTGAATCAGCTTCAAAATAAAAAATAGGGAGGGTAAAAAAATGAAAAAGAAATGCGTGAAGTGTGGCGGTGAAACAGATACTACTGAGACGTACTACAGACAGGGGCGCTGCCCGGCGTGTAATGAAGAGGTTGGGAAAGATCGTATGTCGGATGGGCAGGTTCTGCCGCCGAATATAGTACGCTACCTCCGGAAAAAACGGTATTTTAAAAATCGCGCTGAAATGTTTCAGTTCGTCGGCGCGCAGACTGACGAGTCATGGAATAAGTGGATGGATGCGGCAGACGCAGCACCATTGGAGAGGTATTAACCATGTTAATACAAATTAAGAAAGGTGTAAAGTTGACTCAAGAGGTCCCTGACTTATGGCACGTATGGGTAGAAGGCCCTCATGGTTGGATAGTTCAGGGCGAATGGCCTTCTATATGCGCAGCTTATAGGGATTATCAAACCACTGAAAGCTATGTTTTCAATAATGGAGGAGTGACCCATGAGTACCCAACTCACATTATTTACCAATACTGCACAAATACCGCCAACAGGCCTGACAACGGAAAAAGAACAGGCCATTGACCCACTGGAGGGATTAAGACGCAAGGAAGAGGCAAGAGAGGAAGCGCAGGATACGTTTAAAGCTCCAATGCCAGGAGAAATATGGAAAAGCAAGGAAACGGGGTTAGAGGTTGAGATAAGCCACTCAACCCCAGGTTTAATCTGGTATAATATGCCAGAATATAACAGACCACAAGCAACAGGGGCTTATTTGTTTTTAGAAAAAATGAAGAGGAGCTAAAATGACCGAACATGATGTAGAATTTACCCACAACGGCACCCGTTACAGCACGGACACCGACACTTACCGGAGACTATTTGAGGTATTAGGGACAGCACTTGAAGCCCATATTATGCTGAGGGGTTTGCAGTCGGGAAAAATAAAGGAGGTGAAAAAGTGAAAAAATATAAACTCACGACTCAGGATGTAACGACACATAATGGATTCCAGTGGGAAATTGGGAAAAAATATGAAATATCTACCCCAGGGACGGCCCTTTGCTCACCGGATGTTTTCCACTTTTACGACACCCCTGAACTGGCAGTTATTCTAAATTCGATACACGCTAACATCCAGGCTGAACGATTGTGGGAAATCTCTTGTGACCAGGTGTCCCATGATGGACTCAAAGGTGGGGCAAAATGGATGACCCTAAACAAAGAATTATCCTTACCGCAGATTTCTATATTCCAAAGAGTAGCCTTTTCTATCTTATGTGCTAAGGATCTGGCACAATATAACGACCCTGATTGGCTATTGTGGGCTGATAAATGGCTTACCGGAGAGGATAGGAGTGCGGCGGCGGCAGCGAAGAGGGCGGCGAGGGCAGCGAAGAGGGCGGCGAGGGCAGCGAAGAGGGCGGCGAGGGCAGCGAAGAGTGCGGAGAGTGCGGCGTGGGCAGCGAAGAGGGCGGCGAGTACGGCGGAGAGGGCGGCGGAAATATCTCAAACCCTGCAAATAATAATAAAAAAAGCTATGAAAATAAAATAGGGCGGATACTGGAGGGGCTGCAAACAGGAAAAATAAAGGAGGTGATAGATTATGCCACGAGGCCAGTATGACCGCACCAAAGTCAAAAAGCATGTAGATGCAGAAAGTATCATTGCAGGCTTTAAAGCTTACGCCTTACAATATCCCTACTTTACCGCTTACGAAGCAACGAAGGCGGGCTTATGGTCTACTTTTAAAAGCAAAAAGTTAGGGCTACTTTTCAACGACATGAAAAAGCTTGCAGGCTTGCCTGTAAAACGAGAAGGGAAAAAGAAGGGGGAGTGTATCCCAAAGTATAATAAGACTCCAAAAACTACAAAGAAAAGGCCCTGCTTGGGGATTCTGCCGAATGACTCGTATTGCACGGCGATGGCTACCTTGCCGGCAAGACTTTGTAAAAGATGTCAGGAGCGAATAAATAGCATATAAAAAGGAGGTGTAACATGGCAGACTGTATCCAATGTAACCAAACGGAAATAGGGATAAACTCAACGGGGATGAACGCTACTTTTTGCAGCCGAGAATGTAAAAAAGCTTGGCATCTGGAGAATAAAAACGGATTTACAAGCTTCCTCGGTGACTCTCCCGATGTTGTCGAGGATCGGAAGTGGAAAGATATAATCATCCAGGGAGCTATTGAACAGGCTGTCATTGGTAGCAGGGGTGCAAAACGGTGGTTAAGACAAAAGGTAAGGCTTTTGGCTGTATGGGATAGCCAGAAACAGGCAATCGTAAGACTATAAAGGAGGGGTTATGGATTTCTGGACAGGATTTTTTATCGGAATGTCGGCAGGGGCTGTTGTGGGAATGATGCTGATGGCTATCATGTCAATCAATAGATGCTATGAGTGCAAGGAGGAGAGATGACACCAATCATGTTAAAAGATGAATCGAAAGTAAAGAATAAGCTAAAGATAAGCTTCAACGAGGCCCTGATATTGTTATGGGTATCTGTGACGGGTGTAGTTGTTGTTTATGCCTGGGTAACTTTTTTATGGTGGGTGTTCTTTGACGGGGTGACGAAATGACCGCCGAGGCGATTCAGCAAACCATATATGAGTCCTCAAAACTCCATGCTATGATGATTGGATATTGTATTTGCGGCTGCCCGTGGCTCAACAGGGATGAGGATACCGGCCAGCTTACTTGCGTGAGTAGCACAGGGTGTATGTATCAGGAGGGATAAAATGGCTTACTTTTCAAACGGGACAGAGGGAGAAATCCTGGACGAACAATGTTTTGAGTGCTTACATAGCATCGATGATTTTACTATTTACTGCCCGATTGCAGCAGTGCAAGCAGAATTTAACTATAGGCAGTGCAAAAACCCTGAACTGAAAGCGGCAATGAATTTTTTAATTGATGAAAAGGGAAATTGCCAGATGAAACCAACAATAGAAAGGTTTATGTCTGGGAAAACATAATAGCTATCAAGGGGAGCTAATCACTCCCCTTTTTTTACCCCCACGTAATCCTTTGCTATTTTTAACAACTCATTATACCTCGTTACCGATAGTTTCCCATCCATCTGGACTATTCTCTGGCAAAGGATAAAATCTTCGTACTTGCCCGACCCTTTTGAAATTTCCCTTTTTTCAAACTTCGTTGAAAAGCTCAATCACGGTAGGCCTTCCCCCATCAAGATAACTTCTTTCCACCACTTTTTATCACATTGTTCTTCCCAACAATCTTGACATCCGCCGCTCCGGACTTCAAACATACCATCCTCAGTTTTAACTTCAATCGGCCAGTTGTCGTCATTTTCTTTTTTACAGACAGGGCAGACCATCTTCATACCCCACAATACTTCGCTGCAATCTTTAGTATCTCATAATACCGTGTGACCGATAGCTTCCCGTCCCGCTGAACAGTTTTCTTACAGGCCTCAAAGTCTTCATACTTCCCCGATCCTTTTGGAATATTCCTTTTTTCAAATTGCCGATGCCAGAACTCTATGTTTTCCACTTTACCCCGCCCTCTTCTTTAAAATATACATCATCTTGTTTTTCTTCTTCGTTAAATCTTTCAACGCCACATGATGCCTGCTCATCTCCTCATGATAATGCAGGATCATCTTAGCTTCCAATGGCGTGGCATAGCGGGCCGTGTTGCCTATGAGGGAATAGAGTTTGTCAATCATGGCTCAATACCCCATAACTCTTTTTTGGTTGTCTGTTGCAACTGTAATCGCTCCCCAATTAACACCGGTGAGGTTATCTTGTGGCCTGTTAATGCGTTCCTCTCTTCAGATTGACCGGGTAGATATTTAGGGTGGCTCCCTCGCCTTAACATAACTGGGTATATCTTTTCAAACTCTTTTTGTTGCCACTTCCGACTATCCTCAGAGAGACAAAACTGCTGCCAGCCACCCATCAACTCTATAGTACTATGGATAGCAGGATCATCAAATTTCACAGACCTGTAACATCCATGCTGGCGTCCGGCAGTGACAGCTTTTTCGTATGCCAAGATTGCCTGGGCCGATTCATCCATCCTAATTGCTTCCAGGAAATCAGCCGGTTTTGGGAAAAATTTAGATGTTGTGATAATCCTAGTAATGGCCGTTTTAAACTCCTGATCCGTCATTACCTTCAGCGACTCATAATAAATTGAGGTTAGGGTGTCGGAGGCCTGTTTATCGAAAAGCTCACATATCCCTGTAAAGTTTTTACTAAACAACGATTTATTCAGCATTCCCATCCTCCTTATCCTTTGCCTCTTCGCTTGCCAACCATCGGTTTACTACCTCAATATTTTTTTCTGTCTTCTCACTCACAATCCCCTGCTGTGAGAGTGTAGGAGGCCGCTTATTAAGGTAACTCTGAAACTTTTCTGTGTAAAGGGTATGCGGCCGCAGGAACTCCCCCATTTTCGGGTCTCTATTCCACGCCTGAAACATATTCCGGTGGACAGTTTTGAAATCATCCAGAGTGTATTTATCAGCAAGCCGCGCCATAAGTAGTTTTTGGATATCTTTTGTAGTATGCCGATATTTTGTGCCTAAGACTAAGTTCAAGTCGTTGATAATTTCTTCATGCAAGTCAACAATATGTTCTTTAGGTTCTTTCTTTATCTTTATCTTCTTCTCTTCTTCTTTATCTACTTCTACTTCTACTTCTATTTGCTTGGAAGTATTCTTGCAAGACCCTTGCAAGTCTTTTGTGTAATTATCCTTTATTTCCGCTATCTTAGGGAACTCAAAGTAAAAGTTTTCTAAAGTTTTGTTAGACTTTTCCTGGACTTTTCCTGGACTTTTCCTAAACAAAAGTTTACCTTTTCCTGAACAAAAGGTAAAGATTTCCTCAAGTTTTCCTGGAGAAATGTGAAACTTTTGTTTAAGAAAAACAGGGGAGACTTCTAATTGCCCAGTGATATTGTTTTTATTCTCCTTAGCGATGATCTCGATTAATCCGAACCACGCCAAATACCCATTAGCTCCAAAAATAGACAGCAATTCTTGGATGAAGGGATCATCTAAACTGTTAGAATAATGTTTAAACCAAAACACTTGATACCCCCTATAAGTAAGGAATGGAGCCGCTGGCGGTAGATAGTTTGAATGTATCGGGATGTTTATAGCCTTTTTTAAGGTTGCACAATACACACGTTAATTGTATGTTTTTATCAATATTAAGCCCGCCCAATGCTAATGGCATAATATGGTCTATATGATACCTGTTTATCCTTAAATCTAACCCGCAATAGATACATTGATAATTTTGTATTTTTAATAGCTTGCCTACAAGCCCTTTTGTTAAAGTCCCTGTGCGTTTGCGCTTTCCTCTATTCTGCCAATAAAGGCGTATTTTTTCCTTATTGACAACTCTCCATTTAGCTTGAGAACTCGTTATTTTTTCTTTATTAAGTTCTCTGTATTTTTTAGCATGCTTGCGATTTTTTTCTGGATTATTTTGTTTCCAAATACTTGTTTTATTTGGATTGTTGTTACGATATTTTGCATCGGCAATTTTTGCACGGGCTTTATTTCTTTTTTTATGTGGATTATTTTTACGGTATTCTGCACCAATAATTTTTGCACGGGCTTTTATTTTTTCTTTATTTGCCTGATAATAAACAGCAGTGCGGAGATGTCGTCTTTTTTTTAATTCTTCTGGGGATAGTTTTGTTTGCATTTGATGCCTCCGCAATAGGTTATTGATGGAGCCGTTAACAGTAGGATAGATTGCGGCTATCCAGGGGTTGCATGCCCTTTTCCTGTTTCACGGCTCCGATGAATTGAGATTACAGTTTACACTAACAAAGGGCCAATGTCAAATAACCCGTCATTCCACGCGGACTGGCTAAAAGCCGCCAGCCGGTTAACTCTGTGTTATGACTCTATGGCTATCGACATATCGAATACGCTTAATGTGCTCTCGATTTTTCCAATTTCTCTCACCGAATACGAGCACTTTCAATCTATCGCCTCCCATATCTTTCAATACAAGGCATCCCATATAGTAATCTTGTTTATTGTAACCGATACAATGCCTGCACTTTAAAAGATGCGTAGCATTTCCGATAGTTCCTACCTTGCCACCTGTCCTCGGCACATCCTCCTTGCCTTTTACTCTATCTCCTATCTTCATAAATCACCTCCTTTATCAAAACGGAATACCCCCATCCCCCTCACCTCCTTCCCCTTCCGGTGTTGCCTCTTTTACCATATTGTTATGCCGTTCCTTGCCCTCGTCAGATTCCATGATAATCTTCTTGATTCCATCAGATAGACCGGCAAATATACCACTATCCCATTCGTCAATGTCAAAAAACACAAAGGGGTTGAAAGCCTCCGGGACAGTCATTCCTTTCATTACAGCCATAACGCTATTAATCTTCGATTTCCCTGCTTCTGTTTTAATAACCGAGATCATACAGGGCTTTCCGAGGACATTTTTAAGGTCAAACCCTTTTAGCTCCTCCTCAGTGAATGGCCTCCCTCTCCATGCCTCCAAATCATGTCTAAGCGTTGCCTTCTCGCTCAGGCTTGCCGTATAGAACTTAGAGATAGCATAAGGGCTGCCTGCCCATTCTCCCGACTCCATAATCTCTGTTGGAAGCTCAAAAGTGATAAGTACCTGTTTCTTCACCTGTGGGATGCCAAGGTATTCCCCATGTTGCGTCCCCAGGTCAATCACCTTAATGCACCTTGCCGGATAAGTCCCTGCGTCTACCCCTTTAAAATCCCCGCCTTCTTGCACTTTTAAGCTCATTGTGTTACCTCCTTTTTATTTGTGGGCTTCACCTATTGCCCTGTTTGTGGACTCTTGGCTTCCTGAAATTCACCTCAACCGCAAATGCGTCCCCCTGTGAAGCTTTGCTCCTTTAACCTCTTCTCCTGCCTTTAATGCCTCCAATATCCTTTTCTTAGAGATTACATACTGCTCAGGGATTACATCTTTATATGCAGCAGGGATAGAGCCTTCATCTACCACGTCTACAGAGGGGGGATTGCGTTGTATCGCCAAAAACATTATTCCCGTATCAATCTTATCCATCCCTGCCTTCTCCATAGAGTCTTTGAGATATACTTTAAGGCGGTCTTTTAAGTGGTCGTTAACATCCCTGCGTTTCCTTAGTCTGGTAATCTCTGACTCCACGGCCTCGATATTCCCGTCAATATTGCGAATCCAACGGCCGATGTTGCCAGCCTTCTCAGAGATAACGGGGAGAAGGGTGTCGAGCTGAGCCTCCAGAGTTTCATCTAAGATACCTTCATTGTCAGTAAGTGCATCATTGATGCGTTGGAGTTGTGTTGATAATTCATACAAGTTACTCATGGTCGTCTTGCCTCCTTTTTAAAAACTTCTCTGTTGCTCCCGTCCATTCTCCTTTATTTTCTTCGATTCTCTCATCCTCTTTGGATTCCTTGAACACAATAGGGAGGGTGTCAAATAATGTCTTTAAAACTGGCGATTCTGTCATACTCCTTCCCCTTCTCTTGCAAGCCCCGGTATTGTCATCGGCAATATCGCTTGTTCTTCACTCTCGCCCCGGATATACGCCATAGCCTTGTCTAATGCTTCCATACATCTTTTCCGTATTTCTTCGGCGTCTATCTCCTGCTTTGGCATATCAGCGGTGATAAATAGGTCACTAATATTTACCGCTTCCGGCAAGTCTTCTTTTGATATGCTGACTGTCAATTTCACTGACCCGTCTTTTAAGACCTGTAACCCATCACGATGTCCTTTTATCATCCTCCCCCTCCTCTTCATCAGGATCAACCTTCTTCCTTAATGGATATTTCGGCTCTTCCCCGTTCCAGTCCCGCAACAGCTTGGAATCATATATCTCTCTGGCAAGGTCAATGTTCATGACTTTTCCCCTGCGAAACCAATTGGCCCGTGTATCTTTTTAATATAAGTTCCATTATTCCATATAATATATCCTTTTAAATATTTCTTTAGTCTATCGCTGGCCTCTTTTCTCCTTAGCCTATAATCATCAAAAGATTCTCCTTCTAACCGTTTCATGGCCCTACCTCCTGTTTAATTTTCATTTTCCTATCGATATCCCTCATATACCTTACTATTGTCGTTTCAAGTTCGTCTCTTCTGCTTTCTATTTCCTTTATCCTCTTTTCTATCTCCTGTTGACTGTCATAGAGGTCTTTCATCATAATGGCCTTGTGAGTTTCTTTTTCACTCCATCCCTCAATAATCCCATAGGCAAAATATACAGAGGCAGAAACAAAGAATAGGATGACTATTTTTTTAAGCATTATCCCTCCTACAGAATCTTTCTCTTCTTTTTTATATTCCAATAGGTAGATTTGCATTTAGGACAAATACGAACATCTTTTTTCTTAGGAATCCACTTATGGGCACATCGTTTACAGGCCAACTCAATCGGTAGTAACTTTTTCGTTTCCATACTTTGATAATTTTCCCTCTAACTGTTTGACCCGATTTCTTAGGTAGTTAATCTTGTAAATGTGGTGAGCTTTATGAAGTTTCGGACTATGTTTTTCTGGGACTATAAGATTACTTGGGAGATTGTTAGACTTCATGCAATCCCGATGGTGAACGCTTTCCCAAGATTGCAAAATGCAGTTATGGATGTGTTCATATACCCATCGGTGCATGAGGAATGTTTTGCCGTTTGCAAAAAGGTATCTATACTTATTAGATTTTGTCCAGAGGGGAATGTCTTGAATCTGTTTTATCTTACCACAAGATTTACAGGATATAGTCTGTACTATATTTTTCTTTTCAAGAACAAGGAATGTAACCGTTTTCCCGCTTTTACAGAGTACACATTTTTTTGACCATTCCCTTTCCATGCTGTTCCCCTTCTATTCTCACTGCTTTATTCTTACTGATAGTATAAGTAAGTATTTATTTATTGTCAAGCTTTTTTTCTATAGAAAATTTTAATAGGTGGTATAGGGGGGACAAGAAGGAGTTAAAGATAAAATTTGCATGGATAAAATAAATTTGTGTGTTTGCTGTCAACCCCGTCCCTGACAACGTGGAACCGATAGAAAGCTGTGGTTACATGAACCGACAGCAAACTATCCAGCCACCGCAGTATGTGGCTGCGCCATTAGCCTATATATCACCAGCTTATCTCTTCCTTTGTCACTATCCTCAGCCCAACATTGATTGCGCCCAGGGTCATTGTGACAATCTCAACAGGGATCGCAACGCCTGTGACGGTCAATACCACCGTCCCTACCAGCGTCAAGACATTGGCCCATATTGTTTTTGATGTATACCACTTCTTCAAATCAATCACCTCCCTTTGATTTTAAATCACATTAATACATAACCACATCTTCCACACCTCAAACAATTAACCACCTCCCCTGCTCCTCCCGGAGGCATTGTGACCCTTTTGCTCCCAGAAAAGACAGGAGAACCGTAATAGATGTGTACGATTGTCGTCCCAGGCGTTAATTCTATTTTACATGTGGGACATAGTATTTTATTATCCGCCATATAACGGCCCATCCTCGTTATCGAAGAACTCACAGTCCCCATCATCGGTTCCTTTAGAAGCACAAAAGGACCCGAAGGAACACCAGAGAATCCTTACTAAATATTTGCAGGGGTTAGCCACTCCTATATACCTCCGCAACCTTATCAACCCTCATCCAATCAGGGGTAAGAGCCAAGGAGCATACATCACAAAAACATTTCGCGCAATGGGTCGCTAACTTCTCATTCTCATCCCCGCATCGAGGGCAAGGTGTTTTAGTCTCAGCCATATTACTCCTTTATTTGCCAATGACAAGCCTCCTTAAATCGTTTCCAGTCATGTCCACTTTCAAGTCCTAAGCTATGGCCTACTTCTAAAATTCTTTCCCATATAGGATGAAGAGTTCTCCGACCAGTGGTATCCATAATATACTGACTCCATAAAGGCTTGCCACCGATAAGGGGGACTCCATCAAACGCTTTGCTTGCCATTCTCCCTTTCAATGTAAAATTATGAGGGGATTCCCCGCCCTTCTTATACGTGACAATCTTCCCTGGCATAGTGCGGCCTTGCTTATAAAGCATGTCCTGTTCTATGTCGGGCCGGAACGTACAATAAATCATATAGTCAATGCCTTTTTCGCCAAGCATTTGTACCATTAGGGCGGCCTTTGGGAATAATTCAGGATGCAAGTCTGCTAATTTACGGCTACTCATACAATTCCTCTATCTGCTTATTTTTATCCTTGCTATATCGTTTGTCAATTCCATAGTGGTCGTCTTCGATGTAAACACATTTTGAAGTATATGGCTTATTTTTAAGTTGGTAGACAAAAACAGCCTTGATATTCATAAGTTTTTTACCTCCATTTCAGCCCGAGGTCTGTCCCTGTCAACTCCGCCCCACTGGAAAAGCACACTCTGGACATACTTATTGGCATCATCCGGCAACACCCCTAAAGTAACCAGAGCATCACAGGCAAATTTATCTACTACTGAAAGAGGGTTGCTTATATCCACCCGTCTGTTCGTTGGCTGATAAAGAGTATAGGTTATCTGACATCCACCGTTAAAACAAGGCCTATGCTTCCCTAACGCAAGGAAGACCTGCTCTGCATACAACTTCTTAGCCTTGTTGAGAACCTGAAAATGAGCATTCCTGTAATTGTTCAGGTTGAGAATAAATTTCTTGTCCCTGCTTATCTGGACAGAAAGAGGAAGGCTAAGCTTCATCAAGGCACACTGTTCGTCATGTTCTTTTTGGTTTCTCATTATTCTCCAATAGAGTCTTTAGTACTGCCTCAATGTGCGACAATCGTGACCGCATGAGATTAACAATCTGTAGCGTTTCATGTGGAGATACCCGCTCCATTGTGCATCCATTACTACGTTCATGCTCGCCCTTGCATATCAAAAGTCCGTCATCATCGGCGTCAAAGTTCCAGCGGTAAAATCCTGTTATATCCATCTTATCCCCTTGCCTCCTATCCCTCACAAATAGCCATACCCCGCAAGTGACAGTGTGCAGCGTCTCCTGGGAGGGCAACGGGGATATGGCTATTTCTAAGATATACCCTCTTTCTCTAAAATGTCAATCGTTCTTTCCTCTACAATTAGAGCTTTATCTTTCCGGTCATCCCATGTTTGCAGGAATTTCCCAAGCTCTTAACTTGTAGAGGTCTAAACGCATTCGCCACTCTTAAAATCCTGTGATGACCGTCAAGGAGGTGAAAAGTCTCTTTCGAGCGAAACACCGTGACCCTCTCTTGTAAACAGCGTTCTCTATTTACCTTTCGGCCCACGAGATAGAGTCGGTTAGAACTCGTGATTTGAAAATGAAAAAACCCCGGAAGGATTACTCCAACCGAGGCTTAATCTTTTGCAGCACAGACCTGAGTCTTGAGAGGGCACAAGCTGCCGCAAAAGGGTATATATAAAATGTAGCATTCAAACCTCTCATACAACAAGCATACAACGTGCAAAAGCAATTGTCAAGAAATATTATTTAAAAATGGGATAGATGTCGAGCTCTTCATCATCCCCTACCAACTCACATGGTTCTTTGCATTCACGGCAAATAAAGGTACTCCCCCAAGCCCTGACGGCTGCGCCGCAACAATTACTTATCAAGGTTTCCATGATTTTCCATTATGGCGCATTAGTAGTAAATCCAGGGACATAATATAATGTTCCAGCATATTTTATAGGAATCCAAACAGTATTTGTGGCAGGATTGGCGGTAGACATTTTGACAGAACCAACTCCTGTGGAGATGGTTGTAGACCCATTAATTTGTATATCAATAGCCTCATTATCTACTTTCACAATGGACACGTCATTAACAGCAACAGAATGTTTCCATCCTGTAGCCACATTCTCTATCATCTCAGTTGCCCCACCATAGTAAGAAAGTTTTATTTCCCCTACAATGGCATCTGTGTTTGTTTTAAAACGTATCTTTGAATAATGGACCCCTGATGCTGTATCTCCTTTTATGTCGAGTGTAGGGTCTGTTCCTGTGAACACTCCTGAAGTAGCCGCAAGAGCACCATTCACCAGCGCCTTTAAGGTGAAATTTCCGGGTGTTACGTTGTAAGATATGCCATGTATAACACCACTAAATTCATTGGTAGCGGTGCCTCCACTCCCGAATGTCCATCCCGAAGCAGAGCTTTCATAGGCAAACAGCCCATAAACTCTTGCTGGAGTTGCACCTGCATGTTCCCATACTATAGAGGAAGCGTTAGCCCACACAGTAGCACTTAATGGAGCATCGTAAACATTGGCATCAAGGGAAGCGTCATTGAAGACCTTAACCAGTCGGGAGTTTGCTATGGTTGTTAAATCCATATGGCAATTACCGCCGAATCCCGTCCCTCTGAAGCTGTCATACGTTGACCCTGACGCCCTTCTAAATGTTATAAAATATTTAAGACTTGTAGCCCAACAATTTTTAAGAACATTTTGCTCTGAAAACCCTCCACCTTCGTTTTGGAAAGCAATTCCTCTTTCCAATAAATCAAAATGCACTTGGTCGTATATAAAGAAACAACCATTAACATGCTTAAATCCATACTGCCCATTTACTGACCCTGTTCCTGTTACCCTTATCCCGCTAACCCTGACAGATTGAGACGGGCTTGCTGTGTTGTGTGAAAACAAGGGATTAGCTCCAAGACTACCAGATGCAAGGATATGTACGGAATGAGGGCCATCTCCTGAAATAGAAGGGCAATCCCCCCCTGGTGTATTGGGGTTCATAACAACAGTGCTGTCTATAAGATAATCTCCGGCGACAAAATGCACTGGTTTTTGTACGCCTGTTGCAGAATTGGCCGTTGTAAATGCCGCCTGTATCGCAACCGAATCAATAGTCGTTCTGCTTGCACACCACCATTGCGGATAAAGCTTTTTTACTGCCGAATTACCAAATGCAACTGTCCCTGCCCCACTGAATTTCTGGTTAAGGGTATCGTCCATTAACCCATTAACTGTAAAGGTTTTCCCACTGGCAATAGACAAGGTTGCCGTTGAAATATCTATGTAAACATTGGTAGGGATAGTTACATTGTTTGAGATCGTCCATGTACCAGGGGCAAGCTTGATGGAAGACATTGTAGAGCCAATAGCAGTGAGTGCAGCGGTGATTGTTGCATCCGTATATGCCGTCCCGCCGCCATAGACATAGAGAATGTCCACAGGAGAGCGGAAATAGGAGTCGATTTTCATTACAATATGAGATACCTTAGTGGCAAGGGCGTTAAAATCTAAACTCATAGCTTGTCTTTATGCTCCTTCTGCAACCTCTCTATGGCCTCTGTATCTCCACGCTTTACCGCCACAAGGAACTCAATAGCTTCCTGCTCGGAGATAGCCCCCACTTCCACAGCTTCAACAAGCTTGTCTGTTATAGTAGAAGTTGTCATACCCCTCCTTAGCGAAAGACAGTAAACAGTACGCTCACGATAGCACTTGTCCCTATTGCGATAACGCCTATTACAGCCTTAAATACCCAAGAGCTTGCAAGGCTGATATTCGGGAGCGTTCTTTCAATCGCATCTATCCTTTCACTGTTGGATGCAATGGCCTTAAACGCCCTATTAAGGGACTCCGCCGTTGTATTGTGTCGCACTTCCAACACGGCCAGGGTGGATAAGGACGCTGCTATATCCTTCATTGTGGTCTTCATGTCCGTTACATCGGCAGCAATAGTTTTGATTCTTTCCTCTACCACCATCAATCTCCCGTCATCCTCACCCATTTACCCAGCCCCCTTTATCTGTGATATGTACCCTTCCTTCTCTGCCGTTGTCTCATCCATTAAGTCCTGCAAAGCCTGTTTATCAGCCTCTCCCACACTATGCCCCTCGGCCTGATAGCCCTTAGACAGCTTTGTAAGCTTTTTCGTGACGGGGTGCTTCTTGTCCATGCCGTTTGAGTTAAGTATTTTTAGTAGTGATTTCATTGTATCCTCATAAAAGCGTTTACCATCATTGTAAATATCTCTTCGGCATCATCTCTTCCGGGCTTATGGTGTCCATATCCCCCGCCACCACCGCCAGAAGGAGGGATCGGGGACTCGCCACAGACATCGGTCTGAAATACATTTGCCTGGAATAGGCACTTTTGGAAAACGTTAAGAGCCATTGCATCCTACACCTGTGCCAATCTCTTTAGGATATGCTTGCGTCAGTTGTTTATCTGCCTGTAGATTCAGCCTCAGAGGTAAAAGCATTTATTTATCCTATGCTACTTTATATCCAGCAAATTGAGGATATCTACCAATGCATCTTCTATGCTTTTAACAGACAAAATCGCCCTTGTTTTATCTGTCTTGTTTAATATTTTATCTTTCACAGCTTGCAGACGGATTTTTCTCTCATCTTGTGCGATGACTACTGTTTTATATGCCATATATTTTCTCCTGCCAATCTATTTTCTCAACAAGCTGGTTATTTACTATTGCGTATTTACTATCGCCGATGTCGTCTATCTTATTACAAGTCCTCACAAGGTCTATGCAGATAAGCTTATTGATAGAGTCTACCTCGTCAATCGTCATCTCCGTAAGTGGAGTGTTAGTTGAATGCGTAAACCAGAACCATCCTTTATCTGGTACTGCATAAAATATTTTTCCATCTTTTATATTGTAGAGTATTTTCATATATTTAACCTCCGATAAAACTATAAGACGCGGCATCTGCTAATTCATTTGTTGTACATCCGGTATAGATATTGTAAGCACGACCGTATTGCACCCCACCATATAAGGCGTAAGCCCCCCTGTTAAAGTTACGAATCTTATTGTATCCATAGTCAGATAAAATAATACCATTGCCATAGCAATAAAGACCCATGTGATATGTATTCCCACCTGCCGTATTCCCTTCTATTACACAAGGTTCTAACTGTTGCCCATTCCCTAATCCGACAAATGCTTTTGCGTTATCAAGTATTCGCAGCCCAAGCCCTGTCCCTGCTGCTGTTTCAATTTTTGATATTTTCACAGTGGCAAAAGCAAGTGTTCTCGCTTGAATAACTGGAGCATCAGTGATGGAGGTATATAAATAACAAACATGGAATAATCCAGAGGATTGATTCAAATCAACATAACCAGACCCGATTTCGGGAGAACCACTTAAACGACAATAATAGAATTTCCCCTCTGAGAATGAATCCCCAAAATAGCCAGACCCAGTCCCATCTCCATAAACATCAATATAATAGAAATCAACGCCAACTTGTGCAACAGTACATTTTATCTTTTTTATGGATGTCGCCCATGTCTCAACATTAAAGGTGTCTCCATTGGCGATAGTTCCCCAATACCCAACTATTGTCGCAACTGTCGTGGTGTTTGAATCTATTACTCTTATCGCTCCGTTATTTACACCACTTGTAAATCGAACCAAATACCCATTCCGTGCGTTTGTTGTCCATGTTCCACTATTTCTTGTAACTGTTCCATGTGAAGCTCCCGAACCAGCTGTTCCAGCTGATGCAATCAATGAATCAGTTATCGTCATTGCTCCATAAAAACTTATTCTATAATTCCCAGTGAACGCTTTTCCTTGTATAGTTAATGTCTCGGCATATGTCCCAGCCGCCACATTTATAATTACATTGCCACCAACCAACCCTGCTATCTGATTAACTGCAAATTGAATAGTAGCAAAGGCATTCACACCCGTTCCATAACCCTTATTCTGGTTATCAGAACCGCTGGCTCCATCCACATACATCGTTGTTGTTCCTTCATTCAAGACAGGAGTCCAAACGGCAGTGGAAACATTATATTTCATCCACACAGACCGCCCTGTGGGTGTATGAGTAAACAACTGTCCATCGGTAATGCCTGTTGTTGGGAGTGTTGCTCCTGATGGGATATAAGCACCTGAACCATAGACTGTGAGCCATTCCGTTGTACTTTCTGAAACAAATCCTATCACTTTCCCTGCGGCGAGTGTCTTGGCGACATTAACCGTTCCGCCGTCAATCTTCCCCCCTGTGTTAGGATAGATGCTTAATTCACTGGCGATGTCATTATCAACAAAGTAAGTTATTCCTCCGCCAGTTGGGGTGGGGAGTTTAACCCCTCCTGGACCAGATGTTATGAAATTATATTGCTTAGTAAGAGCGGTAGCCGTTCCTTGTGTAGTGCCAGCAGCAGCGACAGTAGCAGAGGAATTGTAAAGATCGCCTGTCAGCGTCCCGCCAGTGAGAGGAAGTTTTGCTATCCCTAAATCTGTTTTCTCCGCATCGGTGACATAGTTGTCATCTGCACCAAGAGCAGGGGCAAATCCAGTATGCCCAGCAGTGGCATAAGATAGATTGGTCAGGGCAGCGTGGTTTGTTACACCCCCGCCCGCCATATTGTCCAAAGTATCGAGGGCTTTCTGTAGGGTATTGTCCGCTACAGATAGGTTATTGTTAAAGTTGGTAGTATCTGTCCCGATATTAACAGAATCAGCAATTACCACAAAGGCCGCATCTTTAGGTTTTATCTTATCGATAAGATTGATTGCCATTAGACCACCGTAACTGAGGTAGACCCCAGCCCTGAATTAGTTGACCTGTATATATAATAGTTTTCCGCGAATCCTGATGCGTTTGTAACCGAGACTGTTTCAGGTGCTTCAAACCCACCCTCAAAACCACCAACCCAAAAAGTGACAGTCCCTAATCTTGTAGGAAGTGCATACATAATATAATTCCCCGCTGTGGCATTCTCGGTAAAAGACCGCCCTTTTGTGTTTGATATGGCATTAGTTGCAAGTCCTTCAATGTCCGCTTCATTATACCCTGATGCTTTTGTAGATAAGCCCCAGAAAATTCTATTATAAAAATTTATCGTAATCACAGAAGTCTTTGGGTCAACCCCGTCTGTTGCATTCAGGGTAAAAGATAGACTCCCTGGGGCTGCGGGATAGTTCTTTGCCTGAGTGGACAGGGTGGGGCCTATAAATCCAACTCCTCCCATCGTAAGATTTGACCAACCAGAACTTGAGACATAGCCACCAGTAGCAGGGCCATTGGAATAAGTTGCAGAGAATGATAAGGCTCCAATGGCTTTCCATACTCCAGTCCCTATCTCTTGAGGAGATGCCCCCGCATTAGATGTGAAACTTGCTATTGCAAAAGTAAAAGAAGTCCCTTCAGGCACAGCCACCCACCCCGTCCCGTTAAATTTAAGCACATCATTTTTGGACTGGTCAACAGTATCAACATTAGACAAATCGTCCAAAGTTAAAGCCAACATAGTTTTAGCGGTTGTCATGTCTATCTCAGCAACAGCCCCCGCACCTGCTGTTGACTTCCCTACAAACGACTTATCAGCAACAGTGATAGCGTGCTCTTGATTCCAGGCGTCACTCCCGATTTCATATGATGGGTCATTCGGAAGAGTTGCAATAGTTGGGTGTTTATTAGATAGTGCCATATCCTCTCGTTACACTTGAACTGCGCTAACTTCCATGCTTGTGACTTTCCCATCCCTGCCACGTTCTATGCTCTCCGTCTCCAACTTCCATTTCTTCTTTTCAATGGGCTTCTCTTCCAACGACTTCAAAGCTTTTATAAGGGTTTCTGTCTGTGATTGCAAGGCATTTATGACGGCCTCAGCACCTTCTGGCCTGGCTGAATCCAACTTAGCAAGCTCAATCAACTTGTTATTCTGTGTGGAAAACTTTTCAATGGCATCTTTCACGAGCTTCTTTATATCATCAAGAGTGTCAGCCTCTTCCGGTTCGGCCTTCAATGCTTCAAAGGCATCCTTCGGAGACATGGCCTTGTCCCTGACAAGTCTCAATATTTCATCTTTACTAAAGACTTTCAACCTAACGCCTCCATAATCTTGCCGTAAAGTGTAAGCCTTTCTTCTACATCTTTCAAGACTTCTTTTGCGTTAGCTTTATATTTTACCAATTTGCCGTTGTCAGTCACCGCAACAGCTTCAATCATCAAATGATCAGGGATGGTCAATGTCTCAGGCTCAACCTTTGCCTCTGGCTCAACTACAGGGCTATTTGGGGCTTCTGTGGGGAGTTCTGGCTGTTGTAGTAATCGTTTTAATTTTTCACGAGTATCTTTTCGCTTTTCTTCTGGGATTGCATTTAGGATTGCCCGTTTTTCTTCTATGCTTCTTGCCCTCCCTAATGAGTTCAGATAAGGGTCGTCTGTACTCATCATCTTATTGTCCTGATATTGCTTCCCGATTCCCATAGTCAGAGGCACCTCTTTTCTTTTCAGGTCATCAACCACCTCCCCCAACGTTTCCCCTGCATTAATGCCTTGTTTTATAATTGTCTGCCTGTCTAACGATTCCGTGGATTTTCGTTGTCGAATATCGTCTATTGTATTTTCAAGCTGTTCCGCCTTCCCTTGGTCTGTGATTTTAACAAATGCCCCTAATACATTCAAGGGGAATGTCTTTAGAAGCTTGGACGTTGTATTTTCATCTTTTACAAGTTCGTTGTATGACGGTTGGTACAGAACACTACCCCCCAAAGACCGCCAGGTATGTTTCCCCATCGCAACATTAGCTTCGTCGCCACCAGCTTCGTAGGCAAGTTTTGGAATGACATTTCTCCCCCTAAACTCATCAATAGGGTTTAGTCCGTTAATATAGTATTGATAAAGGTCTTCCCCTACCTGGATAAGAGGGTTAAGCCTATAAGGTGAGACTCCTGCGATAGTCCCGATAACTCCATCTTTCCCACCTATTTTCCCATGTGCCATATCCCATGCCAAAGCCCCAAAAACCTGCCCCTCATAATCTTCTGGGATTGTAAGGACGGCTGATTTACCGTCTTTTTGGAGCCACAAAGGGATTATCGTTTTAGTCCTTTTATCATAATTGGAAACATTATCTATGAGTTCCTTTATTTTGGCGCCACCAACAGAGGCGGCCCCTATCAACATCAGTTTAGGGACAATATTCATTGCAATGGTCTTCCAGATATACGCAGATGGGTCTTCTTTGTACGATTCAACAGCAGACCTCAGCCCTTCCTTGTTGACAGTGGAGAAGAGAAAGATATTATTAGTAATCTGTTGTAGCTCTCCCTGCCTTTTGACATCTGGTGTCCCAATCCTTGTCCTTACGATATGCCCTATCTCCTTGTCCCCCCTCAAAGTCCTCCCTTTAAGATATTTGTACCCTGCCACCTTGCCTGTGAGTTCAGACACACGGCCAAGCTTATCCAACCCATTGTATACCCTCTTCAACACAGCGTACGCCTTTCTCGATTCTGTAGCTTCTTTTAGGTTGAACTCTGTCGCCAGTTTATCAAGCTCATTATCAAAGGTCTGTTCTCTCGCACTATAGGCACGATTCGATAATAGCATCCGACCCTTCATCATCTTTTCTATATCTGAGCTTCTCTCCCCCCTAATAACATCTCTCCACACCTCTCCAAAAGCTGTTTTATAATCCGACAGAAGGGGTATTGCGTCCCTCAATCTTACTTCTGGAATATTTTTTACAGTGGTTTTTATGTCCCTCCACACATTTCGGGCCATCCATACAGGATTCTTGGATACCAATATGTCCCTCAAAGGCTGGTTCATAGCTGCCCACACGTGTCCGATTTTTGTTGCCTCAAATGGGGAATGGGTAAAAGTATCGGCAATAACCTTGCTGACATAGTAATGCTCTGGTTTCCCCTCCACCATAACAGTTAATAGCCCAACCTTAGGGTCTTTGGGATCAACGGGGATTCGACCTTTTACGTCAAGGCTATATTTCATCTCTGCTGGTTTCAACCCGCCAGGGACTTCTCTCAGCAATCCGAATAAACTTGCCTTAGACTCATTTATCTTTGCGGCCCTCAGTAACGAAATATCTTGTAAGATTGTTGCTATAAAGGGATTCTCTATTTCCTGGTGAGTCCCTACTTGTTGATATATTTTAGAAGTGACACCACCGCCAAACTTATCTTCAAGGAATTTATGTACGCTAAATTTAGCATAATCAGCATTCTCCTTCAAAATCTTCATGGTCTCATAATCGAACATTTTTGCCTCTTCGACTCTCGGCAAAATAAGTTCCTCTCTGAGCACCCGATATTGATTTACAGAATCTTTAACTGCTGAATATTTCTCATCTCCCCATTTCTTTGGGAGAGCTTCAAGAATCTCTGTTGCACTCTCTTTTGTATGCCCTAATGGGTTTGCTATGTCCGTCCTTTCCTTCGCCACACGGTTAGCGAACATATATATCCCCATATCCTCGGCGGTTACCCCCCTCGATTCTCCTCCCTCGACAATCCCTTTCTGGATTTTATGTAGGTAATTCTCTGCCTCGCTCGCAATGTAGTTGGTTTCTTCCAAGTCATAACGGGCCTTGCTTGCTTTCTCACCCAGATCGCCGCCAATCTTCTCTGCCGCCCTTATAACTTTCAGTGATGCGTGGTATTTATCTATCAACCACCGGGATGCCGTGTCTTTTATCCCTTCAATCTCTACCAAGTTTCGTTGATTAAGCCTTTGCCTTGCAGCATCTCCCTTGTCCATCATGTCATAGAGATTATTAATACGAGTATCAACAACCTCTGCTCGGTTCCCCACTCTATCCTGTATCCCCTCATAAATAGCCTTAACCTCCGGTTTCCTCTCCATGTAAGCCAGCATAGACTTGTAAAACTTCGGGGCTTTTTCTTTGAGTAATTGCGGTTCATTAACAAGGACGCTTATAGCATCGGCGTAAAGCTCTTTTGAGGAATAGCGGTATTTAGTATAGTTAGCGTCCACCTTGTCGTCAAAAGGTTTCCACTCACGGGTGATTGCCTTCAGTTCGGTTATCGCTTCATCCTTGGTAATCAGGCCTTGTCGTGCAATATATTTATCAATAGACTCCTTGTATCCGTCTTTAATCATTTGGGCTTGTGCCGGAGAGGGTTTTCCCTTAGACCAGTGCCAATCACTTCCCATGACCCTTGAAATGACCCCTTTACGAATCTCCGACCTGTCTTTCTCTGACAAAACCTTAGAGCTATCTGTTGGGAGAGAATCAAGCAATGACCCCATGTATCTCTTTAGGGTTGCAATCCTACCTAAAACATTTCCCCTCCTTAAATCCTTGTCTGGAAGCCAGTCTACAAGGTGGCCTATCTCATGGGCCAATACCTTTGGCGCAAGCTGCGGGTTCCTTTCGTATGCCTTCAAGTCAACAAGCCCGCTCTTTTTGTTATATTCTTTGCGAAAGACAATCTGGTCTTCGGGAAGTCCTAACTTCTCGATAGTAGATTTTTTAAAACCCTCGAATGCCCCTTCCGCTTCATTGGGTTTTACAGACACCGCCGCTTTCATGTCCCCGGCGTAAATATCTGCCCTGAGCGTTATATCCCCTTGATCCCCTTTGTGACGGAATACTCCAAATTTTGCCCCAAGCCTTTGTTTTATAATAGGGTACTTACCATCATTAATGCCCTTGGAAAGTTCCACTATCTCCGGCATTTCTATGGCTGTTGGCCCTCTCTTTGAGTACCCTCCAGTATCGGCACTTGCCCCTGCGGTAAACATTCCCCTCTGCTTGTCCTCTTCCGCCTTCCTGAACCCCGCAAGCATGTCATCCGCTTGGGTGGTCTCGGTTTTTAACCCTGCTGTGGGAACTTTATTAACTCCAGCAAACATCTCTTGGTCTTTGCCTACATTTGGTAGGGGTCTTTCTGGAATCTCAAAATCCTGCTTAAAACTACTCCATGCCCTTCCGGTTTGTGTCTTTGCTTTTTTAGCTGTCACATCATTGTCTATGGCATCAAGGAACTCTCTTATGGTTGAGCCTTCCGGCAGGAACCCGCCAGCTATAGAGGCTTCTGTCATGTCGTCAAGGCTGCGGCCTGTCTTGTTGTTAACAAGGTTGTAGCCTTCCTTGATTGTCAGCCTATCTCTTATTTCTCCCTTTAACGCCTCTTTCTCTGTAGATAAACCGCCATACTTTCTGACAAAATCGGTGATAGATATTTCAGTGTCAGATTGAGTTTTGGCTTTCTTTCTGACTGGCTGCTCTATTCTTCCAGATACAGTTTCGGGATGTGCCAATGCCTCATTAATTGCTGGCTCTAAACTGGCAAGCCTCTGTTTTAATGCCTCCCTTTGCGGCCCTTTTGGTGTCTTGACAATGCGCCCTAACTCTTCATTCCTTATGGCATCTTCTACCTGTGGACGTCCTTTTTCAATTACCCCTTCTGCAATATGATGAGCAACGTCCTTGTCGCCAGCAACCATCATATCGCCCGCCTTTTCCCTGGTAATGGCATTGACAAGCCCTTGTGGTGGGATAGCTTCTACTGTTGGGACTTCTATCGGTGGTTTCTCAAGTGGGCTTATCTGATCGAATATATCAGCTTTTTGCTTTGTCTCTATGTCTCCCACTCTTGGCCCTTGGCGATATTGCTTTGCCGCTGCCTGAATCTTGGGATGGGCGTTTATCTCGTCAACGATGTCCCGTGTGATAGGGTTGGATATGTCCCCTTCTTCTATGTACGTTTTTATGATAGCTGACACATGAGGAGATGCCTTCCCTAACTTCCTCGCTAAATGTTTATCTATTATGTTTTCAACAGTCACCCCATGTAGAACACCAAGAGCCATATTAAAAGGAATAGCAAGGTAGGGATGATTCTCTGCGAACTCATCCGTCACTGTGCCAATAGGAATGTCTGAAACCCCTGCGGCAACAGCATTCGCTATTCCCCTTACCCCTGCCTTTATGAAAGGAGCTCCTGCTTTAGCTGCCTGACGTGCAACCATCGCCCCTGAGACTGTCCCTGTTAATAGAGGATCAACAAAAGGGGCTTCCGTAACTCCTTGCATCTCAAAGGGTTGTGCTGCGCTCTTTCTTTGCTCTGCCGCCAGGGCTATCTTTTCAGGGACAAAAAACTCTCCCTTAAACATTCCCTTAAAAGCATCAGGAGCAAAAAACCCCATAGGCTTTTTTGTTTGTGTGGGGACAGATATCTCATCGAAAATATCTCTTCCCTGTGTTGGAGCTATTTGGTCAAATATATCAGGCATTAGAACTGATACCCTCTCTCTTTTGCAATTTGCCTTGCTTTATCTTTATCTCCCCCAACTTCACTTAAAATCGCCGCAGCAGTTGCTTCGTCAAGGGCCTTCATTTTTTTTTGTAATGGTACATGTTTCGATTCATCCCCCTTAAAAGGTAATTCTCCTGTTATTGGAACCATCCCTCTCTTTTTTAGATAGGTTGCTTCTGCTCTTTGCGCTTTGTTATAGTCAAAATTTGGAGGGTAAGCCCATGCTTGACTTATCGGGTCGTATTTTGCACCCATTCCGCCATATACCAACTGTTTTATTTTTAATCTGGTCTTCAGTTCAGCGTCTTCAACATCCTCTGGTTTGTACTTTACATCCTTTTCTGTGGCTTTCCCTAAATCTTTTACCATTGTTATTCCATCAAAAAGCCCTTTCCGATATTCACCAGTTTTAGTATCTTGATACATATATTCTTTATACTCCTTCCCCTTCTCATCCTTCGGCACATTAAACTTCCCTGTTTGCTCGTATTCCGCCAGCATGCTTTCCGTTTCCAACGGAGTGTATTTTCCCATCATACTTCTAAGCCCTGGTTGCCCTTGTGTTCCTGGGACGTTCCCTGTCAATCCATACATCGTATTAGGGGCGTCTACTGCGTTGGGATTATATCCCGGAGAAGGAGCGGCAAGCCCAGGGGTTGAAGGCGTACCACTGATTTTACGTTCACGTTCCTGTGTTGCTGCTTGTTTCTCCTTAAATTCAAGATACGGTTTAAACTGTTCCTGTGTCCCTTTTGGAGCCATTGCCAGTTCAGCGTTTAATGCCTCATACTGCATCTTTGGGTCTTCTATCTTCATGATGCCATCAAGCCGTTTAGCTCTGCCCTTATCTCCAAAAGATTCTTTAGAAGGAAACTCTGACTTAGGATTAAGTTCACTCCATGAGTTTTTCATCATCTCATAAGCGTTTTCGTGCATGGCCGCAAGGTCAGGGTCTTTCATTATCGCAGCACCAGAGGCAAATGAGCTTAAACTGTTTTGCCTTGCAGCCTGCGCCTTCTGCTGTATCATCTGCATAATGTTCATGCCAGTGTTCACGCCACCTGTCAAGCCCTGGCTAAACGCACTATATGGGTCTGGATTCCCTTGCATATATCCTCCTTATCCTTTCATGTACTTCAGCCCGGCTATTGTCCCACCTGCACCTATCAAACTGCCAAGCAATTGCATCTTCCCTGCGTCATACTGTGCTTGGTTAGCTGAGTTCTGCATATTTACGTTATTCGCAAGCCCTGCATAGTATTGATATGGTTGACTTGCGGTTTGATATCCCTGCCAGTTCGCTCCGTAACCTGGGGCATTGGTAAGCCCTGCAAACTTCTGGCCTTGCTGGTTCATTACCGTTCCTGCACCTTGAGTATATAGATTCCCAAGCAAGCCTAAGTTCGGAGCCATTGAAGCTGATAAATTCTGATTAAAAACCTTATTCTGCCTTATGTCGCTTCCAACATTAGAGGCTATTCCTGCGGTATCTCCAAGCCATCCCCTCCTCGCTGCATCCCTCGCTATGTTTGCACCCTCAGTCACCTTCCCCATAGTCTGAATCCCTGCGGTAGACTGTCCCCACTGCGGGCCTAATCTTTGGGATAAATCAGCACTTGTTAACTCTGTCCCTTTCGCTATGTCACGTTCAAGCCCTGGAGAGATAGGGAGTTCTCCACGCAAACCCTTTAACTGCATCCCGAGGGCTTCTTTCTGGACATCATACTGAGCCTTGCCTATCTCATCAAGCTTTGCATACTTTTGTTCTTCGGTAAGTTTTATCTTAGTAGCAGGGTCAACCCCATTGGCAAGAAGCTGTTGAGGTGTCATATAGTTCCATGACTCTTCCTCTGTTTTAAAGCCTTCCAATGTGTCAGGATTCGTCCCTTGCGCTACAAGTGAATTTTTAAGATAGCTCTGCTGTACCTTTTTCTGATATTGCTGCTCTGGTGACAGGCCAGCATATATCTCATCCTCCGTCATTTTCGTTACAGAATATACCGGCTTCCCGTCTGTCCCTGGAGTGGAGCTGTATTTATACCCCATCTCAGCCATCATAAAAGGCATCAAGAGGTCTGATATAGCGTTCTGCTCACCAAGAGCGTCCATTATCATCTGATTGATTTTATCTTCGGCTGTGGAAGGCGTGGGAGCCTGGACATCGGAGGCACCACCACCATCAAACAAAGTGGGATCATATATCCCAAAAGTGCCTGCTTCTGCCACATTCTCCAAGAAATCACTTGAACTATCATACCATGCCATACCTACCTCCTATTACCACGGTCTCCGATACATCAGCCCTGGCGTCCCATCCTGTGTCTGTGTGTAATCTAAACTCCACTTTGTGTCAGGGTTCTTCGCCCTGTATAAGTCTGCGAGGCCGGAGAGACCCAATGCTACCTGAGAGAGGTTGTTTCCCTTTACCTCATTTAGGGTTTTCATATCGCCATAGCCACTACCACCTGTCCCTACAGGAGAAAGGCTATATCCTAACTTATCCAAAGAAGATACTATCAGTGCAGCCTTCTTTAAATTACCTTCCGGCAACCTGTTTATAAACTCCTGTTGCCCGATTAACCCTGAGTTAGCTATCTTTGCAAGCTTCTCTTTATCTGTATTACGCAGAACCTTCCAAAGAGGGAGTAACTCTCCTGTATCCTTCTCCCACCTCATCCGAATGCCCTGGTTGTCGGCTTCGGCCTGATGACTTCCTTCGTGTGCGCCCATGACCATCGGAGCGGCCATTAATAAAGATGATAATATTGACGGCATAGGTTCCTTATCCGTTGTTTAAGACTATGGCGTGGATATAAGCTGTTCCCCCGCTGAGATATGCAGTTAAACTAAGAGTTCCAGTTGCAGTTACTCTGCATACCCCACCAATACATCCACGAATATTTGCAGGGACATAGGTACTAAGCTCGGAATCACCAGCAAAATCCACAGTAGCGCCAGTCCCTTGCTGGTAAACACGAAGAGAATCTGCCCCAGCATCGTTTGTGCCAGAGGCAGTAACCATAATCCTGTCACCTGTGTTTACTGTCCCAAGGTTAATCGTTACTAACCCCGCTGCATTATACCCCTGTACCTCCGTCCTCATCATCCTCGCCAGCGGGACAGTACCAGCGGTCATGGTTCCAGTAACGGCCAGATTCGCAGGGATGGTAAGATGACCATCAGCAGATAACGTCATTGTCTTATTCCCGACTCCGGCTAATTGCGTTTGCCAGCTATGCCAATAGTTGCCAGCGTTATCTCCATGTATAGCGTGCCAACAACCACCAGCGAAGGAACCGGCAGCACCTAAATCATTCAACCCATAATACCTAACAGTTGTTCCAGCTCCAGTATCTACCTGCCCAAGCCTGATACCATCTCCTGTAGGGATAGCAATATCCACTGTATTCTCAGGGGTTGATGTTTTAATCCCAAGGTTAGTCGCTGGGGATATTTCCATCGTCCCGCTTGACGTCACGATTTTAGGCGTGGTAATCTGAGTAGTGAAGACAGGAGAAGCCAGAGGAGCTTTTGCGCTGATCGATCCAGTCTCATCTACTGTTAGGGTTCTGCTGATAGTCCCGCCAGCAATAGAAAAACCAGTAGACAGTGCAGTGGGGGTAAGGGCATTCAGGGTTGTGCATGTTGCCGCACCAAGGGCGGGAGCTATGAAAGTCATCCCGGAAGAAGATACTCCTGCCGTCCCGTGAATATGGTCTCTTATACTCGCCTCCACCTGGTTCATCTGTGCGGCGGTAAGTATCTGCCCTATACTGAATGTCTGGAATGAATATGCCATATTACCTCCTTACCCCTTATCTGTAACTAACAGTATCTTCCCTGTCTGTAGGTCAATAGTAAAATCCTCTTTATCTGAATCACAGCCATAGGCATAAAGTATCTGCTTGCCAAGTGCTGTCTGCTCATTCATCAGGTTATCTATATTGCTCTTTGCGGCGTTCATGCTCATTTGCCAAGCATAGGTATTAAGGCCGAGTTGCTGAATCTCCATATCCCGCTTGTGCTGCAAAGAACTAAGCTTTGCAAGCTCTTCCACCGTGATAAACTTATCCTTTACTTCGTATACTACTTCTTCCTCTGACATTGTGCCTCCTATGGCCTTGCGCCAAGCATTTTTAAATCAAATAGTAAAGAGGAGATAAAAAAAGTCTCCCCTGCATTTATTGTGTAAGGTTCTATAGCTATCCTTTGGCCGACATATCCTTCAGGGCATGATGCACTTATAATCTCATCTCCAGCCAGAACGTCCGTATCAAGGATGAAAGACCCAAGAACTGCACCAGCACCGGCTAAAGATATTGTGGCAGTGCCCTTATAAACTCCATCAATGTAAATCTTAACCGATAGATTCCATGCACCTTTAGGGACGCAAACTACCCATCCCCTGAGATAATGTTTTGATTTCCTTGCGTCCCCAAACGTCATGTGAGGCGTTTTGAACCCTGCATAGAAACCTGCACTATCATCAGTCGTCCCTGATTCAAGTGTCCAGACAAAGCCGGAATAATCCCCAGTTCTTACTTCATAGTTCCCCTCGGTTATCTTGAAAAGGAAAGAGCATGAAGCCCTATAACCTGATACCGCACTTTGGTTGTCCTGTGGCATCCAGCCGTCCAGCGGCCCTCTGTCTATAAAATATCTCAATGCCACATTGTTTGTTGAGTTGGCATCTGCACTGTAGGCCAGGAAGAAATCTATACAGCGCAAATTCGGGTTGTATATGGCATGGGCGTTTTCTTCCATCTGCCCCCGGTTTACGAACTCCCTTATCCAAGCATCTATGTACGCCGGCTTGGTTATTGAAGTCGCCTGATAGTCTCCATAAGACTGAACAGCAGAAAGGGAATAAGCCTCTCCATCATCCATCACGCAAATAACATCGTTTGGGGTCTTGATTATGAGATTATGGTTTGCAACCCCACCCACCCAC
>ERZ1292625.1234-Hain-H41-01um-R1-1234-length-32019-cov-5_pt1 | contig 32019 bp, 27 predicted proteins | sample MGYA00564400_ERZ1292625 | MGnify/ENA primary metagenome ERZ1292625 (study PRJEB36523, sample SAMEA6512639) | groundwater metagenome | collected 2019-01-08 | study: AquaDiva: Metagenomics assemblies of 32 groundwater samples
CGCCACCACCTAAAAGTTTCTCCGCTCCCGCCATATCCAGAATTGTCCTTGAATCTACCTGGCTTCCTACTTGCATAGCCATCCGAGCGGTGATATTTGCCTTGATCAGGCCGGTGACAACTTCTACTGACGGCCGTTGAGTAGCTACTACGAGATGAATGCCGGTGGCGCGAGCCATTTGAGCTAGCCGGACAATGGAGCCCTCAATCTCTTTTCCGTAGGCCGCCATCAAGTCGGCCAATTCATCAATAATCATTACCAAATATGGCAAAGGCGGGGATTTCTTTTGATTATAAGATCGAATATCACGCGCCCCGGCCTCCAGCAGGATTTCATAGCGCCGCTCCATTTCTTTGATCGCCCAGCGGAACAAACCGACTGCCTTTTTGCCCTCGACGATGACCGGAGAAATAAGATGGGGGATGCCGCCATAAACCGAAAGTTCCACCCGTTTTGGATCTACCATCGCCAGCCTCAAAGTAGCCGGGGAATTTTTATAGAGAAGAGACATAATCAGAGCGTGAATGGCGACACTCTTGCCGCTACCGGTGGCTCCAGCAACTAAAAGGTGGGGCATCTTCTCAATATCAGCCATAATCGGTTCGCCGCTGACGCCGCGTCCAACGATAAAGGCCAACGGTCCGGATTCCTTGAATTCCGGATAAGAAATCAGACTGCCCAATCGGACGATAGCGGCGGATTTATTCGGCACCTCAATACCAACCAGGGATTTTCCCGGGATCGGAGCTTCTATGCGGATCGGGTGAGCGGCTAAGGCCAGTGACAGATCGGAGTTGAGAGCGAGGATTTTTGCTATCTTCACGCCTTCGGCCGGCTTCAGAGTGTAGCGGGTAACTTTGGGGCCGATGTTAATCTCGCCCATTTCTACCGGAATTCCAAAACTATCCAGGGTTCTTTTTATTATATTAGCGTTGGCGCGCAGATCCCCGGATGTGGGTTTCTCTACCGATGATTTTAATAAGGAAGCGGGCGGGGCCACGTAATTGCCGTATTCTTTGATTTTTAATTCCACTTTCTTTTTCTCCGGCAGAGCGGCTTCAATTTCCGGGATGTCCTCTTCTTCACCATCCTCCTCATCCATTCCCTCTTTTTCCTCGTCTTCATCAATCTCATCATCTTCTTTGGCGCCACTATTCACTATCCGGTTTTCTCTGGTGGTTTCCTCCGATTTTTTAGTAAGCCGTTCCACCCTTTCTTCTTCCGAAAGACGGCGGAATTTTATTGAGGCATTAAAGGTTAACAGAAGCGAGGCGGCTAAAAGAAGAAAGGCCACTATAATAGAAGCGGTATATCCAAAAGGCACTTCCAGGAAACCGACGATTTTGCCGGCCATGCCACCTCGGCCGTCCAGCAAGATATCTAATAGCCCTAACCCGGACACAATAAACATCACTGATCCGATTACGCTGGTGGTGATAAACATCCTTTGCCTGGAAAGGAAAAGGGTGGCGGCGACGATAATCGCGATGGTCGGCAGCAGGTAATAACCCCAGCCAAATATTTTATCCAGAACTAAATAGGCGAATTCACCAACCGGCCCGGCTTTGTGAAACGATGAAAGCAATAGTAGCGCCGCTACGCCAAGCAGAAAAATAGCGATGATGCTATTTTTTGTTTCCGGGCTGATTCGAGAGGTTTTTTTATCGCGTTTAGCCATTGTTTACATTATAATAGTTTTGCAAAGTTTCCGACATCCTTTAGTATAGAAAATATGGCTCTTACTCCCAAAGACTTAGTTATCGGTTTTGATATGGACGGCGTTATTCTGGATAACTCCCGTAATAAAATTGCTCTCGCGGAGAAGTTTGGGTTCAGTTTGAAACTGGAGGACACGCCGTCTGAACGATTTCATTCTGTGGTGCCCGAGGTTATCCTCAACCAGATGCGTCCTTTGCTGTATGACGATCCGGAAATGGCGTTAAAAGCAGAGACGATACGAGGGGCGATTGATGGGCTCAATAAAGTCCGGGAGGCGGGGATATCCTATTTTTTGATCTCTCGGCGGAGGAATTGGTCGATGGCGGTCCGGTCGCTTGAACATCACGACCTTTGGCCGAAGTTTTTCAATCAGCAAAATGCCTTTTTCGTTTTTGAACCGGAAGACAAGGATGAGCGGGCGAAGGCCCTGGGCGTAAACCTCTACATTGATGATCAACCGACCGTTTTGGAAAAATTAATTTCGGTAGAGAACCGGATTTTGTTTGATCAATTCAACTTGTTCGGTAAGCCGAGCTTTCCTCACAAAAAGGTTTCTTCCTGGGAGGAGTTATTACCACATCTTTTATAAGGACTGCAAAAGACCGCATACGAAATTACTAAAAATACGAAAGTACGAAAATGAAAAAAAAGATCTTCCAAGCTTACGACATTCGCGGTCGTTATCCAGACGAAATCAATACCGGGGCAGTCGCGGAGATTGCTGTTGTTTTAGCGAAAAAATTCGGCAAGAAAAAAGTGGTTGTTGGTCAGGACGCGCGCCTCAGCTCTCCCATGCTCAGCGCGGCAGTGATAGAGGCTCTAGTCCTTAGTCGTAAGTCGTCAAAAGTTGTTTCTCTGGGGCTCTGCACTACGCCGATGTTTTATTTTTGGTGCCATAAGTTAAAATTGCCCGGCATTATGGTGACAGCTTCCCACAATCCGAAAGATTTTAACGGCCTGAAAGTTGTCGGACCCAGCGGAGAAATAATCAGTGGGACGGAGATTAAACAATGGATTATTTAAAACCTTACGTCGGATTTTTAAAAAATAAAATTAAACTAGCCGGGCCGCTAAGTGTGGTCTTTGATTGTTCCAATGGGACCACGGGAAAAGTTCTCAAAGAACTTTTCAGTATTAAGTATTCAGTATTAAGTATTAAGTATAAATTGATTAACGAAAAACCTGATGGGAATTTCCCGGCCCACGGGCCGAACCCGATGTTGCCCGGCGCCCTGAATCAACTGAAGAGCGAGGTCAAAAAACAAAAAGCTGATTTCGGGGCGGCTTTTGATGCTGATGGAGATAGGGTATTTTTCGTGGATGATCGGGGGCGGGAGGTTCCAGGCGACGCGGTATTGGGATTGATTTGCCAGGCCTTCAAGGGACCAATCGCGGTTGATGTGCGAGCCGGCTATTTGGCCAAGGAGTTAATAAAAGCCGGTGGTAAAAGGATGGTTGAGTCCCGAGTCGGCCATTCTTTCTTTAAGAAATTGATGAAGGTTAAAAAATCTGATTTCGGCGGTGAAATTTCCGGGCATTACTATTCACCTTTGGCGACTGGTAAATCTTTTGATTCTGGCCTTGCGGCGGCGGTTTATTTCGCCAATGCGGTTTCTGAGCTAAAAAAGTTAGGCGGCAAACTCTCGGAGTGGCTGGACAGTTTGCCGAAATATTACCGTTCCGGCGAATTGAATTTTTCCGTTTCAGACAAAGATCGGATAATGAAGGGGGTTGAGAGGCATTATTCCAGACTGGCCAGAAAAGTTTCTAAAAAAGACGGATTGAAAATGGAATTTGCTTCGCCGGCCGGCGAATGGTGGTTCATTGTCCGTCTGTCGCAAACCGAAGATTTCCTCCGGCTGTGTTTGGAGGCAAAAGATAAAAAAGTTTTTGACCGGCGGCTTGCCGAATTAAAAGCGCTACTTTAAAATCAATTCAGAACTTTTAGAGGTCAGCCTCCTCCTTCTCTGTAAACTCTCTTCGCGTTGCGAGGAGAAATTACCGGGAACAAGGAGTGAGGAGGCAGCTGTATACCCTACAGCCACGACGAACGACACAGTTAACCGGGAATTTCTCCCGCAACCCGCTCACGGGACAGGCAAATTTTATCTGATAGCTTTGTTGCCCGGATTGGAGATAGATTTCTATTCTCCAATCCGGGCGCCTCGCTCTAAGAATAAAATTTCGCCGTGTCGCGATAGAGCTTTACAGAGAAGGAGGAGGCCAAGTGAAGATCCTTGACGGACGCGTTCTTGCGAAGAAGATTTTTGATAGATTGATGACTTGTCCGAAACCCGCCAAGCAATTAGCAATCTTGGTTCCGGCGAATAATGATAAAGCGAGCGAGGGATTTATCGCGGAGATCCGTGATGCCGCTCAGTCCTTAGCCGTTGCCACCAGAATTTTGTATCGGGCTGATGGCGCGACTACTAAAGATTTTGCTGAAGATCTTCGGCGTTGGGGATCCGACCCTTCAATCGGGGGGATAGTGCTGATTTTGCCGTTGCCGTCGGGTATTGATCGGGAAAGCGTTTTGTCCGCTATGCCGATAGATAAGGATATTGACTGCCTGAATCCCGCGAATAATTTCACCGTTCCTCCGGCCAGTCTGGCGGTTTATCACATCTGGCATGAGATTGTTCCGAAAGAGCTTCGTTGTATTGGCGATCCATGCAAAGTTGCGATGGTCGGGCGCGGTCTGCTGATTGGCAAGCCGATTGCTGATTCCTTGCGGGCTTATGGCCACCCCGTCTCGGTTTTCGGCAGAAATAGTGATCTGGCCGGACTGGCAGAGGCAGAGTTGGTAATTTTGGGTACCGGCGTTCCCAAGTTAATCTCGCCAACCATAGTGAAACAGGGAGCGATAGTTGTTGATTTCGGGTATCCGGGCGATTTTGACCACACCCACCCGGAAGCGGACAAGATTGCTTGGTACGTCCCCGCAAAGGGCGGCACTGGCCCGTTGCTGGTTGCCTGTCTGCTGGAAACTTTTTATCAGTTGACAGAAAGTCTCAAATAGTTTATTATCTTCTCGGTTCGTTAATAGGCCTTCAGTCCATTGTGGATTGATTGCCCGATTCAAGGACGTTGATTCAAGGAGGAAGAAATGGGCACCGGTAAGAAACTTTGGAAGCTCGTCGCCGTTCTCGTCATTGTTTGCTCTCTCTCAGGATGCATGGGTGGTGGCGGTGGTATCGGCTGGAGTTTGACTCCTTATGGAGGTATCGGCGGCAACACCGATCGCGACCATCAGAAGGGCTTGAGTTGGCAAGCTGGTTTCTCGGTCACTCTGTTCAACCAGTTCCCGGGCGCCCCGGCGGTTCCGAACTTCCCCGGCTATTACCGCAATGATGTGCGCGTGGAAAATAACAATAACAACAGCAACACCCAGAGTCAGACGCAAAATCAAAGTCAGTCGCAGTCCCAGGAGCAGGGCCAGAGTCAGGCGGCGCCTCCCACATCTCCTCCGCCTTCGGGTGGCGATGATGACGATGGCTGCAAAGGTAAGGGCCACGGCCACGATCATCACGATGACGACCATCCTGGTGATGGACACGGTCATGATTGTGACGACGACGACTAGAAATAGCGATTAGGGATTAGTAGTTAGGAAATCAAAGGCCCCGAGCAATCGGGGCCTTTTCATTTTCAGAAATTAGAAAAGAGTCGCGGGTAAAATTTCTTCTGTCCAATTAAATTGCGCTTTCGCCGGTTGATCAGAATTCCTCTGTGGAACCATTAAATGCCCCTGTTTTTTCGCTAAGTCGTACAATTCTTTGGTTATTTTTACATCATTCAGGCAATAAGCCGCTAACTCATCCAGCTTCCCTTCATTATATAGGCGAATTGCTTCCAGGCCGCTGGAGTGAGTTTTTCCGACCCCGAGATTAGTTTTTGCTAATGAGTCCAAGCTGACGCGGTGGCCCAGCGCCAATTCTATTTCATCAAGCAAATCCAAGCGGGGCAGGGCGAAGATATTAAATTTACAATGTTTCTCCAGAACCGGCAGGTCAAAGCGGTTCATGCTGAAGCCAATTAAAAGCCCCGCTTTTTGAATGAGCGAGGCGAGTTTGTCCATTTCATTTTCGGCAAACGAAAGGTACTTGTCTTGGTTATAGGAATAGACACCAACAAAGGAGACTTCTAGTTTACCAACGTTGTATTGACCGCCGACATCAGCGAAGCTGTTTTTTGTTTCAATATCAATTACCAGCTTATCCATTTAAACGTGCTTATCCGCCACGTTGGAAGCAGCATAGCTGTCCGGCTTGGTCTTGACTTCAAAATTGTTGGCGCGGATCATTCCGACCAATTCCTGAATCATCTTTCTGGTTTCGCCATTCTGGCCGATATCAACGTGAATCGCGAAATCAAATTTAGGGGCGTCTGTAAAAGCCGCCAGTCCCTCCGAAAATTTATGAGCGGAATCCAGGGAAATTAGAACTTCCCGAGTAATGCGTTCCCGAAGGGTGTGAAACTTTATCGTCTCACCGCTTCTGGTCCAGAAATAGCGGGCTCCTTTACCGATCCGATGCACAACGATAGCGGTAACGAAATCAGCCCTCTGGTCGGCATTGGCTTGAGAGTCGGTGCCGATTGTAACCCGGTAATCCGAAAGGCGATCCTGCTTCATAAAGTCCACAATTTGCTGGAGCACCTGATCGGCGCTAAGCGGGAACGGGATGCTGCTATTGAAGTATTTATCCATCGGTTATAAACTACCCCTTTCTGCGCGCTTTGTAAAGAAGCTGTATATAATATATATGTATGCGTAAAGTTTATCTAGACCACGCCGCTTCCACTCCGGTTGATCCAAAAGTGGAGTCGGCCATCCGGCCCTATTTTGGTAAATACTTCGGCAATCCTCACTCTATGCATCAATTTGGTCAGGCCACCTCCCGGGCGGTCTTTGAATCTCGCAGGACTTTGGCCGAGGCAGTCGGCGCTTCACATGAAGAAATCGTCTTCACCGGGTCAGCCACCGAAGCCAACAACCTCGCGATCCGGGGAATTTGGAAGGGCTTAAAAAGGGATGGTGGTTTGAAGAAGCCCAGGATCGTCACTTTTTCTCTGGAACATGAATCCATTCTTAATACCTGCAAAGATTTAGCGGATGAAGGAGTGGAGACGGTGATTATTCCTTCCGACCGGCAGGGGCTCATTAATATGGAGAAATTTAAGAAAGCTCTAAACGCTGACACTATCCTGGTATCAGTGATGCACGCCAATAATGAAGTGGGTACCATTCAGCCAATTGCAAAAATAGCGGAAATCATAAAAAGGTTTAAGGCCGCCCTAATCCCTAATGGCTATACCCTATACCCTATTTTCCACACCGATGCCGTTCAGTCCTTTCAATATTTGGATTGCGATGCGGCGAAGCTAGGCGTTGATCTGATGACGCTCTCCGCTCACAAAATTTATGGCCCGAAGGGTATTGGAGCTTTGTATATTAAAAAATCGGTTCGAGGGATGATGGCGCCAATCATCACAGGTACCGGACAGGAGGGCGGTTTGCGATCCGGCACTGACAACGTGCCTTATATGGCGGGGTTTGCTAAGGCGGTTGAGTTGGTTATGAGTTCCCGCATAAAAGAATCTAAGCGAGTGGGTGATTTGAGAGATTATTTTTGGCAGCAGCTAAAGAAGTTTGCTCCAAAAGTTTTAGTGAATGGATCGCTAGAAGATCGCTTGCCTAACAATTTGAGTCTCTACTTCCCGGGTTACAAAGCGCACGACTTATTGATTAGGCTTGATCTGTCGGGCGTCGGTGTTTCTCCCGGGGCCGCTTGCTCATCCAGAGTTTCTAAGGCGTCTTACGTGCTGGAAGAGATGGGATTTCCAATTGAAAGGGCTTCCGGAAGTTTGAGATTCAGTTTGGGGCGGGCGACAAAGAAAGCTGATATTGATTACGCAATTTCTGTTATAATGAAGGTATTGGGATAGCGGGGGTCATTGCAGTCAGCTCTTTTTAGTGGTATAATGCAACCGCTTTTAGTTTTTAACTTTTTACTTTAAACTTTTAACTTATTGTATATGCCATCATTTAACCGTTTCACTATCCGAGCTCAAGAAGCGCTTCAAAGCGCTCAAGAATTAGCCGCGCAGAGAAGCCATGGAGAGTTTCGGGTCCTCCATCTTTTGCACGCGTTATTACAAGACGAACAAACGCTCGTCCGCCCTATTTTAATTAAAGCGGGAATTAATGTTGAGACCTTACAGCGGGAAATAGAGTCCGAGATGAAGAAAATGCCGAAAATAGTTACCGCCGCCAGCGTCGGTCAGCTTTATCTTTCACCGGAATTGATGCAGGTGCTGGAAAAAGCCGGAAAGATAGCTATTTCCCAGAAAGATGAGTTCATTTCTTGCGAGCATCTGCTTTTAAGCATCATGGATGCTTCTTCTGCCGCTCAAAAACTTCTGGAGAAATTCGGTTTGAAGCGGGATTTGGCTTTCCGGGTGCTGGCGCAACTACGCGGGTCCACCCGGATTACCGATGAAACTCCGGAAAGCAAATTTCAGGTTTTGGAGAAATACGCGGTTAACTTAACCGAAAGGGCCCGCGACGGGAAGTTGGATCCGGTAATCGGGCGGCAAGAGGAATTGAAGCGTTTAATCCAAGTTTTAAGCCGTCGCACCAAAAACAATCCGGTTTTAATCGGCGAGTCCGGTGTGGGCAAGACGGCGATCGTTGAAGGTCTGGCTCAAAGGATTGTGACGGGCGACGTTCCGGAGACTTTGAAAGATAAGGAGATTATTATGCTTGATCTGGGATCATTGATCGCAGGCACAAAGTTTCGTGGAGAATTTGAAGATCGTCTGAAAGCTTTCGTAAAAGAGATTCAGAATGCCGCAGGCCGGCTAATCTTATTCATAGACGAGATACATATGATAGTAGGCGCCGGCGCGGCCGAGGGCGCGATTGATGCCTCAAATCTCTTAAAGCCGGCTTTGGCGCGCGGAGAGTTGCACGCGATCGGAGCGACCACGATTCGGGAGTATCAGCGGCATATTGAGAAGGATCCGGCTTTAGAGCGGCGCTTCCAGCCGATTATGGTGGAGGAGCCGAATACTGATGACGCCGTGGCTATTTTGCGCGGCCTGAAAGAGAAATATGAAATGCATCATGGATTGCAAATAAGCGATGAAGCCATCACCGCCGCCGTAAATTTGTCCGCCCGCTATATTACCGATCGGTTTTTGCCCGATAAAGCCGTAGATTTAATAGATGAAGCGGCGGCGGCTCGCCGGCTGGAGACGGAGAGCTTACCTTCCGAGTTGGATAAAGTCCGACGGGAGATCACCAAGTTGGAAATAGAGCAATCAGCCATATCCCAGGAGTCATCGCCTAAGACTAAGAGCCGTATAAAGGCGATTAACTCGGCAATCGCTAAATTAAAAGAGAAGAACGATGATTTGTCCGCGTCTTGGCACGCGGAGAAGCTGGCGTTTGAAGGTTTGCACAATCTACGCAAAAAAATAGATGATCTTAAGCGTCAAGCGGAATTAGCCGAGAGAGAGGGGGATTTGGAGGCCGTAGCCCAAATTATATACGGCAGCTTGCCTCAAGCGGAGAAAGATTATAAGAATTTTACCAGGAGGCATTCAAAATCTTCCAAGAACGCGGGATTTATTAAAGAAATTGTGGATGCGGAAGACATTGCCGCTGTGGTTTCCCGTTGGACCGGGATCCCCGTCAGTCGGATGTTAGAGTCCGAAGCCAGGAAGCTTTCTAGGATTGAAGATGCTCTGACTAAGCGGGTTGTAGGTCAGGAAGACGCGATCGGAGCGGTTTCTAATGCTTTGCGCAGGGCTCGGGCCGGATTATCCGATGAAAATCGTCCATTCGGTTCCTTTATGTTTCTTGGTCCGACCGGTGTCGGCAAGACCGAGCTGGCCAAGGCATTGGCCGAATTTATGTTTAATGATGATAAGGCGCTTATCCGGATTGATATGTCGGAATATATGGAGAAGCATTCCGTGGCCCGCCTAATCGGTTCTCCTCCGGGCTATGTTGGCTTTGAGGATGGCGGGCAGTTAACGGAGTTGGTCCGGCATCGCCCATATAGCTTGATTTTGTTTGATGAAATTGAGAAGGCCCACCCCGAAGTTTTCAACATCCTGCTTCAAATCCTGGACAATGGGCGTCTGACTGACAGCAAGGGGAAGGTGATCAATTTCAAGAATTCTATTATTTTACTGACCTCCAATGTCGGCAGCCAGTATTTTAAAGCAATGGCCGGAATGGGTTTTTCCGGAGCGTCTGACTCAAAAGAAGGCCCCCAAGAAGAGGATTTCAGAGGCAAGGTCTTAGATTCCTTAAAGCGGACTTTTAAGCCGGAGTTTTTGAATCGGTTGGATGAAGCTATCATTTTCCATCCATTAACCAGGAAGGATATCGCGAAGATTGTGGATTTGCAGATTGAGAAAGTCAGGGAGCGTTTGAAGGATAGGAGTATCGTCCTGAATGTCGAGCCGGCAGCCCGCCAGTATATAGTAGAGAACGGATTTGATTCGGAATATGGAGCTAGGCCCATTAAACGGCTTATTCAGAAGGTGATTTTGGATAAATTGGCCGACAAAATTATTGGCGGTGAGATTAAAGATGGAGACAAAGTTAAAATCGATTTTTCTCAATCCACAATTAAGGTTAGCGTTTAAAGCTACCCTATTCTTGGGATTTTTGATTCTGGCCCGGTTGGGCGGTTTTTCTCTGATCTCAACCACGATCTTTATTGCCGGCGCCGGTGTTTTGTATGCTCGGCCGCTTTTCCGGACAGTGGAGAAGTTAGGAGATTTCCTGGTGTTGGTATTTAGCGCGGTGGTCTTCAACTTGGTTTTCATTGACTCTCTGGACTTCTTCTTTTCCGCCGTCTACTACTCATTACTTTTTTTCCTTCTCGTCGGTGTTAAAGACCTGATTTTGATAAATCGGGGTTTTTGGTCGCTCGTCTTGAATTTCGGCTTGGCTTACCCGATTTTTCTGATCTTCTTTCAAGGCAATTTTGCAGGAGTCTGGTGGAAGCCGCTAGTTCTGTTTTTGCTGACTATCTTGTTAATTAAAGATGCCCTAAAAAAGAATGGGTTAGCGGCTCCTTTTTCCTTGTTGGTTACCGAGGTCGCTTGGGCGAGCAGTTTTTTGCCAATCGGTTTTATCGGGTTGGCAAATTTAAATTTTCTTTTTTACGCCACCACCCTCTCACTGCTAGAAGCTAATGAGCGAGGGTTGTTGGATCGAAAAAAGATTCTTTCGCTCCTGTCAGTTTTTACAGTTCTACTGCTTGCCATACTCGGTCTTTCCGGCTGGAGCTTCTAACAAAGCGAGCCCTTGATACTTATTAATCGGTTCGCTAAACTGGGTATCATTATGTCGTTGGACCAAAAATCAGTAGAAATTTGTTACGCATTGGTTCGGATTGCGGCGCAGATTCGCCGAGTAGAATTACGGAGCCGAATTGAAAAGCAGGCCTTCGCTTTTTTGGAGAATGTATCATCCGGAGACTTTCACCATGCCCTAGAAAACAGCTCCGCCATATCCGCGCTTCTTAAGATGGGCCAAGCTTTATATGAGATTGAGTCCGTAAATTCCTCTGTTATCGGCGGAGAGCTAGAATTCGTTAATGCGGCAATGCGGCAATCGCTCGGGTTGGACGGTTTGCCGGATTGGCAAAAAATATTTCCGGAAAGCGGCAATTCAAAGAATCAACCTGGCAATGCGGCAAATAATTCGGCAATGACTAGATCTATGAGCGATCTTCGCCCACCTAGACCAGCTGTTCCGATGGTTTCAGGCGGCAATGGGCATCAAGCTCTGACTGATGCTGTCTCTACAGAGATCAACGGCTCTAATGGCAATGGCTTTGCGGCAACAATGCGGCAATCGGCAATTTTAGAAAAAATCCGGCAATCTCCTGATGGCCAGACCCAGTTGAAAGACATCATTGCCGCATTCCCGGAAACCAGCGAAAGAACGATGCGTTACGACCTACAAAAACTGTGTAGCCAAGGTCTGGTTGATCGGGTGGGAAGTGGGGGCCCAGGAAGCTATTACGCGCTGCGTAATAAATAAGAATTAGCCTCGTTATACCCTATGTAATGACTTTGTGTGAGGCTCAGTCATTCCAGGGTTAATTAGGGTTATTTTAGTAGTATCCACCTGGATAAGCCTCCCACAATTGGGAGAGTTTTTTTATTCCTCACGATAAAGAACTCAAACTCGTTACATAGTAGTAGTTCGTAATAAAGATTGGTTTTCTGTTCTTGGTCGACTCTTCTTTGCGAAAGCATGGGGGAATGAATGGGGAACAATTTAGTAGATAAAATAATAAATAATAAATAATAAATTAATTGTTAGTAAAAAAATGGGAAATAATATAACAAAGAAAATTGCTTCAATCGCCGTTTCCGCGGCTACCGTTGCATGGCTTTCGGGCTTTTCTATGTTGGTTCCTGTCGCTCACGCGCAGACCAGCTTGCAAGCCCAAATAGATGCTTTGTTAGCTCAGATCGCCGCACTACAAGCCCAGTTGGCTACTCCAAGTGCTAGCTCTTCCGCCGCCTGCAGTTTTACTAAGGACCTCACCCTTGGTTCCACTGGAGATGACGTAAAGTGCTTGCAGCAATACTTGAATGGCGCTGGTCATCAAGTGTCGGCTAGTGGCGCTGGTTCTCCTGGTAGCGAGAGCACTTATTTTGGTGCAAAAACCCAAGCTGCGGTTGCCAAATGGCAGGCCGCTAATGGCGTTGCTCCGGCTGCTGGATACTTCGGCAAAATTTCTAGAGCTAAATATTCATCGTTAGCAGCTGCGGCTCCTGCCCCAGCTCCTGCCCCAGCTCCTGGGACTCCAGCTCCGGTTCCTGCCGGCTCTGGTTTAACTGTTACTTTGGCTGCTGATCAGCCAGCTTCCGGTCTTTTTGGCGAATCATTCTCTAGCCGGCCGTTCACGAAGTTAACTCTTCGCGCTTCAGCTGACGGAGATGTTATCGTTAAGGCTTTAGTGGTTGAGCGTCAGGGTCAAGGCGCTGATGCTGCTTTCTCCGGCGCAATTGGCCTGGATGAAGATAGTATCCGCATGGGTGTTGCTAAAACTTTTGGCTCTGATCATCGTTTGAGACTAGCCGAGAAGTTCACTGTTAAAGCTGGTCAATCTCGTACCGTCACCCTAGCTGGTGATTCCGACAGCGACCAAGATGCTTACAATGGACAATTGGTTAGCTTGGCTTTGGTTGGCGTAGAAGTTGAAGGTAGCACCGCGGTCAACGCATCTTTCCCTCTAGCGGGAAATTTGATGACCGTTAACTCTACTTTGGCTATCGGCAGTATGACTTTGGCTCGTGGCGCGTTAGATCCCGGATCCAGTCAGACAAAAGAAATCGGATCCGTTAACTACCGCTTCTCCGGTTTGAGGTTAACTGCTGGCGCTAATGAAGATGTGTTAGTTCGCTCCATCAAGTGGAATCAATCCGGTTCTGCTGGTGTTAGCGACCTAAAAAATGTCAAAGTTGTATTGGATGGTGTAACTTACGAAACCACTCTTAGCAGTGATAATAAGTATTACATCGCTAAGTTTGGCGACGGCGTTAAAATCTTGAAGGGTCTCAACAAAGAGATGCACCTTTCGGGTGATGTAGCCGACGGTTCTGCCAGAACAGCCGACTTTGATCTGTACCGTTATGCTGATTTACGCGCGACTGGTTTGACTTATGGATATGACATCCTGCCTTCAGCTACTGAAGTAGCTGCTAGCGCGGATGATGGTAATTTCCATTCTGCCGAACCGAACTTTGATGCTTTCCAAGTCACAATTGGCTCGGGAACTATTGACGCGCAAAACGCTCCGTCCGTTGGAGCGCAGAACGTAGCCGTCAACTTGGCTAACCAGCCTCTTGGTGGATTTATCGTTGATGTTAAAGGTGAAGACGTTACTGTCGCCGCCATTAACTTTGATGCATCTACCATAGAAAGCGCTGGTACTGGTGGCACTATTGACACCAATGACATCACCAATATCACTTTGGTTGATGAAGATGGCAAGGTAGTCGCCGGTCCGGTTGATGGCGTGGCTGGTGGCAATAATGCTATCCGCTTCTCCGATACCATTACTTTCAAAGTTGGTCGCAAGGTTTACTCCTTAAAGGGTAAGCTAGGCACTGATTTTGCTAGCAATGATACGGTCGCCGCTTCTACGACTCCTGGCTCTGATTGGACAACTGTTAAAGGCGTAACCTCGGGTGTAACTATTACCCCGACTCCCGCTAGCGCGGTTACTGGTAGCACGATGACTATCAAGGCAGCTTCCTTGACACTCACCGTCAGCCCGGAAACCAACGCTGGTGGTAGCGATGCTAGCTCTACCGCTCAAAACGTGGTGGCTGGTACTTCCGGTTATGTATTTAGCAAGTATGTGTTAGATGCTAGCGGTTCGGGCGAGGACATTAAGATTACAAGTATGGCTCCTCGTTTGGGTATCAGCGCTGTTAATACAGCCGATGATATAACCAATTGCCAAATATTGGATGGCGCTGTTGCTCTCAACACCGGCACTAATATTGTCAATCCGACCAACTCCGCGGCTAGCGCGGACAACGTTTCTTTTGTCTTTGACACTCCAATGGTCATGGCTAAGGGAACGATCAAGATCTTGTCTATGAAGTGCAACTTGATTTCCGGCGCGGATGCTGGCCAGCAATGGCGCTGGGGTATCGCTGACGCGGCGGGTAATATGGTTAGCACTGGATCTGTTTCCGGTCAGAGCGTGACCGAAACGATTACCGCTGACAACGGTCGCATTATCACTGGTGTTTCTGGTGGAACCTTGACATTAGCTCTTGATTCCTCCAGTCCGTCTGTGAAGCTGGTTACTTCCGGCGCGACAGAGCAGACCTTAGCGGTCTTCCGCTTGAATGCGACCAATGAGGATATCCGATTGGATACCATTGGTTTGCAGTTAGCTACTTCAACTACCAACGCTGCCGATGCTACCATTGGCAATGCTTCTAACTCTCCGAGCGACTTAAGTAAAATTACTTTGTGGGTCGGAGCCCTGAAGGTTGGTGAAGCGACATTTAGCTCAAGCGATTACGCTACCGGTACCTTGTCTGGCGTTACAGTGCCGAAAGATGGTCAAATCCTCCTGACTGTTAAAGGAGATATGGCCAACATCGGTACTAATTTGACTGCCCGACCTGGTCATTTGGTCGTCATCAACTATGATTCTCAATCTAGCTCTGATGAAACCAATCTTGGCGCTGTTGGTGTGGGTATTTCCTCCGGCACTACGATTGCCGCCGCTGGATCGGACACTGCTTCTTCCGGTGGTCGCTTGGTGAGAACCGTTCCGACCGTTGAAAGAATTGCATTGGCTAGCGCTACGTTGGCTAACGGCGCGAAAGACCTGTTCAAGTTCAAAGTTACCGCCCCCGCGGGTGGCAACGGTGTGGGCTTGTACAAGTTCACTTTCGATGTCGCTACTTCGACTGGCGTCGCCTTGGATAACAGCCAGGACAACGTGTCCGGCTTCCGAATCAATGACTTCATCGTCAAATGTTACTCGGATGCCGCTTTCAGCTCTGCCTCTTGTGGCTCGGCTGATGGTTCTGGTCAGTTGAACAGTGGTACTTTCGCTACTTCTTCACCGCATGAAGATTCGGCAGGTAGCCGTTCCGGATTGGATCTAACAAACGATACTGATCAGCCTAGTATTGTTGAGGTTTACTTCAACCCGGCGAACACCGCTGATACCACCCAAGACGAGACCGCTGATCCTTCTGAAGCGATCCGCGTCCCGGCTGGTGATTCTCGTTGGTTCGTCTTGAGCGCGACGATCATTGGTTCCGGTACGACTTCTCCGCAGGTCAGCACCAAACTTCTTGGTGATGGTCAGTGGTTGAAGGTTCGGTACACTCCGAATGATCTGTCCACCACGGGCGACAGCGATGATGGCACCACTGACGAAGATGTAACAAGCGCCGGTAACAACTGGACGACTGGCAGGTATGTCTTCGCGACTACCGCCACTCGGGTTGACACTGGTGATGACGACAACTTCATCTGGTCTCCGAATTCCACGAATACTAGCCAGAGCAATGCAGACTATGATTGGCTCAACGGCTTCTTGATTCCTGGATTGCCGACCGGTGGAACCTCGGCTCAAACGTTAACTCTCTAAGACTTGAGACTTAGAAGGTTAGGCAAATCCCCCCGCTTGAAAAAGCGGGGGTTTTGCTTTAGAATAGGTAATTATGAGAAAGCAAATCTTTCTGATTGGTCTGAGCGTCATCGCAATTATTGGAGGAGGAACGGGAATTTATTTCGGGATTTTTAATGGCTATCAAGAACCAGAGCCAATCGCCGATAACTTACCGATTGCTTCAAGTACGCCAGTAAATACTGAAAATCCTGCCGGCAGTCAGACAGTAGAAAATAAGACACCCAAATATAAAGGCCAGGCCTTGCGGGCTATTGGCAATGACCAGGCAATTAAAGATTTTACCCCTGAAGTTGTCGCTATGAAAAAGGCGGAATTGCAGAAATTTGCCGCGCTTGCCGAAAAAGATTCTTCCGATACTCTTGCCTGGTTGAAAATTTCGGAGATCAAAAAGTTCTTCAATAATTATCAGGGATCAGCTGATGCCCTGGAGTATCTGAAGTTGCTCGCTCCGGATGACTTCATTGTCAATCTTAATCTCGGCAATTTATATGGTTTTTATCTTAAGGACTACAAAAAAGCGGAAGATAATTTCCAAAATGCCATGAATCACAGCGGCGGCGCCCAACTGGCGACGGCCATTTCTTCGTTAGCGGACATGTATAAAGATTTTTATAAAGTAAAATATGATCAAGTTGATAATTTGTTGTTGCTTGGCATAGAAACCATGCCCGATGATACGAATCTAGTTATAAAATTGGCTTTTTACTACAAGGAGGCCGGCAACAAAGAGGGAGCGATCCAGTCTTTTGAACGGCTTTTATCTATGCAGGGTTTAACCGGGGCGCAACAGAAGGCCTTTGAAGACGAAATAGCAGCGCTCAAACAATCCTAAGAACTTCGAAATCTCCGCCATAACTCAAAATTGGTCTTATCCCCCTTCTTTCCTTTCCCTACTCCAGTAATATACGCCATGGCGTATATTACTGGAGTAGGTGGGGGTCTGCAACATCTCCCGATCGTCATTGCGAGTATTGATTACGTCCGTCATTGCGAGCGAAGCGCGGCAATCTAACCGAAAAGCTATTTATAGATAGCGCTAATGTATGATTGTCTCGCTATGCGAGATCTGGCGTAGCCATGACCACGAGATTACCCTCGCAATTACAGAATAGCGGGTTTTATAATTCAGAGCTTAAGACAGATAGACGGCCTTGGTTTGTTCAACCATATTCGCCAGGTTCAGCTGATCTTTAAGAAACTGTCGGCCGCTTTTGGCGAAGTAGGCGGCCTTATCTTGGTTTTTTAGATAAAAATTAATTGCTCTTGCCAGTTCTTCGGGTTGTTGCGGGGGCATCACTAGGCCGCGTCCATCCATGACCTCCGGCATTCCTCCGACTCTGGTTGTGATAATCGGCAGACCGGCGGCCATCGCCTCCAGCATCGTATAAGGAAGGCCTTCTTTGATGGATGAAAGCAGGAAGATATCAAAGGCGCTTAGATAGGGAGCGGCCGGGGCTAGCCCGCTAAGGATGAAAAATTTATTTTCTAACTCACGTTTTTTTATTAACCTGTCCAGTTTTACCTTTAAGTAGCCATCGCCAATGATAAAAAACTTTGCCTCCGGATTTTTTACTAAAGCCGAGGCATTAATGAAGTCGTGGTAACTTTTTTCGGTGACCAGCCGGCCGATGGATCCGATCCAGACACCCTTGTCAGTCCCGGTTTTGGCGAGGGTGCTGATGGTTTTTCGCGCGGTGCGGCGATCCAGGAAATTAAGATTTTTCCAATCTAGGCCGACGTAGATTGTATTCAACTTTTTTTCATCGGCGATTTTATGCCGGATCGCCAAACTTTTATCATATTCGGAGACGTTAATTATTTTATCCTGGAATCTGGCGGCGATTTTATGCAATAAAATATAAAACCAGCGTTTTCCTAATCCCAAATCATTATCCGGATTAAATACCCAGCCGTGAGCGGTGAAGACGACTTTTTTCACTCCGGCGAGTTTGGCGGCTATTGCTCCGATTACCCCAGCTTTTGAGCTATTGAGATGGACTAGGTCGGGGCGCTCTTTTTTGAACAAAAAGAACAGTTCAATCATAGCCAGCCAATCATTAGCGAACAAAAAATAGGGCCTTAGCTTGTTGGAAAGGAATTTTATTTCCTGGCTGCCGCCGGTGACTATCTTCGTCTCAAAACCGGCTTTCTTTATTTCCGAAGAAAGATCGCGGACGTACTTTTGGGCTCCGCCGACATCGTCTTTGGTAATCAGGTAAAGAATTTTCATCCCCTTTAATTCTACCAATTTATAAGATAATATGAGACCAATGTCAAAGCTACGCCCCCAGGTTGCCGTTTTTAGCTTAGCCTATGACCCGTTTGTGGGTGGGGCGGAGATTGCGGTTCGTGAAATTATCCGGCGTCTACCCGATACAGATTTCACTGTTTTGACGCGTAAGTTTGACCGAAGTTGGCCTCCGATTGAATCCTCGGGTAATTATTCGGTTGTCCGTTTGGGGCGTGGCAGGTCTGATGGGAATTATTATGGCGGCTTCTTTGGAAAAATCTCCTATATTTTTTCGGCTTATCGTTTCGCGGCGCGAACTCACAAAGCCAATCCATTTTCGGCAGTTTGGGCGGTAATGGCGTCCTACGCGGGGATCGCAGCGTTGTTTTTTAAACTACGCCATCCCGGCGTGCCTTTGTTGCTCACTTTGCAGGAGGGAGATTCAGAGGTCCACATACTTAACCGGGTCGGGATTTTCTATCCTTTGTGGAAATTAATTTTTAAAAAAGCGGACTATATTCAGGCCATCAGTAATTTTTTGGCCGATTTCGCCAAGCGTCACGGCGCCCATTGCCCGGTTGAGGTAGTGCCCAACGGTGTTGATTTGGAAGCTTACGAAAATACAAAAAAATACGAAAGTACGAAAAATAAGAAATTAATTATTACTACCTCAAGACTAGTTGAGAAGAACGGCATTGATATTTTAATCGCTGCATTGTCGTTGCTGTATACCGCTGACTGCAGACTGCTGATTTTAGGCGATGGTCCGGATAAAGAAAAATTGAAGGATTTTGCGGCTAAACTCGGCGTCGCGGATAAAATAGAATTCCTCGGCCACGTAGAGCCGGACCAAATACCCCACTACTTGCTACAAGCTACTATTTTCGCGCGTGCATCCCGTTCTGAAGGTTTGGGAAATTCTTTTTTGGAAGCAATGGCGGCGGGTTTGCCGGTGATCGGCACTCCGGTTGGTGGCATTCCCGACTTTTTAAAAGATGGTGAAACCGGAATTTTCTGTAAGGTTGATGATCCAAAAGATTTAGCGGAAAAAATCAAATTATTAATTAATGATGATCCGTTGCGGCGGCGAGTTGCCCTTAATGGGCGTCGTCTTGTTGAGGAAAAATACTCTTGGGATAAGATTGCTGTTCAGATGAAAAATATTTTCCAAAAATTATGCGTATAGCCATCGCTACCGGAATTTATCCTCCCGATTTGGGCGGGCCAGCCAAGCACGCTGAAGCGATGCGGGATTTTTTGGAATCCAAGAACTGTAGGGTAACCGTAATTACTTTCGGTTCTAGTCGGACTGGTGGAGTATGGGGAGTGCCGCGTTTTTTACCCTTTGGTTTACGCCATTTTGTCTATTTCTTACGGTGTTTGATGACGGCTTTAGTTTCCGATTTGATTTACACTCAAGACGCGGCGGGTGTTGGCCTACCCGCTTTGGTAGCGGCTAAATTGTTACGCCGCAAATTGGTGGTGAGGGTCGGCGGTGATTTAGCTTGGGAGCGCGTAAATGAAAAAACTAAGAAGCCCATCTCTTTGAAAGAGTTCTATTCCAGCCGGCAGTACCTTTGGAAAGCCCCCATTTACTATTGGTTAACCCGTTGCGTGCTGAATTTTGCGGATGCAGTGATTGTTCCGGCAGCAATGCTAAAAGATTTATATACTCAGAAGTATTACATTGATTCAAGAAAGATTTTCCATTTTCCAAATCCTGAGTTGACTCCGGAATTGACGGACACATCTATGCGCGCTGATACCGACCGTATTTTATTCGCCGGAAGATTCGTGGCTTATAAAAACTTGGACGTGCTAATGCGGGCTTTTGACCAGGCGCGGCAACGATCCGGGCGAGGCCAATTGGTTCTAGTTGGCGATGGTCCGGAACGGCATCATCTGGAGGCCGTTAAGAAGCAATTGGCATCCCAAGACTCTATAGAAATCCGGTTCCCGATCTCCCGCGAAGATCTAGCCGCGCTGATCAGTGATTCTGGAGTTTGCGTCGGTCCGGCGTTAACTGAATTTAATCCTAATTTTATTTTGGAGTGCCTGGCAATGCAAAAACCGGTTCTAATCAGCGCCGAGAATGGTTTGTCAGTACAGCTACCCAGGCAGTGGCTTTTTAACGCGCGTAGCGAGTCTGAGCTAGCTCAGAAACTTGAACAGATACTTGACCCCAATCACTATCAAAACGCGATCAATGAGTTAGAGAAAATTATTCCGGCGCCAACATGGGAGAAAACAGCCGAAAACATTCACTCATTATTCTCAAAATTATGCGGATATTAATGCTTTCCACAGACAGTCAGATTTTTAATGTAGCTAGCCAAGTGCGCGCTCGAATTTTAGAATACGGGAAATTGTTCGAGGAATTACGGGTAATCGTTTATACGAAACCGGGACAAAAAGAAGAAGCGATCGGCAATGTTTCTTTAATGCCGACCAATAATCGTTTCCGGCTGGGATATTTTTTTCGGGCGATTGAGTTGGGAAAAAGAGTAGTGAGAGACGGGGTGGGTTGGGTAGTTTCCTCACAAGACCCATTCGAGACCGGTTGGGTGGCTTATCGGTTGAAGAGAATTTTTAATATACCCTTCCAGGCGCAGATCCATACCGATTTTCTTAGTCCTTATTTTGCTTCCGGTTCTCTTAAAAATCGGCTTCGAGTTTTTCTTGCGAAGTGGTTAGTGAGGCGCGCTGACCGCATCCGCGTCGTGTCAACGAGAATTAAAGAATCTCTGATCGCTTTTGACTCTTCTTTGGAGAAAAAAATCACGGTACTACCGATATTTGTAAATGTGGAGAGGATTCGTTCTGCTGTTTCCGATTTAGAGTTACAAAAGAAATACAAATTCAATGGTGAATTTCTGGTTTTAACTGTTGCCCGAAACGCGCCGGAAAAGAATTTAAGCTTGGCTAATAAAATTGTCAGTGAACTGAAAAATAAGTACCCGAAGCTGAGCTGGTTGCCGGTCAGCAATGCATCCTCAGCCCTTCCTTACTACAAAATCGCTGATTTATTTTTGTTGACCTCCAATTATGAAGGGTATGGAATGGCGGCCGTAGAAGCGGCGGCCGCTGGGGTTCCGGTAGTGATGACCGATGTTGGAGTGGCTTTGGGCGCTACCTTTCCGGTAGGTGATCAGGATGCAGCCGTGAAGATTATTGAGGATTTAATTAAAAATCCCGCCAGGAGACAGGAACTTGTAAATAAGCAGAACGAGTTTTTCCGAAATTGGCCGACCAAAGAGCAATATTTGGCGGAATATAAACAAATTCTAACTTTCTAGATATGAAAATTCTATTTATTACTCAAAAAGTAGATAAAAATGATGATGTACTCGGGGTGTACCATCGTTGGATAGATGGACTTTCCAAACATTTTGAGAGGATTTCTGTTATTTGTCTGCAAAAAGGGCAGATAGATCTCCCCAGCAACGTTTCGGTTTATTCTTTGGGGAAAGAATTAATGGTTGGTTCTAGATGGGTGTACGCGGTCCGCTTTTTGCGATTAATTTGGCAGCTACGTCACGACTACGATCTGGTTTTTGTTCATATGAACCCCGAGTACATAATTTTAGGTGGGTTATTCTGGAGGATTTCAAGAAAGAAAATTATTCTCTGGTATGCCCACTATCTGAGTAATTTAAAATTAAGGATTGCTGTTTGGTTTTCAGATAGAGTGATCACGTCAATCCGATTGGCCTTTCCTTTTCCAACAAGAAAGTTACAAGTTCTGCAACAGGGAATTGATACAATACTTTTTAGTCCCGCGAAAACTTTCCGCTCGCCATCCGACGCCCTCGGAATTTTATTTCTAGGTCGGATTGCTCCGGTTAAGAACCTGGACATTTTAGTGAGAGCCGTGCAGCTTGTTCGCCAACGAGCCCCGGTTAGACTTACGATTGTCGGCGCGCCAACTTTGGGACGTTCGGTAGAGCGTGGCTATTACGAGCAGGTAAAGCTGTTAGCCAACGATTTGGGGTTGACCGGTTTAGTGGATTTTCAGAGCCCTGTAGCTAACAAAGATACACCCGCGATTTATCGGAAGCATGATTTATTTGTTAATCTTACGGTAACCGGTAGCTTTGATAAGAGCACTCTGGAGGCGATGGCCTGCGGGATTCCCGTGTTGGTAAGCAATCTGGCCTTCCGTGATATTCTCGGACCGGCGTTGGCTAATCAACTGATGTTTAAAGAAGGCGACCATCGGGATCTGGCGGACAAGATTTCTCAGCTGGCCTCTTTGAGTTCAGCGGATCGGCAGAAATTGGGTGAGAAGTTGAGAGATATCATAGCGCGCCAACACGATTTACGTCGGTTAGTGATTCGTCTCGCTGAGACTGTTAGGGCCATTTAATCAAAAATGATTATTGATGAATCGGATCGCAAACATAGCTTCCTCCACTATTTTTTGAAGGGAGAGGCAACTAAAAGGGTTTTTGACGGCATCGCTACCGCGGTCGGTTTGGTTAACTCCTATTTCATCATTTCTAATCTTTCAATTTTTCACTTTGGTTTGTATCAATTAATGCTGTCACTGGTGTCACTTTTAGACGGTTTTAATTTAGATGTGATTGACGGAGTGGTGCAGGTAGACATGCGGCGGAGTTTCAATGTTGGCAAGCGATCGGTTGCTAAGCGGTTATATTGGGGATACGCGAAATTGAAATTAAGCATTGCCCTGGTATTTTCTGTGTCCGTTTTTTTCGGCGCCTCCTTTATCGCTAAGCACTACGGTGAAGACCTAGGCCTTTTTATCAGAATTTCCAGCTTCCTTTTGATTTTTCGAGCCCTTCAATCTTTGGAGATAATGCTTCTAAAGTCCCTACTCACCTTTTCGTATTGGTCTTATCCGGCTATTAGGGAATCGGCTAAATTGATTTTTGTGCTTGGGTTTTTGTTCTTTTCCGGGCAATTCACTATCACCCAGGTAATCACTGCTCATGTAATAGCCGATGGTATAGCGGTGGTGGTGATGACGCTAGCCCTTTTTATCAACAAATATCATCGGGCTTTTTCCGGCGTAGTTATGGAGTCCAAATCATTAATTTGGGGAGTCATCCGCACTTATGGGAAATGGGCGATGTTGCGTTATCTGTTTTCTAAAGTCAGTAAAAATTCCACTCCCTGGCTGATTAAATATTTTATTAATACAGAGGCAGTCGCCTTCTATGCCCTGGCGGTTAATCTGATGGCATTCATCGAAAACTTTTTCCCAATGGATGGTCTGGCGCAAATCTTAGCTTTCAAGGCGGATAATCTGGGGCAGATTTCCTTCATATTTAAAAAAGCGGTTAAGTATGCGTTTTGGCTCGGGGTTGTGTTTATGGTCGGCGGAGCGGTGGTTGCCGCCCCCGCTGTCTTATTCATCTTTCCAAAATACGAACCCGCGATGTCGGTTTTTTATGTAATGCTTTTGGCTTTGCCGGTATTCGGAATCTATAAAATATTAAAAAGCACCCTGACGGTTTTGCGGGAGCAGAAAACCCTCACCATGAGGGTCTTTAATGAAGCCGTCCTGATTCCCGCCACCCTAGTCGTTTTCGTTCCAATCTTTAGATTGGTCGGGGCTGGGTTTACCTACGTGCTGCTGTATTTGGAGAGATCGTGGTTTTTTTATAGCCAGTTGGTTAAAAAATATCCGGATTTTAAAATTAGCATTTGGCAATTTTTCAAATTTGACCGCACTGATCGGGATTTGCTAAAAAGAGTTGTCATCAATCCCTGGAACAAAGCCAAGGGTCTAATCACTAAAAATTAATCATGAGCCAAAAAAGAAAGATTTGTTTATTTTCAGGAAAGCGTGGTGGCTTCGGCGCTTATTTGCCACTGATGCAATTAATCGCGGCCGATCCCAATTTAGAATTGCAAATTTTACTCGGCGATATGCATGCTTCTAAGGAATTTGGTCAAACTAGCGATGAGGCCAGGAAGTTTTTCCCAAACGCCAAGATTGAAGTAATTGAAATGGGAGCGGGGCGTGGCGACAGCCCTGTAATTCGGGCGGAAAATTTAGGAGTATGTCTGCAAAAAACCCCGGCGATTTTGGAGAAGTTGAAACCCGATTTAGTGATGGTTCACGGAGACCGCGCCGAACATATGATGGTGGCTTTAGCGGCTTTAAATTTAGGCATTCCGGTCGGACATACTCAAGGCGGAGAAGTTTCCGGTAACATTGACGATGTCCAGCGTCATGCCATTACCAAGCTGGCTCATCTGCATTTTCCGGAAACAGAATCGGCCGCGGAGCGGATCAAAAAACTTGGCGAAGAAGGATGGCGGATTCACGTCGTCGGCTCTACCTATATTGATAGAATTGTTAAGAAAATGTATGTACCTAATCCCGAAGCTAGGGCGAAGTATGGCTTAACAGCTGAAGAGAAATATTTTTTGATCATTTTTCACCCTGATACCTACCTTTCCCAGGAGAAAAATTACCAAGCGGCTAAAAATCTTTTGGCGGCGGTGAAAAACACTGGGCTTAAAGCGGTCATGACTTACCCCTGCTCTGATCCCGGCTATCAGGGTGTTTTGGACGCGATGGCGGAAATTAAAGATGATTCACAATTTTCGATTCACCAAAACATAGATAATTTAGATTTTTTGGGACTGATGTCCGACGCTCAGGCAATCATCGGTAACTCATCTTCAGCTGTTGTAGAGGCGCCCTATTTTCAATTAGCGGCGGTGAACGTGGGGAGACGGCAGGAAGGACGTGACCGGGAGGAAAATGTGGTGGACTGCGAGGCGACCGCTGAAGATATCTCGGCAAAAATAAAATTCGTCCTGGAAGACGTCGGTTTCCGGGAGAAACTGAAAAAGCGCGGCCACCGTTTAGGTAATGGCCAAGCCGCCGAGAAGATTCTTGGGGTTTTGAAAAACGTTAATATTGACGAAAAACTGATGAAAAAGCACATTGCTTAAATGTGTTTTTCTTGTTAATTTATTAACTAATGAATTCAAAGCCAAAAGTTTTGATCTTGGGGGGCGATGGTTATCTGGGCTGGCCGACAGCCATGCATTTTACCCGCCAGGGTTACCAGGTGGCGATCGCGGATAACATGTCTAAGCGTGTTTGGGAGGCCGAGCTGGGCACCGCGCCGCTCTGGAGTATTCCTTTGGTGCACAAACGGGTTCGTCTTTGGAAAGACAAAGCCGGCCACGAAATCAAACTCTATGTGGGAGACATCGCGCAAAACCACCGCTTTGTTTATAAAATGTTTGAAGAATTCCGTCCGGATGCTGTTGTCCATTATGCTGAACAGCCGTCCGCTCCTTATTCCATGCATAGCCGTGAAAAGGCGGCGAATACGCAGATTAATAATGTCGCGGGTAATTTGAATGTTCTCTTTGCGATGCGGAAATATACTCCCGACGCGCATTTAGTGAAGCTGGGGACGATGGGTGAATATGGAACGCCCAACATTGATATTGAGGAGGGCTGGCTGGACATTGAACACAAAGGAAGAAAGGACCGGGTGCTATTTCCTAAAAAGCCGGGCTCTTTTTATCACTTAAGTAAGGTGCATGACAGTCACAACATTGAATTCGCCTGCCGCATTTGGGGATTACGCGCCACTGATCTGAACCAGGGGGTGGTTTATGGCATTGAAACCGAGGAAACAAAAATGCATCCCGAACTTTTGACCAGCTTCCATTATGATGACGTATTCGGCACGGCGCTGAATAGATTTTGCGTGCAGGCGGTAGCCGGTGTTCCTCTGACGGTGTATGGCCAGGGCGGACAAAAGCGCGGCTTTTTAAACATTCGTGACACCTTGCAATGTGTCCAAATCGCCGTTGATAACCCGGCGAAATCCGGAGAGTTCCGCGTTTTTAACCAGTTTACGGAAGTATTTTCAGTATTGGATTTAGCCAAAACCGTCCAGAAAGCCGGGGAAGCTCTGGGAATGAAGGTGGCTATCAATAATATTCCTAATCCTCGGGTAGAGGCAGAACAGCATTATTACAATCCGAAAAATGATTCTTTGTTGGCGCTCGGATTGAAACCGCGTCAGCTGTCCGGTGAGCTGGTTAATTCTATGTTGGTGAGTATTCAAAAATCCAAGGATCAGATTGAGCATCACACGATTTTGCCGAAGATTACCTGGAAGCAATAATGGTGAATAAATTAGAAGTTTTGGCAATCGTTCCGGCGCGCGGCGGTTCTAAAAGCATTCCTAAGAAGAACATTATTGATCTTAGCGGCAAGCCGCTGATCAGCTATGCGTTGGCCGCGATTAAAAACAGCAAAAGCGTGAATCGGGTAATTGTTTCTACCGACGATCAAGAAATCGCCGGTGTTGCCAAAAAATATGGCGCGGAAGTGCCTTTTCTGCGCCCGGCCGAGCTGGCTACTGATACAGCGCCGACCATGCCTGTTTTGCGGCATGTCTTGGATCAGTTGAAGCAAAGCGAGGGTTACGAGCCAAGCTGGGTTTTATTGGTCCAGCCAACCTCTCCATTTATAAAAACTGAGGAAATTGATGCCGCAATTGAGTTGATTAAGAAAAATTCCGAAGCCGATTCGGTTACCAGCGTCATTGAAGTGCCGAACAATTTTCATCCGATTAATTCTAGACTGATCACCGAGGATGGCTGGCTGCAATTCGTGGACCCGGTTGAGCGCGCGAAATATAATCAGCGACAGTCAAAGCCAAGGCGGTATGCGATAGGCAATCTTTGGGTATTCACTCTGGAGGTTATTCAAAAAAAAGATATTCCCATCGGAGACCGCTGTCTGCCTCTGGTTATTACATCGATGAGCGCGTTCGATATCGATACCCTAGAAGACTTAGAGATTGCCGAAGCGCTTTTGCCGATTGCCTTGCGAGGCGATAGCATTAAGTAATCAAATGAAGACCATTTTTCTAACGGCTTTTACCAACTTTGTTGTCCGCAACATTTTAGACACTGAGGTTCTGCGGATTTTGAAGTCCGATCCGAATTTGAAAATAGTAATTTTGGCTCCCGATGAAGAAAGGGATTATCTTACTAAACATTTTTCTTCCGGCAATGTAGTGGTTGAAGGAGTCAGAATGCTGCCGGTTGGGACCACTAAGGCCCTGATCAGTTTTATTTGTCGCTCGCTTGTAAAAACCTATACCACCGAAATGTTTGCCAAACTCCGCTATGGTCGCCTGGAATATTTTTGGTATCGTTTTTTTCTGAATTTATTCGCCGGCAGGGAGTGGTTTATGAAACTGATGCGCTTTCTGGATAATTTTTTGCTTAATAAAAATCGCTTTATTTTCTATATTGAAAAATATCAACCCTCTCTAGTTTTTTCTACCGACATCACCGATCGTAGCACCGGCGAGAGCGATATTGATCTGATTAGAGAGGCGCGGCACCGCGGCATTCCAGTTATTGGCATGGTCCGTTCCTGGGACAACCTCACCTCTCGTGGGATTATCCGGCAGGTTCCGGATAAGATCCTCTTGCATAATGAAATCTTGAAAAATGAATGTGTGAAATATCACGGCATCTCGCCGGAAAAGATCATCGTCACTGGCATCCCGCACTACGACAACTATCTGAAAGTTGAAAAGCTCTCCAGAGAAGAATTCTATCAACCCCTGGGTCTCGATCCGCGGAAGAAGACTGTGTTTTTTGTGGTAACTGCTGATGGTTTTTTAGAGAAACAATTTGGCGGGCGCAAACCCACTATTAATCGGCACATTTTGGAGTTATTAACTAAGCTGAATCCCGACAAATATCAAATTCTCGTTCGGTTTCCTCTAATCGGAACGGTAGATCTGGGTGATTTCCGGACACCGGCGAATATGGTCTTTGATCATCCCGGTAAGCTCTTCGGTAAGGGAGAGCTGGACCGCGATGCCGACTATCATTTGATCAATTCCTTGTATCACTGTGATGTCGGGATTCCCGGCCCATCAACTATCGCTGCTGACACTTTAATTTTTGATAAGCCGCTGGTTGTGGTTGGTTTTGATAAAGAAAAAGATTTGCCGATTGAGGCGAGTATGCGTAAATTCCTGGCCTTAGAGCACCTCCGGCCGCTTACTGATCTTGGCGCGGCCAGAATTGCTGATAGCGAATCGGAATTACTCGTTATGCTTAATCAGTATCTGGAGAGTCCCGGTCTAGACGCAGAGAACCGCCGAAAAGCTATTGTGGCCATTTGTTGGAAACTAGATGGGCAGGCGAGCAAGAGGGTGGCCGATGTTATTTTGTCGGCGGCGCAGATGGATTCTCCTTTTGAATAACGTAACAAACGTTGTATGCCCAGCGATATTTTAATGCCTGTTCAAACTTCGGGAGATGTTTTGATAAACGGAAAACCAATTCTCTTAATTTTCCTTTCCAACCACGAAAAACTTTTGGAGTGACTAGGTACTCTGTACCCAAGACTTTAAATCCTCGGAAAATAGTTTTTTCCAGAATCCCCTTTGGCAGCAGGGCAATGTGGTTATTTTCCGGACGATAACTGGCAAAATATCCCTTACGCATAAGGAAGTCTATGCTGGGACGGGATAAGACATGAGGGGTGGTAAACAGGAAGATGCCCCCTGTTTTCAAAACTCTATTGACCTCTCGGGACGCGTGAAATGGATTCTCCAGATGGGGGATTACACACCAAGCAGTTACCGCGTCGAAAGTATTATCTGGCCATGGGAGTTTTTCCGTGCTTAATTCGGCAAGTTTATATTCTTTTACCAGCGGCTTAACTTCTGCTGGCAAGTATTCTAAAATATCGTGCGCGTATAAGTTTTTGAAACCTGCATCGTTCAGTTGTTGCAGGAAGAGTCCGCTGGCAGTTCCTAAGTCCAAAACTTTTGCATCTTCTTTCCGCCAGCCCAGGTTTTTCGCATAAGAGTTCAGAACATCAATTCCAAAATTGTATCGCACATTTTTGCCGGCGCAATTTTTAAGTTTTCCCGCAACTTCATCTTTATGGCTGCCTCTCAATTCTTCAGCTGTAAAGTATTTCATATTTGTGTTAATTTTAACAAAAAATGGCTAAAGATAAAGCCCTATCCAACCTGATTAATCAGGAAATCAGGCGGCAGAAGGAGACCATTAACCTGATCCCTTCGGAAAACTATATTTCTCCGGAGATGTTGGCGGTTTTAGGCTCCCCATTAACTAACAAGTATTCGGAGGGCTATCCCGGTAAGCGCTATTATCCCGGCAATCAGTTTTATGATGAGATTGAGATGTTGGCCCAAGAGCGGGCATTAAAGTTTTTTGGTTTGAAACCGGCCGAGTGGCGAGCTAATGTCCAGCCCTATTCCGGTTCTCCGGCAAATTTGGCGATCTATGCCGCTTTACTTGAGAAAAATGAGGTAATTTTGAGTTTGCGATTGGATGCCGGCGGCCATTTGAGTCACGGACATAAAGTCAGCGCTTCAGGAAAATTTTTTAAAGTCGTGCACTATAACGTCGGAGATGATGGGCTTATTGATTACGAACGGTTAGCGGAAATTGCCCGAGAAAGCAGCGCCAAGATAATTGTTTCCGGGTTTACTGCCTATCCTAGAAAAGTTGATTTTGCCAAAATCGGTAAAATTGCCACTGCCGTTGGCGCCTACCATCTCGCCGATATTTCTCACATTGCCGGTTTAGTTGGCGCCGGTCTCCATCCTTCACCATTCGCGCACAGCGACGTGGTGATGACCACTACTCATAAAACTCTACGGGGACCGCGGGGAGCGGTGATTTTTTCCCGCATGGAGTTGGCTGATCGAATTGATCGGGCAGTTTTTCCGGGAATGCAAGGCGGCCCGCATAATAATATTATTGCCGCCAAGGCATTGATGTTTTTTGAAGATTCTACCCCGGCCTTTAAAAAATATCAGCAGCAAATTGTAAAAAACGCCCTGATGCTCGCCAAGTCATTGGTGAAAAATGGTTTTAAGTTGTTGACCGGCGGAACCGACACCCATCTGATGCTGATTGATTTAAGGAATGCCGGGCTGACCGGGATGGAAGCTGAAAAGCTATTGGAAAAAAATAACATCAACGCCAATCGCAACTCCCTGCCCGGCGATCCTTCGCCGTTCAATCCGACTGGTATTAGATTAGGAACTCCGGCTGTGACCACTCGTGGTATGAAAGAAAAGGAGATGGTGAAAATCGCCGATTTTATCTATCGCGCCTTGGTGAAGAAAGAAAATGTCGCTAAAGAAGCGTTGGTCTTGTGTAAAAAGTTCCCACTGCCCTATTAAATGATTGTTATTGATGGAAAGAAAATAGCCGGAGAGATTATTGCCGATCTGAAAAAACGACCAGCTCCGCAAAAAGAATTGGCGGCGATTTTAGTCGGCGAAAATTCCGCCTCAGCCAGTTTTCTTCGTCAGAAAGAAAAGATTGCCAAAGAGCTGGGAGTGAGCTTCCGACTTTATAACCTAAGCTCCGATTTTTCCGAGGGAGAGCTGATTGCCGAACTAACCAAATTAATTTCCGGCGATCAGGTGGGTGGTTTTATTTTGCAATTACCACTGCCAGTCAAGTATGATCGCGCTAGTGTTTTAGCCGCTTTGTCATCCGGAAAAGACGTTGACGCGTTGACTGGCAAGAGTAAGGCGGTTCCCCCGGCGGTTTTAGCTGTTCAGGATGTTTTGAAAGAAGTTAATTATTCAGTAACCGACAAAGTTGTTGGTGTAGTCGGCCGGGGATTATTGGTAGGGCGACCGATTGCTGAGTATTTCACCGGGAAGTGTCGCGAGGTGATAATTTTTCACACCAAGACCGATTTGAGCCGGATTGCGGACTGCGACTTGGTGATTTGCGGCGCCGGTAAAGCTGGTTTAATAAAGCCGGAGATGCTGAAAGCCGGAGCTGAGGTAATTGATTTCGGTTTTGCTGTGGTTGATGGCAAAATCTCCGGTGACTTCGATGCGAAGGCATTAGAAGCTGGTCACTGGTCACTAGGGTTCTACACGCCAACGCCGGGGGGAACCGGTCCAATTCTGGTTGCTGAATTGTTCAAAAATTTCTACAATATGGTATCGGATGGAATATCTAACGCCAGATGAAATTAAGGCCAATAAACAGGGCCTACAAGGCAAGTTTAAGCTTAAAGAGGCCCAACACCCCGGTACGATCAAGGGTCGTAGCGCGGGCATATTTTTTGGCGCAGTAAACGATAAAAACGCGAAAATCCTGGATTTCGGAGTTGGATCCGGCGCCTTCCTCAAATCAATTCACGAACAAGGTTATCAAAACCTGTATGGTTGCGATATTGATAACTATCTTGCCACTGAAGTTAAACCGATGGTAAAAGAATTTCAAACTTTTGATGCCAGCTTCGGAAAGTTTCCCTGGCCCGATCAATCTTTTGACGTAGTTACCGCCTGGGAGGTTTTTGAGCACTTGGAAAACCCACATCAGGCGCTTCGGGAAGTGAACCGGATTTTGAAGGCGAACGGTTTGCTGGTAATTTCCTTACCGAACATTTTTCATATCGTCTCCCGGTTAATTTTTCTGAAGCGTGGTCTTTTCCCGCGTTGGAATGAAACTAATAATCATATTTCTATGTTTCCGCATGGAATCTTTGAGAAAACATTTTTGAAATACTTCAATCTGGAAAAAGAGGGGTACGTTTTTTCTAAAGTAAATCTACCGTTAATAAGCTCCATCAAGTGGTTGCCAGAGAATCAGTGGTTCGGTAATTGGGTTTACTACGTTCTCAAGAAGAAATAAATGAGGATCTTATTTTTAAATCATGATTTGAGCCCATACACCGGCGCTGGTCGGTTTTTTATTTTTCTGACTTCAACGCTGAAACATCTGATGCCAGATGTTTCTATTAAAGTTGCTACTTCGGAGGATTTGATCTCGCCGAATAAATTCCGCCTTTTATTAAACTTTCCTAAAATCTTGAAG
>ERZ1292625.1235-Hain-H41-01um-R1-1235-length-31942-cov-9_pt1 | contig 31942 bp, 38 predicted proteins | sample MGYA00564400_ERZ1292625 | MGnify/ENA primary metagenome ERZ1292625 (study PRJEB36523, sample SAMEA6512639) | groundwater metagenome | collected 2019-01-08 | study: AquaDiva: Metagenomics assemblies of 32 groundwater samples
TCTTTCTTAGTGTATTCGGTATAATGACATTTACCGCAAACAACTCGGTTTTTATGTTTTCCCATAAACATTCCTGGACCGCATTTAGGACAGGTTCTATTTTTTCGCTCAATTTTAGGTCCGGAAATATCATACAGCGCACTAAGTCGAACTCCTTCTTTTTTCTTAGCTGGTCCTTTGTTTTTATTATCTTTAGTTGCTGGTTTTCCCATGATGATTATCTCCTTGAATTATTATTATTATTATTATTATTATTATTATTATTATTATTATTATTATTATTATACTCTTAAGCAGCAGCGGTTTCTTCTGCAGCTTTAGCTCCAGCTGCTTTTTTTGCTTCTTCTGCTTTTTTCTTTAAATGTGCAGTAACTCTTTCTGCTTTATTTCTAGCGCTGTGGTCTTTATAGACATAAGCTAAAAAATCCGCAGTATGACAACTAAATTTAGTGCCGATTTTTTTTATAATGATTTTATCTACGCCGGTTTTGTATTCTTTAGCAAGAGCTTCAGCAAGCTGTGTATTAGCAGGAGTAGCGCCCGTAAAACCTAACGTACCGATTAATTCTATTCTGTTTAAGAAAACATTTTCTTTTTGTTCATTGATTTTTAATTCCATGATAATTACCTTATTTTAATGGCGTATTCGCCTTTTAATTTTATTCCTAATTTTCCAGCAATAGCTGATCTTTGAACATCAGTAACATATAATCTTCCTTGCCAACTGGTCGTGAAATTAGTAGATTCACAACTTGGACAATCTGCTCCTTCAACAAATAATTTACATCTTCGACAAGCTTTCTTTTTTGACATTTCTATTTCTCCTTGCTCTCTTTCTTGCTTTTCTTCTCTTCTTTTTTCTCTTCTTTAGCTGGTTCTTTGTCTTTAGCTACTTCTTTAACGGTTTCTTTCTGTTGTTCCAGCCAGTCTATTTTTCCTAGGCCTTCCTGTCGCATACTTAAACCAATTTTTGGATTATTTAAATCTTTATAACTTACTGCGATAATTCTTGCTTTACATTTATCCCCTACTTTTAAAGATTGATTAGTTTTCTTTCCTTGTAAAACTTTATCTTTACTAAAGGAAACGAAATCATCCATACTTTGAGAGATGTGCACCATGCCTTCTACTCCGCCAAGATCAATAAATGCACCAAAATCAGTAATGTCTCTTATTTTTCCATAAACTAACTCATTAAGTTCTGGTCTGAAGGTAAGTAGGTCAAATTCAGTTTCATAATAACCTGCTCCGTCTCCGGGAACAATAACTCCTTCTTTAACTTCCCCAACGTCAATAACATTGATTACAAAACCTAATTCTTTAGAAACAAAATTTTCGTAGCTAGAAGTAATATTTTTAAGAACTGCGTCTTTCTTATTTAGGTTAAACATCTTAGGAGGAACCCTAACATGGTCTTTTACCCTTACTTTGTAGAACATGGGGGTTTATTTAGGGGGTTTATTTATAAAGGTTTTGGAAAAACTATCCGTTTTTCCAGAACCCCAGAAACCAACTGGTTTCTGTAAGGTTTCTAAAAAATCTATTCCAATTTTTTGAAACCTCAAAAATTAAAGATTTTTGTATGGTTTCCAAAATTTCTTTTAAAAATTTTGAAACCTCAAAAACCCGTTGGTTTTTGTATGGTTTTGGAAATTTAAAAAAAAATAAAATATACAACGCTTCACTTTTTTTGGTATGGTTATTACCGCCCAAGGAGGAAAACAACGGCACTATCCGTTTTATGAGTGATACATTTCTCAAATCACTCACTTTTTTCTTAGTTCTATTTTTGGACTTACAAGAAATGCAGTAGAGAGGAGCTTAAAACAAGAATATTTCTTAACTACTCGCCAAAGCTAATTACAAAAACGAGCAAAATCACTCACTTTTCGAATTGTGCCAAAACAACCAAAAGTTTATAACTGGTCGCTATTTTTCATTTTAAAATGGCTTTAATTAAGTATTATAATCTTGAATCCCACTCCGAGGGGGACGTTTCTGACCTCGAAAGAAATCTCCAGAAATATTTGCTTAGTGAAAAGCACGTTAACGGTCTTTTAGAAACCGATGTTAAAGATGTTGTTCAAGCAAAAGAAGGAAATGGCGATAAAGATACCTTAACAAAGTTACTTTATGATTCTGGAGATTTTGATGTTTTGTATAAAACTTCATGGACAATTTCAAAAGGAAAGAAACGATGGTTTGGAGAAAATAGTGTGCCAAGATTTGGGACTGAGCTGGTTGTAAGAGCAACACCAGAAGACATTTTAGAACTTCAGGACTATTTAGCAGGTTCTGGTTTTGAAGTTGTTGAAGCGAGAGGTATTTCTCGAGCAACATTTAATTTTGCAACAACTCCCGCTCAGTCAGGACACGTTGCCTGTTATACTGAAATGTTAGGGAATTTAATTCAGAGAGATTATCCTGGTGTCAAGGGCGATATACGGAAGAATAATGGGGTAAAATGGGGAGAAGATGTAGGCACTACCTGTGTTGGAATGTATGAGGGAGCAGTTATAGATATTCTTAAATTACAGAAGCAGATTATTTCTAGCGCAGAGACGTATGGATGTCCCGTTAAAAATAAATCAATTAACTTTTTATAAAAAACTTAAGCCCCCTCTTTTTGTTTATTCGCTTTAGAAAATTTTGATTTCTTTTTAAGACTTTAATTTTCGTATGCTTTTGGTCAGCTTTTTGTTAAATTGTAGAATTATCTCTTGCTATAAAGCTATAACATATTAATCTGAACTAAACGGAACAACTACTTTTAATTTATTTTCAGATACTTTAAATGTAAGCATATCTCCTTCATTTACATCGTGCCGGGTGACCGAATCTAAAGATAATTCTGAAGGATCATTCGCCCAATACCTTAAAGTTAATTCTTCTCCGTCTTTAATTTGAAGATTAAGCCCCCGGTATTTACAATCTTCCCCCATAAATGCCTCTCGGGTAAGCGTTCTTAATTCGGCTGATGTTCGCGGAAATTCTTGGGTTACTAAAGGATATGCTCCAGACTTAATCAGAGGTAAATATAATCCTGCATTTCGATACCATGCTCCGGTTCCTGAGCCTGCTCCAGCAACTACTACAAAACCCGTACATTTCTGCTCTTCGCTTTCTCCGTTAAGTTTTAGCTGATAACGGCTAATCATGTCTGTAGCTTTAATAGACAAAGAAACGGTACAGATGGAATCTTCCATTCTAACTCCATTCACCTTGGTGGCAATTTTAGTCCAAGCTTCAGTATTAAATTCTCCCGCCACCATTCTCTCTAAACATTGTTCAAAGCTTTCCGGAGTGAAATGCAACAATTTGCCATAACTAGTTTGAGGATCAGAATTAATCCCGATTATATATGCGTCGGGAAATAAATGAGAACATATTTGAAAAAAATTATCTCCCCCAATAACCGCGAGCATTTCTACTTCGGGCTTAGGAATACGAGCTTCCTGAAGAGCAATTATATCTATGACTTCCGCATCAGGCACCCGGGTTAAGATGTGCTCAATGTTTTGTTTCTGATGAAAATGGCTGGTCACAATCCTATCTACGTTTTTTCCCTGCTGCTTATAACTGCCTAATACTTCATCGTAAGATAATTTCAGACGATGCATATCCCATTCTATTTTAGATAATTTAGCGGCAATCCCTAATTTCATGATTTCACTTTATCGGTTTTTATTTGATATACCCCTTTTCCTGCTTTTTCTATTTTTTCTTTATTCTTTAACACAGCTAACCATTCTTCGGGAAAAATCATCCCGTTTTTTGCTCCACATAATGCCCCATACATTGCTCCAGTAGTATCGCAATCACCGCCCCAGTTAATGGTTTCAATCAATCCGGTAAGTGGTTCATCCCAATACTTTTGAAACATAAATAAAGCAAAAGGATACGAACATAACACCGAACTACCTGAACCTAGAACTGTATGCGCTTCTTCATCACGAACATTCTTATTCTGTTCAATCCAGTTTAAACGCGAAGTTAAATTTCCAGCTTGCGCTGCAGAATAATTTGCGGGGACAGGTTTCTCCCAGGAAGAACTAACTCTAACTATAGATTCCACAAATTCGTTTTTAGATATTTCTTGCAACAGAACATAAATTGAATGAGCTTGTATTACTCCGCTAGCTATTGAACGAGGATCAAGATGAGTAATCTTTCCAATTAATTCTGCATATTCTAATCCTTGCTCAGAATTGCCAGTTGCGTCCATATACAAACCCACAGGAGACATTTTCATTGCCGGAGCATTTCCTGGTCCGCCAATCACGCCTGATTCTAATGGAGAAATTCCTTGCATCAGACGTTTAAATCCTTGACGAGTAGTTCCCCCAAATCCGCCCGCAATAGTTCCATCTGCTTGAATACGGGAAGTGTATTCATATAATTGCCTCTGGGCAATATCTTCTAAATCTAATCCTTGTTTAGCGGCAATAGATTCAGCTAGAGCTAAGGTAAGAATAGTGTCATCAGTATAATCGCCCGTAGTTAAACCGATATTAAAATATCTAATTTTGCCAAATTCGTCTTTGTAAACAATTTCTTTTTTATCATCTCTTACAATTATGGGAGCTATGGGAAATGATATTTTTCCCGCGTATTTTTCTATTCTTGCTTTACTCCAAGCTTCCACCGGCATACCTAATGTATCTCCGAGTGCGCAACCAATTAAAGTACCAACATATTTATCTTGAAATTCAGTCATTTTAATCATTCCTCCCGAGCATGTTCTTTTTCTACTTCAGCAGTTTCATGTGCATGATAATCTTTTCCAGAGCATAATTGGGTTAACGTCTGCAGACCAAACTCTTTTCGGAAACGTTCTACTAATCCATTTTTCTCCAAATAATCTGCAACAGTATTCGGAACCAAAGATTTCCAATCTCCATCGCGCGCCAGTTCCATTCGTACTACTGTTCCTTTCATCCAAAGCTGCTGTTCTGGCGGGATTAAAGTCGCTGGATGGATAATGTCATAATACGGCTTAAGCAGGTTAGTTACATAATCATTCCCGCTTACAAAATGGTCTAGTTTTCCATACTGCTCTAAGACACATTCTGTCCATTTCTGCCCATCAGCGTATTCAGGAAGTTGAGCAAAATCAGGAATTTCCAGAAAAGAATAATTATTAAATCTTGGATGAAGATATAAATCAATCATCTCTTGAGTTTCCTTAACCGTAAAAGGATTTCTAAGATTATATTTATTGCTGCTGCCGATGCCAATAATTACTGTTTCAGCTTGCTCACATACAGCTTCAAGCATTAATGCCCCACCATTATGTAAAGGCTTAAATCTGCCGATCAATCCAATATTACCTAATTTCATTTTCATTTCCCCCAACAGTTCCTAAATAGATTTTAAGAATTTTTCTATGGTGATCTGGAAAAGCCCAAACCGGTTTGTCTAAAAGATCAGCTATCTCTCCAAGAGTATAAACTCGAGCAGATTTTGCATCTTCTTCCTCTTGTGGTTTTAAAATTCCCCCACCTTGAGCGGTATAAGCAACGCTGGCAATAAATGCTCTGGGGTCTTGAGTTGGTTCTGAAAAAACACACAAAGGCCTATTGGGGCTATCTAAAATTACATCTAATCCAGTTTCCTCTTTTGCTTCTTTGATAGCGTTAGTTTCTAAAGTTAAGTACTCGGCAATTCCTCCCGGCAGCGCTATTCCAAACGGAGGATACTTTCTTTCAATCAGTACAATCCCGTCGGTATTGCCATCATTATATCGAATGATGATATCTGTAGCAACAAAAGGGCCTGCATACCTCTCTTTCAAATACTCTTTGAACGTGCCATATTTTGGTGCCATTTTAGTTTTCCTCCTGTATATTTTTAATCATACCTCAAAGTTATCGGTGCAAGGGGCGGATGAATTATCCTTGCTTTCCCTTCCGCAATAGCGTTGCGTCGATAAATATCTTTAACTAAGTCTTCTGCTTGGGCGAATTTAGTTTTCCCAAACTTTGATTGATATAACTCCATATCTTGTTTTGCATAATCAGTTACCTGGCTGTGGTTGAGTAATTCTTCTTTGGTAAATCCTTGTTCTAATCCAGATACAACTAATTCTACAGTCTCATACATATATCCTAAATCACCAAAATCGGTCTGTCCCGGCTCTAATCCGGCAGAGGGAATGCGGTTAGCTAAATCTCCAAATCCGAGATAAGTTGCCATCTCTCGAACTAATCTCTTAGGTAAATTACCAATCGGGCTTATGTGCACTGCCCCGTCGCCAAATAAAGTATAATAACCGATGCCATAATCTTCGTCTTTATTTCCGGTTCCGGCAAGAATTTTATTTTCAGTTGCCGCTTTAGTGGAAAGTATATTTGCTCGAACTCTAGAAGCTAAATTACCTAAATGAAATTTACTGCTAAATGCTTCTGGATTTGTACTTCGATGAACATCTAATACTTGCTCGATACTTTGTACTTCATACCTTATCCCCAATCTTTCGGCAACTTTTATTCCATCGGCGGTGTCTTCCGGAGCGTTAGTCTTCGACGGCAACATATAGCCCACTAATTCTAATTTGTGGCAGTTGCCAGCACTATACTGATCAAAAGCTTTCTTGATCAAAGCAGCAGTAGTAGTAGAATCGACTCCGCCGGAAAGTCCGATGACACAACCCGTGGTGCCAAATCCTAGTGCGGTGTTAATCACAAAATCACCAATCTCCTGGCTGACTAGTTCGGGGTTCATTCGTGCTAGTTTGATTTTATTCATTTTCTCGCCTCCTTCTGTTTTAAGCATTCTTTTAAAATAGTTTCGACGGTAGTTAATTTCGCTCCGGAAGAAAGCATTTCAGTTAAGGCTGCTTTTTCTGTTTCAGGAGTTACTCCTTTGATTGCATCTTCTACAACATAACATTGAATGCCCATTTTCTGCATCCCTAACACCGCTGCTTTTACACAATAATCAGTAGCTACACCATAGACGACAGCTTCGTTTACTTCTGCTAGTTCTAGAAAAGCCCCTATTGCCGGATTAGTGAATACATCATAACTTTGTTTTTCAAAATAAAGACCGATTTGATCATTTATTTTTAGCCCCGGTTGGACTACTCTATTTATAGCATGTATCAAATTTAATGTTCTTACCTTGCCATCTAAATAATGAGGGATGTATATCCCTTCATCGGTTGGAGGTATTCCCATCATCTCAGAATAGGCTGTTTGGGTTAACTCAATTTTTTTCTGTCCATCTGTTCCGGCCAGGCAATGGTCTGGGAAAGGTCCGCCATTTTGTTGTAATTCCCTTTCTCGAAGTTTATATTCTTCTGTTCCAAAATGTTGATCAACAGAGCCGACAATAGGAATTTTGTGTCTTTTTGCATAATCAGTCAACCGCCATAAATCATGTTTAATCAGTTCTGCATCCGGCACGTATAGCACTCCATTTTTGTTCATAAAATCATTCTGCGTGTCCACATCGTAAAATATTTTCATTTTATTTTCCTCCAATAGTAGACTTAGCTAATTCTAAAACGCACTTAGCTTCTTCTTGATCCGGATTCCAGGTTGAACCTAGATATTGTAATGGAGTTTTTCCTTCTAACAGACTCCGTTCTCGTTTAAACCACTGTTTAATTCCTTCATTATTATACGATCCCCGGAGATAATCAATAATCTCGTAAAGAAAGTATATCTTTGACTCATCCTGCAAATCTTTTCGCAGGTCTACGAGTTTTTTTCCAGTCAGACTGATTAGCAATTCTTCTTGTAAAACAATTTCTAAATCATTAAGACAATCAGGTCCCGATAAATTTCTTTCAGTGGTTTTCATTTTATTTTCCTCCAGCCTTCAGGCCGTATTGGTGCAGGATTTCTTGCTGTTTAACGCGTATCCCTGTAGATATGATTACTTCATAATTAGCAATATCTTTAAATTTAGACAACTGTTGTTTTCTTCTCGAAGAAATTTCATTAATGCTGGGGCAGCCATAGACTAATTTGCCTTCTTTGATTGCGGGAATCAACAGCGCTTCGACCGTATCTTTTTCTGATAAGTAATCGCTTAGGTCTTCGCCGTCAAAAGCAATAATATCTTTTTTGTAATATCCATCTGCTCCAGTTACTCGATACACTTGTTTTATTCCGGGCAAAGTAGATTTACAGGGTTCTTCAGAAAGCTTTCCTCGCAGACACCAACTTCCATCAGTTTCCTGAAACGCAGCTAGTTTGTATACTCCCCCCAACGGCTTAGGAGGATTAACTACATAAGTTCCCACTAGATATTTGTCGATATCTGCTCCTTCTTTTTCGAGGCGGTCAATTTTTCCTGCAGTTAAATCGTCAGAAGCTACTAGTTCGTATTGATCTCGGGAGTATCCTTGTTCTTTCAATTTTTTATGCAGCCAAAGTGCTTGTGTCAGTAAATCTCCACTATCAATCCTGAAAGCAAAATGCCCTATTTTTTCTTCTGTGATTACTTGTAGTGCGATGGCTAACGCCGAAGAAACATTATAAGTATCTAATAAAAAGCACACTTTTTTTTCAAATAATTTTCCCTGTGCTTTGAACGCAGTATACTCTGAAGGATGTAACATTACGTAAGAATGTCCGTGCGTTCCGCCTACCTTTTCACCATACTCTAATCCGTAAGCAACATTAGAAGAAGCGGTAAATCCTCCGCAACGGGCTGCTCGAGAATTAAATAACGAACTTTGGGGGCTGCTAGCTCGGCGGCTTCCTCCCTCTAGTAATATTTTATCTTTAGCTACAACGTCGGAAATATCATTAGCCGTAGTGCACACATTGGTCTGCGAATTTATTGTACTCAAAATTAAGCTTTCATATATTTGTGCTTCCTCAAATCGCTCATGTACTCTAAGCTGGGGCTCTTGGGCGAAGAAAATGGTCCCTTCCGGTAAAGCATAAACATCTCCTTCGAATTTAAACTGTTCTACCCAACCTAAAAAAGCTTGATTAGTAATTCCCTGTACATTCTGCATATACTCTTTTAATTCTTTATTTCCTTTTCCGCCCAAGATATAAGCCAGGCCTTGTTCTAAACCGCAATTCACTAAATAATTTCTAGTGGTTAGCTGGTCGTATTTTATTCCCTCATGTTCAAAGGCCCCGATTACTTTGTTGATGGGCATTTTTCTCACTACTAGATCAAACACGGTTTGGATTCCAGAGAATCTTTCCTGTAGATTAGCTTCGGCCATAGAATATTCGTAAAAGTCGGCTACCGCTGCAGCTAGGTCCAAGGTAAACTCAAGTGGTTTTGGTGGATTCATTTTGTTGGTTATTTTTCTTATTCCTTGCTTTCTTAGTCACTTATTGTTGATAATACACTAAGTTGATAGTGTAATAACTACACTAATATATAAACATTTCGAAAGATTAGTACTAATCAGAAATCTGGCCCCTACTTTTTTCGCACAAAACTATAGACTTTAGCCGGCCGATGCGCTCCTTCCATCTTTTTCTTCCGTGAGTCTTTTAGAATTTTCATCTCTAATATCTTTTTACGAAAATTACGTTTATCTAATTTTTCATTAAGTATAATTTCATATGCTTTCTGCAGCTCAGTTAATGTAAATTCATCAGGCATTAACTGAAAAGCAAAGTCGCTTTCCACTACTTTTTTTCTTAAGCGAGAAATGGCATAATCAATTATTTTCTGATGATCAAAAGCTAACTCTGGTAAATTATAAACGGAATGCCAATGGAATTTATTTTCTTGAAAATTTACTTTAGTTGAATCAACCAAGCCGTAATATACTATTGAAATGGTACGGATACGCGTATCTCTTTTCAAATTCTGCCCAAAAGTATACAATTGTTCCAGAAATACTGCTTCGGGATTTATGCCTGCTTTTAACTTTAGAGCCATCCGGGCTGTTTCTTCAATAGGTTCATCATACCTTACAAATCTACCGGGTAAAGCGTATTTGCCGCAATAAGGTTCATCTTCTCTACGGATTAAGCCAACTTTTAAATCCTGGCTTTTAATCGTAAACAAAATTGTATCTACCGCTACCCCCGGGCGAAGAACGGTAAACAACTCGTCTTCTTTATTGATTGAATCTGTTTTTGAATGAATATTTTTTTTAGGCATAGTGTATTATTTACCATAAGCAAGATTATCTTTATAAAATTATCTTCAAAAAACTACTGTCAAGAGAACGTTAGCTGGCAAGGCCAAGAGGTATGCGAGGCAAATCCATTGCTTGCACAAAATTAAGGGATTTTTCACTTTCGACTAAAAATTCGGCTTTTTATCGGAAAGATTACGAGTGAAAAACCGAGCATACGGCCCGCCAGCTGACGGATGACGAAAAGATGACAGTATCCTTCAAAAACTTAGCCCTAAAAACCGCAAAGTATTTCAATTCTGAGTTCTCTTAAAGAGTTACTGATGAAAATAATCTTATTGGGGCCGCCGGGAAGCGGAAAGGGAACTGTTTCGGAGAAGTTAGAAAAAGATTTTAATTTTGCACATGTTTCTGCCGGCGAACTGCTGCGGGAAGAGGTTAAAAAAGGAACTACTCTCGGAAAAGACATTCAAAAAATAATTGAAAAAGGCAATCTAGTGCCCGATAATTTAGTAACCGAATTAATTAAATTAGAAGTGACGGGCAAAAAAAGTTTTATTTTAGACGGCTTTCCAAGAACACTTAAGCAGGCAGAAGCAACCGCAGAGTTAAACATTAATCTAGTAATCTATCTAGAAGTGCCGGAAGAAATTGTTATCGAAAGATTTTCGGGAAGAAGAGTTTGCTCTACGGGAGAACATGGATACCATTTGAAATATCTGCCGCCTAAAAAAGAAGGGGTCTGTGATCACGACGGAACCAAGTTAGTTCAGCGTAAAGATGACCGGCCGGAAGTAATTAAAGAAAGATTTAAGATTTACCATAAAGAAACCCAGCCGCTGATTGATTATTATAAACAGAAAGGAATTCTTAAAACAGTTGATGCTTCACCTAATCCAGAAAAAGTTTATGCTGCAGTTAAAAAAGTGGTGCAAGAACTTAAAAAGAAATAAATATTAAATCTAGAATTTATAATTAAAAAATATTTAAAGTTCTAAAAAAGTTACTGCCCACATTAAAACTATTCCCAGCATAAAAGCGAACAGATGCCACAGGGATTTTTTCCAATCGCATTCTTTATGCAATTCTGGAATTAGATTGGTTCCGGCAATGTAAATAAATCCTCCAGCAGCAAACGGCAGGATTAAATTAGCAAAAGGCTCCCATTTTGTACCCAAGATTATGCCGGTAACGGCTCCAACAATGGCTATTGCCGCAGAGAGGAAATTAAAAAATAAAGCTTTAGTTTTGGAAAGTCCGGAGTATAACAAAACGCCAAAATCGCCTAATTCTTGCGGAACTTCATGGATGATTACAGCAATCGTGGTAGCAATTCCGGCAGGAACACTTACTAAATAACTTCCCGCAATAACTAAACCATCAATAAAATTATGCACGCCATCACCAAACAAGTTCATAATTCCCAGATGGTGGGGTTTATCTTCATGAACTAAAGGATGTTCTGAATGACAGGAATGCCGCCAATGGATAATTTTTTCCAACACAAAAAAGACCAAGATCCCTAATAAAATTAATAATGAAAGAATGGCTGTAAATCCGCCCTGTTTTTCGACTGCCTCCGGCAACAGATGCAGAAAAGCTCCTCCGAATAAAGTACCTGCAGAAAGGCTTACTAAAAATAATAATATTCCACTTAACTTCTTTTTGCTGAGTAATAAAGAGACCACCCCAATCAAAGAAACTAGTGAAACCAAGATTACACTGATAAGAGTATACAAAATTTCCATGGAAACTTAAAAATACAAAGTTATTTAAATAAGTTATTGATTCTCATTATCAATAAGCAAAAGCCAGCGCTAGTAAACCTCCTTTATCAGCAAACCGATGAGAAAAACAAAACAAAAATTATTAATTAAAGAAGAGATTAATAGATTTAACAAGCTCTTCACCGCAGAAGAGCTCCTCAGCAGGGTTAAGAAAACGAATAAAAAAATAAGCATTGCTACAATTTACAGGTTTCTTAAAGATTTAAGAGAGAAAAAAGAGCTTCATTCTTATTTATGCGATAGGAAAACCATTTATTCTAAAGAAGAAAACAACCATTGCCATTTCATTTGCCAGCAATGCGGGGAAACAAAGCATTTTGAAGTAAGCAACCTTGATTTTTTAAAAAATAAACTTAAAGGGAATATCTGCCATTTCCAGGTAGATGTTTATGGGGTTTGTGATAAATGCTTTAAGAAAGAATTTTTCTAATTACCATCGTAGCATAACTTCCTTTAGGCAGGGAAAATTTTAAAGTGACTTTATTTTTTCCAGCATTTAATTCGTCTTTAGTTGCTCTTCCTATCTGTAAATCCTTTATCTCGACTAGAACGTTTCGGAAATTTCCTTCCAGAGATAATTCAGGGATCTGCTTGATAACAAAATCTGAGTAAGTTAATCCTTCTTTGATTAGGAGAGCACTAATTATGTTTTTAATCTCTTCATTTTCTAACTCTTCGCTGGCAAAACCAATTACCGGAATAGCTAATTCTGATAGAGGTTCAGGGTTATCAACAAAAATAAATTTTCCCAGCGAATAAGGAATTTCTTTAACGACTTTTCCTTGGTTAAGTAGATATTGAGCTACCGTTTCATTCCAAAAATAACTTTGATACGCATTAACATACATCCTTAATAAGCGCAAGGGCAATTTTTTTAATGCCCCGATAAAATCATGAGGATAATGGTGGAGATGAGCAGTGCATTTATCTTCGTCAATTAATTTTGCCGCTTCTGGAAATTCTTTTTTGATTAAATGCTTTCCAATAGCCACATTATGCACGGAAAACCGCTGCTCATCAAAATAATTCTCGCAGTATGCTGCTGGTTTAATAGAAGATTTTTCTAAATTTCTGACCACAACCTCAAATTCATTGCCTTCCAAATCTCCCAAAGAGATGGGCTGATTTCCATAACCGATTAATTCGACGGAAATATTTTCCAACCTGATTTGAGCTAATTTTTCTTTTTTTTCTATAGGCAAAGAAATTAATTGCTCGGTTAGGGCGTGTTTATCCTTGCTGCCGGCAAAACCGATCTCTTTCTCGCGGAGATGCAGCGATTTGGCAATTTCTTTGATCGCATCTAAAGTAGTTCTGTTTTCCTTCTTTAATTTGCAGTAGATAAATTTGCCTTGATCTGCGAACTCAACCTTGCTGATTTCTTTTACAACAAAATCTTCAGGAATTTGCTTGAGTTGGTACATTAAACTAGGAGGTATGCAGGTATTTAAAAAGGTGATTGAGAAAAGTAAATAATTGTTATATTAATTAAAGTATATTCCAGCAGCTAAAAAGATATAAACTAAGTTTTTCTTAAAGTCATAAAAGTGCAGGAAAGCGTCGCACTTTGTGACGCCGGAGAAGCAGGAGTTGAAAAGAGCATCCCTAACCGGATTAAAGTCCGGCCCTTTCTGCTTCTCCGTGCGTAAAAAAGTATATTTATCAAAAGAGGTGTACAAAATTAAAACGATTGTTTCAGTTGTTACTAGTATTCCTTTCCTAATTGCCGCGCTTAATTGCACAAATCTGCCAGAAGAAAATAATTCTAAGTTAGGTTATGTAACTGAAAAATTAGAAACTAATTCCGATGTTAACACAACAAGTATTGCGGAATGCCAAGATACAGATGCAGGAAAAGATCGTTATACGGCAGGCATGATTACTTGGACAAAAAATAATGATTCAGAAAGGAATGAAGATGTTTGCTTGGACGATAAAATATTAATAGAATATTATTGCCGAAAGAATTATGCCGGAACAGAATATTTCAACTGTGAAAACCGCTGCGAACTTGGAAGGTGTATTCCCGCTGTTTGCGGCAATGGCATCTTAGAAGTGAAAGAAGAGTGCGACGACGGAAATTCTGAACTGGGAGACGGCTGCGCTAATTGTAAATTCGAAATAGTTGCGCCCTATCCTGGAGCAGCAGATTTTGATGAGCCCGGCTATTGCAGAAATTTCTCTGAACCCGGCACGTATAAAGTTAAGCCCTGCGATCTGTTTATTGGCCCATTTGGAATAGATTATAAAATAGATGAAATCGATCAATACGGACAGGTGCATGGAGATTATATCGATCAACAAGGAGAAGTAAAATTTCATGAATTGTTTTCTTCGTCAGGAATTCCGGTTGCCCATTACGGCTTAAAATTATTGCACGTACAAGAAGGCACTTTAAAGCTTACAGATATGGTCGATGATTTATATAACCGCTGTCAAGAGATTTTATATTGGTCTCCAGCATCAGAACCAAATAATTATTGCAGCATTGTTTCGCCGACTGAAGCTAGGGAAGGAGAAGCCGTATTTAAAACCGGAAGAGGTTATTTTGGAAAAACTAATTATCCCAAATATTCTGTATTAGCTGAATGTGCAGCAAAGGATTTGCAGAGTACTGCTCTGAATTCTGCTGCCTTTTTAGGTCTTCCTCCGTTAGAACCTGGGCTTGCATTTATGTACATATTCAAAGATAAAGTAACCCATACAGGTATATCTTTTGGATCTGTGTCGATGTGGTTTTATGAATATGAAAATCAAGAATTGATCAATTACGAAGTAGAGCAATGTTTACAAAAATTAAGTTCGGGAATATTTATTAATGGAGATCACGAATTAACCCACCTCCTTACGCGGGGATTTGCAATGCCTTTAACCTTTAATGAAGGATTAGCAAATTTTATTCCTGACCAGCTGAACAGCAATAATCCCCCTAAATGGGATCAACTTGGTTCTCCCTGTAAAGAAGAAGGGTTGGTGTGGGGATCAAGCTTATTGCCGTATGTAAAATATTATGATGATCCGGGCAGCATTATTTCATATTATTCCGGAAACTGTTTTTGGCAGAAATTAGTGCATGATTATGGATTAAAAATTCTTCCTATAGTTATGAATGTATTTAAAATGCACATTGGAAGAGGATTAAGTTTTGAAGAACAGCTTCTGGAAGCAGGAATAGATATTAGCAAATATCAGCAGTGGGGATTGGGAGAATAATTTGTGTTCTGGTTTTCTTGGGCATCCCGCACTATTCGAATCATTTTGGGTTGGACCCAAGCATAAAAATAGGCTGCATCTATCGGAAAAGGCAAGGCAGATACCCATTTGTCATAGTGAATAATTTTAGAATAATCTTCTGGAGAAAAATTTTTTTCAGTAATTGTTTTCAACTCATCTAATCCAGCACGAATACCAGAAGTGTTAAGCCAAACATATTTACAGGCATAGCTAGCCAGAAGCATTTCTAAAATTATGGTCGTGGCCCGGATTTCTGGCAAGCTCAATAGTTCGTGTTGTCTTTCAAGTAAATGTTCAAGAGGCATTTTAATTCAAAATTTTATCTGCACTTTAAAAAAGATGCGGCAAAAACTGCAGATAAATGATTTTAGCATTAACAGAATCGTCAAAAAAAATCTTGCTGTTACATTCTCTAAAGAATTCAAAAGCTGCGCCTTCATTCTCTTTAATTTTTTGCTGGTGCACTGCTTCGGCATTAAATCCTTTCCCTTTCTGCTCCAGACCAATGATAAAACCTTTCTCTCCCAGCCACAAATGGAATTTATACGGAGCCTTAAATTCAGAATAATTTAAGCAATTAGAACCCGCTTCATTAAGAAAATAAGCAACTTCGTCCTGTTTATTTTTATTTATCCAGTTATACAGATCAAATTTACCATTAAGAGCCAAATTAAATTGACTACCAAGAGCAGAACCATATTTCTGATTTAATAAATCAACAATCGCCCATTTACAATCTCCATACTTACCGAGAATTTCGTCAGAAATGTGATAAGTGCGTTCTTCTTCCGGTTCGTGCACAATCCATTCCTGATGCTCAATAAACTCAATCTCTTGCAGTGCCTGGTGCAGTTGTTGAGTGAAGTGAAGGACCATTTTAAAAAAATACTATAATCTCATAAAACTATATAGAAATTAATCTTGCTTTGGCTTAGCTACGCCAGCTTTATGAAGATGATATTTTGCCACTAACCCGGCTAAACCCCCTACTTTTTCAGAAGTTGAAGGCCGCCCTTTCTCCGCCTCAAAAATATAAGCTTGATCTGGAGAATCTGGTCTCTGTATTAGAATTAAATCGTCGATTGGAGAGAAATAAATTTGTGACACGATTGTTCCCTGCTGATTATAATGAATAAATTTGCCTGGACGCAATATCCCCTCAGTTTCTTTGGGTAGATTTGAAGAAGTTGTACGGATAATCGCTCTTTTTCCATAGGCTTCGTTTAGAATATCGTCTCTTCTTCTAATTTCTTCTTGTGAAAGTTCTTGATAAGGTTCTTTCTTACCTCGTAGAGCAGCAAAAGCATTGGCAATCTGTCCATAAGTTACTAAGTCTCCCCTCTTTGGTGATGGAGGAATTTGCTTAAGAAGCAGTTTAAAGCTATCCTCTACTTCTACTCTTGAACGATCATCTGTTGGTGTTGTCATAATTTAATTTAAAGAGGGGCACTATATAAATTTTACGGTTTATATCTTTCCATGGTTCTGGGGAAAGGAATGGCATCTTTGATGCTATCTAGACCGCAAATCCAGGAAATCAATCTTTCAACACCCATCCCAAATCCGCCGTGGGGAACGGAACCGTATTTTCGTGTATCTAAATAGAATTCGTAATTACTGCAGTCTTCTCCTTGTTCTTGCAGTCTTCGTTTTATTTCTTCCAAGTCAGATTCTCGTTCCGAACCACCAATTATTTCTCCGTAATGTTCTGGGGCAATAAAATCTACTCCGTTCACGACTGGTTTTTTAGAATTACTGTCGCTAGGTTCTTTCATGTAGAATGCTTTAACTTGTTTTGGATATCGGGTAACCGCAACCGGAGTATCAAATAATTCACTTAATTTATCTTCTTCAATAGTGCGTAAATCTTTTCCCCAGTCAATTTTTAAATTAAATTTTTCTTTTAATAATTTTAAAACGTCATCATAAGTCATGCGCGGAAATTTCTTCTTAACCGTTGGCTCTAACTTTTTAGGATCTCTACCTAAGATTTTTAATTCTTCTTGATTTTCTTCTAATACTTTTTTAACGACGTGTTTGATTGTTCCTTCGCCATAATCAATAATATCATCAAATTTTGCCCAAGCCACTTCCATTTCGGCATGCCAATATTCGGTTAAATGCCTGGACGTTTTAGATTTCTCTGCTCTAAAGCTGGGAGAAATAGTATAAATTTTTTCTAAAGCAAAAATTGCCGGCTCAGCATATAATTGCCAGGTCTGCGCTAAAAAAACCCCTTTCTTTCCGAAGTAAGGCACTTCAAATAAAGTTGAACCGCCTTCGCATTGCACCGACTGGAAAATTGGTGAATGATATTCATAAAATTTTTCTTTTCTAAAATATTCATGGATTGCTCCAATAACCGTGCTTCTTATTTTTAGGATAGCGGTCATTTTTCGGCTTCTTAACCACAAATGTCTATTGTCAGCCAGAAAATCTATTGATTGGTCTTTAGTAATGGGATAATTTTCACTCTTGCCCACAAGATTAAAATCAGTAGTATGGATTTCATAACCCGTAGGAGCCCGTTTGTCTTCTTTAATTTCTCCAGTTATTTCCAGAGAAGTCTCGACCTGTAAATGGTCTAGGTCATCCCATTTTTTTTCAAAATCTTTCCGCTCAAAAACACACTGGATAACGTTAGAAGAATCTCGTAAAGTTATAAATTTTAATTGGTTTGAGCCTCTTTCCCGGTGAACCCATCCTCTAATGGAAACAGTTCCTTTTCCCTTTTCCATTGCTTCCTGAATGCTCAGGTATTTTGTGACCATCTTCATTAAAAAACGAGAATAGTATAAAAAGCTTTTCTGTTTGGGTACGTAATAGGTCAGCTTGCACGGCACGATTATTTTTGGCTCAAAAGTTAAGCTTGAACAATCAGATTTAAGCACAACTGCCAAAAATGTGCCTCCATTGGCAAAGCAGACCTATTACGTACCTGTTTGGAGGCTCCGTCTTGAATTTAAAAAACTGAATTACATCAAATTTAAATAGTTTAGTTTAGAAATAAGATTAATCAGGGTTTAAATAAAATGAAAAAATACAACTTAACTGGCCTTTCCGATGATGAAAAGAAGTATTTAACTCAGCAGCTTGGTGATTATCGCACCAAACGAGCAGCTAAAGAAAAAATAAATCAATTTTATCAAGACACAATAGCTGCATATGGCTTTGATCATTTAGGCCGATTTGAATCATTTACAGAAATGGGCTTGGAAAGAACAATATGGTTAATTTTAGATGAAAGCAAAGACCAGGACCGCGATGTTGAATATAAAAAAGGAGATCGAATAACTCTTTTAGATGCTTCCGGAGCTAAAATAAGAAAACCGATCACTTTAGATAAAAATAGCATCTGGGGGGATTATCATGAAATGTGTGATCTGCTTAAAATAAAACCAGATCTTAATAATTCAAAATATTACGTTGGTCTAACCAGATCCAAAAAGAAAAAACATAAAAAATAATTATACTAATCTGATATTAACAAACGTTTCATCTACAGCAGCGGAACTTTTCTTCTGGCAAATTCCCGTTCTACTTCTTCCGGCCAAACGCTAGACTGCACTTCTCCGATATGGGCTTTCTGCAATAGGGCCATGCATAATCGCGACTGTCCAATGCCCCCGCCGATGCTTAAAGGTAATTTATCTTCCAACAACGCTTTATGAAATTCCCATTCCTTTCTCTCGGACAAGCCCAGCATTTCCAATTGTTTTAATAGGGCTTGCTTATCTACTCTGATCCCCATGGAAGAAAGTTCCAAAGATTCTTTTCTCAGCGAATCCCAAACTAAAATATCTCCGTTTAGCCCGTGAGTTTCTTCCGCAACTTCGGTAGACCAATCATCATAATCTGCTGCCCGTAAATCGTGGGGCTTTCCTGATTTTAATGGATGTCCGATGCCGATAATAAAAACGGCTCCGTATTCTTTAGTGATAAGATGCTCCCTTTCTTTAGGAGATAGATCAGGAAATCTTGCTTCCAGTTCTTGTGAATGGACAAACTTAATTTGTTGGGGTAAAGTAGATTTTAATTGTGGAAACTCTTTTTCTACTGTCGCTTCTGTTTCTAAAATGCTTTGGTAAATCTGCTCAACAATTTTTTTCAGAAAAGGAATGGTTCTTTCTTGTTTAGAGATAACTCGTTCCCAATCCCATTGATCAACATAAATACTATGGATGGCATCAACCTCTTCATCTTTACGGATGGCGTCCATATCGGTATACAAACCTTTACCCTGCGTAAAACCATATTTTCCTAACATAAACCGTTTCCATTTAGCTAAACTATGCACTATTTCAATCGGCCGGTCAGTAAATTTGGTTTTAAAACTAACTGGAACCTGCGTTCCGGCCAAATCATCCTGCAAGCCCTGGCCTACAATTAAAAATTTAGGGGCGGAAACTCTCAGCAGGGATAATTTTTTAGTTAATTTCTGTTCAAAGGTATCTTTAATTAATTTTATTCCTTGCTCGGTCTGATAAAAATCGAGTTTAGGCGTATATCCTTCTGGAAAGATTTTAGTTGCACTCATTGTTCTGGTCCTCGATGGTATTTTTGCAACGCTTGAGCTAATTCTGGCGTTCGATGTTCCTTGCACACCTTAGCTATTTCAAAGGGCGCTGGTCCGATCGCAACCGAGAAGGAATCTTCTTGGCCGAGAGCGGCTTTAACTGTTTGCATTGCTTCCTCAACTGCTTGTTCTAAAGGAAGAGTTACCTTACCTTTCTTAGTTCGGTATTCCAAAGCCATTCCTCCGCCATCAATACCTCCCGGCAAGCGGGCTGCTTGTTCCCCTTCGCCCATTCTAAAATAAACGATAGGAACCTGTGCCGGAGTAATTCCGTGCGTTACATACATAGTATATTTCATTTTTGTGCCTCCGATTAGTTTGTTTTATTTGTTTTTGTTTGTTTTATTCTTATTTGGTGCCGTTCTTTAAATACCTATTCCAAAAATAATGGAAAATAATGCCAAAAAAACGAAATATTTAAATAATCTGGAACATTTGTTTCATTATAATGTATGAAATAGACGAGAAAGATCAAAAAATTATAGAATTGCTGCAGGAACACGGAGATTATACCACTAGGCAAATTGCCAAACACACCCTCCTGCCAATAACCACCATACATAACCGAATTAAGAAATTAAAACAAGAAGGCGTAATCAAAAAATTTACCGTAGAATTAGATTATGCTCAGATTAACAAAGGGTTATTGGTTTATATCTTAATCTCCGTGGACCTGCAACTTTTAAAACAAAAGAAGAAAACCCAGTATGATGTGGCTAAGGATTTAAGAAGCTTTTATTTCGTAGAAAAAGCCGATATTGTTTCTGGGGGAACCGATTTAGTGGTTACCGTAAGAGTTAAAGACGTAGAAGAATTGGATAAAGTCCTGCTAAAAAAACTGCAGTTAGTAGAAGGTATTGAAAAGACCCAGTCGCTGATTGTAATACATGGGGAATGAAAGTTTATTGTGTTAAAGTAAATCCTGTTTTTAATGAAGAAAGGTTAATATATTGTTAAAATTTAATGTTCTTTGTGCCTGCAAAAAAAGAAGTGAAGAAATTAAGTAAAGATCTAGTTCTAGCTATTGAGTGGGCTGCTGCGGAATATAAATATTTGAAAGAATTACAAGAACAGCTGGCCGAAATTGAAAAAGGAAAAAAGCCTTTACAGAAGCTACGTAAAGCAGTAAAGATGGTCCACTACATCAGCCGGGCAGAAAGAAGGGCCAATCAATTTGAAGAGAGAGCAAACAAGGGGATTGAAGAATTAAAAGAAGAATTAAGCAAACAATTGGGCGCGGATTTTGTTCTGGGAGATTTTGTTAAGGCAATCAGGGAAATTACTAAAGAATTAAACATTGAACGAGCTCATTTAGTAAACTATACTAGTTTTTATGATGGCTTGTTAGAAAAAGAATTAAATAAAGTATCGGCTGAAGAAAAACTGGAAGAAGAAATAAAAAAAGACAACCCTAAAAAAGTAGAACAAATCCACTCGGCTGTTTTACAGTTCGTAAACCAGATAAAAGTTCAGGTTAAAGATGCCCAGCAATGGGTAAGCGCTTTGGAAGGAAGTTTACAGAAAGCGCAGAAAATTATTAAGAAATATCATGAGCAACACCCCCGGGCTGAGAAGGATTTAATTGCAGAAGGGCTGGAAATTTTACGAGAAAATGGATGGAACTTACCAGATAGTGATGTAATAACAATATTTTTTGCTCAGCACCCAGATGATTTAAGAAAATTAGCAAAAACTGCTGACAATACAAGAAAAGATCTTTTTTCAGCAGAGTTACCTAAAATATATGCGGATTTACTGTCGCCTAAAATCATTACTTGGGATCAAATGGTAAGCGGCTTGCTTGCAATGATGAAGAAACTTGGGCCAAACAAAGCAATAATTGTATTCCATTATTTTCACAACGATAAATTTTTTTATGGGGATGTCGGTTACAACCTTGGGACCACCTTATTAATAAAAAGACTATTTTTCACAAAGGAACCAATTATTACCTGGGAACAATTTGTTGAAGACATAATCGAAATGACTAACTCGTTAAGCCTAGAGGGAACGAGAATATTATTTGAATACTGCTTTGATTCAAACACCCATATTGATAAATATATCACTAAACAAAACTGGCCTTTTTTTAAAAAACTTTTTCCAAGATTAGCTGGGGTGATTGAGGAAAGAAGAGGAATCCCTTCCGCCCTTCACAAAGGAGTAAGCTATTTAATGAATGTAACTTTCTCGTTATATTCTTCTAATCCAGAACTTCCAGAAAAAGCGGCTCTGCTTATAGGGCAAAAGTTGCTTAAATCAGATATTTATCTTTGGTTTGGAGATGAGGAAGTGCGCCTATTAGTAAAATTCATGAAAAGCTTAGTAAAAAGCGCGGATGGAATGGATATTGTTTATTCTATTGACCGCAGCGGTAGAATTTTGGGTATTTTATTTTATCATGTTTTAAGAAATCTGGGATTACTAAAAGGAATAAAATTTTACTTTATTAGTGCTACTCGTGAAGGGAAAGTTACTTTTTATTCTGAACAGCAGAAAAAAGAAATAGTTGGTAAAAACATTTTACTTATTGATGATTATATATCTTCAGGCACCACTATTCAATCCACAATGAACGAATTACGGCGCTTAGGAGCAGCAAGTGTAACCGCTCGCGCTTTTTCCACTGGTTATTTTGCAGATCAACATAGTTTTGGTACTGTCTCGACGGTAACACCAAGTTGGTTTGGTCAAACATCATATTCCGGCCTAAATGAAAAACCGCAGGGCGGTGTTGAGGTTGAGAAATACGCGCAAGTACGTGCCCGAGAAGTCAGAAAATCCCTTATCAAGTTTGCAGAATTTATTGTCGAGTATTTAAGGTATGAACGCCCAAGAGAAACATATTAAAAAGATTAATATACTTCTTAAATCTATTATTCTCATGCCTGTAAAAAAAGAAGTGAAGAAATTAAGCAAAGACCTAGTTCTAGCTATTGAGTGGGCTGCTGCTGAGTATGGGTATTTGGAAGAGCTAAAGCTAGAACTAACAGAAATAGAAAAAATAGAAGCCGGAGAGGGATATGATAAATATGGCAATTGGCAGCGGGTAAAAATTAACGCTGAGGATAAAAAATTGCGTAAGGCCGGAATGATTGTCCGTTACATCGGCTTGGCGGAAAGAAGAGCTGATAAATTTGAAGAAAGAGTCAGAAAAACTATTGAAGATTTTGCAAACCAATTAAACAAGCATCTGGGTAAAGATTTTGCCTTGATTGATTTAATTAAGGGTTTCAGAGAAGTTGCCAAAGAGCTGAATGTAGAACATGCCCATTTGGCAAAATTTACTAGTCTTTATGGCAGCAAGTTAGAAGAATATTTAACAGTACCCCAAGCAGTCATGGAAGCTAAACAACATCTGGCCTCTGATTTTGCGCTTCCCCATAACGATTATAAGTTGTTACCTTCTTTTAATCGACAGAAAAGAGAAAAAACTAGAATCCCTTTCTTTCAGTATTTAAAACAAATGGAAGAGCAGGTTGATGATGCTGAGAAATGGGTAAGAGCTCTGGAAAGCAGCCTGAAGAAGGTCAAGGAATATGTTGAAAAATACGAGGGATTAACTATTAGCAAAACAGTAATAATTGAGAAAGGACTAAACATTCTTCGTAGGGGGGTTGGTTTAAAGGTGAATTTGATCCGGGGACTGTTTTCCTTGCCCAGAAACCGCTTGAAGATTTGAGGAAGTTAGTTCTTGGAATGGGGGGTTATTATCCGCCGAGAAAATACAGAATGCACCCTTTGTTTGGTACAGGCATGGATGCCGTAATCGATTTGCTAATAGCTGGAAAAATAACTTGGGAACAAGTAGTAGAAGATTTACCTAAAATGTCCCGGGAGGTACGTCTCGAAGCTCTAAGGACGGGCGGGGACGGTGGACAAGCAGTTTCACGGATGTTTACAGAAATTTTTCCAGAAGTTAAGGATTTAATCAACCAGGAGAACTGGAAAGAGTGGACAATAACAATCCAAGATATGGCTTTGGGAAAAAAACCAGAAGAGAGTATGGCTAAACTGTATCTTTTTGTAAAACTATTTGGCCAAGAGCATAAGAAAATATATTTAAGATTAAAAGAAGCCGATTATTTTAGATATTTTCCGAATCACGAAGAAACCTGCAAGCTGTATGAATTTATGCATCGTCTTGTGCACGAAGTGGAAAGAAGCAACATCGACTTTGTTTATGCAATTGACCGCAGCGGCAGGATTCTAGGTTTCTTGCTTTATCAAGTTTTAAGAAATCTTGGAAAATTAGGCAAAACAAAATTTTATTTTATTCATGCTACGATTGATGGCGAGGTTACGTTTTATTCTGAACAGCAGAAAAATGAAATAAGAGGTAAGAATATATTATTACTAGATGAATTTGTATCGGCTGGCAGAACTATGCAAGCCACGGTTTCCCACCTTCAAAGTTGGGGTGGTAGAGTCATTCCTTACGCTTTTGCTTGTTTTCAAGGCGGAGCTTTATATGGAAATAATTATAACGCTGTTTCAGAGGGAGAACCCTCTTGGTTTTGGAAAAAAGATTATTCCGGTGTGCAGGAAAAACCACATGGCGGAGTAGAAGTCAATAAATGCGCTAAGGAAATTTCCCAAAAAGTCCGAAAAGTTCTGATAAAATTTGCAGAAATTATCGCAGAATATTACTATTAAACAAAACATTTAAAAGAGCCTAAATTATTCTAAAACTTATGTCCATCTTAACTAAAAAAGAAATTATTAAAGAAATTAAAAAGAAAAATATCACCATCGTCCCTTTTGATGCGTCAGCTATTGGCCCGGGATCAGTCGATTTAACTTTAGATGACCAATTTAGGGTTTTTACCAAAGGAAAAACTTACGATGTTAAAGATAACTCTAATTATCGGGACATAACTAAATTGATTAAACATAAATCTATCGTTATCAAACCGGGAGAAGCTATCTTAGGGATTACTAAAGAAAGAATTAAATTAAGTGAAAATCTGTGCGGGTGGCTGGAAGGAAGGACAAGATTTGCTAGATTGGGATTGATGGTGCATATTTCTGCCAGCTTTATGCAGCCCGGGATTAATAATAAACAGGTTCTGGAAATAGTTAATTTGGGGCACCGCCCGTTAAAATTATGTGCCGGAACAAAAATCTGTCAATTTGTTTTTCAGAAAACGATCGGAAAAGCCAAATACATGGGCCACGTTAAAGGCCAGAACGAAGTTTGAGAATTAATTAAAAAAAATTTAAATTTTAAAAAATTTAATTTGGTTTATCCTTACCTGATTTATTGTTTCCACCAAAAAGAGAAACTACTGGTAATGCATCCTCATCATCGTCTTCTATGGGCTGTTTTTGGATGTTTCTTTCCTTGTGATCCATAAACAGTAAAGGTTCTAATACATCTAAAGTAATTTGGTCTAGCAATAGATTTGAAATGTCGGTGACGTTTATAGTTTCACCCGATAAACTTTTGTACACCATATCAAGAATTCTTTTTACTTCCGGTTTGGGATAATTAACATAAGGGGCACCCAAATGCTGGATTTGTAAATGGTCGGATACTGCTGAACCATATTTTAATAAAGAATTTATAATGGCTTTTTTAGGAAGAAGATCTTCATCTACAGTTAAAAAGGCGACCCATTTTTCCACTGGTTCTTCACGAAGAGACATATGTCGGCCATGCAGGGCACCATATCTATTAGTTAAAGAAAATAACTGGCCGGGGTGCCAATCAGGATCATCAGTTTTGTTAATGCTGTCAAAAAGTTCAGTTAAAATTAAACCCCGACTTACTTGCAAACAACGTTGGGGCATTGAATCCTTATTTGCAAAAAAAGAAACATTTTCCATTAATTGCCCAATAACATCTTCTTGATTAGTTTTAATCATAGTTCGGGCATCTCGAGAAAGATTAGTCAGCGCTTGTTCTAATAAACTAAGTTGGGATAGTTTAGTCTGCGAACCAACAAGGGATTCTATTTTCTGAACCTTTTGCTGTAAATAGTTAATAACTTCTTCTTCAAAAGGCAGGGTATAAGTGCTTAACCAAATAAGTTCTTTAGCAGGAAGCGGCTTTCCATTAGGAATATTTGGGTCAATTACGCTATCTTTAGTATAAAATTGATTTTGGAGAAGGGTTTCATAACCTGGTAAAATTATTGCCATGTTTAGTTAAAATTCAGTTAGATATTATAAATTTTAGGATTTTTTTGTTCAGTTTTGCGGCATATATTCAGTTGTGTTCCTGGTGAGCAGGGCACGGCACGATTACAGCATCTAATTTTAACTTAACTTTTTGGATGCCGTGTGCCTCCATTGGCGCTGCTCACCCACTTAACTAAGTAGAGATATTTCACCCACAAATTTAAAAAAAGATGTGCTTTTTGTCAGAGTATGGGCCCGTAGCCTAGACTGGATACCCGCAGTTCCCTGAACGAGGGGATTGGGTGTAAGCCAAATAGGGCGACAGCCTCCTACAACAAAGGCAAGCGATTAAGCTATTGTTGGCTAGAGCTGTAGATCGTGAGTTCAAATAAACTCACTGCGTTCGTAGCTTTCAACGCGGTGAGGGTTGAAAGTCTCATCGGGCCCGCTTTTTATTAAAAAACAACACTTATAGTAAATCATCAACAAATTTTTATACTACCTTTACTCCCAGCAATTTATGGCTTCACTAATCGATTATGTGACCCAGGGTTCACGTATCTTTTGCACTAGCTGGAAAAATCGTCTTGCACCTAAACGATACGAAGGAACTGCAAATGAAATCTGCCAGCAGATCATTAAAGACTGTTGGAATGGAAGATACCTGCAAACCTCGACGGGAAATTTTTCCCAATTCTGGACCAGGGATTTTGGCTGGTGTACCAGTTCTTTAATTTCTTTAAAACAGGAAAAAGAAGTTCAGCAAACCTTGCGCTATGCCTTGAATAGATTTAAACAGTATAATAAAATTACTACCACTATCACTCCTGGCGGAAAACCGTTTGATTTCCCTAGACCCGCAGTTGACTCTTTGCCTTGGTTCATTCACAGCATTAAAGTTTCCAAATTCCCCTATTATTCTTTTAAGCCTTTGCTTAACAAAGAAATAAATAAATTTTTTAAGAAATTTATTAATGAGCATACTGGATTAGTGAAACCGGGATTGCCCGTTTCGTCCATAAAAGATTTTTCCATCCGAAAAAGCTCTTGTTATGATAATTGCATGGTCGCTTTGTTAGCCAAAGATTTGAAAAGTTTAAAATTATATAATCCATTGCAGGATTTTGATTATCCTTCTTTAATCAAAAGGCATTTCTGGAATGGCCGCTTCTTTTTTGATGATTTGACTAAAAAAGATTATGTTGCCGGAGATGCTAATCTTTTTCCTTTCCTGTTAGGCATCATTAACGACAAAGAAATGCTTAAATCCGCCTTAGAGCAGATTCATGTAGCAGGATTAGATGAACCCTTCCCATTGAAATATACCGTCAGCAGAGAACACGTCCATTTCATTACCGAAGAAGTGGCTTTAAGAAATTATGAAAGCTCCGCGATCTGGATGCACATGGGCCCTTTATATGTTAAACTATTGCAGCAGCTCGATAAAGAGCGGGCCAAAGAGTATGAAAACAGATATACTGGATTAATCGAGAAACATAAGAATTTTTTAGAAGTGTTTGATGCTCAGGGCAAGCCTTTCAGCACGCCGTTTTATTACTGCGACTCCGGAATGTTGTGGGCAGCTAATTATCTGACGTTGTGAAGATTTAAAAAAAATAAAAATAAATCTTATCTTAAATGATCGCCAAGAATTTCATATAATTTAATTTTATCTTCCGGCAGGCCAATTTTTTTGCCATACAAAGCAGCTAGAGAAAAATGCTTTGCTGTTACATAATCTTCAACTGCCCGTTCTAATAATCCAGCTTTTACCGCAGCTTCTGCGGCATGATAAAACTGGCCATTTTTTTCATAAAGATCAATAACCTTTTCAGTTAATCCGGCATCTTTAGCAAGATCTGCTGCAATTCCGTAACGTCCTGCTTTCTCATCTATAGCAATGGCTTTAAGATACAATTCTGTTGCTCGATCAGATTTAGCTTTCTTTGCAGTTACTGCAGCTTCAACAAAACAGCCATGTTTTTCCCAGATACTAATTGCTCTATCAATTAATCCGAAGGCTTGAGCAGTTGTGGCCGCATTAGCATAATACCCCCCAGTTTCATAAATTTCAATAGCTTTGTCAACTAAACCAGCCTTCAAAGCCAAACGGGCGGCAAAGTCGGGCTTCAAATAATCAATCGCGCGATTTAAATGTTTTTCAGGCACTTTTATTCCACTATCTACTAAATGATTAACCATCTCTGCAAATTTTTGATTTTGCATCGAATCAAAACGATCTAAAATTTTATTTACTTCTTTTTCCAATTCTTCAGTTTGAGTTTTCATGTTAGTTCACCAAAACCTCGACCCCAGCAAGAATATTTAAACAATTATATTCTCCAGTATAACAATGCTTTAAAAGTGAAATCTTTGTCTACCTCCAATGCCACCAAAATTCTCTATAATCATTCCTGCTTACAATGAAGAGAAGTATATCCGCAAAACTCTGCACGGCATTAAAAATCAAACTTTTCAAGATTATGAGGTTATTCTGGTAACTAATGGCTGCACCGATAAAACTGAAGAATTAGCTAAAAAGCGCGCAGATGAAAAATTAAGAGTACTTTCTTTGCCTAAACCTAATGTTTCTGTAGCCAGAAATGCCGGCGCTTTAAATGCACAAGGAAATATTTTATTATTCCTAGATGCTGATACTTTGCTTGCCCCAGATTCCTTGCAGAAAATAAATGAACAGTTTACCGAAGAATATTCAGTAGCAACTACTAAAGCTCTTCCCGATACTCCGGAATTAAAATATGCCCTGGCATTGAAATTGAAAAACTTTTATAATACTACCAAAATTTATCAAGGCTGCAGCGGCGCTCTAATCTGCCGCAAAGAAGATTTCCAAAAAGCAGAAGGCTATAACCCGGAAATTGCGCTTAGGGAACATCGTAAATTAATCCTTAAATTAAAAGAATTCGGAGAATTCAAATGCATAGATACGTCTGTAACTACGTCCATGCGCAGATTTAAACAGTGGGGATTGAGTAAAGCCTTGCTCTTCTGGGCAAAACAATGGGGCAAGGATCATTTTGGAAATTTAAACAATAGCGAATATGAAAAGATAAGGTAAAAGAAAAAAATAACCTATAGGAGATAAAGATGATCATTACCATCTCAGGAAATCCGGGAAGCGGGAAAAGTACTATTGCTAAAATTCTGGTAAATAAATTAAATGCGCAACGGATTTATGTCGGGGGCATCCGCCGGGAATTAGCTAAAGAGAAAGGCATGACTTTGGAAGAATTAAATGAATATGCCAGAAGCCATACAGAAACTGACGTAGATGTGGATAAAAAAGCTGCTGCTAAAGCAAGAGAATTAGAAAAAACTGCTGACATAATTATTGTCGAAGGCCGAACCCAATTTCATTTCCTGCCTGAATCTATTAAGATTTACATCAAAGTTAGTCTAACTGAAGGAGCTAAACGAATCTGGAAAGATTTACAGAACAAAGCAACTCAACAGGAACGGAATGAAGGAAAAATTGATTCTATTGAGCAGATGAAACAGCAGATCGTCAAGCGGGAAGAAGAAGACGCTTACCGGTACAATAAATATTATCATCTGGATGTTCGTGACGAAGCACATTACGATTTAGTGTTAGACACCACTAATATCTCTGCAGAAGAAGCTGCGGAAAAAGTTAAGAAGTTTATTTTGTCGCGCGCCAACTAAAAAAGCTAGATACATTTATGTAGTAACCCCTTTTTTATAGTGCTGATGGCTACTTTACCCAAGATTGCTGCTGCCGCTGGATTGGTTAGTCTGGAAGTCTTGCTTTCTGGATGTGCAGAAGAATTTCCGCAGTATTCGGGGAAATATAAACTAACTTCTTATTCATATACTGCTCCGGAATTTAAAGGAGAACAGCAGCCTGCTGCAGAAATTAATTTAACCGACCGCATGGAACATTCGGGAGGGATCTGGATCCATTATTTAAAATTAGAGTTCGAAGGCTCTGGTGCAAATGGAAGCCTGGTTTTGCAATTAAATGACTTAACCAGAATTAACCAAGATGTTTGGCCTAACAACAGTTTTAATGGAGATAATCTGTTCAATGAAAAAAAAGTATATGGAACGGGAGCTTTTTGTAATTACCAATACCAATATTTTCTTTTTTTAGAAAGTAATCCGTCGGCAGAAATTCTAAAAGAGGTTTATCCCGGACAAGGAAAATTTCTTGGAAATGATCCTATAACCAAAATGCCTTTATACGAATCATTGACTAAGGATGCTGCCAACGTTGAACTTAATGAAGCGGCAGCAGAAAAATGGCAGGATATTATTGATGATAATGAGGGGATAATTTTAAAATTTACTTTTACCCGCCACCTTAAAAGTGAAATGCCGGGATGGGAAAACGGATCTGAAGACTGTACCTTGCCTTATGGTCCGCGGGGAGAAGAATCATTGACTTTTATTTATCAATCTACTGAAGAAGATACTGCAACAGATATTCGTGGAGCCGGGGTAAATGAGCTTTTTCAAGAGATTGATTCTACTGAAGCATTTTTTACTAAACTAATTTCTGGAATAAAATTTTAATCGCTGCAGAATGCTTAGTTTATTTAATACTTAAAACTAACGAGGGCAGATAAATTTTACATTCTTCCGCAAGAAGTCTTCTGTGACAAAAATTTGGATCTTTTTCAATACATAAAATTGTGACTAAAGAAGCAAGACTTATTTCCGCAAGTTTTTTTACTTCTATTTGAACTGTTGGCTGCCTAATATATTCTAAATATCTTTGCTCAAATTGCTCCCAAGGCAATCCTCGTTTGTAATAATCTCCCAATAATTTTGCTGGTGGAGCCAGAACAGGAATCCAACAATTATAACTACAGCTATTAATCTGTGGGTGGGGTGTAATACCATCATTTAAAGTGTGCCGGGACAGATTGAAATTCTTAAACCATCTAACTCTTCTTTTGGTGCTAATATTGATTTAGTTCTAAGCATAGCAATACAAAAAAGCATTGTTTTTATATAGTTACCGCTACGGCAACTTTTTTAAGATTGCCTATACAGCCCAATACAACATAAAACTTATAAATAAGATTTAACCAAAGTTTAAAAATGAATTGTAAAACTGCTTTAGGATTGGCTGCTTTAATTGGAAGCATGAATTCCGGGTGTACAGAACCTGACATCGTGCCAGAAAGAGAATGCCCTTTTCCGTTATACTTAACTGAAGAGATGAAGCAGAAAGTAGAAAAACATCAACAAGAATTTAGAAAAACAATCCCTGATCCGTTTGGCGGAATACAATATTTAAAAGAAGGAGAATATGTTTTACCTAAAGCAGTTATGGAAGCTCATTGGACTGCTGAAAGACCTTATGACCAAACCGCGCCATGGGGCATTTGGAGAAAAAATGCATTTACCTCTTGTTCTTTCCAAGAAAATTTAAAGAAAAATTTAGATCTGGTCAGAGCCGACCAAATTGAAAAAGTACTGTCCCGAATAAGATTTGAAAAAGAAAGGGGATTTAAAATCTCTAAAGAAGAACTAAATGTAGAATTGGACCAAATAATAACTAAAGAAAACGAAGAAGTTTATTTGGCTTTATCTCTTATTCCAAACATGATTGCCTATAACGAAGTTGTTTTTTATGACGATTTATTTTATACAATTATGATCCATGAACGCACCCATAAAAGCATGGATAATGAAATAACTCAAACTGAAAACCGCCTTTTGTATGAAGCCTATCAAGATATTAAATTTAAAAGATGCCCTTTAACTCAGCAAGGTATTGAAGCAGCACAAAATGATATGGTGCCAGTAAAAGATATTCATAGGGCGCAAGAAAAGAAAGAGGTTTGTAGTATATTTCCGCTGCTCTTTCCGGACTGTAACAATATATCCGTCCCTTTTATAACCCGAAACTCGATTCCCACACTGCGCAGTGACGCTTTGAAATATTCTGAATTTTATGCTTATGCAATTTCAGACTATATGCCTGCACGAGTTGAATTACTTTTAGAGCGGGACCATCCGGAAACCTATAAGATTTTCTTAAGAATAAGAGAAGAAGCTAAACCTTATTGATATTTATATTGGTGTTTATATTGATATTTAATATGCTTAAATGCGGCACTATCCGTTTTATGAGTGATACATTTCTCAAATCACTCACTTTTTTCT